>Ga0179593_1292574_pt1 | contig 16085 bp, 20 predicted proteins | sample CZODoug2_1_08_16_FD_185931 | JGI IMG/M metagenome (GOLD analysis project Ga0179593, IMG submission 185931) | Vadose zone soil fungal communities from Angelo Coast Range Reserve, California, USA - CZODoug2_1_08_16fungal (PacBio error correction) | ecosystem: Environmental > Terrestrial > Soil >...
TGAACCAGCCATCGCTTGACGCCCAGAGGAAGTGAAAAATAAAACTTTTCCCAACGGAAAGGGGAAAAGAGCCGCAAAGAAAAAAGACTTTTACAGGAGGGGGGGGGGAAAAACTGTGATTTAAAACCGGTTTTGGGAACTACGTCATAGCGACCAGGAGAGGGGGTCACGGGAAAAGCCCCATGTGGGAAAGAGGGACTTATGGAGGTCGGTCCGGCCAATTGATCAAGAAGGGTTTGGGGAAAAGAATCCCGAAAAAAAGGAAAAGAAAAAATAAGGGTGCAGAATGAAAAAATGAAGTGTGCCCGTACGAGCCGTGGAAAAAAAAGCCAGGCTGAAGGGGGGGGACGGTGAGGCTGGTGACCGAGCGCGGAGTGCTGCAAAGAAAAAGCCTGGGTGTCTTGGGGGAAAGAAAAAAAGGGGGGGATCAGAGGGGGATCCGGCTTTGAGGAAAAGGACCGTTATCGGTGGGGGGGGGCGGTAAAAGAAAATTGAAGGTTTGAACCCGGACGGTGGTGGGTGAGGAAAGGTGGGACGGCAACCGACTCCCGGTAAAAAAACCGAAACCACTTGAAATGGGGGGGGACTCCTTTGCGGGGTCAGCTTAGAAATGTTGCAAGCCAGCGAAAGAATCCTGGATTCACGGGGGGGGGAATGTTTTAGGAAAAAAAAACGACCAGGGGGTCCCAACCAGCATAACCCGTGAAAAAATTGGAAAAGGGGTGTGAAGCGCTCTGTTGACGGTTTAAGTTTGTTTTGTGAACAAGTGACCGCTTCCCGAATGGGGGGTGTCGGGGGGGGGAAAAAGAAAAAATTGCAGTTGTTTGTACGCAAGTGAACATCTTGGGGGAACCGGGTTGGGCGGTTCCGTGTCATCACCACGAAGAGAGAGAGGAGGTATTTGAGGGGAGCGAGAGGGGGGGGTCCGCAGGTCAAGTGATGGCAAGGGAAGTCGTGGCGGGTGAACCAAAGGAAAGGGGGCTTGAAAAATTCCGAAAGGGTTCGCGGTCCGAAGTAAAAAGGGGTACGGCATTCTGTAAAAAGTTCGACAACGGGGGGGTGGGACAGGGGGTTTGGCTCCCAAACGACTCGACCCAGGAAATGGGCGGGAGATGGGAAGGGGGAACCCGGAAGGAGGAATGGCCGTCCAAAGGGTGCCTGTTGTTTAGCGGACAGAAGGGTGGACAGAAAAACTTACAAGTTCGGCGGTGCACTACAGGGACACCAAAAATGAGAAACCCAGATAGAAGGAACGAAAAGAAGGTGAAATCAAAACCGGGGAAGATTGGGTTGTCTCAAGAAACTTCCAAAATGGGTTGGCAAGGCAAGGGGTCTTTTGGTTGACTTCCGTAGTGGGGGGGAAACGCTCAAGGCGGTTCCATGGTTGTGTGGGGCCACAGCACTCCCCGGGGTCAAAGAGCAATGGATGTCGCCATTGGGACCCACTGACTACGAAGACAGTGGGGAAGGATCGAAAAGCGAACAGAGAGGAAGAAACGGTGGGGGAGAGAGGATAGGTCAGGAGGGGAGGCTGTGGGGGTGGAGAAGAGATGGGAGAGGGGGGAGATAGCGGAAGGTGAAAGAGCAATGAAGAGATAAGGTGGGAGAGAGATGGAGGAGAGGGGAGGTGGCAGAATGAAGGGGGTTAAGGGTGTTTCGAGCAGCGACAGTGGCGAGCAGAGATTGGGCCAATTGTTGCGCCCCCAAAACAACGGGTATTAGATACGGGTGACGCCCGGCTGCCAAAAGGGGAGCTAAAACGAGCTAAGTGTAAAAAAGGAAACGGCGGGGATTTCCGCCGTTCAAAGGAATTGAGACCAAAAACAACGGCAGGTGTCAAAGGCGAAAAAAAAAAAAAAAAAAGGGGTCAGACTTGGACACATACCCTCAGAAAGGAAAGCGGAATACAGGGGAAAAAGGAGGGCTGTCCACGCCAAGGAACTTAAGGAAAACGCTTGCCAGAGGAAGTTGGGGGTAACGTCCGGGGTTGCTTTTTTCCGGAAACTTGGGCCATTAAACGGCGGGTTGGCAGGGGGGGGAATGCAAAATAGGGGGGGAAAAAAAAGGGCCCGCGGGTTCTATACCGTGAGCATAGGTGGGGTTAGGCGTCAGTGTTAAGGAAGAAGGGAAAATCCTCAACGGAAGCCGGGGGGGGAAGAGTTGGGCAAATTGCCGGCCGGTTTTGGAGAAAAAAAAGCAGGGGGTTTGAGGTGTGGGGGGGGGGGGGAACACGAACGCAAAGCTCCGCGTTTTGCCTAAAAACTGTGGGGAGGAAAAAAGAACTGCATCAATATGAAAAAATGGAAAAAAACTTGCAAATAAAAACCAAACTGTGACAGTTTGGCAAATCCCAGGGGCCTTTTACAGGGGACGGGGAGGTAAAGTCTGGCTCCTGGGGAAAAGGGGGTTCCGTCCACAAGAAAAAGCGGGTGTGCCCCGGGCAGTCCCCCCGGTCAGGAGGAAAGGGGGAGACCGCAGGGCTAAGGGGGCAATGACGGGGGGGGGATAACGGGTGGTCCTATGCTGATACAAGTGCGGTCCTCAAAAGCTGAGGGAGCTGCAGAGAAAAAGAAGGGAGGGTCAATAAAAACAGGTGCGAGGAAAAAACAAGAAAGTTCTTTGAAGCATGACGCTGGTGTGTTGGTACAGGGGGAAAAATAGGACCAACTGGGGAATGGAAAAAGTGATTCGGGGGGAAAAAGGGAGGGGGGGGGGGGGTCGCGACGGGTATAGTTGGTGTACAGCATTTTGTGTGAGGGGAACAACGGCGTTGCAAAAACTGTGAACATCCAGGGAAAGGAAATATAGGACGGTTGTGGCAAAACGGGTCTTGGTAAGTTTGGTCGGGTCAAAACCCGGGCGCAAAAAAGACAAGGACAGGGGGAGGGGAAAAAAAAAAGAAATTTTTGAGTCCAAAACAACGCAGGCAAAACGGTTCAACGGCATCGCCATTGTGAGGGTGTGGCTTCGTAGGACGGGAGGATCTACAAAGTTTCGATGGGAACCGTGGTCTCCTAAACCAGCTTTTTTGACAACCACACTTGAAGTTCTGAAGTGGGAAAGGAAAAAAAAACAACACGTGAGGGGAGGGCTCGAAGAGGGAAGGGCGGAAAAAGGGTGTGTCGCCGGTACAACGTTCCCAGTTGGACAAAAAAGAGGGGAAAAGAAGGGAAAGCTGCCGGGGGGTGGGAAAATTAAAAGGTCCCGCAACACCTTTTTCACCGACCTGCGGGATTTTGGGTGAAAAAAAAAAGCATTAAAGTGGAAAAGCCCGGATAAAAAAGTTGAAGTGGTTTGCAGACCACGCTTAAGAAAAAAAAAGAAAAGGTTTGGATCGGGAGACGAACTACTCAGAGTGACTGAGGAACCAAGTTCATTGTGGGGGGGGGATCGGGGGGGTGCACGTTTATCTCTAAAAAGGGAGGAAGGAAAGTAAAAACAAAAGCTTGATTGACAAAAAAAAAAAAAGTCGCACCGAATGAAACTTGAACTAAAGCCTGAGGGGCGGGGGAGACTGCTAGACAAAATTTGAACGTGGGGGGGAGAGCAAAAAGGGGCCGTGGGGGAAAAACTTTCAAACTTTTAAGGACAAAATGGCGAAAGCGCCCATAAAACCTGTTAAGCCATCTAATATCTTGGAAAAGAAGGAAAGAAAAAAAAAAGGACAAGGCTTTCATGTTTTTCAATATTTATGAAAGGGGGGGGAAGGGAACACGTCCAATCAAAAACAGGCGAAAAAAAGTCACGCCATCACTCCGTGAAAAACCAAAAAAAAAGGCCATAAAACGTTTATCACTAAGAAAAAAAAAAAGTAACCAAAAAGGGGGGAAAAGGTCACTGTGACCCTCGAGATACGAGACTCCGCCAAATACGACAGCAAAAAGGAAAGGGAGCTGAAAGGGTAAACGCCTTTCAACGTAAAATTAAAAAAACATTTTGGAAAAAAAAGAAAGGGGGGAAAAGGAGAAAACCGGAGAAACCGGACGAAACCAAAAAGAACCGGCCACCGGCCGCAAAAAAACAAGGAAAAAAGCAGGAGGGGAAGGGCAGTACTACCGTGGAAAGACCACGGAAAGGATCAGGGATAAAGAGCACACACCACCTATACCCATCTCGTCAAAAAGACACACAGGCCAAGGGACCATCCAGCCGTTCGAAGGCTTCGTCTGTTCAAACAAAACAAACGGTAAAGGGAAACTGACGGGGGAGAAGACAGGTTCGACCGCGATGATACGGCACGCCGCGATGTAAGGGAAGCATCAACCATCCCAATCCCTCTGAATACGAAAAAAAGAGGAAAAGGAGAGGAGAAGTTGAGTTATACGCCGCGTCCAGGGACGGAAAACGGGCAAGCGTGACCAAGAGAAACCAAGGAACCAGCGGGGAAGCAGCAAGTAAACGTAAAACAGGGGCAACGCGTGTAAAAAAAAAAGCCAATTGAAAAATGGGTGAGACAGAGGGCAGGAAATGGATTGGGCATCTAAAAAAAAAAAAGGGAAGCCAAACGCCAGCTTGCCGGAAACGCTGACAAGCTTGTCAAACGCAAAAAAGGAGGAAGAAACCGAAAAACAGAAGTAAACAACCAAAGGCACAAAAAAAAAAGGGGAAAAACTTGAATTCAAAAAGCCCCACAGAACTAAACCATTCTCGGAAAATCACGGGAAAAGAGACAAGGGGAAAAAGGTCAAAGGTTGCTCGTCCTGAAAACGGAGACCGTGAACGTCAGAATCAGGAAGTCCAACGGCGATACAAAGCCGGGCGGAGCAATGTGACAAGAAACGGGGGAAAAAGAGAAAAATGGGAAAACAAGTGGGTCCTCTCGGGGTAGACTTTCAAAAAGGATTCGGGTACCGACACCATCGCGCCAGGTGCAACCAACTCTTTGTCTCACAAAAAACGGGCTGAAAAAGGAAAAGGGACTTTGGTTAATCGTCAGGGGGGTGAACGGGGGGACTGCACAAAATATGCCACGGATAATAAAAAGGGGGCAAACACCAAATGAGACAAAGAAAGAGGGGGAGGCAAGCTTAAAATTTGAAAAGAAAACTGGAAAGTAAAGGGCAAGAACAAAAACAGGAACCGACCGAATCGGGCACTCCAATGACACAAAACTGTCCAAAAGGGAAAGGAAACAATCGGGTAAAAAGGGGCATTGGAGGGGCTGTGGAACTGCCGAAAAGGGAAAATATCGTGACACGGTAAAAAAAAGGTTGGAAGGGGGTATTCCCAACGGCACCGGCCCAACACAGGGTGCAGGGAAATGGAAAAAGACGCTGGTGGGGGGGGAAACCGGCACGCCGAACTTGGGAGGGGGACATTTATTTCAAGACGCATTGAAACAAGGTCCAAAAAGGAAAAAAACTGGAACGCGCTACGGTGGGGGGACTTGCCTAACAAGGCAAACGTGAAGGAATCAATAGCAGTTTGTTTGACAACCTGCAATGAAAATTCTGCGACCAAAGGGGAGGAAAATGCGGAGGGGAGGGGGGAAAGGGACGGTCCAAGGGGGGGGGGAAAATTACGCGAACAAGAAGGGGGAACATAACGTCATTGAACAAATGACGTCAAGAAAAAAATGGGCACCACAGGGGAAAAAGGGTGGATAACAGTCCCCTGGAGCACAGCGGGAATCGCGGGCAGAACGTCCTTGAACGGGCAGGAGAAATGGGGCGCTGGATAAAGGGGTGTCCACATTTCAAAGGGAAGATCCACCAGAATCTTCACAGGGGAAATTGCTGGACTGGACGCCAAAAAAAACCCGTTAGGAAAAGCTAAAGAACACGAGGATACACAGGGTGGGGGGTGGGTATAAACCCAGTCAGGGGCCACAAGGGAAGGCGGCGCGATCCCTTGATAAGCCGTTAAGGGTAACCCAAAATCAAAAGGGAACCAGTCGGGACCTCGAGCTCTGCGAACTGCCGGAAAAGAAAGTATGACATTAAAAAAAAGCCGGATCGATACCTTCTTCAACAGGGGGGGTGGGGGGTGTGCAGTTTTCGTAAAAAAATAAAATGGACGAAAAAGAGAAAAATACATATCATATTCACACCAAGAAGTCCGCGAAAAAAAAATGAAACGTAGGAAAGTAAAAACTGGCACAAGGTGGGAAAAAGCCGTCGTCTCAAATTGAAGCCCAAAACGTGGGAAGGGGGCACGTCCGAGCGTGGAACAAAAAAACGCCCTTGTCCATCGTCACAAACAAAAAAAGGAAAAAAAGGGGAAGGAAGGATAGAAGTAGGGAATGACCCGCCATCTGAGGGGGAAAAAATCAAACTCAAAACGACACGACGTTTTGCCAAACAGGGTCAAGGTGAACGAGGAAAATCCTACCTCTTACTGTTACAAAAATGAAAACAGTTGTTGGGGGGATAATATGCAATAAGGCCCACTCGGGCCTACAAGCCCATTTGGGTTCTTGGGAAAGGGGGGTCAAAAAATCCAGTGATAACTTTGGGGGGGAAAAAAGAATCCCCTTCTACAGAGGAAGGGGGATTGTACAAACCGGAATAAACGTTAGCATTTTGAAAAAAAGGAATGGGGCCTGGTTGGGGGTGGTAACAGAAAAAAGGAAAGAGAGGGGGTTACCATCCGAAGGGGAAGCAGGTGGGGGGCAGGGGGTGAACTGGGACGAAATCCGACGGTGAGCGCTGTCCTGATAGGGAAAATGAAAGAAAGTTGGGGGGGCTCCGAAAATCAGTTTCTGGCAAGGTTGTATTGGGAAGGGGGGCCAAACCGACGCAGGAGGCAAAAACCCCCGACCAGGGTTTGGAAAAATCTGGGGGGGACGGGGGGAAATCGTGCGGGGAAAGCTCTCCACGCACAAGAATGGCGGGTCCAGGGGAATGTGGGTATCAGTTTTTCCAATTCGCGGCACACGGGGGGGGGGAAAAAATGCAACATGTGGGAAAGGGGGGGAAATACGGGGAGCTGTTAAAGTTTTGAACATCATAAAATGAAACGGCTTGCCCGGCGAAGCCCGTTTGTCGCCGGGGGCGCAAACAGGGACGGACAAAAAGGGGGGGAAGAAGAAAAAAACCCACTCACATCGACTGGGTGGCTGCAGGTAAAACGCCCCTCCCGCAAGGCAAAGTCCCGTGTACCTACTTGGTGGGGTGCACGTCAACCGGGGGCTTGAAATGTCAAGTTCGCGGTGGCACAAGGAAAACCAGAGTATGGTTTCACCGAAAACCTTTGACAAGGCAGAGGGGGGGATGGGGGGAGGGGTCGACAAAAGAGAAAAAAAAACAAAAATGAACCACCCAACAGTTGGCAGTGAAACGTTCAGAGAGGAGGGGTAGTTCCACAAACACGATGACGCCGGGCAAGGGGACGATTGTTGCAAATCGGGGGTTGTGGGGGGGAAGCGGCAACTGGTTCTGCTGCCGAGCCCGGTCCTGGAAAAAAAAAAGCAGCCGAAACAGGGAGCAAATCTGCTGTCACCGGGCTCTTTTGCGGGGAGTTGCTGGTGTTGCAGGCCCCAGGTGTGTTTATCAAAATGGAGAGGACGGCCGGCAAGGGGGAGTGAAAACAGGACAGTCTTAAAAATATGAAAACCCGCAGGGGAAAGGAAAATGTTGGACAACCCGGTTTGTGGTGCGAAAAAGCTGGGGGGGGGAGGAAATTGAACCGACCAGGGGGAATGAAAGGCCAGTTTTGACCAAGGGAGTACCACAGGCATACGATCAACTTTTATCCCAGGGCGCGGCGCCAGACCGGTGAAGTGAGAAATTAAAAAGGATGGGGGTGGTACCAGAAAAAACAAGGGTGTTTGTTCGACGGGAAACGAGAACCCGTTGTTAAAATCAGGGGGGCAAGGGGGAAAGTTGTAACAAAGGAAAAAGTTGTAGCAAAGTCTTGCACACTCATAATCAGTGAAACAAATGCTCGTCAAAGACGTGTTGTCAAAAGGAAAGGGAGGGGGTGAGCGTGATGCAGGGGAAAGGGGTTTTGCGTAAAAAGCCCATCGGCCACCGTACGGAAAAGCGTTTGCGTAGAGGCCTGATATTCCACAGAGGCGGAACACTCAACGGGTTGAAAGTGGGAGGGCCAGGCGTTGAACTTTACGTTGGAAGCTGAACCAACACCTAAGTCGGGATCAGAGGAAAAAAACACGACTTGGACCAGGGCCGTCAAGGTAAGCAGCCGCCTCTTTCACGCGCAAGAATGTGGGGGAAAAAAAGAGGTGGAAAAGTACACCTAAAAGGGATGTAGAGGGAGAACTTCACGGGCAGGAAAAAATCGGAGACTGTCGCTTGGAGGGGAGCAGGGGGGGAAGTGAAACCGGTTTAAAAAAAATACCAGTGGGAAACTTTATGGAACGACCTTTAGGGGGGGGGGGGGGGGGGGCAATAAGCTTATCTCTCGGGGGGCTGGCAAATTGGGAGGAAAGAGGGTAGGGACGCTGAGGTGAAGACGAAACGGTATAAGTTTAACCAGGATTTGGCGCACCGTGGGAAAAGGAGGGGTTTACTGTCCACAGGTAAGAATCTTCATCATGGTAAGGGGAAGGTGGGGGGCCCCAAGTCTGTAAGCAATCAGCAGGGAAGACGGGTTGAAAAACGGTTGGGAAAAAACGGGGGGTCAAATTCCAGGGGGGTAGAAGAGAAGGGTCGGTTACGGAGAAAAATGGTGGAAAGGGGGGACGGGTTGGTTGTGCACGGGGCCGTACTGAAGGAGGGGGGTAACCGAGGGGGGGGGGGGAAAAGGGGGGGGGTAATAAAACAGCATTTTTTTTGGAGAGGACAGAGGGCTGGACGTGTCAGGGACCGCGGGGAGGAGGGCCGGGTGGCGTTGAACTGGACTGTGAAAAAAACGGAAATTTGATGGCTCATTTGATTGAACCGGAAAAGAAGGGTGGACCAAATTTGCAAAGAAAAAGCTGACAAAGCAAAAAGGCGTTCAGGCGGTTTGAGCTGACACGGGTCCACCCACGAAGGACTGTCCCAAAGCCTTGAGACGCGCTGCTTTGGACTTACCTTGCCCAACCAGGGGGGAAAGGAAGAAAAAAAAAATGGAGGGTTGACAACGGTCAGGGCGCACTGACCGTAAACTTTTCTAGGAGAACCCGAGGGGTAAGGGGGGAAAACCACGGGGGTAATTGTTTCGGCGATGTAATCAAAGTATCAGATTCAACAACAAAAAAGGGGGTAGAGGGGAAAAAAAAAAGTTACCCAGTCGCCGAAAAACACAATGAAGTGGGGTGGGTTCGACGTCACCAAACGACAGGGAAGAGGGGGGGGAAGTCGAAAAAGTTCACCTAAAATCCCAACGGGTTACAGGGAGGCAGGGGCGAAAGCGCCGCCGCAAGGACCGCCAATCTAGTCTGGTCCCCGAAGACATAAAAAAAAAACCTACGTAACAGGGTCACTGGGCATTGTGAAAATTGGGGGGGGGTCGGAAGAAAAAACCGTCCCACAGAACATGCTGCACTACAAAAAGTAAAAGAAACCCATCCAAAAACCAAACCCGAGGGGGATAAACGTCAGGAACAGAGAGGGGAACTGCTCAAAAAACATCAGGTATCTTTGGAAAGATCCCGACAAGAACTAAAAATACCTCCTGCAAATCATAACGACTAAAACGTGAAAGCCTGCGCCTTCAGGAAAAAGGAATTTCTCTTTTAACAACGCAGCCCGGAAACCAAAGACTTAAAAACCAGAACGGGAGAGCTGCTTGCAAGGTGACATTCACCGCCGGGGGAAACGAACTGTGAACCTTTCAAACAATAACAGGGCCAGGGGAAATACATCCAAAATCATGCAAAAAGCCCTCGGGGATCCTCGCGGCACACAAAAATCGCGTCACGCACGAAATACTGAACTTTGTATGAGATGGGAACTTCACACTCATGAACTACACCGGGAATCAAAAATGTAAGGAAACAAAAAAATGAGGTCCGAAGGGAGACGCCATCGGAAACATTGGGCTTGTCAACCCCGGGGGGAGAAGAAAAGGATGCGGACCAAACCAAGGCAAAGAGAGTTTCCCGAACTCGGGGAGAGTCACAACGTAAAAAGGGGGCAAACACAGTGGCGCACAAGGGGACTTTTTTAGCAGTAAAGGGGGAAAAAAAGAAGAAAAAAACGACCCAAACTAACAAACGCAAAATGAAGGAAAACCATTGGACGGACACACGGGAAATAAAAACCGGAACCCATCACGCTCAAAAAATCAGACCTAACGACACAGTGATGGAGAACTAAAACGCCCAGTTCTAACCAAGAGAAAGAGGCCCGCCCTTGGTACAAACTTCAGGGGGCTCGCCATTTGATGACCAAACCGTAAAATGAAGGGGAACAGGACAGCGCACTGAAGGACGGTCAAATGTGATTCGTTCCCCAAAAAAAATCCGCCTATAATTGGGGAAAATGGGGTCCGATTCAACGTGACTAGGAGGGAGAGCAAACTTTCCGACCAAAACCCAGCACGGGGGAACTGCCGGGGCCAACGCGGGGGAGGTACATCATGAACTCGGACATCCGAGTGGAGGGAAAGAGGCGGGGGGGGGTAGCGCCACGGTTGAAGGACGAAGAAAAACGCATGAGCGGGAAAACAAAAGCAGGATCGAGTGAACGCCGAGCCCGGGCGCCAAGTGCTTCATATTTTGGGGGGGGACGGCCCCGGGCGATGCTCGGCCAAAGGAAGCCGAAGGGACAACCTAAGCCACCAAAAAGACAAGGCAAAAAATCGGGGAATCTCACTCGGTGGGAAGGCGGAAAACCCGGGGGAAAAGATAAAATGACACGGCGACCAAAGGAAGTTTGTACCGAAGGCGGGACAAAAAGCAGACAGAGCAAAGGAGACAATGCAAGAATTCTGGAGTACTCTTGGGACTGCAACGACGAAAAAAAAGGTCGAAACATGGACTTCGGCTGGAAAACGACGTCAGGCAGAACAGGCCCGTGTTGATGAAACAACCAACAAGCTCAAGCGTTATGGGAGACTGGGAGAGTCAAGAGGGGAAAGGGGGCTCAGTCCCGGCGAAACGAAGGTGACAGCGTCGAAAAAAACTGGGGAACTCACCAGACACGAACAAGAGACGTTTCACACTTTAAGGGGGGACGGTCGACACATTGGGAAAGAAAAGACCGGGGAAACCCTGCGGGGGAATCCTGCGGCACCCCACGGAAGAAACAAGGGCAAAGCGATTTGTGGAAGGGGTGGTACAAGGTTCAATACCCCGCCCAGCTACTCACCTAACCAAAACAACTGCAGGACAATAATCATCAAAACCGTCGGAAGTTTCACCCAAGGCAAACAGCCCCGGCGGCCGTACAGTCCGAAAGAAGGTCGTGAAAAGACGAAAAGGGCCCACCTCAATAGAAAGGCTAGATTCGGGGGGGCACAGAGGGGAAAAAGGCCACGGACACGGATTACGGGGGGGTCGGTAGTGTCTGTAGACCTTTCAGGAATAAGGGGGAAAAGGGGGGGACTCAAAAAAGCCCAAGATCAAGTGGGGGGGGGTCCACAGCGAGAAAAAAAGGGGACGGGAGCCTTTCAACAAGAAAAAGGTGGTTCCACCGTTGAACGGAAAAATCTTAGGTTCGTGAAAGTTTACGGTGAAAAACGTGACGAGGAGGGTCAGGTAAACTCAGGGAAAGCCCACCGACCTGGGAATCCCGATCTGGAACACATAAAAGGGGAAGTAGAGAAAAGGAAAAAGGAGATGAAAAGTGTCCACGTCTCTCCCTTTCGAGGTATATCCCGAAAAAAGAAAACGTAACCGGTGACCGAAGGACTAAGGGAAAGCACCGTCCGAAAACCTTAAAAACAAGTGTTTTTTGGTGAATTTAAACGGACATCGAGCCGGTTTCGAAAGCCAAAACGACATGATATTCGGAGCCAACTCCATTTTCAGAAAATGTTGTGAAGAAGAATCAAGACCTTTTCAATCCGCGGGGAAGGGGTCAGCTTTGAACGAAGAAAAACGGGCAAAACGGAGCCGTGTATTTTTTCTGATACTGGGAAAGGGGGGGAAGCGGGGAACGGCGCTGTTAAGGAATCGGGAGCAAAGGGGGGGAAGCCCCCCTGTGAAAACTTTTTTAACTGGGACGAGACCTACTGTGATCAGAGAAACTTATTAGGGGGGGGGCGGGGGAAGACATTGGGGGTGGCCGTCGAAAAGCAGGGGGTACCAGTAATTACGGGGTGGGAAGGTGAAAAAGGAAAAACAGGACTCCGAAACATCAAAATGTGAGCCCTGGCGGGTAAGCGGGCCCGGTGGGAAACAAATGAGGATCGAAGGCTTCAATTCTTCAGGGAAAAGTTGAAAAGACAAGTTTCAAATGAGGCGTACCAAAGCAGTTGGGGGTTACACAGTATTTGTGAAAAAAAAAACTCAGTCAGGGGAGAAGATGGAAACCGTTTTTGGAGTGGGGTTTGTTCCCGGGGGGTGACGCTTGCAACCCGGCGAAGCCGTTTTGAGCCGGTTAGTTGCATTGGGGGGGGCAAAAAGTGGAGAAGAACTAAGCGAAATAGAAGGGGGAAAAAAACAGGCCGGGCGCTGTGGGCCAGGGGCAGTCCAACGAAACTACAGCGGCGGGTAACGGTAGGTGAGACCACGGGTCAAGCCGGTGAGGGAAAGTAATGCGGTGTTTCGCGGAAGTGCAACCAGACAGGGAAGAACCGGACAATCCAAAGTTGTTGGGCAGCGATGGATGGGAGTTGGCGTCCGAACTCGCAACAAACACACCAACGACCCCAAAGACCTGAAAAACTGCACATTGGGGGGGAGGGGAGAAGGTTGTTAAAAAGATAGTCCAGTTTAGCAGTACCACCCGCTTTCCACCAAAGGGGAAGACACCGGGGGAGGGAAGGTGGTGGATGCAGACCGAAGGGTGTGTGGGGGGGGGGGCCCGTCGGGCCCCTGTCCCCGTGCAGAGCAACGAAAAGCGTGGAAGGGGGGGTGTCCGAAGCTTAGAAAGGGAGCAAAATATGAAAAGTGGGAATACCCGGTAACCATTCATCCAATACCATTGGGGTGGGCCTTTTTTGGGCCAATTTGATCCGTGGGGGGACAGCCCAGGCACTGCACGTGAACAACCAGGCGTCAAAGTCAAGATAAAAGGGCCAGAGGTTTCCAAGGGGATGTTAAAACTTGGTCATTCAATTAAAACGAGAGGGGGTGACAGGGGAATTCGAAACAACAGGGAAAGAGACGGAATAGACAAAGTTCCAATTAAAAAGAAAAGACCACAACGGCATTGTAGATCACACAAGGGGGCAGGGAACAAGGGGAACGGGCATATCCGTGGGGGATTCAAGGGTCGGGAGCAAACCGGTTTCGCGCCGGGGGGGAGAGCAACTAGTTTGACAAAGGCGGTTCTCAACACTTTGTCAACGAACTGGGGGGGGGGAAGGGGGGCGGGCAAAATTGGGTCTGCAGGGTAGTGGACATCCGCTCAGCCAGGGGGAAAACGTTTGGGGGGAAAAATGCCCAGTTGGGGAAAAGAGTGTGGGAAAAAAAGTTTTTGAGTTCCACGCAAACGAATCTCCTATTCGTGCAAAGCGGGGGAGGTCAAAGGAGCCCACGATTCAGCAAACACGCAATGGGAAAACGGTTCCTGTCAAAGAAAGGTTTGAAAGGAAAACGGGTTTTGAAGAGGGGCCAGTTCTGGGCCTTCTTCGAACTAGGAGGTTGGTCCCACGTAACCCTGGTCAGGAGTCTCTGCCAGTGGCCGCGAGGAAAATTTGTAAGCGGATACCCGTATCGAACGGCGGAAAGAGTGCAACCAACACGCCCGCAAGTAAAAAATAAAAATAACAAGTCGACGGGGTCGTGGGAACCCGTAAATAATACATCCTTAAAAATGCATGACGAAAACCTAAAAAAAAGCTCCAGTTTTTTTGGGGGGGTTTGTTTGGAGAAGAAGGCCTAAATGTGTGGGGTGCATACCGCGACTTCCTCAGTAGAAGACTGGCCAAAGGGTGGAGGCGGGGTGCGGTTTGATAACGTTAGATTGTGACGAAGGGTTTCCAAGTGGGCAGCAAAGCGCGTGTGGGGAAGGGTTAAAACCGAGCGTAGCGGCAAAAGGTGGTTGCACGGGGGTGGATTGCCGTTGGTGGAAGGGGTCCCTCACTGGGGACCCAGGGGAACGAGGAAAAAAAAAAATGGAACATGGGTGGAAGTGCAAAGGAAGCGGGGGCACAAAAGGAAGGATGGTTGACGGGGTGCCCGTATGGGGGTTCGGACAAGAATAGGGTTCCGAGGGAAAAAAACGGTTCTGTAAAAAAACCAGGGGTTTTGAGAGCAAACGGTCGAGTTTTTGTCAAAGGGGAAAAACCACAAACACAAAAGGGCGGGAGGGCAGGGGTACTTAATGTCAAGGAATTTGATGGTCGGGGATGGGTGTCGCCACGGTGATGAGGAAATTCAATCACAAACACCGGGGACATGAAATACACGAAAAAGAAAGGGAAATGGAAGGGTGAGAAAGACCAATGGGTCACAACCGGAGATTTCCCTAGGGGGCCCCATTTTCCCTGCTGGGGTTGGAGGGCTGTACACAAAACTAAAACGGAGAGGGGTAAAAATTAGTTTGGGTAAAGGGGCACTGACCGTACAAGTTGCCTCGAAGTCCCGCCAACAAATCAAGGAAAGCAGGAAAACAACAAAAGGTTTGTTTCCGAAAAACGGGTGTATCAAAGTGGGGAGATCGACTCCTCAAAAACAAAACTTTATTTCGATAAAAGAAGAGAGGAAAACGGAAAATACAAAAAATGAGCAACGAAACAAGGGGGTGGGTTCAGAAAGAACACCTGCGGGGCGAAACTGTCGGGAGACAACGGGAGACGGCAGAAAAGGCCCGTGAAATGCACTCAAACCAGGGAGCAAAAACACGGAGAAAAAGCGCAGCGCCGGGGGGGGGGAACGCCAAAAGGGATGTAAAAACCGCCCTGGAACCGGAAAGCTGGGACCACAGGTGAAGTGTTCACTGGCTGGAGATTTTGCCAATGGAAAAAACGGGGAGGAAGAACATAACGAAAAAGAAAAAACCCAGGAAAACGACAAAGGACGCGGGGGTGACAATGGAACGAGAAAGTCAGCTTCTACCTAGGAACGTGGTAACATAGGGGGGGGGGGAAAAAAAAATCTGACAACACGGAGGCCGAGCCCGAACGCTGACACGACCATCCTTAGCAAAGTGGAAAGGTGCTCGTGGGGACAACCTCAAAGCCGGGGGGAAAAAAAAAAGAAAAGAACAGGGGGACCAGCAACAGGGCGGAATTCCCAATGGAAACATTCCGTCGGCGAACTGGAAACCTGATAAAACACCAACCGGATACCGTCGGAGGGATCACAGTCTAATCCTGGGGACGCCACTAAGCACGCGAGAGGACAACAAAAGGCCTAGTGGAGTAGAGTCAACTGGGGAAGGCCAGCCGGTGCTACTCATAGGAAATTAACGGGATCAGAACGTACGCCGAGAATAAAATCGGGGGGGAAAAGGGGCCGTACGAAGCTGGAAAAATTCAAATCCTTGCAAAAGCCTGGGAGCCCAGGTGAGGTACTGGCCAAGGACAGAAGGGTTCACTACAATCGGTAGAGCCTTCAAAAGACGGGTCAAAAAGTCTGGGTCCAACATGGGGAAAAAAAAGGGGTGGTACAGATATTGGTGGATAGCCGAACTCACGCAAAGACCAATTCCGGCAAACGCAAAAAAAAACGGCGGAAGGGGACCACCAAAGTCCGGTCGTCAAAAAAACTGATGCAATAACACAACAAAGAAGGTGAAAACAGTCAAAAACGTGGGAAGAGCGATTTCCAAATTAATTTCAATAAAAACTAAACCAAGGGAGGCTCGCAACGGGGAGCATCGCACATTGGGGGCACCAGGACGTTTAACGGCTAAAAATGCTGGGGGGTGTAACAAACCAGTCACGGGGGGGCCAAAATAGAAACCGTATACGGGGCCTGTTGCGGCAGTTTCATGGGATACGTCCATGGCCGGGGCGAGAATTGGTAACCTTCTCCTCAGAAAAAGGTGGTAGTTTACTGGGTCACATGAAATCAAACGGCCCAAGTGGGGGCCAAACGGGCGAGGAACGAGGAAAGTAAAGAGTGAAACGTTGAAGACGTCGTATAA
>Ga0179593_1527398_pt1 | contig 16085 bp, 16 predicted proteins | sample CZODoug2_1_08_16_FD_185931 | JGI IMG/M metagenome (GOLD analysis project Ga0179593, IMG submission 185931) | Vadose zone soil fungal communities from Angelo Coast Range Reserve, California, USA - CZODoug2_1_08_16fungal (PacBio error correction) | ecosystem: Environmental > Terrestrial > Soil >...
AGGCGAAAGGAAGCCTTTGGGTCGGGTTTTGGCTGAGGACCACTGCGAGTCGGAAGGAGCGAGTGGGTTCCGCCGAAAGTGCTCGCCATCTCAAAAGGGTCAGTCCTCAGGGCTATTGACAGGAGCGCCTCTGGTGGACGGACAAAATACAAAAAAAGAGCTCAAGAAAAGATCTCTTCCAGTGAACCAACAGGTAATAATCCGAAAATGTATTTGGGGATAGAGACATAGGGAAGATGAGGTCCTGAAGGGGGGGGGGAAAGGACAGAGAAGGAGGGGACGCGGAAGAGACACGCTGCTCTGGGGAATAACCGTCGCCTATGGAGATGAAAAAAAACCTAAAAGGGACGATCGAAGAAGGGGCAAGAGAGTTAGGGGAAAAGGGGAGCTGCCTCCATAGTCTAAAGCCTAGTTCAAAACGTCCTGATAAAGAAGGTCTGCGTGACCGGAAGGGCTGTCTAAAATCAGGAAAGAAAGGACAGATTCCTGAAACGACGACGGGGAGGATCAAGGAAAACTGGGAACGGCTGATGCGGAGCGGTAGTGCTTCGCTCTGCTAACAACTGATCCCAAAGGTAAGGGGGGGCGGCCGCAAGCGCCTGCTGGGGGGAGGAACACCCAACTGCAAAAAGAACCGCATGGTCTCGTTCGAAAGCAAAATACACGAACTATCGGGCGGGTCAGGCGTTTGCAAAGTGGTAGGAAGAAAAAAGGCCGAGATAACGCAGGGGAAAAAAAAACTAAAAGGCTGGGGGGCTGTTCTCTGCTGCTGAAGAAAATCCTAATTAAGACAGGCGGGTCGATTGCTTCTGAAAGAGAGGAAGCCGATTGAAGAGAAGAAAAAGCCCGACAATGCCGGGGCAGGGGCCGGATTTCTAAAATCTTAACGATGACCGGGCACCAGGGGAAAAGGTAGTTGATGGAGAAAAAGGGGGGTAACACATCTTGGCGGAGAAGGGCTAGAAAAAGGGGAGGATGCGCCAACAAAACAGGATGAAGCTGTCCGATTTTGTAGGGGAAACAGGACACTACGGAAGAGGAAAGTGCAAGGAGTGCAAACCGAGGAGGGGAAGTTCGAACAAAAGGTGCAACTCTCCTACACCCCAAACACAGAACCTTGAAAGTCTTTTCAAGGCAGCTGGTCTTCTTCACTGGACTCAAGGATCCAAAAGAAGTTTTTAAAGAGGGGGGGGGGGGTAAGGGCCTGTCGGAGGCCATTCTTGATTAAATCGAAGTTATCTCCCTTCAAAGAAAGTAACACGCTTGAAAAAAACCCAGAAGGGGGGTAGCAAATCTTACGCGAAAAGACCTCCATTTTGCATCGGTTCGGAAGTTGGGCACTAAGGGAAAAGGGAAGTTTTTGTCAGCACTTGTGGCTCGACCAAAAAAGGGGAGAAGGGATGTAGAGGGCTAAGAAGAGGCAAAAATCGAGAAGGGGGGTGTAGTGACGTTCACCAGAAAAGGGCAGACTCTGGTCACACCCTTGCTATTATACAAACAAACAACCTAGAATGAAAATTTCTACATAAAGGGAGAGGAAGATCTGGAAATATAAAGGCGACCGCCGATAATGTTTGGGGGAAGATGCTTCGCTGATAAACCATTCCACTTGGGGAAATAGTGAGATCGAAGGGCAGGGAACAAATGAGAAGGGGGGGTAAAATAAGGGGAAAAGGGGGGGAAATTTTGTTGGGAACCGAAGGCCTTAAGGCAACCGAAGGAAATACTTGTCAAGCTTGAGGGTTGCTTTCCGTATCAAAAGAGGAGTTCCGACGAAGTAAAAACAGGGAGGGGAAAAGACAAGGGGAGGCCGTGCCCGGGGACGACCCGCAGTCATCTTAGACTTCGAGCGCCATAGAATGCTATTTGCTCGCGAGGGACAATCCTTCCCGGTTCAAAAAAGGTTCAGAAGAGGGGTGGAAAAAACCAGGCCTCGAAGGCCGAGAAGATCGTCCAGCATCAACATTTTCGGGGAAGACATCATCTCTCTTAAAGCCATCTCTGCCGCTGCGAAACGGGTAAAGGGGGTGCCGGAAGGGGCAAAGAAACTCCTAGAGGTGAAACATCTCTTAGACAATAAAAAAAGACTCTTCCGGAAGGGCAAAAGTCGTGGCTCCGAGCATCAGGGGGGGGGGAGCTACTGAGCTTTCTGCACGAACATAAAGAGCCCGGGCGACAGCGCCACCTCAAAGAAAAGAGAGGACGCGCTCTCGGAATCAGCCGCGAAACGAGGGGGAGACGGAATGCACGGAGAAAAAAAAAATGAGGAGATGAATCCCGGTGCATTCCGCTCCAGGGGCAGCGTGCGAGGATATCGGAGCGCGTTTTGCGATCGGGAGGGGGGGAAATTGGTCTCTGTCGCGGGGAGGGGGAGAGGGGGGAGTGGAGGAAAAAAAAGGATATAAAAAACTTTTAACGCAGAGGCAAAATGGATTCCTCGTCTGTGGTCTACGGGGGGGGACCCTAACTGATTATCGGCGGGAAGCGGCGCACCATGGCCGGCGGACAGAATGCCTGGGGAGGAAGAGAGCGGGGGGGAGATGAACGGGGTTAAAGGGCCGTCTCTCTGCCTTGAAAGGTCGGTTTTGGAAAGGATGGATTAAACCTTCTGCCGGGGGGACAAGGAAGGGGGTACGATCGGAGATGAAGGAGAAAAGCTATCTAGAGGGAAAGAAGGAAGTGCGCGCCAGGTTCTTCATGTCTTACGTAAAGGGAGGTTCTGGGTCACTTCCGAAGGCGCTGGCCGATTACTCCTAAAGGTGAAGAGCAGACGGGGGGCATAGAGCGGAAAAAGACGCAAGGAAAATTGGGCGTTTGCCTAGGAAAGGAACAGTCTTGTGCCAGAAGCGGAAAGCGCAGGAATCTTTTTTGCTTATAAAAAATTCATTTGGCAAAAAGGGGAAAAGGATAAAAGAGGAAAAATCGCCTAAAAAAGGGCATGTGAAAAAAAAGCTCTACAACAAACATTGCGGCGCGATTCATCTAAGTGGGCAGGAAGGGGAGGAAGAAAGTGAAGGGAGGGGGGGGGGTGGGGACGAAAAATAGGGAAGGTGGGTTCGCTCAACCGCTGATCTGGCTGCACGTCCAGCCAATGCCCTCCTCGATGAGAAAAAGATAAGACTGGGGCCGAGAATCGGCGCCAAAAAAAGGGGAGTAAACACAATGTGCAAAAAATGTCTGACCCCGTTAGGGAAATGCAACTGGCGGAGTGGTGGGAAGATTTTCTACCGGGGAGCGCTCCGGTTGGTGGGGGTGTCGGGGGGGGAAAAGGAGCCGTAGGGGGGGCGTTTCTGCGGAATCCTGTACTAACATTCCAAGAGAGAGTCAGGCCTGGCTTCCAATTCTTGGGGGAGGGGAACAACGTCCTTGGGGGCGGCGCAGGGAAGACAAGGAAACGTTAAAGCCACAGGCGCAAGGGGAGATTCTTTTGGGAAACACTCTTGGGGGAGAGGGTAAAAAGGGGTCGAAAGCAAGATTTCAGGAGGGAGTAAAGGTTCATGTGTCCAACCATACAGCATGACAATCACAGAGCAAGGTTTTTTTGTGGGGGTCCTAAAGGTCGAAGGGGGGTCGCACATACCTCGATCCGCCCAGATGGTCATCACCGCTCAGGAACGATTTCAACTGGGCACATAGGGGAAGTACTGGGGGGTTTTTTTCGAAGGGAAAAAAGGAGGACAACGGAGGGGGAAGGGGGGGGGGGGGCCAGAGAGGTACGATGGATCGGCGTCATTGCGCTCGAAGGAAGACCTCTCTCTTTGATCGCTTGGCAGGGGGAAGAAGGACGAGACCGAGCCAGAAGCCATCCTTGGGCGGAAAAAAAGGGATCGGGGAAGAAAAGTTCAACCAATGGGAAGCGACCTGAAAGCCGAAGGCTCACTTGGTTCTTGTCGGGGGAGCCCGACCCATGTGAGGAAGAAGGGACGGGAGGGAGCGCGAAGGAAAGAACGCCAAGATGCGAAGGAATGTGGCCGGCCCGAGGGGAGCGGGGGTTGCTGGAAGGCGTCGCCGAAAACTAGGATCTAAGCCGGGGAGGGGGGACAAGGGCCAGGCAGGGAGTCTATTGGAAATCCAGGTCACGTGCCAAATTTTTCTAAAGGAAAGAGAAAGGACCGCAGCGTGGAATGGGGGGAAGGAAAAAAAAGAGAAACCGGCTGTATAATTCAAAGAATTATCACCTACCGCGGCACAAGGCTTGAGGAAAAATGTCCTACAGGGGGAAGCAGAGAGATTGAAAAAACGGGGAAATGGGGGTGGGAGATCGTCTGCCTCTCCTCTATGAAGCTACGAGGAAACATAAACAACTCTGGTCACTATTCTTGCCTCAGGGAGCGGACGTACCAAGAATTCGTATTATCTGGGTCAGAACTGGGGAAAGGAAAAGATATTTAGAAAACGGGGCTAGTGGGCTTCCTGTATTGGGAGCTGACCTGAGAGCCGCCTGCAAGAGGGGGTAAATGAATTAATCGTGGATTCTAGAACCTCTTCTGCTGGCAAGACGCAATACTAGGAAGAGCTAGGAAACCCGTTTAAAGCAAGCCACAAGCAATGTCCCAGGTCTCGGACCACTCAGGTTCGGGGGAGGGGGTTTTTAAAAATATTTTCCCGTCTCCGAAAAAAACAACTGAAAAAAGAAGAGAATAAATCGAGCACTACCATGTTGTTCATTGGGGCGGGGGTGGTGCGGAATGCCACAAAAAGGTTTCAAAAGGGGGGGGAGAGTCCTTGGGGAGAGTTCAGAAGGACATCTTAAACTCCACCGAGCATAGACCCTCCAGGAGTCTTGGGAACAATGTGACGTCCAAAATCCAGCCTCAATATAAAGAAAATATCCGATGACCAATTGGTGATTGGAAAAATGAGAGTCGAATCAGGTGGGGAATGGAAAGGAGAAACATATATTCAAAGGAGGCCGTCAGGGCTTCCCTTTATAACGCCTTGATAAGAGGTCGCGAAAAAGGCCTTGATTAAAGGCTCCAATGAACCCCACACCCTTTCCGGAAAAGGTGGACGGTATCTAAGGGTTTTCCGCGAGTAGGAAAGTTGAGGGGCGAAGAAATCGGGAAAAAGAAAAGAAAAAAAAAGTCCTTACTCCTCTGGATGCTGTTTAGGGGACGGCCCGCGTCGGAAAGAAAGACCCGGAAAAGAAGGGATTAAGAAAAGGAGGGACGGCGGGCAAGCGTCCATCAAAGTATTCGGGATGGATGGCGGTGAGAATCCTAAAAGCAACGAGAAGAAGGGGGGGGGGAGGGGGGGAACATTTCGGGGAAGAAAAAGCCTTCCTTCGGGAGCCACTCACTCACGCCTAGGATGCGATAATGGGGGGAGTTGGGGAAGGAAACAAAGAAAAATACCGAAGAGGGGAAGAAGAGTCATTGGGGTGGGGATTTTTGGAGGTCCTCAACTATCCCTTTCCTCTCTTCAAGTATAAGTAGGTAGACGCGGCTCGTTCAGATGGAAGTCAAGCCGAAAGAAGAGAGAAGGCTTGGAACGAGGATCTTCGGACAAAAAGCCCCTACAATGCCGGAAAAAGTTCCCTTTATTTGAATCATTACTTCCCTATTAAGAAACCGGGGGGGGGTGGGTTGATCGAGAAGGGAAGGGAACATAGGAGGGGGGGATTCAGTTGGAAGCCGACCTTTATGAAAAAAGGGGGTCACCCAAAACGGGAGACCTTTAAGCTAAAGGGGTTACCCAAAAAAGGGAAGGCGTGAGAAAAAAAGGAACAATGAGGTGCGAAAAAAAAATCTAACGAAGACACCACCCCAGCGTGGGTCGATCCTAATCGAAAGGCCTGTGTCTTGGAAAAGGGACGCTTAGATCTTTCCTAAGGGGAGGCAGCCAATTCCTAAGATTTGTGACAGGAAAATTGGGCGTTGACAGTGGAGATATTTGAATTGTTATGGGGGAGTAAAGGGGGGGGGCGCTATCCCTAGGAAAAGAAAAGGAAGCCCGAAAAAAAAAACCACAGGAAAGAGGAGTAGACCATCTTACCTCAAAACCTCCAGGTTCATCTTGGAGAACGGAAGGTGGGGCACGAAAGGAAGGGGAAGGGTGGGGAAGGAACAGCAGAGCAGAAGGGGGTCGAAAGAAGAGGCCAGAGGCGCATCCAAAGGTGTAGTTACGTGCATCCGCAGGGACCTACTCTTATCGGTCAAAAGGTCTTTAGAAAACTCAATATAATTAGAAGAAGAAGCCTTAAAGGAAGGAATGACCGGCTGAAGCGATAGAAGGGAGAGAGACAGAAGTAATTTTTGGGGGGGGTGGTATAGCTTCTCCTTAGTCAAAATTCCAAAAAGGGGGATGGGAAATGAGAAATAAAAACTGCCAAGGGGTGTAAAGAAGGAAAAAAGAGTTGGAAGTCGGGGAAACTTCTAATTCCTTAAAGACCAATTCAAATCTTATGGCGTCTACTTGTAAGGGGTCAAAGGAAAGCTCGAAGGTGCCTGCCACCTAAAAAAGCTCGGAGCGAAGACGACTCCTCTTCGTAAGGCATACACTTTCTCTGATTCGGGAGAGCGTCCAGCTCTAAGGGGGGGGGGGACTTCCCTCGAACAAATCCTTCAAAGGGAAAAGAAGGGGGGGAAGGAACAAAAAAAACCCGGCGAGACGGCGACGTCCATCTCAAAGGGGATCTCTCATCAGCTCGCGGCCAAAGGAAAACTTCCGCTCTCCGCCTGAAAAGGAGGAGGCTGCCGCTCCAGTTGTCGGAAAACTCGGGGAGAACACGGCAAAGCGAGGGGGGAAAAAGGGGCAAGGCGTAGTTGGGCTAGCCTCTGCTGCACAAAAAGCAACTCCCTCTTCTACAAATGCCCGTGGCTCACGATCGCAACTCGCTCGAGACGCATATCAGACTACGCCGCGACCGGAATGAAAAAATCAAAAAAAAAACAAACAAAGAGGGGATGATAAAAAGGGGGGAAAAAATTTGATCCGGCTCAAGAGAGGGGGAGAGAGGAGATCGTTCTTCGAGAGGCTCGGGGGAAAAAAGATTTCTCATTTAGGATGTACGACGGAGGGCTGGCCGGATGGGGGAAGCGTCGAGAACAACCTAAGGAACCACTCAAAACTTGGAAAGGGGAGAGGGCGCGGGCTGAGTTTCTGAAGAAAAACTGAAGGATCGGCTCGTCCATGAGAAGCACCATTTCCGGCGGAAGGTCACCTGGTCTTTCTTCAGGGGGAAGATCCCGAAACTGTTGAAGCCGTCCGCGAAATTCTCATCGGAATGTATGAAACCTTCTGGCCTGGTGGGGAGCACCCGGAGGGGAAAGAAATCCTGCTCGCGGAAGACGGGTCGAGCTTTAGAAAGGAAAGTCTCAGGAAAGTAAAAAAAAAAAAACTGCAGATGTAAGGGGAAAGGAGAGGGAACGGCCTCGTCCGTCTGAAGGAAGGACCCGCATGTGCATAAAGATCTCGGCAAGAGAGAGCTGTCATCCAAAAAAACAGGGGAGACCCGAAAAGGGAAGGGGATTTGAATTGGGAAGGCGTCGGGCAGGTAGGGAAAACGCTAATCTTTTCCATAGGGGGTCCAGTCTTTTAAAACCTTCAGGCATTTTGTGAAGGGGAAAAGTCAGATCGCCGAGGGGGGAATGTATCAGGGGAAGGAAAACCAAAAAACTTATCGGCAGGATACGCTGCTGAAGTGGAGACGTAGATATAAGAGGAAAGAAAATTTCTATTGGGGACGGTCTACTAGCAATGGGGAGCTCCCTCGTAAGGAAAGGAGGCTAAAGCCCGAAAACCAGGGAGGGAAGAAAAGGGGGGGTGCGTCCAGGGCATCTACATCGTCTCCAACGGCGGGGTTGGGGTTTATCCACAATTTCGGGAAGATTACAACTTCCCAGGGGGATTTCCCAGGGCCGGAAACAACTTGGTGTGGGCGGGGAGTACCTTTTCAAAGCAGGGGGGGGGTTGCGGAAAAGAAAAGGGGAAAAAGGTTTGGTGGACTACCGGTACGCTTTCAGGAAGCCTGTACCTTCCAAGACGAAGCGTTTTCAGGGACACCGGGAAAAGAGAGTCAAGGTGGGGGGCAAGGAAAAAAGACGACAAGTAGCGGTACGGGGGGAAACAATGCTCACTGTTCGATGTCTGCTAGGTGAAAGAGGTGTGGGGTCGAGGAACTTTCAATCTAGAGGCACCGATAAGCGGTAGGGTTCACATGGAAGAGCAGCTTCACGTCGACATGGGGGGGTTTTCCGAGGGGGGAGAAGGTACGGCTGGCCGGGAAAAAAAACTGACTCGAAGGGGGCATACAAAGACAATCCCGATGGGAATGGCAACATCTTTAATTAAGTATTTTTCGAAAGGAGAAATTAAGACCCCGGCATTTGAGGTTTGAAAATCTGAAAAGGATCATTGGGGAAAAAAAGGCGAGGGTGTCTTCATCTCGCTTGGTCGCAGGCAGAGACCAAAAGGATCGATCTCGCAAAAAAAAAAAGTGATAGAGGAAAGAGGGGTGGATCGACCGGCTGAGGAGTTTATGTCTTATGCGTCCCGAAGCGGGACCGGGGGGGGGGAGAAGGGGGCGACAAGAAGGGAAAAGCGCTTGAACAAAAAACACCTCCATGTGACAGGCTCTTTTTAGGGGTTTGTTCTGTAAGCGACGCCAAGAAAAATGCTCACATCCAGGGTATGAGGAAAAAGAAGAGCGTCTGTCGATTTATCCTTAATTTAAAAGGGAGGGTTTTCGACAGAAGGAAGAAGACTCCGAGAAGGGGAAGAATGACGCTGAAATGGGTCGAAAAGGTCTCCGACCGTCGCAGACATAGATTCACAATTCTTCGGAAATTACAGACGGGGTCAGCAGCATCGAGGGAGAAAAAAGGAAAAAGGAGAGGCCATCGGGAAAGCTTCCCTCACGGAGGCGTGACTCCGGAAGAAAAATCTGCGTCGCATGAGATCTCTACTCTCAAGGCAATATGAAAAAGGAGGGGAGGGGGGAAAAATTCGGAGAAGGAGTGATGCTCATCTTAGGCTGGATTGGGACACGTCTTACCGGAGCCGCCGGCAGCGGAGGGAGGGAATTAGAGGGACAACTTGGAGGGAGAAAACTATCTGCAATGAATCAGATCTCTAAAGGGGGTTCCGAAAAAAAAAAAAAAGCCGAGGGAAAACATACATAGGAGTTCGAGATGTAGAAAAACAACCCCAACTTATGAGGAAAAAAGGGATATATATGACGAGGAACAGCACTACCAGGAGACGCATCTTGGCGCTGTTGGAGAAAAAAAAGTTGGAGTCGGAGATCGGGAAAAAGTCTCTCGCCTGCCAGCGGAATTCCTTCCTCCCCTTTGGAGGCGGCTCTCAAGGAGGGGGAAGATCGTGGGGCCCCCAGAGAGGAAATAGAGAAAAATTCTCATGGGGGGTGAAATAATCCGAATTATCATTATGGGAACGTCCTGTACATAGAGTAGGATGACCGCAAGAGTTGTAAGAAACAGTCGCGGCAGACGGGGAAAGGGAGGAGGCTCACAAGGCGAAATCTCCAACTGGGAGGACTAAGCATTTTCTCTATTCCGGTGCGACGTTAGCCCTTGAAAGCCAGGGAGAAAAGGAAAGAAAGTAAACAGGGATCGACATATCTTCTAAGTACTTCGCCAGGGGGTAGAAAAATCCAAGTGCACTAAATAGGTAGTCAAAGCAAGATCAGAGGCCGTTCCTCAACCGCTTGAGCGGAGTGGGTGTTAAAGAACCGACAGGCAAGACTATCCACAGAGGGGGACCAGTTACGAAAGTATCTTAAGGAGGGCGTCAATCTTTCTTCTCTCCCCACTCTTTCCAAAAAAGAAAACACGAACTCAAAATGGCGGCTTGAGGAATTGTGCGGAACCTTTGTCCAAGCCCAAAGGGGAAAGACTCGCTCACAGATCTCGATGACGATGGAAGCTAAAAAATCCTGCACGGGAAAAAGCGAGGGAGAGGCGGAAAAAATGAACGCCTAGGTGGAAAGCGAACATCCTTTAAACCGGACAATGCCGTTTGACTGGGCAGGGAGTTCCGGAGGTCCGGAAAGGACCCCCAGTGAGGTATTTATCTAGAGCGGTTCAGTGGCCGGATCAGGAGCAGTCCGCCGACAAATGGAAACAGCGGAAAACCTGTCGAAAAACGATTTATGTGGAAGGTGGCAAGGGGTCGTCCGGACCACACGGTGAAAAAAGGAATGGTCGAGAAGTCCGACTACACCACAAGGGTTTTCCAACGAATCACGGAAAACCAAAAAAGGGAAGTGAAAAAAGGAGGGAGGGTCGTCGGCAGGGAGACGCCCTTCACATAAAATGAGGTGTTCCAGGCCAAAGAAACGGGGCCAAGCAGCCGAACAGAGGGGCCTTGGAGAGGGGAAAAAAGATGTTAGATCCCTTCACAGCCCATTCCCCTGCGCGCCAGAACGAACCCAAGGCGAAGCAAAAACGGAGAAAAAAAGGGACCGCACGCCATTTTCATCGAAACCCTTCAAACGAACAGTTTGCACAGGACGGGGTGTAATACCACCCTAAGGGTGGCTCCAAAACCGCCGTGAGACGAGGGAGGACAAAGGAGGAGATCGCATCCCCCATCTGATTGGGTATTTACCCAAACAATATCAGCGGCGAGGACGGAGGAAAAAAGGGGGCTTCGTAAAAAACCCACTAGAAAGAAGACGAAGGTTCTAACAAAATCCAGAACTAGGAAGAGATGGGCAATCGCTACAAAGTTCCTCTACGGGGGGGGTGGGTGTTAGAGAAGAATTTCACATTCCAGAGAAACGAGCTGACGAAACCTGGGGCCCAAAATGCAAGGGGGAAAAGAACAAAAAAGGGTGCAGTTTCTGGGCCAAGCCGGCAAGCCTCATGTGGCAAAAAAGCAAATCCTTGCAAGCTGAGGGGGGGGCTTTTCACGTAGCTATGGCAAGTGGAAAGAGGGAGAGTCACCAAAAAGAACGAAAATAGCCCGGGAAGGCTTCTTCACCTGGCACGGTCAGGCGAGTCGGATACAAAGCGACAGCTCGATCGAGAAGGAAAAGAGAAGAAAGAGTCAGACCATGCAACGCGGCCGAATGGGAGGAAAAACAAAGCACTGGAGCTACAGCACGAGAGCCATCATCTCGCGGCACAAGGCCATCACTGCCGCAAAGCATGGGTTCCGGCGGGAGGCGCCAGCCTCTTCAGGCGTAGACACGATCGATAAGAAGAAAAATCGAAAAAGCCACCAGGGGGGGAGAATGCTGCAACGAACAGCCGCCACCCAAGAAAAGCCGGACAGGCCCTTGTCTCACTATGCAAGAGGTCCCGGCCGATCTCCTCTGCTGAGGGAGAAGGAATGAACCTGGAGAAGAGGAGGAGAACCCTTTTGGCATTACTGAGAAAAAAAAAAAGGGGGAAAGGGGGGTGCGAGGAGATCGGCGGAGGTTTGCGATCGTGCTCAAGGTAAGAGTACGCCGGAGGGCTGGGGGGGGAAAAAAGAGTCGGCCTGGGAAAAAAGGTGGAACAGACATCGGCGTGAGGGGGGTCTAAAAGATTTCCCGAAACGGGGAGGCGTGCCAGCGCTCCGGCACAGGAGAGCGGCAGATGCGTGCAAAGGAAAAGCGCTCTTAGGGCGAAACTGTTTGATGCTGGGAAAGAAAAGAAAACCTTGAATGCGTGTGGGAAAAATGGAGTGGAACAGTTACTTATTGGGAAAAGGCTCGCCGAGCAATAAAAGGGAGCTGGCGCTCTAAGAAAGGAGGAAGACCGGAAAGGAACGGACGAAGCGGGCGGAAGAAGCCGCGAAAAATATCTGGCAGAGAGGGTCTCACGGAAAAGCAACAGGGGACGCCAAGGAGTTGAATTGGGCGTGTGGATGGAAAAGGAAAATCTTGCAAAAGCAAGTGGCCATTTGGGGGGGGAAATCATGTCCGGGAAGATCGCATGGAGATGTGGGAAGCGGCATTCTACAACAAACATTCAGTCAGCGAGTAGAATTAAAGATAGGGAAGGCGAGATGGAGAAATGAGAAAGGAAAGGGGTTTGGATGGTTGGGGGCCGGACGCGTAGGCCTCTGAGTGGGATGCACTTCCCTTACAAAAAAAAGAAGCCTCCGATGGTAGGGACAAGGGGATCTATGGCCTCCTACCTAGAGGGGGGGTTTCGAAGGGACTATGAGTGACTTTGGGGTCCCCACCTTCGGTGCCACTATGCAACTATGGTGGGCGGTCAGATTGGCTACAGGAGAAGGCCGTTTGGGGGTTGGTGGGAAGCGCGGGGGGGAGTTAGCGGGGGAAACCATTTGAAACATTCCAAGAAGGAGAGGCTGTTCAAAGGGGAAAATTCTTTTATGAACAAAGGAAGGGGGGGGTAATTAGCCTGACAGGGAAAAGACAGCCCTGAAGTTACCTAATTCGGCCGGTAACCACGCTGGGTTGGGAACGAACGGAAAGAGGAAGGTGGAAAAAATTGGTCGTTTGCGTGGGGGAAGGGGAAAAAAGGTGTTGCCTAGCCAAGGCATCTTCACGGAAGACCAGGTGTTTTGGGAAAAAAATGACCGGTCGGAAACGGCGTATGTTCGAGCCGGAGGGGACCATAAGAAAAACTACGGGAGGGGGGAACGGTCATCGGGAAGGGGGGGGTTCGAAATCCCGGCACTTCAAGAACGGGGGAAGGCTTTTTTGTACCAGGAGGAAAGGAAGGAATTGCGCTTGGGGGGGAAGAGAAAAGAGGCTGGGAGGGGCGGGATGGAAGAAAGGAGGACGCGTCTCGATCGGACTCCATCCTTTATGGCTATAAACGGGATCGTGAGGAGGGCAACCAATGGAAGGAAAGAAAAGGGAAGAACGTGGATGGCATAAAGGGAGAGCAAACAGCGTCGGGTCTCTCAGCGCCGCCGCCATTCGGGGAAGCAGCTCATTTAAGAGGGAAGAAAGGTGAAAAAGTCTCACGAAGGCTCCCAAAACCAGCAACTGTTAGGCCGCTTACAAAGGTGGAAGAGCATCGGGAGCGGGTCGAAAAAATTTCGGGGGTGCAGGTATTTCTGAGGGTAGGAAAGCAACTCTCCTCGGTAGATCAGTATTTTAAACGCGGCCTGTTTCGTAAAAAAAGGAAGAGGAAGAAATTCGCACAAAAGGGGCTTCGATCAAAGTCCTTACATTGTTGGGGGTCAGCAGCATCCGGAAGCTAATGAAATGAGGAGGGTCTAGGGGGGATCGCAGGAAAGGGAGATAACTGCGTGAGATAACTTCCAACTAAGGGGGAGGGGGCCCAAGACTAAGGACTCTCTTTCTCAGGGGGAATGACCATAATGATGAAGGGATTATCATTTGGGGGAAAAACTGGTAGGAGAAAAAAATAGGAATCGGGAGGCTACTACTACCGGTCGAAACCGCCTGCAAGAGAACAACGGGCTGACTGACATGAGCGAAGCAGATTCAAACGATCGCGAGCTAGAAACCGAAACGCAACCACAAAATCAGAACCAAGAATGGGAAAAAGGGGGAGGAGACGATATCACAACACGGAAGGGGGAAAAGGTTACATCGTCTAACAGAAACATTATGTTTTAGGGGGGCGGCTTGTGGGCTGACGACACCAAGGGGTCGAGACTACTCGCAGGAAGGGGAGAAAGAGGGCCATCTCTTCATCCTTAAAACTGGAAGCTGGCAAGCTTGAGAGAAGAACTCTGGACCAGCCTCTAAGAGCAGCTCAATATCCTGATCTCGGGGAAGTGACCAAAAAAAGAAGAATTATGTGGATAAGATAAAGCGAAAAAAGAGAGCGGGGGGGAATTTCCCGGGTCACTACGATGCGCATCCAGAGGAGTCCAGGGGGACAATGGCGATCAATTCCGCTGTAAACGTTCTTAATTTGGTCTACCTCCCTTTAGTCGTTCAAAGAGAGGACTTCTAGGAAAGCCTGAAGACCTAGGGAAAAAAGCACGTGACGTGGACGAAAGGAAATCCCGCCCGGCACGAAATGGATTCAAAGACTCCGCGCTCTGAAAAACTGAATAACCGATGCGGGACAAAGGGGGGCCTGCAAGAACGCAATCAAGAAGACAATGTTCCTTCACCTTCCGTTCAGCTCCGGGGGGCCACGGCGCCAGGAAAAGCTCGCACGACAAATGATCTCCTCAAGGAGTCCTAAAATACTCGAGTGAGTTCAGGTCTTTTTCGGAAGGGGTGAACTCTATAAAGAGGATCAAGGGGCCGCTCTATATCCAAGGAGAAAAAGAAAAAATCGTGGAAAGGGAAAGAAGAAAGACCGAGGGAAAAGAAAAAAGGATCGAGGGGTCGTAAAAAACAAGGGACAATTCCGGGGCGTGAAAAAAGGGGATTTCGACAAAATCAGTGAGAATTACCGGCCACCCCATTTGAGCGGGGATGCGAAGGTCACACAGCTTGGCGAAAAAAAAAATCAAGAGACCTTTAACGGGGCCCAAAACACCTGTCGACAGGGAGAGTTATGTTACCCGTGGTCGTACTCCTAAAAAAAAATTCGGTTCTAAGGTCATACGACAAACCATGAAGAAATTACCTGGGGGGTCACCTTACCTCGGTATGTGTCGCGGGGAACCGCGCCGAACTTCACATACAAAAAAGGGTCCATCGGTGAAAAGGACGAAAAGGGGGAGTCAAGGCTACGTGGACCTTCAAATCATCCCAGAAAGCCCTGCGCTTCCATACCGAACAAAAGGGGCGCTCTGCAAAACGGTATCCAAAAAGAAAAAAAGAAGAAGTTAGGGCCAACCTTCACTTAAGGGAGGAACGGTGAATTGGGGGAACTAGGGGACCCAACGGAAAAAAAGTATGGAAAGTCCTCCATTAAGCGCATCCACCATCTGGAAATGGGGGTGTAGGGTACGGAAGAAAAAATTCCTACGGCTACAACCACAGGCTATTTAAAAAAACCCCCAAGAAAAAAGAATTACATCTCCGTCTCTTCCTGGAGAAAGAGATATATGCACTCGCGACCTAGTTTGTTGTTAGCGGGGAAAGCCAGAAGGAGAGCTTAGGAAGGGGAAAAGTTGGAGAAAGATGGCAATTGTTGTAACCGCTTCTTTGGAAAAATGCCGAAGGCCAAAAAAGAAGGAACATCCAACGGAAATTACCGACTATTCCGGGTCACTGCGGGGGGGCAAGCAGAGGCCGTGCCCTACAAAAGTTCGTCCGCTTCAAAGGGGAAGCGAATCGGAGACTGAAAAGAAAGAGGGGGCTAGGAAGAAGAATCGGGAAAAGAAAGAAAGAATTGTCATAATCGAGAAAAGCGGCGCCAATGCTCGATAGGGGGAAAAACGTCCATCATCAACATGACACGGAATCGCTCAAAAGAAGGCCGACCGCCAAAAAAAGAGCACGGGGAAACCGGCGCAGGGCCGAAGGGGAAACGGGGGTGAAAAAGAAACGCTCGTAGCATCACGTACAACTTGTCGCGAAAGGCGAGAAGAATCAGGTTTTCGAAAGATAGAGAAAAAAAAGGCGAAAGATCCAAGCAGGGGAAAGGCTCGAGAAGAGATGGAACAGAATGAGATCTCTCCAACCAACAACTTAGGAGAGATATCTGATCCCTTTAAAGAAATCTCGTTTCGCGGCGAGGATAGACGGAAAAGGACTCGTTCGGACAAGGGAGATGTAGCAGGAGATCGAGAGACGTTAACACAGAAAGACAAAAAACCTTTGCTCGACAAGACCTCGTCCTGTTCTGAAATCGATCGTGTCTACTAGAGGAAGAAAAAGGGAAAAGGAGCTGAAGGAGGCAGCAGAGGAACCGGGGAAAAAAATTCATAGGGAAGACATGCTAAGGGGAAGGCGGTACTATTGCCTTCTCGACTTTAGAGGGGTGGAATAGAAACTTTTGAAAGAGGCCTTCCAAGCATGGTCAAAGGAGAAAGGAAGACGCTACCTGGCTTGCAGTCTGAGAGGGAGGGAGGGACTGGAAAAGGGCAGAGGTAAAAGAGCCTATAAGTCGGTGATGCAAAAAGCCAAAGGAAAAAAATTTTAATTGTCTTTAAGGGAACTTCTGTCCTGAAAGAGCGAAACGCAACTTGCCACGGGGGGGACGATTTAACAACCGAAAATCAGTTCCAAAGGAAGAAGTAATCATTAAGTGGAAGACGAAAAAGTATCGTCGGTCGGTGCATCT
>Ga0179593_1644143_pt1 | contig 16085 bp, 31 predicted proteins | sample CZODoug2_1_08_16_FD_185931 | JGI IMG/M metagenome (GOLD analysis project Ga0179593, IMG submission 185931) | Vadose zone soil fungal communities from Angelo Coast Range Reserve, California, USA - CZODoug2_1_08_16fungal (PacBio error correction) | ecosystem: Environmental > Terrestrial > Soil >...
AAAGTTCCAATTAGCAAAGCTAGAAAATGACCCCGTGTCGGCATACACCAGGGGGGGGGGGGGATATTTTCAGAAGGGTGTCTTAAAGGGTTGTATTCTCCTCTTAAAGAGACTTCATCGTGGGGCAGTTCCCTAGGGGGAAAAAAAAAAATTTGCAAACAGCGGGAGAAAAGCTCCTGTACAAGAAAAGAAAAACATCTTTCGCGACAGGAGAAAGAGGGGCCACAACGAGGGAGGGGGGAGAGGAAAATGAGGGCAGCCGACCGGACTGGTAGCGATTTAAAAAAAAAAACCGTTGAGGACAGGGGGAAAAAGGACACACGCTCGACAGAATCATCGGCATGAAGAGCGAAGCCACACCACTTTGGGGGAAGGGGGTGTGTGGAGGAAAAACGGCGGCCTGCCAAGCGTATACACCTAGAGTCGTAGTGAAAAGCGCCGAAATTTGGGGGCAAAAAAAAAGAAGCCTTCTCTCCACTAAGGATTCGTATACAAGCCGTTTTTTTCACCGCAAAAAAAAAAAAAAAAAAGAAAGGAATCAAGCAAGAAAACCCCGGTCTAAAAAACTCCGGCCCTAAGTGGATAAATGCTACAAAGGTTGCCCCACCGACAAGGGCTCCGCCGAACGCATCACGGGGGGAGTCAGTATCTTCAGCACGAAAAAGGGGTTTTTTCCCGTTCAACAGTGAAAAAAGGAAATACAAAGCCAGGGAAAGCCAGATCCTTCTGTAGAAGAAAAGAGTCGGGATGAAGGGAAAAGAGAGGTCCATCTTTAGGGAGGAGGAAAAAAAAAAAAAAACAACCAAAGTCAGTGTTGATCTGGGGGGGGAGGCCGAACCATCATTAGAAAAAAAAAAACCCCCCCCCCCCCCCCAAAAAGGCAAAAAAGAAATCACGGGGTGGGCGAAGCTCATTTTGGGGGAAGGGGATGAAGGGTTCCTATAAGGAATCCCCTGACGAAAGAAAAAGAAAAAGATGGTTATCAAGCAAACAAAAAAAAAAAGGGGAAAATTTTTCAGAAAAAAAAAAAAAAAGAAAAGGTCTGTTCAGCAAACACTCAGTCAACGGTGGCAAAAGAAAAAAACAAAAAAGTCCGTCCTTTTCGAACACAAGGGTGTGGAAAAAATTCCTTTTAAGTCGAAAAGGGGAAAGCACCACCACCGAAAGGGGGGGGCTTTTGCTCAAAAGGACAGCCCCATCAAAGGGAAAAGGGGGAGGGAAGAGAATGCATTGCAAAGGGGGAGAGTCCTTTGAGGGTGGGGGAAAGGGGGCCCAGGGGGAGGTAGCAAGCACACCCGAAGCTCATTGAAGGAGGAGGAAACCTTCCTCGAAAGAAACCTCCTTGAAAACTACGGGAAGCAAAGGGCCGACCCAACGGGAAGGAAAACTCTCAATGACGAAAAAACCTTTTCTCTTGGAAGAAAAAAGTAAAGCCTAGAAAAAGAGGCAGTGAGAACTCAAAGGGAAAAAAGGGCTTGCCGAAAACTAAAAAAAAAAAAACCCACCGCTTCCCCTAGGGAATTCGTCGAAGGGGGAACCAGTGTTTTGAAGGGGGTGACCCACCGAACACGACAAAGGGACCAGGACCACGCCATCTCGTCTCGGGAAAAAAAGGTGCCCATTGAAAACGGAAAATCGGCCCGCAGTCTCAAAAGGAAAGCACTTGTTCATCGAAAAAAAAAACAAACAACGGAGGAAGAAGGATATTGGGACAAGACGAACCAGTGATTGAGAATCAGCAAAAAAAGAATCAGGCGTGTGGGGGGAAAAAAATAGTCTGGCGAACGAAGGCGGCGCGCGGGGGGGGCCGCCGTTTGAAAAACAAGGGAACTTGTTCAACAACAAAAGCGACCAATCAGTGGGGGTGTGGGAAGACCTGGTCTTCATTGTGAAGGAAGAGCGGATTTGACACAGGGGGTTCTCCGAAGAGGGAATGGTGAAGCCGGAAGGGGGTAGCGGGGTCAAAAAAAAGAAGGAATCAGGAAAAAAAGTGGAGGGCCAGTGGGGGGAGGGGCCAGTTGTACCACGAAAAAGAAACAAGGATGGGGAAAGCTCAAGTGGCCGGAAGGAAACGCGAAACATCGAACAAGAAAAGAGCTTTATAATGACAGTGTAAGGGGCCGCAGGGGGGGAGAAGGACGAACACAGGAAACTTTTCAGTTCTTTCAAAGGGTAAGGGGAAGGGAAGAAAAAGGGGGGCCATGGAAAAAAAAGGGGTGGGGTGGTGATGGAGGGGGGGCGCCTGAATCCGGGGAAAACGTGTTTTTGGGGTTCCGCCGAACAAAAGGGAGCAAAAAGGAAAAAGGGAAAAAGTTGCAGTTGTTAAAGAAGGGGTGTCTTCCCCCTTCCTTCGGGGATTTATAAAAGGAGGGAGGGGGGGGAAAAACGTCGTATCCAACTTCTGTGGCGCCTAACAAAAAAAAAAAATCGATAAAGAAAAAAGCAAAAAAAAAAAAAAAAAAAAGAAAAAACAAAAAAAAAAAAAGGGGGGGAATGAAGCGGAAACAGAACGAGTTGGAATGGGGGTGGGTGGCTTTCAAATCAACAAAAAAGGTAGGACCGGGGGGAACGACCAATCTCTTTCCCTGGGGTCAGTGCGGGGAAAGGGATGCAGGGGGAGAAGGGAAAAAAGGGAACCAGAAGGCACAAGGACTTTGGGGGGGGGGGGGTCATGAACTCCCACGAATGTGAAAAAGAATCGAAAAGGAAAAAAAAAGGAGAACCCTAATCGCTGGAGAGGAATCTTCCTGTCGAAGAGAACACCACCCGGGGGGGAGCACTGAAGAACTCAGTCGACCAGCCGGAAGAAAAAGTGCTGACTCAAAAAGGGGTCCGCATTTAGGAGAAAAATTTTACTGGCAGGGGGAAAAGAAGGGACGCAGGAGAAGCGGAGGAAAAAAGAAAGGATCCCTCAAAAAAAAAAAGTGGGGACGCGTAAACGCATTCCCGGGGGGGAAAGGGGGGGCGCTAAGGGAGGGGAAAAAACAGAGGGTGGAGACGCTTTGGACCAACACCCGGTATACTTTCCCACTGAAAAAAAAAAAAAAAAGGGGGAAGCCCCAGGGGGGGGGGAAGGGAAAACCAACGGAACCTCTAAAATGGGGAGAAGACCCATTGGAAAAAAAGCTGTCGAGAAAGGCAGGAAAACAGGGACTCAAAGGTCAAAAAACTGCTCGAAAAGAAAAGAAAAGCGTTTCCCATGGAAAACCTCAAATGAAAAGCGAAGGGGGCAACTCGGATTGGGGGAAAAGGGAAAAAGGTGAGTCCGGAAATGAGGAGAGGGGGATTGGACCAAAAGGAAGAGGAAAAAGTGCTTCTCAGAAAGATCATTTTAAATCGTGACAGAAAGAACAGCTCAAGAAGAGCCTATCCAATTCTTCGGAGCAATGATTCTGAAAGGGGGGGGGGGGGGGGGAGGGGAAAAGAGCCGAAGAGAAATCCTCCCATTTCGGCAAGAGGTCGAAGCCCAAACCGAATCCCCCGCGGTTTCTTATTTGCAAGAAAGGCTTTCGCCATAAGAAAAGGAAATGACTGGGGGCAAAACCAAAGAGTAAAATTTTTTAGGGGGGCGACCTCTGGGGGGGGAAATTACTGCCAAGAAGTGGGGGGGGTGAATTGGGGTTCGTGTTCAGGAGGTGGCAATCTTTTAAATAGGAGAAGGCCTTTGGGGGAAAAAAAAAAAAAAAGGTAGCTACGAGTGAGGGTGGGGTACCGGAATAAGCAACAGGTAAGAGGAACGGCTTCGGGACCTACTCTCTACCCTGTAAAGGGGGGGAAAGCTTGCATGTCGAAGATGGGAAAAATGGCGGTCAAAACCATCAGATTTGGGAAATGGTTTTGATCATTTTTCCCGGAGACTCCTTTCGGCTAGAAAAACCAGAGTAATTAGAGCAAAAAAAAAGTCGAGGTTTATATTGCTGAATTTTGCTTTTCTCAGGGAAAAGAAAACACTAATTTCCAGGAAAGGGGGGAGGAAGGTTAAGGGCATAAGGGGGGAAGACTCAATCTCTACAACAGGAAAATTCTTCAGGGAGAAAGTACACGTGTTTGAAAGGGAAAGAAGGGGAAAGAAAAAGAAATTCAAAAAGTTGCAGCGGGAAAAAAAAAAGAAAAGAGAAGTTCATCTCAAGGGTTGTTCACGGGAAAGGCCTGGAGTGCGGGAAAAGGAAAGAAAAAGAAGGGGTCATTGGAACCCATTGCCAAAGGGGGTGAAAGGCATCCCCTTATTTCTAAGAGGACCGGGAAAAAAAAAACAGGTGAAGGGAAGAGAGCCACGGCCCCCTACAACGACCTGGGAAAAGGGTCGTGACAGCCGAGGGAGGGGGGGGGGGGGGCTTGGACAACAAGAGATTGAAAAGGGAGAAAAACAACACCCAAAGGATCCTGAAAGTAGAGATTAGATACAAGAAACGGGGGTTGCAAAAAGACCAAATCTTCCACGAAATGAGGGAAGGGGGTCCTCCAATTATTCAGGCCAGCTCCCTCTAGGGGAAAAAAAAAAATTCCCGTCACGAGGAGAAGGTCATTGAACTCTGCCGAGAAAAAAAAAAGGGCTGCCAAGCAACTGAACTGGAAGAGGGTACCATTTGTACTTTGGCGGCGGAAAAAAAAACAAGGCCGATAAGAGGAGGGAAAATGGTTTACACCATCAGGGGAAAAGGGGGAAAATCTCATCTCTTTGAAGGCAAAGAGTTTTCGCATCCTCAAAAACGTGTAAAAAAAAGGGAGGGAAGCAGCGGTGTAGATGCCCCGGGGGAGAAAAGGAGAGGGGGGGACGAAAATAATCCTGGAAAATTGCCAAAAGGAAAAGCACTCAAACCGGAAGAAAGAGAAAAAGAAAAACTACTATGAATTGCGGGAGAGGGAAGAAGGGGGAGGAGGGGGAGGAGAGCGCCGAAATGGAAAGGGAGGATTGATCGCAAGGAAAAACGACAGTCATCTTCCACCAAGAGGATAGTAGACAAGATAAAGAAAAAAGTAACAAGCTACACCTGTTGGATGAGTGAAAGGAAGGGGGGGGGGAATGAATCAAATCTTCCCGATGAAAAGACCATTCCTCTCCAGGGAGTGATTCACAGATGAGGGAAAAACGAAAAAGAGAAAAACAAAAACACCCGGCAAACAGAGAAAAGAGAGGGGGGGCCGTAGGGGAAAACCTCCTTCAGAGGGGGGAACAACTCAAGAAAGAAGAAAAGAGGGGGGTAGAGCAACAAGGTGCCGGGGAAACAACGGGGGGGGGGACGGCATTGCCTCCGAGGCTCCTTTTTGGAGTTGCGAAGGAGGGGATGGGCCCGGGAAAGAAGGGTCTTTTTTGAAAGCTTTTGGGAACGGGGGAAGGGGCGACAGAGACCTAAGAAAGAAACGGAGGAAGAGAACATGGGTTTCGAGCTGAGGGGTTCCCCCTGCAAGAAACTTTTGCAACCGGAGGTAAAGCAGGTCCGCCAAGAAAAATCAGCCGCAGAGGGGGGGAAGAGTTCCGTGGTTCACCCGACCTTTGGGAAAACGAAGGGGGTTTGAGCGAGAAAGTGAGGCCGTAAGAAAGGAGGAAGAAGGAGAACCGCTCCATCGGTTTTGGAAAGAAAGGGATCGAAGTCCAAACTTGGGGGGGGAGTAAACCAGGCCTGCAAAAAAAAAAGGGGGAAAATAGGTAGTGAAGCGTCTTCGAAAAAAAAGGAGGGGGAAAGGACCGCGCCTCCATCATTCGAGAGGGTTCCCAAAACCCCAACTAGGATAAAGACGCCAAAGAAGCGAGCCTTCGGCGGATGTCTAAATGAGAAAAAAAAGGGGGGGGGGGGAAGGCAGCATCTCCTCGAAAAAAAGGAAAGCCTTTCATTACCGTCCGTGACAGAAAGAAAAGGAACGATGAAAACATAGAACCTTCGTATGGAAAAAAAGGAAGAAAGCCTTTGAGAAAAAAAGGCGTCGAACTTACACCAAAAAAAGACTGTGCCAGGTAGACAAGAAAAGAGGAAGAACGAGGGCACAACACGATCCGGGCCGAGAGAGGGAAGGAAAGGAAACACAACGGGCCTAGAAACTTTTGACTATTTCCCAAAAAAAAAAAATTTATTACAAAAGAAAAATGGTTCAAACACCCTTCTTGTCCGAGTGAGAAGAGTCAACCGAGGGGACCCCGTTCGTTTTCGTCTCAAAGGGATTAAGGCGCCGAAAGTCAAAAAAAAAAATCGGGGTCGGGGAAAGGGAAAAAAAAGAAACGGGCCAAGCAAGAGGAAAAAATGTGCATTTGCAAGGGAAAAAATAAAAAGTTGGCCGGGAAAAAAGGAGCAAAACCGCCGAATGGCGAGACAGTGAAGATTGTCAGGAGGGGGGGGCCACAGAGCCCACCGCCAGGAAGCTCGGAGCACATGCACGGAAAAAAGGAAAAAGCGTTGCTCCCGGTTCGACGGGGGGGGAATTACCCACGAAATCTAACAAAAGGGGAACTCAACGGTTTCCAGGAAACTGGCGCGAAAAACAAAGAAAGGAAAGCCGAAACACCACGGGCTTCGGAGGGGGGAGAAAAGGGGGGGGGAAAGAAGTGAGGAGACATTGCCCACCAGGAATCCGGCCGGGATGTCCGCCAGAAAAAAAGAGGAGGTCCATACGCCGCTTACCGGGGAAAAAAAGAAAGAGGGGGCTGGGTTGTTGTCAAGATCAAGAAAAAAAAGGAAAAACGGAGGAGGAGTAAAAGAAAAGGAGGGGGAGAAAGGCTGAATTGAGACTGGAAGGGAAGAAGAAAGCGGGGGCGGAAACGCGGTGTTCCCGAGGAAAAGGGAAAAAAAAGGAGACGAGGCGGCTCGCGGGGGGTCTACTACTTACTGAAGGAATAACTCGCCGAAGCCAAGGGAAGACCCAAATCCAGCGCGCACCCTGGCCGGAAGTGGACAGCTTTGAGGTTCTCCGGGGTTTTCGGTGGGGAGGAGGAAAGCCAAAGGGGAAGCACTTGCCGCAAAGGGGGGGAAAAGGGGGGACACCCTCCAAGTTGAGGGGAAAAGGTTTCAACAAGAGTTAAGGAAGAAGTCCGCGAACAAATCTTCACACTGAGCCCCAAAGGAAGAAAAAACCAGGTTCCCGGGGCCGCCGAGGACCGCACGTGAACTGAGAGAAAAGCCAAGGTACCAGGGATGGCGGAAGGGGAAAAAGGGCGCACCAACGACCCCCAAAGTGGGAAATTGCGGGCAGGCCCGGGGGGACCTTTGAGACTGAAAAGAAGGAGGGCGCGGAGCAGTTTACGGGGGGTAATTGGAAGAGGATTGATAAACAAGCGGTTAAAGGAAAGTCACAATTTGGGGGGAGGAAAAGAAGGCCCTTAATTCGCAAAAGTCGCAAAAAAAAGGTGGTGTGCACAGGGAGGGAAGGGGAAAGGGGGGGGGGAAAGGGAGGGTCTTACGCCAGAAAAAGAAGAGGGGGGGTTGTTTCAATGGGGGAACAAAAAAAATGGAAAGGTCTTCAATCACGAACTAAAAAAAAGAAGTCATGGTATCGTCCTTGAGGAGAAAGAAAGGAAAACGGCCAACCCAAAAAGAGTTTTTTCCTTAATAAAGACCAGCTGCTCGAGGGAAGGTAAAAACAAACCTCAACAACAAGAGAGGAATGGGTATCCATCGCACAAGAAAGAAGTCTTGGGGCCCGGAAGCAAAAGGGGGGGGGGCGGCCGGGGAATCCTCTGTGGGGGAAGGGAAAAATCGGAAAAAACGGGAAAGGGAAGCAGAATTATTTGTTCTCGAACAGTCAAAAGAGAAAAGAGAGTTTCAAAAAAAAAAAAAGAAAGTCAGACGTCACTTGTGCTGAAAAGGGGTAACTAACACACCGGTGCGAGGGGGGGGGGGGGCGTCGATATGAAGAAGGGAACCTATGTATCCAGGGGGTGAGTATTCAGGGAGGACCAAGAACTGCCTCGAAAATCGAGAAAAGAAAGGTTTTTCCAGTCCGGGAGGAAACTCCCGAAATGCCAGTGGCGAGGAAAGATGGAGGCGACACAAGAAGGGGAGAGACTTTCCTTCAAGGAAAAGGAAAAAAGGGCGTGGGAGAAAAGGGGGAAAGACTAGCCTCAAGAAAATGAACCATTCAAAGAAGAAAGAGAAGAGTGATTCCTTATACTTCGGGAAGCTTACAACTGAGGGAGGAACAAAATAGCCTACTGAGCCAGGGGGGGAACGCAATCCTCATGTAAAAAAGTTTATCTCATGGTCCCCTAAGCCAACAAGGTGTTGTCGGATTCCATGGAGGGGAAAAAGAGGGACATCGTTCACCGTCACGAAAAAACCAATTTCTGAGTTGGCATCTGCGGAACGAAGGTTGAAAAGGCCGCCCTCGAAGTGGGAAAGGTGTTCGGGGAAAAAAGAAAAAATATTGAATAAGGTGCCTCAGCAGGGGGTCTTGGGCCCTGGGAAGCGGGAAAAAAAGGGGGGAACGCAAAATAAGACAACAGGGGAAAGAGGGGGGATTCGGATAGAGGGGCAAAGAACGTACTTTAAAAGGCTTGGGGGGAAGTCGGCTCTTGGTAAAAGGGGGAACCTCATCAGATTTTGTGCAGAGTTGGATGGGGGAAGCTTTATTTTTTTACCCCAGGAAAAGAAAAAGAAGTACCGCCGACCCTCGGAGTATCGCGACAAAAAAGAGACCTGGCAAAGGAGAAAAGGGAAAGGTGTAGGGATGTCCTGGCCATTCGCTGAGAAGGGTCCTCTCCGCTCGAGAGAGAGGTTTGAAAAAATTTGTTAATCACGCAAAAAAGGGGGAAGGGGGGAAAGAAAATCTACAACCCTAAAAAGGGAGGGGAGGTCTCTTGGATCTCAAGAAAAAAAAGGAATCAGCGCAGCAACAAAAACAGGTAATCTGGGGGAAGTTTTGCAGACGGGGAAGAGACGAGTTCATCACAAAAAAAAAAAAAGACTGGTTGAACCTTTGGGCTGAAGATCGCCCGGGCAAAGGTCAGGCAACAAAAGTACACTGGTCATTGCCAAAGAGGATAGGGGGGGGAAAGTAAAGTGCTTTTTCAAGGGGGGGAGCCGCAGAGTCAGAGACAAAAAAATTCGTGACGAAAAGAAACACGGCCCTAAAAGGGCGCTACTTGAACTTGCGGACAAAATACAGGGGAAAAGGGTGGGGGATTGCTCAACAAGAGAAAAATGGGAAAGCTAGCACACAACAACAAAGGGGGAAAAAGGAATGCGGTCAATCTCTTGTTGAACTAATTCGATGTTAGGAGGACATGCACGCGCCCGCAGGGGAGCTTCGTGGTGTGGTGCGGGTTGGTAAAACCGGTCCTTGACTTTCTGCTGCTCCACAGAAAAAGACACAGCAACGAACTGGAAAAAGGGGAAGGGGGGGTGGACCCGTGTAAGGGGGGGAGTCGTAGATCTTGAAACACCGTCCCTATGAAAGGGGAACAACCTGTGAAAGAAAGAGAGGGCTATGGGTCTCTACAGTCCATACACAGGAAAACAGTTCCCCCAACGGGAAGGACCACATATTTTCGCCTCTGGGGGGGAGTCTCCAACACCTGAGGGAGATAAACCTAGAAATGGAAGCCATATGTGTCAAAAAAACAGAAGGGAAGCAACTGACGAAATAATCAGAAGGGGGGGGGGAAAGGGGGGCGAGTGCTACAAAAAAACGCCAACCGCCTCAGCGAGCAGAATCGAATGAATTGCGGCCGAAAGAGGAGAAGACCAGCCGTAGAAGTCGATGATGGGTGGGGGGACCGGAATGATCTTATCCACAGCGGGAGGTGGAGAAGAAATATCGACGACAGCAGCCTGAAAAAAAGGGCAGTGAGAGTTATCATCTATCCAGAGACAAGAAAGGGGGAAGAAAGGTTTGGATTATTTATTCCGGGGGGGAAAAAAGAGGGGACGCTTCCATTCCCATACAAAGGAAAAATGCTAGGCACTTATTGCAAGGGAAGATCGGAAAAAACCGCAACCCTTGTTCCCCTTCCAGAGAGGGGGGAGGGAAATTTGAATTCACAGGAAAGGACGCATCTTCACTCAAAGAGCCGATGGGTTTGGGGAAAAAGTAAATTGCCGGTGGCCACCAATGAGAAAAAGGCAATACGAACACAAGAGAAAGGGGGTTGCGTCTGGAAAAAGGTTGCGACCTGGGGGGGGAAAAAAAAAAACCAGTCAAGTCGCACCTTCTGTGGGGAAAAAAAAAAAAACAGCCGTTGTCAGGGGAATTTCCTCTAAGACTGAGGCTCTTGCATGGTGAAAAAGGAAATCATTTCCCCGAAAGGGGCGCCCGCCGAGCAACGGGAAAAAAGGAACTTACTGCAATCTTGTAAAAGGGCCCTCCATCCCTTTAGAAAAAAGATGGCGCTTCAAATGATGAGGAGGGATGGAACGAATTCAAGAAAAAGGGTCGATCAGAAGACCCTTCGATACGCCACGGAGGAGGGGGCATCGGCATGGTCTTCGGGCGAAAAGCAAAAAAGGAGAAGCACCGGTGTGTGGAAGGAAAAAGACCAGCACTTTCCGTAGGGAAAAGAGGTGAGTGAAGCGCTGGGGAGGGGAAATAAAACCGCGCGCCTCCATCATGAAGAGGATAGAAAATGCCGTTTGGAGAAAAAATTGACCACCCACTATATCAAGGGAAGACGCTGTTTTTTTTTTTTTGAAAAAAGGGAAAAAACGGAAGACTGTCTAGGTCCCGAAAGGAAAAAATGGTGTTGAGGAAAAAAGAAAAACTCGAGCAGCTGTCGATCGAGAGAAAAACGGGTTTGGCCGTGGAAAAAAGAAAAGAGGAAAAAGATGGGATATCCTTTCGTATGAAAAAAGAGAGAGGATGAGCCCTCTTGGGAAAAAGAGGTCTTCTGAACTGAAAAAAGGGTGATCTGGGCGAAAAAGGGGCAGACTAGGGGCCACCAGAACGAGGTTTGGAGACAAAGGGGAATGCAGGGTGGAAGTTGCGAAATCCGGGAAAGAAAAAGAACACTTTGACGATTGCCCAAAAAAAAAAGGTTTATCAAGCAACGCCTTCATGGGGGGAAAGGAGGTCTTTTGAACTCGTCACTGCTCAGAGAAAGGGGATGGGAGTTGCGTCTCCCAACGTGGTGGGGAAAAGGACCGGCCTTCCATCACCAAAGGGCTCCCATGCGCCAAAAGGGGAAGAAACAATGAAAGTCTTAGAAGAGGGAAGTGAAAAAAGGGGAAAGTGATCCCTTATCGGTGGAAAAAAAAAAAACTGCTTCTCAGCCAAAAAAGGGGCGCGACCTTCTGTAAAAAAAGAAAAGAAGGGGGTGCAATGGGGCAACAGGCCCCGCCAACTGGAAAATAATAAAATGTTTTCTCCCTTTCGCCGGGAAAAAAAGCTTTAACCATCCTCTCCTGAGGGGTCCCCACTCCCGCAAGAAACCCAAAACCAGGGGGGCGCCGCTCCACCAACGGCTTAAGGCGAGTGGAGGGGGGGGGTTGAGTAGGAAAAAAGTTTGTGGGGGGGGGGGGGGGGGGGGAAAGGGCCCCCGTCCACTCAGCCCTCCTACGGAGGGAAAAAAAAAAAGATCTCCGTAAACCCGCGTCCATACGCCAAGGAGGTAGAGAAAAACCGCGTTCTCTTGTCAGAGAAAGGGAAGGAAGGGGAGGAGGAAAATATATAGATAGAAATTGAGACTGCGACGAAAAGGAGGAAGGTTGGCTAAAGTCTTGCGGACATCGCCGAGGACTGGAGGGGGCGTGCAGGTGTTCAATGTAAACGGGGAAAAAAAAAAAAAGGACTAACTCGCCCAAGCTCCTGGGGAGGAGTTTCGGACCCGGGCCCGGGAGGTGGGACCCGGGGGAAAAAGGGTTCCGAAGGAGCCGGAGGGGGGGGGGGGAGGGAGTCCGACAGCTTAAAAAAGTGCCGCGTGGAGAAATGGAAAAAAAAAAAAAAACCGGGGAATCCGAGTTGCACAAGGAAAAGGGAAGGGGGGGGAGAAAAGACAGTCCGCGACAGATTTCAAACTTAGCCCATCTTCCGGGGGGAAAGTCCGGTTCGCCCGGCCAAGAGGGGAAACGGGGAACTTTGCAATGACATCTAAAGACTCCGACAAAAAAAAGGGGGGGGGAAAAGGTGAAATGGCTGCCCGGGGGGGACTACCCCCCGAGGGGGGGGGGGTCTGGTGCCGCGCTTAAGAAAATTGGGGGGGAAATAAAAACTTTGGGGGGTTTTAGACGAAAACGGGAAAGGGCGCTGAAGCGTTGAAGGGAAAGGGGAAAGAGGAAGGAAACATGAAAAAAGGCCGTTGATGGAGAAGGGTTCGTGTCCGTGGGGGAAAAGGGTCCCACAGTGGCTTATGAAGGGATAATTCGCACGAACAAGAAAAAGGGAAAAGGGAATACAACCTCGTGGGCCGGGGGGGGGGGAAGGAGGTTATTCATTGTCTGGGGGGGCCTGTTGCACCTCAAGTGGGACTTTGTGTGGAGATGCGACGGCCCCACGAAGAGAAACGGGGTCGATCCATTCCCCGAAGCTAGAAGGGAAAAAGCGAAGAATCTGGGATATCGGGAAAGGGGGATCAGAAAATTCTTGCTACGGTCGGAAGTTTCAGGGAAAAAGTAAAAAACTTAAACTAAAAGAATGAGACCGTTCTGAACTGCAAACAACGCATGGGGTTAAGACATCGAATTTAGCCGGAAGTCTCGGCAGGGGGAAAGAAGGGGGGCGGCCTTTGAGAAAAAAGGGGGGACAATTGTGCTCGGAAAAAGAAAGTACGTGTTCTGAAGGAAAAGAGGCCATCTTGGAAACAGTTCTTGGCCCGACGCGAGGAAGGTTTCAAACCGAGAAAAAGGGGGGAAAAAAGTTTCTGGCAGAGACGTAACACACCGAAAGGGGGGGGTGCTAGTCCGAAGACATGCCGATAAAAAGGAGTATCCTTTCGTAATCTTAAGGGAAAATAGAGTCAAAACGGGGAAAATCGAAAATCTACGGAAAAAGAGAAGTTCTTTCTTAACCTCAAAGAAAAAGATTTGCCCGGTCCGGTCTCTAAGAATTTATTAGACATGGAAGGGGCGCTTTCCCAAGAAAGGAAAAGGGTTTCATGGGCTTATTCCTAGCAGGGGGAAAGAGAAAAAAAAAAAAAAAACATAGTCCTCTCTAAACAAGTGAAAAAGGAAGCAGATTCCCCATTGGGAATGATTCCTTACGGAAGGGAAAGGGGGTTGGTGTTAGTTAAAAGAGCACGGAAGATGAAGCGGGGCAATGTTTCCGCAAAGGGAAGTAGAAAGCAAAACAAAAAAACCCTGTGTGTGGTGGGGGGAGGACTTCCTTCCTGCGAGAAGGACCTTTCCTATAAAACCCAAAAAAGGGGGGGGGGGTGGGGGTGCAGCTTTCAGAAACGCAGTGGAGGAGGGAAGAGGTACTCACGACTGGGACAGCCCTCTCATAGGGGGTGATGGTCCGATTATCAAATCCTGAAGGGGCGCCGGGGGAAAGAAATAAGTGCCTAGCACCATGAGAGGGGGCACCTTTTGTCCTGAAGGAAAAGCAACGAATTTTGAGGGGGGAAAAGAAATTCATCCAACAGGTTAAGAAGGGGGGAGTCTTTTCTGATAGAAATGGCTACATAAAGATTAGGATTTGTGGAAGCACTTGGATGTCGTAGGGGTCCTTGTCTTCGAAGAAAAAGAAAAAAGGGTGTTGGTCCTCTTTTTGGGAAATCAATTTTTCCGGAAAAACATCTCGAACGAAAAAAAAAAAAAGAGACTCCTCAGCGAAAGAGAGCCCGCAATTTCATGAAAAAGACAGAAGGCTTCAAAAAACCAGTCTCCTGTCTGCCGGTTGGAGGGAAGGGTCCTCCTGCAAGGGGAAGAAGAATTTTCCAGTACTTAGGGAGCAGAAGGTTGGCGAAGCCCAAAAAATCTTACAAACCGAATGGCGGTTTGAAAAAATTGTTTTGTTTGTGGGGGGGGGGGGGGGGGGGGGTTTTTGGGGGGGTTTTTTGGGGGGAAGGGGAAAAAATCCAGTACACCGTTGTTTGTTTGGGGGAAACAAGCCAAGCTGGCGGGGGGAATGCTGGTCCGAATCTGATGGGGGAAAGACATCGCACTGCGGGTGAACAGGGGGGGGAAATTATCCCGGTCGTTCGGAAGATCTACAGAAGAGAGTAACTGGTCCAATGGGAAAAAAAATATTATTTTTTTTACAGGGGGACCTTAGTTTCTCTTGTTGGAAAGAAAAACAAAACAAGCCAAAGCGCATCGTGGAAGGGAAAAAGGAACGTCCCGAAAAGGGGGGAGCCGAAAAAAACTGAATCCTTGCGGAAAGAGGGGGGATTTTGGGTCAGGCTCAACAAGGAGATTGACCGCTCCCTCGAAAAGGGGGGGGGAAGGAATGAAAAGAGAGAAGTTGTTGAGCAAGACGGCCAAAAACCAGAGGAAAGTCGGTTCCGGCACAGGAATGGGAGGTAGGCTCCCCGGGAAAAAAGAAGTCACTATTCGCTGGTGGGGACTTCTGCGGCTAACAGAAAAAAAAGAAGGGGCCCGGAGGAAACTGTTCAAAAATAAGCTGGGAAAGAGGGAATTTTGGCTTCTTATATCAGTGAAAAAAAAAAAAAAAAAGAAGTCAGAAGTTCGTTGAAAAAAAGGGAGATGACTCTCGGGACCATCGCGAAAAGAAAAGTCCATCTGGACGCCGCTGCAGCTGATCAAGCAAAAAAAAAAAAAGGGGGGGAAGAAAAGAATGTCGAACGACGAAGAAAGGGCGTGGCGCCACCCTCTGAGGAGAAATCCTGGCATTCTTGGAGAAAAAACCGCGCCCCCGAGAAACAAGAGAAAAAAAGGGAAAAATGAAGTGTCTGGCGCGAATACCGAAGGGAGCGGAGTAGTCTATTCGGAAGGAAAATGAGCTGAAGGAAAAACCAAATCTGATTGATCGCCGCAGGACAAGAGTCGACGACAACAAAAAAGGAAAGAAAAAAAATCCTAAGTACCGGATCACCGAAGCCCCGCCGTAAAGAAAAAAAGGGGTTTCGTTATTTACTTCAGGAACCGTTGGAAGAATCGGCGCCTTGTCAAAGGGGGGAAAAAAAAAGGGACGAACATGTGCTAGGCAACGGGGGAATTTGTAATCCCCAAAAAAAAGAAAAAAAAAAAGGGGGGAAAAAGGCCCCGGGGGAGCGAGGGCTTAAGTTGAAAGTTCACAAGGAAAAAAAAAAAAAAGAGTTCTGCCAAGGGGAAAAAAAAAAAACAATCAGCGATTGGGGGGGAGTTGCCGTTGCACTAGAAAAGAAAAGGGAGAAATGAAATCCGACCAACACCAGCGGGGTAGAAAGGGTGGACGTCGTGGCAGAGAAAAAAAATTGATTATTTCCCCAGAGAGACCTACCACACAAGCGTGGAAAGAAGGTCAAAAATATCCTAAGAAGACAAGGAAAAAAAGAAAAAATTGCCCAATGGTGAAAAGAGGGGATTCGCTTTCCCCTGCCCAAAAAGAAAAAAAAACGTGCCCTAAGCACTTTGCAAACAAAAGCCGGGGAAAAAACAGTGCAAAATCTCTTAAAAGAAAAAAGGGGGGGGGACGCCGCCATCTTTCGAGAAAAGGGCGTTCATGATGCGGGGAAAGTCTTGGGGGAGAAGGGATTTTTCGAGCAAGACCGTGAAAAATTAAGAGAACGAAAAGTGCTTAAAAAGGGGAAAAAAAAAGTCGGCCCATGTTCTTCCGGATCAGGGGGCGGAGCCACCGGTGTGTGAAGAAAAAAAAGTCGCAAATAACAGGGAACGTAGACAACTAGAGTTGGAAAAAGAGGGAAGGGAAGCGCTTCAGTCCAAGAAGGGGGGGGGGAAAGCCTTTCTCTGAAAAGGGGACGCTATAAAAAAAAAGAAAGGTGTTGCCTTACGCGCCCCAGGAAGAAAAAGATGAGCAAAGAAGCCCCGCCCCGACAAAAAAGACACTTCCTTCCCGAAATAGAAAAGGAAAAGAAATGCGACAATGGGTGGGGGGGTCTCACAGGGTCGACGAGCTTTCAGGAAAAACTACGAAAGGGGAAGTGTCCAGCCATTAGAGGAAAAAAAAGGAAGGTATCCCAGATTCCCCAAAGGAAAGAGCTTTCGGAATGAAGCAGGGATCCAAAGGGCTCGGAACTTAACACCAAGTTCACTGTTGGAGTTCCTACC
>Ga0179593_1292299_pt1 | contig 16084 bp, 8 predicted proteins | sample CZODoug2_1_08_16_FD_185931 | JGI IMG/M metagenome (GOLD analysis project Ga0179593, IMG submission 185931) | Vadose zone soil fungal communities from Angelo Coast Range Reserve, California, USA - CZODoug2_1_08_16fungal (PacBio error correction) | ecosystem: Environmental > Terrestrial > Soil >...
GACATGTGCAGGACACGTCGGTCCTAGTGAAGTGAAAAATAGACATACTCGTCAAGAACTGCTCGCTGGGAACTCTGTACGGGGCGTGGTGAATGGCACTTTATTCACGAACTAACGGCTATAGACGAAATATTTAAAACGCTATGCCGCTCTTTTGATGCTTATGCAGTACAGATTAAGTAACCGAAAAATGAGAAAATGGTAGACCAAACGGGGTGCTGACGGATAAAATCCATTCTAACGTTTCTAATAATAAAAGTGAGTACATCACAGTCAGGGAGTGAACTAACCTTTTATTGAAAGGATGGAGTTGGTGTACAGAGGTCACAAAATGGAAAAACGGGTGGACGGAGAGGCTTACAATATGAAATCGCGAAAAAGAGTGATCACTGTGGGGTCGAGCCATCTGGAAAAATCTTTACTGCGTTTACACCCGGGAGCAAGGGGCGAGATGACCAAGGGATAGAGTGGGGCTGGTCGTGAAAGAGGGTGGAACGCCAGTGTGTGAATGCGACGAGACAGCGTCAGTTAGGAGAGACGCTCGTAGACAAAAACGACTTGGGGGGAACCGGGAGAGGTGAAAACCGAGGAAGGATTTCAACCACCGATCTCCAGTTTGTGCATGTGGGGGCAGAAAATAAGCGAGAGAGAAAAGAGACCCGGGGAGTATAAAACGGACTGACTGGGAACTACTAAACCGAGAGCCGGAAAATTAGCGAAAGGCATGGGGCTCAGAAAGCGAAGTCCACGAAACAACGCGGGATAAATAGCCACATACGGAAAAGTAGAGGATGGGAAAAGAACAGAGTTCATGAGCATTCCTGAGTACTTTGTCCGTCGGTTGAATCGTTCTCGGGGATAAAAGAATCAGGGGTGGCAGGGACGGCGGGGGCATGAGAACTCTTATTCTTCAAAGAAAAGTCGAGAGAGGGGGGAGTGTTTTGATTAAGAGCGTTTCCACAGAGTCTCGAGTGCCAGTACAGTGAACGGAACTGACGATCGAGGAGACATCCAATGTCGAAACAGAGAAAGGCCTGTCGGCATACGACCCGCACACTGTCAGACAGGTACCGCGGACAGCAATAGAAATGCTGAGGGAGGAAAAGTGAACATTAAGATAAAGACGGGAGGCTAATGGTAAGGCTGGGAGAACCACAAGAAGGAGCAACGAAGAAAGGTGAAACAGATTGTGAATAGATGGAAAATGGGCAGGGTCTTATTAGGGATCGAGGAAATCTCCCGTGGCCGGGGGCATAGAGCTGTGGAGGGGAGGAAATTCACAAGAACAGAAGGCGTTTTATAACGTCAGAAGGGGGGAAAGAAGAGTGCGGAGCAGAACTCCAAAAGCTCCATACCATTCGGCCGAAGAGGAAAAAGTCTTTGTAGCCTCATCCTCCGTCGCCGGACTGGGGAGCAAGGAAGCAGAGAGAGTTGAGGCATATCTAGTAAAAACATTGCAATCTACTATCAGCAATCGAGGAGCGTCGAAGAATGCAAGGAAACGTGTTGTTTCGATTCATATGGTGAAAAGAATGAAGGAGAACTGACTGGGGAAGTCAAAAATAAAGGCTTACGAGTCCTGGACTAAACTGAAAAGGGATGGGGGGCAACGACGGGTTATGTACCCGGACCATACCACCTAGGTGGAAGAAAGTCGCGTGAAATGGTGACACTCATCCGCGAAATGCGGATGTGGTAAAAGGGAGAGGCACGGCCCAGCTCTTTTGGCAAAGTACAACCGGAAATGGATTAGGTGGGTCATGCCAGCTTATCGGGGGCAGTGCAATGGTCTGACCGGCTGACGTGCAAAAGAGGGGGCAGAGGCCCTGTCTCGGTCCGTCATGGTGCAAAAAGGAGAGGGGATGTGGTCGGACTCAAGAACGGAAGTTACGAGAGATAGAAAGTACCGAGAAGATTACCACACGTCAATAGATGGGTCAACACGAAGGAAACGTGCTTGAGAGCTACAAAACCCGGAAGGCAGTCCGAAGACCTGCGACATCACCGAGGACCCTCAAAGAGGACCAGGGGGATCAACCGCTGCCGGCAGAACAAGAAAGATTATGGACCACTGAACGAGCGAGTCCGAGAAATGCAGAGGGGCGGCGAAAAAGGAGGGTTATCCCCGGGAGGGTACGGCACGCGGGAGTAAAGCGACACTGAAGTAAGGTACAATGAGTGGGGGATAGGCAACAACGAGGGTACAGTACAACACCCTCGAACCAACAGATTGAATGGGAACAAGGTAAGTAACAGATTCAAGGGCCGTCCCTACTAGTCAAGAGGTGGCGTAAGGGGGCCAGAATTCAGAACGGAGGGCGTTCCTGCTAAAGGGGCAAGAGGCAAGGGGATCCAACGCTGAAAAAACATGTGCGTTACCTGGGATCAAACAGAAAGGAGAGCAGATTTCGTATTAGGAATAATAAAAGTCCCCAGAATGACGAGATTTGTCCCGTTCCGGTCCTAGGATCCGGGGAAAGGGAGGAGGCGCGACACTAGTAACGTTCTGTTGGGCGCGGGGGGGATCAGTCACAGAAAGGCATCAATGCGAAGGAATAAAAAATGGATCGAGAAAGACGGACAAGGATCCAAGACCCTAAAGGAACGGGGTGTGTTTTGGGCTGTCCTAGTGGATCAAGGAAAGGAAAGGAAGGGGATAGAGAAAGGGAAGCTGCGAATGGGGAAACAGGAAGCCAGATCCGTATATCCCAGACCGAAGAGAAGGGGAAACTATGTACTGAGTGTCATGGTATACTTGGAAATGCGCGCTGACAGGGGCCCGATGAGGAAATGACTCTAGAGCGCGACTGTTGGAAAACCGTACAAAAGTCGAGAGATCGATGAAGGACGGGTGGTTGGAGGAACAACAAAGGACAGAAGGTCCCCTCACCCAATGCAACAGTGTCAGAGGGGCGGGAAAAAGGATTTTGTCTCAAGAGAGTGACACAGAATGAAATGGGATCGAAAGAGAGGGGCGATTAAAGAAGGGAGCATTGCAACCAGCACCCAAAGGACAGAGGGGTCGATTCAAAATACCAGAAGTTCGCCATCGCGATGGAGTGACCGAAAGAAGGAGGAAAAAGGAAGTCGTCTTAACGATTTATTAGAAAGAATCGTTACCCCCAGCTTCCTATGGAAGCCTGGGAGAGGAGGGAGGAGGGAAGGGGGTCGGCAACGCCGAGGAGGCTCTAAGAAAACCTCAAGAACTAAAATACTTTGACATAGTCAAAGAATGTACGGTGGAAAGAGAAGGGAGGCTCTATGTAACCGGACCTCCTGACTTTAAGGGGAGTGCTGAGGACCGTGTTTGGACTAAACAGGAAGAGCCCCTGGGATAAATGAGAAGTGCCAAAGAAGGTCTCGATAACCGACCGCGCACGGTAGATGCTGAGTCGGAATAATCTGCTGAACCGGTCACCGAGTCGAATCTGCAGGGGGAAAAAAGTCGCTCCAAAAGGAGGGAATGTAGAGCGGATCACTCGAAATCGGGGGACGCCGGTGACACTTCTATATCAGAAGGCGAAGCAGGAAAGGAGGTTTATCGAAAAGGCAAAGTGAAAGTCAGGGGAGAGGCAGCAGGTCCAGAACAAGTCAATACTCAGTCAGCAAAAAAAAAAACCCACTAGATGAAAGAACAAAGAACGGAAAAAACCAAAAAGCGAATATGGAAATGGGGGAAGCTAAGTGAATGGCGGAATGGAAAAAAAAAAAAATGTGTCGCGTCGCCTGGCAACTTCAAGAGAACAGTGGAAGACGCAAGCGGCAGAGGAAAATGATGCGATAAGCGTATCCAAGGGCATATACAGAGTGTAAGAGCCCTGCGGGGATAGAAGGTACCAGGAAAGGAAACGCGGTGTTAACCACCGGAGGAAGGTACTGCATCCGATAAATTTACGCCAAAGAGCGCGGGCGATGCATGGTTCCTGGGTATAGCATTGGGGGAGGCGGACGGAAGGGGCGCCGAGAAGAAGGGAGTCCTGGGGGAAGAACGAAATCAGTCCCAACGGACGTCAAACCAGAAATAAGGGAATGGGATTGCGGGACGAATTGATGTGAAACCAAAAAAAACGGGGCGCGAGTTAATCCAAAGCATCCAATGGTGACAACAAACGCGTTATATTCACGCGAGTGGCGAACGGAGCAGGAAAAGGAGGTATAAGAACGTACTAGTAAAATTTTTGGGGATTGGCCTTAGGGGAAGATCAGCTGGGAGGAGCTGTCGGCAGGGTAAAGACAGTTTTCATAGTCGTATGCATGCCATAGACAGCCAAAACACCCCCGGAGGAAGGGGAAGGGTCGGGTCCTTTGGAGCTGGAACCAAGTTACGATTGAGGAAGTTAGGGGAGGTACGTAACAAATCATCGCGGAGGAAGTTAGCAGGTCCACTCTGAAATGATTTATAATCCTACGAAGTATATACGAAAAATGGGGAGAATTAACTCACTATTCAGGGAATGTGGGGATGATCCGTTCCTGGGAAGAAAAATGTTCCAGCTAAGCTGGAAGGTAAAGTCCGCCTCTATATCGGCTGGATATCTGCCGACAAAAAAGACGTGGAGTACGCGACCTTTTATATTGATGACAGGTGGGCGTCCTTCAAAAAATAACAACGGGGAAAAGAGATCACCTCTGAAGGACGCAGGGACAGAAAATCTTAGGAACATGAAGAACGTGAACGGGAAGAGATGGCGGCGATTACCCTCAGGGGAGCTCCGGAGATTGCATCGCGAAAAAGCTCGTAGGACGATGAAACTTAGTAGGGGGAGAAGAACATCGCTGGGGGGGAGGGGCCTCGGGGCGGGTCTGCTTCTCGAATGCTTGGTAAGAAGGGATGCGAAGTGAAGAAAAGAGCATGACGATGGGAAGAAAAATCCATGCGGTAGGGGAGGGTGAAGAGGATCGAGTCAAAAGATATTGAAGGGCTAGGTAGGGAAAAAAGCGCAAAGGAGGAAACACTGAGAAAACGTTGCCCAGCAGTATACGACTGGTCGTAAGGCCGTCAAAAGGGCTTAAACATTCTAGCCGCAAGGGATGAGGCAGGACGAGGGGGGTCAGGAACGCCACAGCCGCAAGGACCCTCCCCTACCACGCAGCAGGTATAAAGACCTCACCTAAGGCCTTCGAAAAAGGATGGGGGGAAAAGGTCCCGTCCTCAGAGCGGTTGACGGTCCTACGATTAGTCAAGGGAAAGGTAAAAAAGACGACATGCTGCGGGTACCCAACTAAGAAGCTAAAGTGGAGTAGTCGCTTTCACTAAGATGATCGGGCACAGCCAAGTTTTGGCGGCGGAGCTAGGGGAAGGAAGGGGGATGCATCCGCGAGGTCTGTGGACATCTCCAGGGACGACGCTGAGGATGCGGCGAGGAGGACAGAATTCGCGACCATGATTAGTTCATGTACACTAAAGGGGGGAGGAAGGAATCAAAACGAAATGGCACATTGGAAAAAAAAGGCCAAGGGGGACGTGGTGGAAGGGTCCCGAGAACGAATCTGAATCCTTAAACCAACTCTGAAAGGGTTGCCCGTTTCTAGGGGACGAACAAAAAGAATTCTCCCGGGGGAATCTCCGACATGGGTAGGGAAGCGGGGGGTTGGCTCAGTATAGTCTTGACCAGACTTTTACCAACTGGGGGACAGAGGGAAAGAGAAAAGAGGGGTGAAAGAAAACGGAAAGTTCCGATCACACTGAACCCCTGCGTTAAGGAAGTCAAGAAGGACCTGTCGCATTGGGGAGGAGTGACACAAGCGTAGCCTTTGGGTTCTGGAAGGTAAACAACAATAAAAGGAGCAGAAAGTAACTCGGAATCACCGATCGAAGAGAGGAAAGACTTTGTGAAAAGAGGAAGGACAGCGGGAATGCGTGCTTCACACCATCCAGAGTGTGGAAGGAAGTAAGGGCCCACTGGCACAGCAGGGAAATAAAGAGGCAACACTGCCTAGCAAAGACAAAATTATCGAAAGGCCCATGGCGAGAAAAAAAGTAAGATCGCGATCAAAAAACAAGAGAGAGGTGGAATAGTGGGAAGCCATGGCCTGGTACTCTTGGCCGAGGCGAGCATTGAGGGGGACAGACTCCGGAAAAAAGGAAGGACCTGCCGTTGCGGGCGCGGAGTGTAGGAAGAGAAAAGAAGGGTTGTGAGGAGGGGTTGAAAGAGGAGTAAAGCGGTTCCAATCACTGTTCACAGTTCCGGGCTACTAAGGGGTGTGCGGAAAGGGGAAGGACATATTAAGGTCGGCATCCAGCAGAGGCTTAAAAATCGCAGGAATGAACACTTGCTGCTTGGCACGGCCGACAGAAAAGGTAGAGGCATGCTTGCAAGAAGAAAAAAGTCCGACAACCAGATCAAGATACAAGAAGGCGGCTGTGTGACAGAAAGGGCCGGTGAAGGGGGAGGTCGTTTAAAACCAGCTACGCCAGCTCACTCTAAGCCAACGTTTAGGGGGGTCAAACAAAGAACACTGCAATTAAAACCCACCGTGTGGGGCGAATCGATCAGAAAGATGGAAACGAGCAATGTTCCTTGTGTGCTCTACAGTGGGATAAGTTGTTTCAAAGGGGGCGCGGGAAGGTGCGGACGGGAGATCACTCACAGGCGACAGTGACTGGAAAAAGTTTTTGATAAAAACAGAGAAAATCCTGAATGCGCCGAGTGTTGAGCCCCTAGAAAAACGCCGGATCGAGACCATAGAAGCCCGGGGGGGGTCGAACATGGGGCTGTCGTTCCCTAGGAGAAATGCCTCTCAACCGGGATTCTCCAGGTCCCCCGCGTGCCGGAGTTTTGTTCCAAAACAACCGCTTTGGAAATCGAGAAACGCCAATAATACGAACGATACTAAGATGATACAGAAGCATGTCCGCCGCACTATTCTAGAGTAAAGCATGAGTTAAGAGTAGTGGCTATGTGCTAATAAACAGGGATAAGAGATTGCAGTACGAGAAGAAAAAAAATGGGAATCCCGCCGTCGGGGAAGTTCAAAGGAGCGTACCACTGAAAGACGGGAACGGTAATCGGTGCCGGCACCCTAAAAAAACGCGTGCATGCCGGGGGCAATAAACGTACTTACAGACATGGAATGCTTTTAATGGGGGAGTGTGAGTCCCATATGGTGGAGAAAAGAGCCCTTAACACCCCGGTACAGTATGGACGCTGGGGGCAGAGAATAGAACTGTGTTGAATAGCGTCGCTGGGATCAAACCGATCAGAGGGAAAGGGAAAAGGGGGCATGTGCAACTCTCTGGAATCCGGGTCGCTTAGGATGATTCGCGACAAGGGGAACGGATTCAAATAGTCCCTCTCGAGAAAGAAAAAACGCAAAAAGGGGCGCCAAAAAGGAGAATAGAGACATCCACTCAATGACCTCCTAAGAACATGACCAAACAAATATATACAAGACAATGGCATCGCGGAAAGGGGGTGCAATACGAGCGAGACTTGAGGTGAAGGGAAAGGGAGGGGGCTAGCAGCTGAAGAACAATAGGGAGGACAGCACTGTTTCAAAGTCGTAGAACGTGGCTATTCTGCACCAGGGAGAGAAGGAGGTAAGAGGGGGGTCAAGGAATGACCAAGTCATTGAATGCCGCATTACACTACGAAACTAAATGGGAGGAGTAGGCTGCAAAAAAGGGCCAGCCCTCTGAAGGACAACTCTACTGTGAAAAAAGCCCGCGAGGAAGTGAGAGCGTGGACAGATAAGTCAGGGAACACTTGTAAGTACTGTGGTGGGAAACCAAAAAAGAGAGAACAGGATTTAGGGGAATCGTAAGACTCAAGGACGAGTCTATAGGGGGTCAGCACAGGAGTAAAAAGATAAATCAACATTTAGGGAGGAATGGAAGGACGCGACATTGTTCACAAGAGAGGGGGGGGGGATACTGAAAGGGACCTAACTCTTTCCGACAAGCGAAGAAGAATGAGTTGAAAAGGTGAAAAGAGCAAACCGAGACGAGGCCAACTACCCCTACGAGGGCGGGTTTGTTTCCGGGAATGGGAAAGTAGAAAGATATTTATAGGGAAGACAGATTAATGGCAGCAGCTTGGGTCGGGACAACTAAATAAAACAAAAAAAAGATATAAGGAGGATCTGTGGGAAAGAGCGGATCGCAACGCACGATTCGGCACAGAGAATCGTGAACCCAAGGCGACTTTGCAGGGCTTTGGGAAAAAACTGCGCTCTTCAGGTACAAAGAGGGTTGTATTCTCACAACATTCTCATGGGAAGGAGCACCGAGGGAACGGCCACGACGAGGGCCTAAATTAGAGGGGGGAAGAAGTGAAATTGTCCTCTACCGACAAGGTTGACTGAAGAAAGAGGGAAATGACGGTCGGAAAGGCCTTAACCCTGAACAATCCGTGCAACAGAGTTCTCACCATTATACGGCGGGGAGGAGTCAAGGAAGAACAGACCTTTACTAAGGTCCTGCTGTCGTTTCCGTAGAGCAAGAATAGAGGAATGCAATGGAGATACGATTAGATCCGGAATCCGCAGGCAAGAGGATCTATGAAAGTGGAAACAGAACGTCCTATTTACTTAGACGTCAGATCCCTGAAATTTCGGCGACAAGGTGAAAAAGGAGGCTCTTTAAGGAGAATGCAGCGAGGAAGGGAGGCGTGCGGAAGCCTCTCCGAGCACCCAAGAATCGATAATTCAAAGTCATCTCCTTATACCAAAGAGGAAAGGCAAAGTGATACTGAAGAGTCGGGAAACCAGAGAACACGATTCAGGACTACCAGCAAGAAAAGGGAGAGAAACCACACAAAAAGAAGAGTAGTAAAAGATAATTATTTTTCAAAGTTCGAGTTCACTTCGACAGACAGCGGCGATAGAATATGACGACCACTGTGCACGGAGGGTTTTATATAGAAGAGCTGAGATCCAGTTGAAAGGCGGTGCTCGGAGAGGGAGTAAGGAACAGGAATCTCATCCGATACTCTCTGAGCTCCTTTTAAAGCCGCCTGAAATCGATTCAAGGAAAGAGTGGGTGGAAAGAAAAGAGTCAAAAAACGGAGCGACCTCAAAGATTCCGTTCCGAAGAAAGAATTCGATCACTTATCTCCTTGGAATAAGGCCTGCAAACGAGTCGGAACGAAAAGAATGAAAAGAGAACGCCTCGGTTCCGGCTGAAGGGACCTAGAGAACGGATAGAAAGGGGGAGTACAGGGCTGAACTTCGTTTTCAATGTTGGGATCTTGACGCGCTCAAAATGTAATTCCAGTTGTAAAACTTTGAAAATCAAAACGTGTACTCCCGCAAGAAAGAATCGAAAAGAGTGAGAGGGAAGTTTGGGGGGCTGTTACTAAAACGTACGGGAATCAGTTATCATACAGCCCGGGGTCCAGGTAGGGAAGGGGAAGAATCCGGGGGGCGGGGTGCTATCAAGCTCATAGTAAATACATCAATTTATTACAACGTTGTTGTGTAAATTGAGAGTGTGAGGAGAGTTTCGCACGCGATGCGGCTGCGTCCTTTAGAGGAGAGGGGAATAAACGGCCACTATTACACAAGGCCAAACAACCCCGGTCGCTTTAGAGGAAAAGTTTGATCAAACGTGCGCGCTTGGTTCAAAAAGATCCGTTAGTAGTGAATGGGACATGCATAGGAGGGGAAAAGAGTTAGAGTCTCCACCTCGGAAGCGGAGGGATCATCCTGTCTAAAAAAAAAAAGAAAATCTCGAGTGGACAGACGAAGCACGATTCCCTTAATAGGGGGGGGGGTTGATACCTAGGAGGGCATTTTATAGCCGGTCCCTAACGGTGATCAGCGGGGAGGATGCGAGGCCGCTAATCAGGAGGAGGCCACGACAACGTAGGGGGAGGAATAAGTGTAATATGGAAAGTTACACTTTTTCAAGTCCCTTCACCGACTTCCGAGTGGGGCAGAAACAATCGGAGCCGTGGAACATATTCTCGCACTGTAAAAGGCAGGGGGAGACATCGAGGTTGGAAGTGTCTTAACTAAGCCTACCATCGAAGGACGCATGCATGACGACTCTCAGAGGGGATGAAGAGCGTAGTGTGAAACTTTAGTTTTTGGGCACGACGGTGAACGTGTCCTGAGGAAAGAGGACATCCATCGGTATGGCGCCTAAACTCCAGCATCTCCAGTGTTGAAAAATGTGAGACGGAAGAGGTATCGGCAGCCTTGGGGGCGAAGATAGAGCGTAGCAATCCGTCTCCGTTGCAGTTAAAGACCCTCCTGACGTTTAGGCTCCGAGAGAAGCAAAGCGTCACAGTTTTGTGAAAGGTCCTTCAGGCCTACGGACAGGGGGTCTGTGAGCACCCTCCTCCATATCGGCGTTCCCTCCCAACAACTACACATTCTGAGAGAATGGAAGAGGTGACGGGGACGCGTTTTCCGTAAGGGCTTAGAAAGACGTCAACGTGACCGATGAGGGAGAAAGGGACGAAAAAAATGACTGCGAGGGAAAGGTGTTGACCATAAAGGCTTCGGTCCAGACGAAAATGAGCACCATAGAGACCTTTGCTTGTCCTTCGATTTGAAAAAGATAGAGAAGGAGGGAATTCTCCAGAGGCTTTACAAAGCTCCTGCATAAGGGATGGAGGGACTCCAGAAGGGGCTTTTGTGATAAAGGCTCCAGACCGAGGAGGGCGTTCGCTAGAGGGACTGGACCTAAGTGGAAATGGATGGCAGGAGGACGGCAGGGGAAAATCCGAAATGCTTCTTTAAGGAACTTTGACCTCCTGTCGGTTTACGTTATTAAGACCGCAAAAGAAAATATGGAAAGAGAGATTCAACGCACTTTATACGCGGGGGGAGAAGGGGGAAATCGCCTTATCTATTTCCCATCATCGGTGGAAAGTCTGGGGGGGGGGAGGCAGGGCAGGAAAACCAAGGATCTTTTCGGCAAGGTGAGCTAAAATGTGAAAAAAGACAGCAGAAGGAGGGGCGAAAACACATATCCTCACTTCTACGTCGAGCCTCGAATAGGAAACTTGCAGAAAAGTAGAGGGGGGTGGAATACACACTACCGCCGACTTAGACAGAAGCGGGAGAAGACAATTCAGCAGCTCAGGGTGTCTGGAGGCCAGGGAACCGCTGACTAGTTAGAACAAAGCCAAGACAAAGAATGAAAGAAAACCTCGATCACCTGGGCCGGTGCGTATTCTAGAGAAACCCTGAGAAGAGGAAAGATTTCGACACGATCGCATCACTACTTCCTAAAAACTCTCAACACAACACTGAGAGAAAGAGAGAGTTAATCCAAGGGCGGAAAGGTGATGCGCAAATGGTCGAAATAGTACGTACGGTAGGTCGTCAGATAAGTGGGGAAAAACGGAGGAAAGGTTGTCTCTCTCTGTTTCTGCCAAGGGCGATGAGGCGGGGGGTTAAAGATACGCTTACGCGGGAGTCAAGGGGAAGCGCGCAGGTAGGTGTATCACTTCGAGAACGGAACCCGGAGAGGCGAAGAAGGAGGAAAAAATACGCGCACGGTTCAGGAAGAACTTCACAGACAAAACTACGAAAAGGAAATGTGATAACACCCCGAGCGAGTTTTGAGATTGAACCTGGAGACTGAGGACTATCCACGGGTCTTTTGAAAAAATGTCTTTGAAACCGAAGAAAGAGCGATAAACTCCAGCCGGAGTAGGGGGGGAAGAGTCCAAACAAGAACTTGGTCTTTCTACTCTACCAGGTGAAGGAGGGTTAAAAAGGCAGTAAAATCAAAGATGGTGAACGTAGGAACGAAAGGCACCCGACACGGCGTCGGCGTTTCAAGAAAGAGGAAGAAGAAAAGAGCAGTCTTACTTGCGTAAAGTCAACTCGAGGGCACCGACGCATTTAAAGGGGGCGGGAGCGAAATTCACGTATCGCCAGGATAACGCGGCCGAAACTGGGAGAAGGGAGCAGAATCGATAATCACTCCATCACGAACTCCAATAGATTACTAACAGGCTGGCGCATTACGCCGCAGCGATCGAGCGAAGGACGAGGTCGAGTAGATTTTCTTCGTTGATTGACAGCAAAAGAGAGAACTGGGTGATACTCCTCTAGGAAATCCTACTTAAGCGAAAGGCGGGGGGTGAAGACTTGGGATGGTTACAACGCACCTGAAGAAAAGTCTTTCATTCGGGGCAAGATGGTAGGATAAGAATGCTGTCTGGGGGGAGCAGGAGAGGAGGTGGCAGCAAAATCCTCCCCTTCCTCTACTGCCAGACAAGGTGAGTAGGCTCGGGGTGATCGTTTGTTTCCAGAAAAGAGTCATCGACTGAAAAGATTCTCGGGATCTGACCTATTCTCGCTGGGCTCGGTGGAAAGGTCAAGACATTTCTTCAAAGATGAAAAGAAAACTAGAAATTAAAAGACGAAGGTAAGGAGTTCCCCTGCGTCCGACATCAATGACATAAATTTACGGATGAAAACGACCCTCAAAACTTCAGAGAAAAGCTGGATATGGAATAAGGAATCAGGGTGCAGATACGATGAAAGGTTGACTGAGAAGGTGGAGCAAGTGGTAACCGGGCTATTACGATGAACCGGATCGGCGGCAGGGAAAAAGAAGAACACAGGGCACTCAGTTACAATTGGGACCTTCTAATACATCAACTATTTATTTAGGAAAAGAAGCAGCAAGGGGCGGTCGAAAACGATAAAATTGACGCACATCTGAACGCGGTCCTTTTATTATCTGGGTCACACAAAGGAGTTAGGTGAGGCTACTTGAAGGACTCGACATGAGATTTTTCCACGAATGTCGAGAAGAAGGGGCGAGGTGGAGACGCTAAAGGTTTAACGGAGGATGGGGTGGGCTAAGAAACTCCTTTCCAAGCGAAAGGAATCCTTGAGGGGGAAACTCTCAAAGAAAAAAACGGAAGGACCGACATAGAGCGGCCGTGGTGGGGTAAGGGAAGGAAGAGGAGATGAATATTATCTAAAACTATCGTCTCCATGGCCGCAAATAGGGGTCGGATGAGAGTCGGCGAAGAAAAAAAAAAACCAAAAGTTGGAAACTACGTATGGGGACTAATGGGGGATGATCGCAAGACCGAGGGAGGCAATTACATCTCTCAAAGTTATTTTGCCTCATAGGTTCCTGTATGAGAAATGAGGGGGAAGAAATTAGTCACAGACAACCTCTCACGATACGGAGCAGCCAGAGAAAATGACCAGGAGGTTATGGAGGCGGCACGTAAATTTTCTCAGTGGCGAAAAGGTTAAGAAACTGAGGAAAGGGAGGATCGAAAGATCACCAGGGACAACAAAACCAAAGTCGATAAATAAATCAAGCTACATCTCAGTAGCGATTTTGCTTTTGCATTAAATTAAAGGGAACTCATGGGAAAACCGAGCGGCGTAAAGGTTAGGGTCAGGGCTCGATGTTACCAAAAAGGGGAGGGAATGGGAGAAAGAGAAGAGCATGATGATCGATAAGTCTGAATCCTTGGTGCCGGGCGCAACATCCCGGAAATGAGAAAGGTCAGAAGACATAACCTAAATTTCGGGGGCGAGAAGGGAGGAGCGGAAGCCTGACTCCTGCTACATTCTCCTTGTGAAACAAGAGCAGTACCGGGGCTTTTCACAGGACTCCGTAAGATCACTTCTGAAGAAAAACCGACCTCTGGGCTTTCGACTTCGGATCGCCGGGCTCCCCCGTGCATATAGAGGATTCTTGACCCCGAAATAGAGATAAAACAAAACCAACGGGGTAGGTAAAATATATAAGCTCGGTCAAGTGCAAGGATAGAATAAGGAAAGAGACATAGGAAGGAGGTATACAAAAGTGCGCGGCGTGCGAGAAAAAAGAGAGAGAGAGAGGATAGTGACATTCCTTTTCTCGCTCGGCGAGAGGCCGACAGCCTCGCGAAAGGGACAGAAAATGGATTAAAACGGCCAAAACTCGCTCCATTATGGGAAGCGCACGAAGAGGGAGTGGAAATACCTGGTCAACTCATGATTCCTTGCGAGTTCGGCAAGGATCAGCCATGGCAATTCTGGGTTGAAAAGGAAGCTCACCGCCGACAAGACATGCCGTTTCCATACCGGTTATGGAGCAAAAGAAATCCGCCGGAGGGGGAAGAGACGCTTTTTCTTCAAACGACGGTCCCGTGCAAATGGGATCTTTCCACTGGACTGGAAGGGGGGGAAGACGAAGGAAGGACATTTGTAGGCTAACTCTTGTGACCGCATTCCCGCCGCCCTAAAAAAAAACGAATTTTAGAGGGAGGAGGGAATGTGTGAACTAAAACCAGTATGAAGCGAAGCCCTTAGGGAAAAAGGACGGCCATTATATGGGAGCCGGGCGGGGGGCGTAGCGAGAACGCACGGAATGTAGTTAAAGTTGGGGCGCTGGTTGTCGACGATCGCAAACGAGTACGGGGAGGGAAGGAAGCAATAGTTGGTCATAAATATCTCAATTGAGCATGCCGGCCACTATACAGGCCACAAAAAAACCAAGATTTCGGAAAAAAGCAGGCGCGGGCATCCAGTACAGATTCCGTTACGGGGCGGGAGGGAGGTGGGGGGTCTGACTGAAAAGGGGAGGAGGAGCGAGGGGGAGAAGAGAAAATCCCACTCCGGAGGTTATGCCGGTCCGCATCCGAAAAGACGGGGATGACGGGGTTGGAAAAGAAAGAAATCTGATCCGGGTTCGGATGGGGGGTTGAAGTTTTGGGAAAGAAACACGGGGGAGGAGGGGGAAAGAGCAAACGTTCCATTATAGTTCGACGCCTCTAATCTGCTGAAGGCACCGACACAGAACGTCGTGAGGGAGGAGGGGATGCGAGGGAATAGTAAGGCTGGGGAAAGGTTCACCCGGACGCCGCGGGGAAAAGATGAAAAGACATTGGGAGAACCATTCGCCTTAATAAGCATCTAGGTTCACGGAAAAAGCATGAAAAAATCGCCGGCGATTCATCGGGGGGAATGAATATCCGATGGAGGTGGCCAGGCTAACGGGTATATTGTGAGACTCTTTTCGGCTCTCTAGAAAATACTGGTCCTCGAGGGGTTCGCCGATGCCAGCAGTGGTGAAGAAACATGGAGACGGGGTGGGTGGGTACTATCATCAACGCGAATCATCTGGGACTCAAAGCTCTATTTAGAGAAAAAGAAGATCCCGTTGGCAATGGCTCGGGGAAATTGTGATAGGGAAAAGAAAGGAGAAAAGTGGGCCTTCTACTCATTCTTCAACAGGTAATCACAAGGTTCACGGGGAAATTACCAAATAAGAAGAGGCCTACTTAAAAACGCTTCGAAAGTGAAGCAGCATTGCTGAAAATAGAAGGGGAAGGAGGGACATACACGGAAAAGTATTTAACATTCCCTCCTGAAGCCAGCTACGAACGAGGAGCCATTGGGGGAGATCGGAGAAACGGGAAAAGCATTAAGCTGGTCCGATGAGGAAAAAAAAAATAGTATCGACCCGTTCTTGTACCTGCTTTAGACTCCAGAGAAGGGAGGAATCGCAGGACTGGGAAGGAGTAATAGGAGAGGTTTGCGATTGAGCGAGTCAGAGGGTAAAGGAAGGGGGATGATAAAAGAGGGGAAGGAGGGAGGGGGCTATCTCACGAGCAGAGGAGGGCCTTCAAGTGGGAAGACGCGTAGAAGGACTTTCGGGAGCAGGTTAGCAGGGGTCGGGGGAAGGAAAGGGGAAGACTAAACCATCAAGTACTTACATCCTTAGAAACCCTGGCGTCTCCGTACTAGAGCCGAAAAAACCATTGCGAGTGGGACGACTGATAAGGAGAGGATCAAAATCGGGGAGGACAGGGGGGGGTTGTCTGTGGAAACGGTAACAGGAAGGAATGTCGGCGGGATCTAGCGAGGGATTAAGTACATCTAAGGGGCGAACAAAGGCCCAAAGGAGGACCGAGGACCGTTCAGAAGGGGACAGCATTCAGCAGTGGAGGGCGCATCGGAAATCGCTCTCTTATTCCGAACTTCTCTTAATTCGTCAGCGATTAAAGCTAGCGCAGGAATGGGGAAAAAAGCCGGGACAGCTGTGTGTGCTTCAACAGACAGTCCAGAGTCGCAAATCTCCAAAAGAGAGAGACACATGGCAGTCCTCGAACTTAGTTCTTGCTCAGGCGGCGAGAATGATAGACAAAAGAAGAAAGAAAAGGACCAC
>Ga0179593_1318698_pt1 | contig 16084 bp, 18 predicted proteins | sample CZODoug2_1_08_16_FD_185931 | JGI IMG/M metagenome (GOLD analysis project Ga0179593, IMG submission 185931) | Vadose zone soil fungal communities from Angelo Coast Range Reserve, California, USA - CZODoug2_1_08_16fungal (PacBio error correction) | ecosystem: Environmental > Terrestrial > Soil >...
AACACGAGGGGGAGCGGCGAAAAGGAAAAAGGAGAGAGGGATGAACGTTTCAGGGGGGGTGTGAGTAAGTAACTAACAGATGAGCAGCGCGATTCTAGCTGGGGGGGAAAAAAGAACCTCCTCGTCTATCTCCACCAGCCCGGAGGGCGTCGCAATACAAACACGTGTGGGGGGATAGGATATCTGGAGAAACCCATAACCGGGTAGAAACGACCGAAAGGGACAGTTAACTGTCAACGAAATATCGGCGGTGGAGGAGAGAAAAAATGGTGGTCCGGACCCCCAGAAAGGTAGCGGGGTATGCAGACGGGGGTCAATTAGGGACAAATGACTGGCAGGTGAAGCCTCCTGGGGACAAGACCGCTTTCGAACGAGTTGGGAGAGAAGAGTAGGGGAGGCTGGAGGGGGGATTTAAGGTACAAGATCTTGGGGTGGTGATTGACGGGCTGCAGGATCTGAGGTTGCAGAATCCATGAAGGTGTGGAAAAGAAAAGGTCAAAGCCACACCAAGCGGGAACAAAAAAACGAGGGGCCTAAGGCTTTTGTGAAAAACCTGACTTTCCTCTCCGAAAAAAAAAGGGGGGAATGCGAAAAGGAAATAAACCATACACCTTCAAGGCGAGGTTGGCAATTACAATAAATACGGAGAGGTTTCTGAGTACTGAACGTACGCAAAAGGAAGTTATGAATTAAGCCAGACTTGTAAAAATGAAACGGGGACCTCTATTTAGAGGGCAGTGCAGGTGGAAACCGGTTCATTTTTTCACGGGTCTGGCCTTGGGGCGGGCATGAGAAGGATGAGGTTGTGATCCAGGGTCGCTTTACATGGGACGGGACAGGTCAAACTGCTGAAGCCAAAAGGTGGTCAGACTGTGTTGACCAATTCGAATAGAAAGAAGTTCCCCCGTTGACAAGTGGCGACGGTTGAGGTAATCAGATCAGGGAATGGGGGTGAGAGGTTTCCCGCCAACGGGGGTTTTGAGGAGAAGTGGGGAAGCAAAGGCAGCGGGAGTCATGAGATCAGCTGGCTGAGGCGAAGAAAGCTTGCTACAGATAAAGGATAAGGAGGATTCCCCTAACCAGGGCCAGACGACGAGGAAACCGAACCGATAAGTTCCAAGGAAACAGGGAAGTTGTGGGTGAAAATAAAAGGATAATAGGCACAACTGCGGGGGGGAAATGGATAAACTAGTCTTCATATAACGTTGAAAGGGGGTACGATTCTAAAAGGATCACGGTGCAAAAAAAAAAGGGACTCCTGCATCTACAGAAAAAAAGGAGGGTGTGTGTGGACCGGGGAACCAGCCCACAAGAAAAAACATCGATCACGAGTAGCGAGAACACCCGAGTATGGGGCAAGGGGAGGAAAACGCCTGGAGACATCATCACAAAAGAGGAAAGCTCCGGAAATACAATCACGCCAATCGAGTGGGTTACAGTGAAAAAAAATGGAGGCAACGACGAGACCTAAGAAAATTATCAGAGTGAACCTCTGAAGGATGGGGCGGTCCGAAAGTTTCGACAGGGACCTGGGTGCAGACGAAGTAGCCCTAGGGGGTGGGATGAAAGAAACGTAAATCATCGGGAGGGGGTTGAGACGTTGCCGATGAGCGGAAGCACAAAAGCGGCAGTCTAGTTGAGCAGAGTAAGCAAGGGAACAAAGGCAAGATCCAGGCCCAACAAAGATGGAGTTTAGAGGGGAAAGCCCAATCATTCAAAAAAAGACCGGATAAGTTGGGGCCCCTAATTCACGGACCCAGAAGCCGACGTTTGGAACCAACATAGGCAAGGAAAACATACGTCGGGTCCAAAGAATTGGCGTGGGGCGGGGGGGGGGAGAAACACACGAATAGGAATGGGTGAAAGGCAGGTCACGCATTGTCACACGTGGGGACCATAAAGGTCAAAAAAAAGATTATCATTACGCCTCAAGAAAAAACAAAGTTCACTGGATGTGTGGAATTAGAAGCTAAAATAAAAGAAAATCGCAGAAGGGGGTCCTCTGAAAACGGTCCGTGAACGGGACTCGGGAAGACGGGGACGCAAACCTCTGTTGTCAAAACTCTTGGTGAAATAAGAAGGGCATTGACCGGCAGGAATACACACACAGTGCAACAAGGTAGGTAAGCCTAATAGTCGCAAAAATAAACAAAGCAGCACAACTGCGGAAGGCGAGTCGCAGGAACAAGGAGAAAAGTGGCGGGGGGTCAATGGTCAGTGGTGAAGGACTCGGGAGGACAGAGACCAAACACATCACAAATTTCTCAAGCCATAAAAAAAGAGCCGGCGGGAAATAAATCTGGATTACGACCCAAAGACGAAAATAAAAAGGGAATGAATTGGTAAATCCTTTCTGTGGGGGTAGGAAGGGGGAAAGGGAAAATTCGCGCACCTGAGGGGTGCTAGCCTATATACGCCGGTGTAAAACGGGGGTGGAGGTTGAATATCGCTAAAAAAAACTTTGCACCCAGAACTCTAAAGGAAACAACCCCAAACAAACAGTGGGGAAATTATTATAAAGACTATAAAAACATTAAAGTTGGGGTTTGCGAGAGAATAACAAAATCCTCCCACTGTCCAACCTCTCAGGAGACCGATCTCTTAAGGAGGACGGGAGGAAAGTCCTCCAAAAAGTGGAAGGCCTTCGTACACTTTGTTGAGGTTTATGGCGCGATTGCATAGTAGCTCGAAGGGGACCTCCAAGATAAGTCTTCTCTCTTAAAAATGGAAGAAAAATGTTAGTGTGTTAAGAGGGAGGCAGGCTTAGGAGGAAGTAAGTTAGGTGAATCCTCTCTCCTTTCCTGCTAAAGAAAAAGTGATGTTCAGGGAATGGCGAGGTTTCTGTTCAGCACAGCTGAGGGGGGGGCAAGAAGTTGGTCTTCATCAACGGCAAGGGAGCCGCCGTTGAACAGGAAGGGAACTGAAGAGAGTACAAAGAGCGGAGTCAATATACATGGGGGGAAAAAACACAGTGCGGGCAACCTTAGGGTCTATTTGGGAGTCAGACAGAATCCGCGGTAACTTGGGTTTGAGTCAGGGAGTCGCGTCCTAGATTATGCCTCGAACTCGGGGGAAGGGGGCGCGGCGGAAGGCAAAATAAGTACGGTAATCCAAGAGGAGTGGGGCCGTTTTTGGCAGCAAAAGCGAAGGGGGGGAGGGGTGAGGGGAAAGCGGCTCATTCCGGGCGTATTGTGCGGAACCGCGGAAAACCAGTCGTGGGCGCGGGCAGGGTTTGTGCACGGGAAACTCGGGTTCAAGAAAACCGGGCCTGACGCTTTTGGGAGTCTCCATCAAGCCGACAAACAGATACGAGGGCGTAGATGGAACAAAGAGCCCAAAGAGAAAAGAATTCTATTCCGCAAAAAAGAAACGGTCGGACAGGGGGGTGAGGAACAGAAATACATAAGGGACTGAGTACCTTAAGTCTTGTGGAAGGGAACAGAGAGTGGAGAGTGTCCGTATGTCGGTAGCGGGAACCTAGTACTTGGCCTCAAATTCGGTGAGTGTCCAAATCGGTCTGGGTTTGGGCATCCCAATATGGGGTCGTAGGGTCTGGCGCCACCCTAAGGCCAACCAAAGGGCGTGGTCAAGAAGTGATGAAGCCTTAATTTTTCGGGTCACCGTGGGGAAAAAAAAAAAAGAGGAAAGAATCGTGGGAACAGGGGTATAATGATAAATGTGGGGGTCAAAGAACACCCGTGCAAGGAAGAGTGATTGGCAACTAAGGTACAAATGGACACACGTCCTTTTGATTAGGTGACAGGAATCCACGGAGGTGGGGCTGGAACTGGAGTTTGTACACAAAGGCCTATGGCGTCTGAGACGAGGCAATCTAGGGAAGGATTAATGAGAAGGGCTAGAAATCCTCATTCCGTAATTAAAAAAACAAGCTCCTAAGGTGGAAAAGGCGCACCAATCTTAGACGAAAACGATTTAGCGAAAAAAGAAAAGGGCAACATGCACTTAAATAATTATTGACAAAAGATTGAACCGAGACATGACGGCCAGGTAAAGTCCGCGAACCGGAAGCAAGAGAGTCGCTCGGACCGTGCCAAGAAAAAAATCCCCGTGGTGACAAAAAGAAGAAACGATAAAAAATCAGTGCGGGGCCCAGAAGGGAAATCGGGGTGAATCAAGAATCAAAAGAAAGGGCAGGGTTCGAGCAAACACAGATAAAGGTGTGAGTAGAAAAAGAGGGACCATCTCTGGATGGGGGGTGAAAAATGGACACGGGGATTAGGGGCCTTGAGCTCCATACAACACTTGGGGGGGGGCGGAGGTATGCGCCTAGGGGGTGGCCGCAGTTCCAAGTAGCCAGGAGTAGTCGGCAAGGAGTATTGGCGGACATGGGGGAGATTCCTCGACCTAAAGGTTCGGGGTAAGCACCTGATGGGGACGGAGGAAAATCCCTCACAAATCATCATTCTTTCATGACAAGACAGGGACCTGAAGGATGCAGAGAGAATGCGGGGGGGTCGCAACGCTGGGACGGTAAAAAGAGCAAGGGAGTGTCACACAAAGCAGGTGGTCAAGCATCGAAGAAAAGCGGGTGCTGGAGCGAAACTATTTAGCGCAAAATGGAACTAAAAAAGCTTAATTTCTGGCAGTAAGTGTTAGGGCAAGCGGAGAGAAAATTGGGGGAGGCGCGAGCCCCCACATCCGACCTCATTCAGGCGTGTCACAGCGGGGGGCTTGGGGAGGAAGAAGCAGGGATGGGTATGTTTGACCAATGAATAACAAAAGAACAATCGGCTAAAGGCCACAGTGAGGGATGTGTCCTCAGTGATAAGAACAAAGAACGTTCTAAAAATACACAACATAGGGGGGGTGGACAATGAAACAGAGGGGGGTGGTAAGTTTGCAAAATGAAGAATGTGCGAACACACAGAATGTGAAAAGCGTGAGGGAACTCGTTGGTGTCAGAGAAAACCCAATCGCTCTACATCGCCAACAAATAAAAAGAAAAAAAAAAGCACAAAAGACGAGGTCAAAAGGGAAACAACAACATGAATGTGATGGGTTGCTCACGCGTACTCCAGCGGAAAAAGACCCAGTTAATGTGGGCGAACAAGGCGAGGGAGATATTTCTCGCCACAACAAGACCAAAGGGCGATTGGAGAAAAAAAAGAGGGTAGCTCAAGGGTGAATCAGTGTACGCCTAACACGCGTAGGGAGAAAAGTTGGGTGTTATAAGGCAACAGCTTAAAGGCACGGGGAAAATTGCATGCATTGGGAAAAAACTGAATGAAAGACTTCGCGTTGATTTTTGGGTTTCTATGAGAGGGATAACAGACGTGCAGGGAATGACACCATTGAGTTGGGGTTTTGGGGGAAGCGGCATGAACTCATAAAATATATAGCCACTCCAGTTATGTGGGCTACAAGGCCAAAAAAAAGATAAGGTGCAAGAAGAACACAACGCGAAGGGGGTTATGGGGCGGCCTTCAATTATCAAAACCCTTGTCAGAAGTATCTTTTGGTCCGGGCTACGACGCCGAGGTATGGCAAAGGGGGGAACAGAAGGAAAAAAAAGGTGAAACGATTAGTTTACTTGAAAAAAGAACCGTGTGGGGGAAGTCGTGACAAGTTCTCGACTCACTGATGGGGTGGGGAGGATGCTGCGGACAGACGGTCAGCGTGGGAGGGGATAAAAATTGTCGAGGGGAGTGAGTGGGGCAGAGGGATTGTCAGCGCGGATCAGGAAATAGAGAACTATGGGAAAGGCAAGTGTGGCGGGTGGAAGACACGGGTCGCAGGGGAAGGAGCGTAAAACCCACACTAGGTTTCAAAAATAGAAGACATGAGGGGCGGGAGGTTCCACGGAGCTGAATGGCTAGAAAAGATTAGCTAATAAAGAACTACGGTGGGACTAAATGGCGAAGTGTCTGACACTATAGGAAAGGGTTTTTAGGACGAAGGGGGGGTATCAGGCAGATATACTAAACGGCTAAGGGAAAATAAAATCAAGGGGAAGTGAGGTAATCCCACTTCGGACTCGGCAAAACGGATAGACAGAGGTGTTAAGTAAGGTCCCCAAAAGGCAACCCGGGAGCTACAATTCATACCGTGTAAGGAAGGACAAGACAGCGGGTTTTCCAAGAGGGACAGACTTCCAAAGGTTGGTAGAAAAATGGATTGGAAGGCCAATCGGATTGCTAAAACTTGAAAAGATGGAGAAATAGGAAAAGCAAGAGCAACGTTTGCCAACGTAGAAACGCGAGAAGGGGGAACAAATGGGGGGGGGGTACAAGATGGGACATAACACAGGGTTGACCTGAAAAGAAAGAGCCAGCTTCTGACACTCCCGTGTGGTATATGAGGAACGAATAACGAAGTAAGTTAGGACCTATCAAGAGAAAGACGATGGTAAAGGTCAGAGAAGGAATGCGGGATCTCAGCACGGCTTAGTTCTTTGGACGAGACAGGTTTCACACGGGGGGGACGGGTGAGGACAACTATTGCTGAAGTCCGTGGAGACTATTTGGGGAGGGTGAAACGTACCCGAAGTAACTCGAAAATAACTGAAGGAAAAGAGCAAGGGCGGGAAAAGAGGGTCAGTGCCCAGTTGGGAATTCTTTTACCAAGGAGACGACCGGAACTGAATAGGGTAAACCGGCAAGGACCAAGGGCAGTGTCACATGAGTGAGTGGGAAGCAACTGTTCATTCTGAGCCCAAGATCGATTTCGGGGGGACCAAAACGAAAGGACAAAGGCGCGACAGTTCGTCCCAAAATCGTTTTGCGCCAAAAGACAAGGAAGAAATGACGCAAAGGTTGTTTGTTCGGAAGGAGGAAAGCCCGAAGTCTGGAATGAAAAAAAAGTAGGGGGGAAAAAAGAAATGGAGACACGCTATTGAATCGCTAGACTGAGGAAGACACAGGGGATGGATCTCAGGGGAGTGTTGGGGTTAAGCAAAAGAAATTCTCAGGTCATTCTTTGTGGGTGAATATGCTTGGGTGAAAGAGAACGCTTCCGTTCACCTTTTAACACAAAATTGTAAGGGAACATTATTAGAGTCAAAATATTAGGGCAGTGGTCCCTTACTTGTGGGGATACCAAAACGTATCAACGAACTGGATGTGAACTTGTGGTCCCCAAGCAACTTCAGGGTGATAACGGGGGCAAAGATACGAGACGCAGTACGGGGGATAGCAAATCGGTTAACGCTCAGCGGACGGTAACAGCGTCTCGGCGTAAGGGAAAAAGTCAATGGCTCATGATAGATGAAGCGTCAACAGAGAGGGGGTGTGAAAAAAAAAGAAAAAAGAGAACAATCTAGGGCGATAGAAATTGCAATCAAGGACCGCAGAGAAATCGCTGGGACAAGGACAAAAAACACAAACGTCAATGACTGGGCAAACCAAAGAAAATACCTCACGACGGCGTGGGGAGAAAATGTACTCAGAACGACCATCTTCGCGCAACACAACAAAGGGGGAGAAAGGCCCGTGGTCATCTTTTTTTGGGGTAAGTGGAAGACGAAGAAGAGGTGCTCGAAGAGCTCGACAAACGGGAAGTGATTAAAAACACGCAAAGCCCGGGAAGAAGAAAAAATTTACGAAGAGACTCAGAAAAAAACAACACGGATGATGGGATAGAATGGGGGGAAAGTTTGGGGGGGGAAGAGGGCTAATGCAACTCACGAAAGTGTTACCAGAGCTTAGGAAAAACCAGAGGAAAGGGAATAGGAAGAAAAAGGAAAAAAAACGGAAAGGAGGCCCACTTGGATTTAGCGAGTGGCGTCGTTGAATGCCGAGACGAGTTGTTCCAAATCAGAGAATATTCGAGGGTGTAGGGCGTGATGAAAATGGGGGGGGTGGGTGGGGTTTAGGTCGAAAGGCCGGCCCGAATAGCGCACGGGGAGATGCAGGACGAAGCTTATCTAGGGTTATGGAGAGTCGGTGGAAGCCACGTGGTGCAGTAAGTGTGGGGGAGGGAAGAAGGGGGTTGCGCCCCAGGGTTTGGGACATTATTACTGATCCAGAAGTCAGGGGTACGCGGCGTTCCACCGCGGGCCAAACGCAGACAGGTTAAGAGAGTTTGGGACCCAGGACACTCAAAAGAACTTGGTTTCGGAGTAGGAGGGAGAAATGAAATCTCTGACATGTATCTATTCGTCGCACTTGAAAAGGAAGGCATAATTATAACGCCAAAAATTGGAGGGGGATCCTGGTCTGGGGGGGAAAAGAGGCGAGGCTGAATTGGCCAAATACCCAAAAATGAGGATGTTGGGGGGGGCCTTAAAAAGAGAAAACAGGCGGGGCTCGGAGGTTTTCCTAAGGGGTCCACAAAAAAGTTCTTAGGGCAGTTTTGGGCGGCGCCATCGCAGCGAAAGGAAGATATGGCGATATGGTCCGGAAAAGAAGACTCAAAGCTACCTTCCCATCACAGGGAAGTGGCAACCTGGGGACGGACTAAACCGCACCGATAGGACGTAAATGAGGAAATAGAATGATGAGGGGTGGAAAAAAATAGGGGTATACGGAAAGGGCTTGGAATCAGGGTCGTTTATGGGGTGCAGGGGGGGGGGGGGGGGGGGGAGCAAGGATGTCTTGTTTGAAAACAAGCTTGGGGACTGGTTCTGGTTCACTGTACCACCGGGAGGGACGGAGTGGTAAAGATTGGTGGCACCTTGGGTTAATGCAGGAAGAAGGGTTCGTGGTTTTTCACGGGTTAAAAGATTCAGAAAAGTTGTGTTCCACCCCAACGGGTCCTCTGTATAAAATACATGTTTCTTGACGCAGGTTAGGTCTAGGGGGACGGGCCTGTAGTGGGTAAGAACAAGTATAATTGCGAAGAAAAAATGGAGTCGAAAAACTCCCTATGAGTGGAGAGCCGACTCTTTCAAAAAAAAAGGACATAGACCTAGAAAGTGAAAAAAGTCCGCACATACTGACGAAGATTTACCGAACGAAAAGGGCAAAGGGCTGTGAGGGTGGTAGGGATCGAATGGAAAAAACCCTAATATCAAAATCCGGCAAAGGAAAGTGCATGAAGGGGCTCCAGTGCCGAAAAGTAGAAAGTAGAGATTAATTTTAACAAAGTATAGACAAATTCCACTGGACACTCAGGCCCGGGGAAGACAAGAAGTAACAGCATGGAAACAGGGATTGAATGTGAGAAGCCACGGTGAGTCTGTTCGATACCACGCTCCGTATTTGGTGGAAAAAGGAAACACCTATCGGCACAAGTGTCAAAGGGGGATGCACTGGCTAGACAACAAGTGGTGGGGGCATCCCAAGGTGGGGAATCCGTGAAGAAAAAGCCGATTGGGCTCCCGATAGGGGGCTTAGTGACTTTATAACGCCAGAGGGTATTTGCCGAAACAGAGAGAACTGCAGACGAAATACGCACAAAAATATGGAGGAGGGCAGACCAAAGTCACCGCAAAGATTGATAACAATCAGGGAGCAAAGCAGGTGTGACATGGACAGATGGGAGGGTCCCACACCTTGGTCAAGCCGAGAAACGGTTGCGGTGTGGCGTAAACTGGGAGAGACGGGAGGGACTCGGGCAGGTACTTGAGCGAGTTGGATTTACAGGTGTATGCCAGAAAACCCAAAACAAAGAAGGAAACTTAAATAGAGAAAGGGGAAACAGGGTTTTAACAAAAGGGGATCGCTACTTAAAGATAGGTTTCTCAACCAGAAAAGCCCCATAAGAGAAAAAAAAAAAAGATGAAAAGAGATGGTGTTGCAAGGGTGCGAACACCTATATGAAGCCAAGGGAGGATCGGGGGAAAAAAATAAAAAGGATGAAGGGAAACCACACAACTAGAGGGGAACATGATCACGGAGGGGGGGTGTGTCTGAGATAAAAAGAAAAGCAAAGCGAAGGAAGCCAATCAACACCTAGGGCTAAAGAAATAGTTGCAGAAAAAAAAAAAGTTGGTCGGCTGACAAAAGTTCTGGGAGCCTACTGGGAGCAACAGCGGGAGGCACCTATGGTGCAATGAATATGGGAGAAGTTGTTCATTTTAAAAGAAGGGAAAAAGCCGTTGGTCGGTTGGTGGGGGGAAAAATTCTGCAGGAATCTAGGCGGACAAGAACTGGGGTTCATCAATGGCCAGACAAACCAAGATCGGGCGCAAAATCATGATTGTGCTAAGAGAAACACCATATCTTGAAGCCGCCGCCAACAACATGGTATTGGCCAGGAAAGGAAATGAACGAAGCCAGTCTCAGCATAATAGGTGGTGTAGCTACTAATTAATAAAATCAGGGAAAGGGTCAGCAAAAGAAAGGACCAAGTTCAGAGGTAGAGGAGGAATCACAGAGTAAAAATGGCTGGGGGGCAATTGATTTTATCTGGGAAGTGAGGGTAAACCTTGGTAAGTTTGTTCGCTGACTTGGGCAAGGGTCCGAGAAGACTCTGGGCACAGGGTCCAGGCGGGGTATGACGGTCAACATTTGCGGAGATAGGAGTTGACCCTTCGGAAACTCAATAAAATGGTCCGAAGCGGAAAGTTGCGTGGCCCGGGAAATCTAGAGGGGGTCCGTAGGGGTGCGAAAAAACGTGGTTTAAAGAACGTGTTTGGCGAAGTTTGAAGCAAAAAGCACAGAGGAATGGCAAGGAACTAGCATGGTCATAACCGAATCTAAGAAACAATTTAATCTGTCTATACGAAGAACAGGCAAAACCTAAAAAAACTCAGAAGGAATGGGACCGGACAAAAGAAAAGTTGGGGAAACCCGATTGCAAACAAAAAGGTTGTTTAGTGATAACAAATAGGAGGATATGAAAACGGGAACGATTCAGTAGAGATCAAAGGTGACCAAACAAGGCAGGGGCTAACGGGACAGACCTTGGGGAGTCCCTTGTTAACGGACAAAAGAAGAAAAAAGTGGGATGCAAAAAGAATGGCCACATTTCTGAAAAACGCCCTTGGACCAATCTATGGGCACAATAAGAATGCACAATAGTCAGATGGAAAGGCAACTTAATATTCATGTCCCAGACCCGTTCGTTCGTGCAGCCAAAGGGGTTCGAAGAGGTAAGAAGATGGTTTTCCTGTAAGGAGCAACGAGTAGGTGATTGGTGCCATGAGACAGCTCGAAAAAGGAGGGGAGAGGTAAGGGCGAAGGACAAGTTGAGAGAGTGTCGTTACGAGGAGGGAGAAAACTTAAAGGCACGAATGTAGACTTTGAAATCCCAATCAAAGAAAAGAAATAAGGGAATGTTCCCTCCCTGCACGCAGGACGACAGGGGTGCCAAAAAAAAAAGGAGAAAACAGAATGTTTCTTGCGAATAATGAAGGCAGTAAGGAAGACGTAGAATTATGAATGAATTGAATTCTACGCAAAAGACTGACGAAACCAAAGGTCCATGAAGTTGTTGGGGGGGGAAAATCAAAAGTCTCAAGTAGCCGTTGACTGGATACGGGGAAAACGCAACCTCGACGGGACGACTTTAGCAGGGGAAAGAAGGGGTCAAATAATGGAACTATTGCCCCGGAAGGAAAGACAACAATGATAAAACGCTTCGGGAAAGAATCAACACTTCGAATCAGCTTACGGTCAGAACGCAAACGGCGCGCGGAGAACCGAAGGGGAATCTCAGAAGCACGACAAAAACAAATTGAAAATCAAGAAAAAGAATCAGAAGAAGGGAGAGGAGTAAAACATCAAAAACTGTCTAAGAAAGCCATAAAGCACTAACAAAGGGGTAATGTGGGGGGGTTCATCTTTTTGGGGGGTGAGGGGTGTCCGAACAAGAGGTATAGGGAAAAACAGCGGCCTCATCTAGGGCAACGTGGTGCGTGGGATGTCAAACTCAAACAACAAACTTTTAACATCATACTCACACAGCAACAAAAAAGAAAGGGGGGAGGGAACAAGGGGTGAAGGTGGGTGGGCGCTCCTAGGCCAAGAAGAAACTTTTAGAAAAAACTGAAAGTGCCAGAACTGAGGAAAGTCAAGTTCAATAGGAAAGGCCTCAAAGAAAAACAATGCCTTCAAACACGGGTTGAGTGGATCGATGGGGGATGCGGAAAAAGAAGCAGGAGTGGGGGGTGGAAAAATAAAGTAAGCACCCAAGTAGGTCAGAGGGGGAATGTCGTGAATTCAATGGGGGGGTGTGTTGGTTCGTGAGAAAAAAGCTGCAAGTAGAAAAGCCGGAGGAGACGTCGCGGGCGGAGACTGATCGAAGGGGGGGTTGGGGGGGCGATAGGGGAAAGAAAGACTGTTGGCAATAATGTTGGGGTATTCAGTCACGGCAAAGCCCGCAAGAAGGGAAAAAGATGTGAAGCAGGGACCTGGACCGGGCGTTCAAAAAATAGAAAAGGCAAGACCTGTGAGAATTATATTGGGGGGAAAATTAACACCAAAAGGAACGGTGGGTGTTCGTACAGGAGGCGTCGGGGGAGTCAAGCGGAAAGGGGGGCTAATTAGTCGCTGCGGAGAGAAAGATGACCGCCAAGATGGTCAACTGGGCTTTGGGCAAAACGGAAGAGCTAGGGGAAGCGTCAAAATAAAAGGCTGAGAGTTGGGCTTTAAAAAGGGGGACCCCTGAGAGCTTTCATGGTCCAGGACGCGGGAACAAAAAAACAACCCAAGAATGGAAAAACTTTGCTTCTATAAACTTCACCGCAAAGATTTGTTCACAGGGGGAAAAGAGGGGGAAGGGGTACAGTCCCCAAGGGGAAAAAGCACAAAGGAAGTCGTGGAACAGGTGCGGAACGAAAAGCCTTCGAGGTGGGGGGGGATTCTCAAAGCTTGAAAGGGAGCGGATTGGGGGGATTTTAACGATGCGTTAGCTGAAAAAAGGAGGTGATCAAGTGTCAAGCAATGGAGGGGAGTTTTCCATCAAAAGAGTTGCGTTGAGGGGGAACCACAAAGAGGAAACGGGGATGTCCTAAGAGTAACCTTAATTTGTTTAAATGAACCGGGGGAAGACTGCAGTAGGGCACTAAGTATAAGGGAAACGATGGTGAGAACCCCAAAGGGAGGGGGGAAAAATAACCTGGGGGCTTGTTAAAAAGAAATTGTTCTTAAGGGGAGATGGGGATAGGTGGTACAAATTGGGGGATACAACGCTTATAATGGAGCAGGGAGATATTCAACCGAAGAAGATGAGCAGAGGACCAAATCTTACCGGAGGAATAATAAAGACACTAAAACAAGGTGAAAGAACGAGAACCAAGCTAGCATATTTACCGGACGAAAACAAAAAGGGCAAAGGGCGGCGGGGAAAGAAGTGTGGAATCGTAAGTTCAACCTAGAGCCTCCGTCAATGAAACGGGAAGTAAATGCGACAATGTTACGAAATATATCTGCTGATGACACGGGGGCAACATGAGCGAACCAAGGGGGTAAACAAACCAAGTCCCCTAGACAGGGCTTCCGCGCAGGGAAGATAGGGAGGAAGTCACAGATCCTCGAAGGTTTAGTCTTCTCGCAAAGGAAAAATTGGGGTAGGGCACTTGGACACCAACGATCTTGATAAGTTGACATATTGGACGACTCAACCAAATAAGAAAGCTTGTTTGTGGGGTCTGAGAGGACCCGTAGAGGGGGAAGCCTTAAAAAAAGGTGTGGGCTACCCTGATTTTTGCTGATGGAAGTGAAGAAGGAACCAAACTCAAGGAAACTATATCCTTCAATGAAAGAAATACCTAAACAAAGTGTCAGGAGGGAAAGGAAAATCCCGCAAGGGAGGGGGGCGAAAATCTCAAGAAGAGGCACACGCGTTGCGTGTAAAGAAGGAGAAAAAAGATGTGGGTAAAAGACGAAGCTACTTTTTTTCGTGGCGGAAAACTATTTGAGAGACCGAGTGGAGAATCTTTCGAGCGTTGGTGGCAGGTCAGGGGGGGAAAGACAACACAATCCATTGCTGGACGCGAGGTGTCGGTTGCGAGAGAACGAGGGGTGTAAAAGAAAAGAAAAACAAAAAAGCTGAATATAGGTGGGGGTCGCACCATTGAAAAACTCACAAAATCTCGAAAAACAAAAGGAGGAAGAAAAGGGTTCAATTTTTACCACCTATTTTCAAGAAGAGAGGAGAGAGATTGGGTGGAAAGAAACCCCTCGTTATCAAACCCACCACAACTAGGAGGGAAAAGCAAGGGTTGGGGGGGGTGGATGGCTAAAAGGGAAAGACAACTCGTAATAACTGACCAAAACAAATCTCAAATTTGGGAAATCCCCCCAGCAACAGGTGACGAGTCTGGGAACATCGGAGGGGAAGAACTGTAAAGAAAGAGACCAAAATATTTGATGTCATAGGGCGGGAGTGGCAATGGAAAAGAGGGGACATCAGTTGTTGGTAAATGGGTCTTTAGGCAGGGAATTCTAGGGAGGACAAAGCAATTGGGGAAGGGGGTGGGAAAAAGGTCACGAAAGCAGACCCAAAATCGGCGAAACAAACGAACGGGTGGTTGCTAATGCTTCCACCAAATATCGGGGAAGAAGTAGACAACAAAGGGGGGAGGAACATGAAATTACCGATACCAGGTGACCGCAACGATAGGGGGGGGGGCATCGACGAAAATCCGTCTAGGTTGGAAAAAAAGAAAACAAAAAGGGAACGAAACCTGACGTGACTTAACAAGGATGACCATGCTGTCTGGACCACACATTTGTAGCGGCCAGGTTGTTAGTAAAAAGGGGAAAAAGGTTGGAGAGATGAAATGTTGAACATGTAACTTAGGCAGATCTTTAGGAAACATGTTCGCGGGAAGGACTGTTCCATTACGGAGGAATAAATTTGGTTCAAAAAGCATTCGTCCTAAGGGGGAAGCAGCAAGGGGCCCAGGGGGTCGGGGAAATATTAAGGAAGTCAGGGATGGTGCGAAAGTTGGCCAATTGTTGTGAAAGGACTCGCCTGGGTCACTTGAAGAGCTAAGGGAGGGGAGTCGGTCTAAGGACGCTGAAGCCATTATAGACGGTGTCTATACGACTTCGCAATAACCATGCAAAACTCGACCGAAACGAATCGTCGAAAGGGGGGGGACATTCCCTAAGACTGGGTAACGGGGGGAAAGGGGATACCCAGGAAGAATCTTTGAACAAGGGAAACGAGTGAGAGAAGAAAGGGGAAGAAAAAGTAGAGGGGAGAGAAGTAGGAAGCCCTGGGGGTGGATAAATTTAACACAGAACATAAAGATGTGGCTACACGACCGACATGTCGGACAAAAGCCACAGTGCCAGCCTAACGAATCAGAATACAATAGAAGAGGTCACTTCACGAAAAGAGATGGAAAAAATCGCGCAAGGACTGTTCCGCACACGGGTACGGGAAGAAACTAGAAAATTGATTGCGGAAGTACAGGAGATCTTGTGGTTTTGGAGGGTCAAAATGACCCAGATCGAAAGAGTTGCACGAGGTTGCGCTGGCGGAACAAAAGCGTGTTGACAGAAAAGGGGATGCGTGACCGGGGGACGGGAAAACAGAAGGAGCATAAGTTTTCGGGAAGGAGGACCCAATCAGACAGAACGGAGTTGTGCAACGAGACCGGCCGCGGGGGGGAACAGCAGAGAAAAGGGGGGATGGGAGGGACTAATTGACTTGTCCTGACGCAGCGACTAATTAGGGGGAAGAAAGGGGAGAGAGTGTAAGGCGCCTACTGCGGGCCAGAGTTCATGGGAGTTGGTGGGGGGGTAATCAAAAAAAGGAGACAAGGAAATGCCGTAACGAGCTGGGGAAAAAGCAACCGCCGACCGTGAAGAATTGGTAATCAGAAATCCTGGGTTCAAAAAAGAAAATCTTGTGGGTGCAAAGACTGACAGAAAAACTGATGCAACATCGGAGGGTTAAAAAAAAAACGAGAGAAAAAACGTCGAGAAGAAGAGGGTAAAACTCTCCTGCGAAATCAGTCCGTCAGTGCAGCGCAGAATCACGACAGCGAAAACAAAGAAAATGGATCGAAAAAGGAAAGACAAAGGACGGGAAAAAGAGCGGCGGCTTTAAAACTCACAGCGCAACAGCAAAACAAGTGGGGGAGAAAGATCAAAAAAAACTGGATCACTTTGGAGCCCTTTCCCATACGAAAAATGGGGCAGAGGAAGGCGCGAAGGCGGGCAAAGTGGCAGTAGGGAAAACCAGAAAATCAAGGCGAAAAACAAACTTGGCAACACAGAAAAAAAAT
>Ga0179593_1477653_pt1 | contig 16084 bp, 12 predicted proteins | sample CZODoug2_1_08_16_FD_185931 | JGI IMG/M metagenome (GOLD analysis project Ga0179593, IMG submission 185931) | Vadose zone soil fungal communities from Angelo Coast Range Reserve, California, USA - CZODoug2_1_08_16fungal (PacBio error correction) | ecosystem: Environmental > Terrestrial > Soil >...
CTGGCCCCTTCGCTGTGATAGAGAGACTTTAGGAGGGCTATTCTGAATGGGGAAAGACTCATTGTCTTCTGGTGTATATGACCTGGTCTCAGGGAAATCATACTCATGGGAGCAAAGGGGACGGGGTCCATTAGCGACAAGTCGAAGGGAAAAATGAGTGTGATCCAGCCTACCTTTGGGAAGGAAAAATTAATGAGCGGAATAAGAAAGCTAAAAGGCCCCCATCAAGGATCGGACAACGCCAAACCACTCAACGAAGGCACGTCCTGTTCGACTACCAAAAAAAGCGGATTGGGGCGCGCGTAAACGGCCTGATCTTCACGGTAACGGAAATCGAAACCGGCTTGGAGTTTTGGGTGGCGGTCTCAGGCTCTAGGCTGGACTCAGGCCGGCGCGTCACGAAGAGGGGGGCGAACCACAGCTTACGGAGACAATTGCGTGGGGATGTGAGGCTTTGGGGAAAAAGTTTCTCAGCAGGAAAGGAAGCTTCTACGAATTTTCCACACCTAAAACTCTAAACGACCGTCTATGCCCGAGAGTGACGCTCGAGTGACGGGGAGACATCAGCAGACGTCACGGGCTGGAAAGGAAATTTGTGCTCAGCGCCACCGCTGGAGTGGGGGCGATCCTTATCACGTACCTCGCCACTTAAAAAGGTTCATGACGGAGGGAGGGACTGACTTCTCCAAAGTCCAAAAAAACAACAGCAGTAAGAGGCGTCATTCGCGGGGGGTTAAGAGGATTCAGCCTCACCTTCGTGTCAGAGAAAAAGAACAGCACGGGTAATATGAGAATCGGTGATCAGGGGAGAACGAACATCCACGACGGCAAGGAGACTTTAAAAACGCGCCTATGAGGAGCAGAAGAGAAACTCTCAGAAATAGAGTTTCCGAATGGATGGGGAGCACCTATTATCCGCGACCAGGGAGACGAAATTGAGGGGAGGTGGCCGTTTAAGCACGGAGGTCTAAGGGAATGGGTGCGAAAAAATCTTAAATCCCTGACGAAAACTCAAGAACTCCTGAACCACTGGAAAAATTTCAAGGAAAAATTCTGTGCCAGATTTTCAAAAAGAATAGTTCTCCACGTTATACGGAAGACAACTTATTATTGAAAAATTATAGAGATTGCCTCGAATTGTCTAAAATCACGAAACCAACCTCAAGAAAAACCTAAAACATCTACCTTATCTGTCGCAGGAGGGGGTGTTCACTTTCACCCTTTCCTTGGTCCTCTGGAGCCCAATCAGGAACGCTCAGAGACTTGCGCCCCAAAGTTTCTGAACATTTACTCGGGGACTCACACCACTCTCCAGAGGGGATGATATCTAAGGTTAAAAAAGGCCCCTCAGGCCTTAAGAGAGTTAGGACCGATCGTGGCGCTTGGAAGGAAATAGGTCTCTTAGGAAGCTAAGCAACCTTTCCGTCGGGGGGGGGTACCTGCGTTGGGGATAAAGACATGCCCGTCTGCTCCTCTTACGGAACTTTAGGGGGGAAAGTTAAAATTTCAGGGTCGTATTGAAAGCAAGCCTCCCCAGCCCTTCTAGACGACCGAGTCCGTAGGAAACTGGAAAGTACAAGCCTGACCCGGTGACGGATTTTCGGCGGAGCTAAAGGGCAAAAGGGGACCGTTGAGCACTCCTAAATGCGCTCCCTTAATGTCCTTCGGGTGAGGGAGCAGGCCTGGTCGATCCTCATGGGGAAAGGAGGGAGCACATCAACCTCTCATAAAGATCGATCAAGAATCCCCCCCGAAAAGACGTCTTTTGGAAAATCGTGAAGCCTAGACATTAGCCATCCAGAGGGCTCCAGGAAAAAAAAAGAAACTAAAAACACAGGCCTTCTTCTAGGTGATGGGTTTGTGTACGCGAAAAGAGCGTATGCCGGGGGGGGTCGGACGCTTGTGGTCAAGGAGCACATTAATTTACCTTTGGAAAGAGGGGGTAAGAGGGGGCTTGTTGGGGCTTCTACCCATCGTGGCCTAAAGGGGTTCTCGCATGAGGGAAAAGTTTTCGGGTGCTAATAAGAGAAACAGGAATCGACCTGAAGGGTTGCAGAGACCTACTCGGCTCGCCATGAGTCCTGATAAAACCAGTCCACCGGAGGTGAGAAATACAACAAGACTGTCATGGAAATGAAGAAAATCCTTCTGGATTCAACGACCGTGATCTCCCGCGCGATGGATCCAGAGACATAACGACAACGCAGGTCGGCTGAGAACGAAAAAACTCAAGGCGTTTGGAAAGACCTCACCGGTCAAAAAAAAAAGAAACACGGGGCCCTCCTATTTGCCTCACGGTCGGAGAATAGATACCTTCTTCCGCCGCCTGGCTCAGCCTCAAAACTCTGCAGAATCTCGTCGGATTTAAAAAGAAAGGAGCGAGAGGCTTGTATGTACATATCGGAGGCATGGCGCGCGACGAGCCTCCTGTCACTGAAAAATCTTCTGAAACCTGTGGTTTCATTCCATTAGAGAGGTCGACTCCTATATCCATGAAAAACCGTCTGAAGAAGAGGAAGGGGTGGAAATGCCTTAGGTATTAAAATGTCTGCGTCGCGAGAGATCGTATCTTTATTTCGTCCGTATGGCCGATAGCAAGACGGATATATAGGAGGATTGTAAAGAGGAAGAAGTAGTACCCCTTACTAAGTTGGTTGAGTGAAGACGCGCTGTCCTCCTCGAGTTTCTGAGGGCACCACCTTCGAAGCGTAGGAAAAGGAGGGAGAGAGAATAGATATCTCGACCCGGTCCCATAGGCCGCCTAGGTTAGGGCCCTGGTAGTGCATTGGATCGTGTGTAACCAGGGCTTATTCTAGGAAAAAAGGATCCTTCTCGGACCCATGCCGTAAGTCTTCCCTAAAATTAAAACTTCAAAAAAGGAAAGAAGGAATCCTGGGGGAGGCTAGTTGAGGAAGTGCTCCTCTAATCCAAAGGAGAATCCGCGGCCAAAAGGGATATATTACGGAAAATCACCGATTTATTCTGAAAAAAGTTGGAAGGCTTCCGCGTTGGCGACATCGTAAGGATGCTAAAAAATAAAAGAAGAGGAGAGGTAAGGGCTCGCCTGCTCGTTTTAAGGTCCGTCGCTCAGAAGGAGAGGGGGGCCCGGCTCTCCTCCGGGGACTCGCCATGGGGTCCCCCCGATCCTCCTCATTACAACCAATTAATCAAAAGTCAACCTGAGGAAGGGTCGAGTCTTGCGCAGAGGGAAGGAATTCGAAAGAATAGAAGGACGGCGCATCAATCAAGGGTTCTAAAAACAAGCTCTCTTGGGGGGAGAACGAAAAGTGGGCTCCAGGATCGAACGAACGTCGTAAATTGTGGAAGAAAGGCAGCAGGAAAAATACTCGACCAGTAAGCCGGTCAGACTAGTGAAGTAGAAGAAGGGCATCGAAGTCCATATATTCAGAAAAAAATGTGGAAAGACGAAAAACTGAAACCGTACTACCTCCTCTGGCCAATAAGGCTATTAAAGAGAGGGAGGAGGCTAAAAGTCCTCTCGATCGACCGCGATACGTACTACACTTTGCCGCCTCTCGTGTCCCTCAAAAGGAGGAGAGAAACTGATCGTCCATTCACATGAGCTCTGTCAGAAAAGAGATCGAGGCATAATCAATCACCGAAGCGCTTCAAAAAAATGTTATGGACTCGAACATGGCGAAAAAGTATGAAGGAAAAAAGTTCACGTTGAGTCAATCCAACAAGAGCTTGATGGGGGGAGAGAGCTACAAGGGTCGATTTCTTCAACAAACTCCTTATAGTGATTCTCGCTTATAGATCACAAAGAATGACAAGGGAGGTCCCTGACTCCTCATTCCTTCGACGTAAAATGCGTCTTGACTAGTTAAGGACCAGCGTTCAGTTTCTCTTTTGGGGGAGGGAGGGGGACGGACGTGTAGGAACCGCGATCAACTCATTGAGACACTGATCGTACGCACCAATGATCTACACTTTACACGGTCATTTAGTCCTCATATCATGGAGGAAAACAAAGGAGGGATCTATGCATAAGTAAAGGGCCACTAGGGGGAATCGGGGGGAAAAAAAACCAGAACAACCTGAAAAAGAAAACTTGAACAAAACTGGGGGCGGGGCCGACGGACAACACCGGCAGCTGATCAGGTCTCGAACAAAAAGGAGGAGCGACGCCTGATTGATTGGTCGGAGTGTGGTCTCCGCTATGGGTCAAGGGAAAGAACTGATGGCCGATTGGCGACGGCGCTCCCCGAGGACTGGGATGGGAGGAGAGTGCTCTTTGGCTGCCTGAATCGTCGGCGCCTTGGACAAGAAAGGGCGCTCGACGGAGTCACGAGGGGGCAGTGGGGAAAGCAGAACGGACCAACGAAAGTATGAGGGCTGCGGCGCATTAGGGCTTGGAAAAAAATGACAACGAAACACAAAAGTCCTGGAAGGGGGGGGGGGACGCGCGGTGCCGACACCGAACAAAAAAGGTTCAGCTTGAGATCACTAGGGTCGGGGGAAACTTCCGAGACGTGCCGAGTTTAGCAGGGGAAAAGGCAGAAACGGAGGAAAGTTTTCGACGAAACGATCCACTCATAAGGCTCCTAATCGACTGAGGGGAAATGTAAAGACGGTCAAGGACTGCGGGGCAGATTCCTCAGACAGAGGGTCGATCAGAGCCAACGACAACGCAGAATCGCGTCTCTAGTTTCCGAAGTGATTTGTTTGGGGAAGAAAAGGGCGGCGATATATACTCTGACGCAGAGGTTGGGGGACTGAAAGGTGATTTTGGGCAAATAGGGGGGCGCAAAAGTCTAGATTTTGGGGGGAGAAAAACGGTGGCGTTTTACCGCTGACAGGTCGGAAAAAGACAAAGGTCGAGGTCCTCAGGGAGGGTGTCCTTATGGCCCGAGAAGAAAAGAGAACATCTCTCTCACAAACAACTAGGGAAATTATTGCTCGAAGTCTACGATGGGGGGGGGAAATAACGCTTCCCATCATAAAAAGAGGGGAAAAAGGGTGCTAGGGTAGGCGCACACTATTCTCAGTTGACCGCGTCGTGGACACGCGCTGAAAAAGACCGAATTAAACGGCCAGGTGAGTGCTCAAAAAAAACCCAAGAGCCCCGAAGGGGGTATCAGCGGAAAAAGTCCTCTCCTGATCAACAATGGTAAAAGAGAGTTTCGCTCCGTGATGGACTAACCAACCTTCAGGGGGTAACGGCCTATTCTGAACGCAGGGGACTCAAAGAGGAGAAAGGGAAAGATGGTGAGGAAATCCATGCTAAGGTGGTGCCCTCTCTCTCAACGAGAGAAAGGAGCAGAGATACTACCGAGCTTCTAGCTATACTGGCCCCAAAAGGGTAGGGGGGAGCTGGACTAACTAGCGAAAGGCAAAGGCCATCTTTTCATAGCTTCACTAGAAAAAATGAGAAAGCTATCACCAGAGAGCGGCCGCCTGGAGCTGCGAAACTCATAAGCGCCACGATGAATCTGCAAAGGGCTGGGAGGTACAAGACCGGGGACCCTATCAGCATTATACCCAAAAAGCCAGGGTCGTCTAGAAGAAGAGTAGAGCACAAGGGCTCCTCCTTTACACCCCAAGGGAAGATCAGGGCACTCCAATCCTTTACTATTTTTAATTGTGGCGGGAAGAAGAGCAGTCGGTTGCGCTCTCAATTCCAGGGAGAGAAAAAGGGCAAAGACCGTCTTTTTTTGGGGGGTTGAAAACCGTCTGGCGCCAACAGGGCCCTTATGACGTCTTCATGTGAGAGGGAAGTTCGACGGGAGGTGAACTCAATCGCAGTTAACGCGGAGAACATGGAGAAGGTACTATTGCGTGAGGAAACCTCTATCTCTTCTTAAGACCTGAAGGAGTATAATCCAAGGCTTGGCCATTTCCTCCTCTTCATCTCACAAGAAATTCTAGGGAGAAAGAGATCGAGTCGCATCGCTGCGTTAGGGGCAAGCGGGGTGAACTATCATAGAAGATGGGGAGGGATAGACCTCTACCGCATTAGGACAAGAAAAACCTCCTGCTATGGTAGGGAGGCAACTTCCTCTAATAAGGTCAAATACGCCATGGCCAGCGGGAAAAGCACTCGTCAGAAGTCTGGGTAAAGAAAAAAAGGAGGATGCCGGCAGATGTCGCAGAGCTTCAGGGCAGGCGATCAGCAAGCATAGGGAAGGAGTGAACGAGGGAGACACTTGGAAGCTCACTCAGCAAGCGTTCGACTCTTAGAAAGTCATAAGAAGAAAGTGGGAGGGGAGGAGGAATGGAAGAGGAAGGTAACGGGATGCGGGGGACCGGGAAAGAATTCGGGAGAGAAAGGGAGGATTGGCACTGACGCTGGCTATTCTGCACTCTTCAGGGGGTGGGTATTATTGTAAGAGAGCGGTTTGAGGGGGTTAGGAAGAATGCACCTTTCCAACGTGTTCTCTGAAGGATGAAGCGTTCTACTAACCCAGGGGGAGGGGAGTCTTTCGGGGGACAGACGTATCTCTTCGGCTACATCTTCTGAAGATAGCAAGAGCAAGCAGACCCAGGAAAGTAGGGAAGCGATTACGGCCTTTGGAGTTTCTAAATTCATTGGGGGGAAATAGGAGCAGAATTCACTTCGGCCCGCGGAAATGAAAAAGCAGCAATAAGATTCCTAATAAATCCTTCCGAGAGAAAGAGGATTTATATCAGTAAGGCGCCGGTCGCATCCGCTTTCTTCCACCGCGTCCGCCGGTCGACCAAAGAAAGGGAAAAACAGATTAGATGTGACTGCGGCCCTGGGGGGTCTACATCTGTGAGGGGGGACCGCGAACGACTGGCCGCTTGGACTCGTGTTGCGTCGGCCTCGGAGGGAGAAAACCGGATGGGGAAAAGGGAGATCGAAGGTTAGCGACCGAAACATGGTTCCACCCTACTCCTCCATGAACAACAACAAGGAGCATCGAGACCTCGGACGGTAAGACGAAGAAGGAAGAGTCGGGGAAGTGACTACTAAGAAAAAGAGCAAGACCGGTGTTCGAACTTTTAATCTCTCGAGGAGTCCCTCCTGCTCACGCGTAGACAATTAGCAAGTAAAGAGAATGCGAACACTCAGATCAAACTCGAATCTTTCTCAATCGAAGAAAGACTATAACTGGAACGACATAACTCGTCAGGCGCTCCCGAATACAAGGAAAACGACCGATTAAAACCCTACTGCCGAGGAAAACCAGAAAAAAGACCAGAGAGCCTCTAATCCGGAAGACCATTTGCTAAAAGTGAAAAAGCTCGTTCCCTCCGAGGAACTTCTTAGAGAGGGGGGTTCAAAAATGAAGCGCGCCAGACGCATCATCATCTTCCCGAAAAAAGAGGCCTACAACTAAGCCGGTCTAGTATAGGAAGAGTAAAATTGATTCTTGAATCACACGCTTGCAAGTAATGGGCTATCAGAAGCGCTGGTCGGTCTTGAACAGCCCTTCGGGCGATTAAAAAGGGATCAGGGAAAGGACCCCGCTTAGGGATCAGGACAGGGAGGCGACGGTCTCCAGGCTCTCGGGAAGACGACATTGCATTGAAGAGAGCGTACCGGTCCCCATCTTGATGGGAGGGTAGAGGACGTGTTCTTAAAAACGCGTCAGAAAAGAAATTAAAACGTTTCGGCTAGTACGCTCCCTACAGACGGGACGAGGCAAAATTTCTGGGGTGGGGAAATAGAGGGAGGGTACGAAAACTTCGAAAGGCATACTCACAAAGAATCCTCTGTGGAAAGCGGGGAACACTACGAAAAAAACTAACCACGTAAAGTGGAGACGAAAAATTTCTGGCGCGAGGAAACGCAAGCACTCACCAGACCGGGACCTCACCCGAGGAGGAAACTTGGAGGGGGGAACTGAGTTGCTCCTTCATGTGGAGGCTGCTTAGGTCAACTATTTGGCGAGCGGTCAAATGTTCGTCGGTCTCGTCTCTGTGGGTGGCTTGGGGGTGAGAGTCCGGACTAACCGGGTCAACACTATCTGACGGCGATCGCGTGTCAGAGGAGAGGCTTGAGAAATAAGTAAAAAAGGTCTGAACAAAGGGGGAGATCTCCGGGAGAAAGGAAATCGAAAAAAGGGGGGTGAACGCGCGCGTTCGAAAATCCCGCGAAAGAGGAAACACTTAGAAGAGAGAGGATTCGACGCTTTTCTCGAAAAAGAACTTCAGGGGGAAGCGCGAGAAAAAAAGACCGCAAGGGGGTTAGAGCTACGCCCGATCACTGTCTAAAAAGAATCGGGCAACTGCGTGGGTAAGATAGGAAGGGGGAAAGAAAAAACCGGAGCTCTTGTCGGCTCCTCACGAAATCGGCGCAGCTCCGCGCCAAGAGCTGCGCCGCCTATCGGCTAGTTGAAGAAGTTTGGAACGAGATCCTCGACAAGCTGGGAGCCGGGGGGTATAAGGGGCAGATAAAGGGAGCTCAAGGCTGAGGTTCCTGACGGAAGAGGGACGGAGGCGACGTCCAATCTCCCGAAAAACGGTCAGTTACAGGGGTGATGTGAAGATAGGACCACTTCTAGCACATCTCTCTCAAACAAAAAGGGGGGAGACACCTAAAAAAGATGGGAGACTAAGTAAAAAGGTCGATCAAGAAAACGTACCAAATGACTCGTCTCTGCCTCGTCGGTCACAAGAAGGCGTCTAGACCCGCTCCGGACCCCAGCCATTTGACGTTAGGTTAATCGCAACCGGAGAAGAAAAAGCTGAAGATACTGAGTATCGGAAAAATGCCCCTCCATTAGGACCTAGGAGGAGACCTATTCTAGCTGGAGCTGGCAGGAGAAGATCAGGTGACTACGAAGTTCCTTATGGGGAGGGTGGTCCCCTCCGGGAGTTACCAACAGGCCGATCTGACCTCGTGGCTTTCTGTCGAAACTCTCGCATTTCTTTATTTAAGAGAGGAGTCACCATGAGAACGAAGAAGTACCGGAAATACTGCTACTTTCAGGAAGGGGATTAAGGTCACTTATTTCTCTGATTCTACTCAGAGAGACCGAGCCTACTCAAGACATTCAGGCCGAAGCCATGGAAGCTGGAGTGAGAGTACGGAATAAAAACTCAACGAAGAAGGGGTCGAGATTTGGGGAGCCGAGTCCGCCGCTAAAAGGCGAGAACTAGCACTAGCCCTAAAAAAGCCAAGAAAAAAAAAAAAAAAGAAAGAAAAAAAAAAAAAAGAAAAAAGGGGGGCCAGGGCGAAGTAGAAAATGAGATGTTATGGGGTGAGGAGGGCTCCACGTGCCTTCAGGTGAGACATAACTCTCGGCTCCACCTCCGCACCAAAGACTGAGGAGAGGGGAGGGGGAAGGGCTGGTCTTAAAGGGAGGGAACAATAAGTTCCTCAAATTTGTCGGAGAAGGAAGGGACTTTCGTCGTTGTATATGGGGTGGCTGGAATAAAGGTCGATGGGCCCTTTTCGAAATTAGTCGGGAAAAGGGTTCAGGGTTCACATCGGGCTGAGGAAGAGATGAATCACAGTCTTATCTCATTTTAATCAGGAAGGGTTGGATCGCCACTGAAACTGATCGAGAGGGCCCTTGAAGGAGGATAGAATACATTGGGGGGTCCAGGCCACAGACCGTCTTCAGCATTCCTCCGACCTGAGGGTCTCCCGAAATGTCTCCAGAATACATGCTGGTTGGAAGAAAGGGGAGGGGACTTCGTTCAATATATCTCTACGAAGTGTTTAGCCGACGCCATCTAGAAGAGGACACAAGTCATTAAAGAAGCGATCGAAAGCTCTATCCTGGAGATGACCATTGCCGCGTCAGAAGCTCTCCCTCGCAGGAAGAGACTGTAAGGTTCGAAAAAGCGAGAGGGTTGGCGCATAAGCTTAAAGGTGAATGTGCGATCATCAGGGGTCGCGAAGAACACGAAGAGGAAACCAACCAGGTAGTTCAAAAGGAGGAGTTCAGAATAGAGGACGAAGCCATCCTACTCGGTTTTCTCAAGCAGGTCCGAAAGCGGGAGAAATAGTTGTGACCTCGCCAAGGGAATGTCGAGCTAAGCTTTATTGAGAAGAATGTCATAAGGGGAAAAACGAAGCACGCGACGCGAGTCAGTGAGAGCGCGTTGGAGGCAGAGAGGGATCACCTTTGACTACTTTCGTTGAGAGAAGTATGTAAGTCGGGAGAGAACAAGAGGTTCACGACCAAGGATGAGGAGAAAGGGAAATCGGCGCGCAGCGAGAGCATCGCCGCGCGGGGAAGAAGAGCGGTCCCAGAGTCAGAAGGGGGGGAGTGGGGGGTTTTCTGAGGTATCTGATCTGTGGGGGAAAAGGGAATAGGCGCTAGGCGAGCAGGCTCGCAAACACCGGAGAAAGGACCCAAGAGGAGGGGAAGGAAGGCCGGGCGGCAGAGCAGGCTCTTGCAAACCTCAGCGAACCTGCTTCAATCAGACACATCTGCCAAAAAACAAAATGAGGAAAGAGGAAATTACAGGACGTAGGAGGGGCATAGTGCTGGATGCGACCTTCGCCGAAGAGCTACCGGGGGGAAACGGAGAGAAGGAAGAGTTCTTCGGAAGAGAGTTTCAGATGGGGGAAGACGCCCGTGAACGAGCCAGGAGTTCACCGTGGGCATCAAAAAAAGCTCGGGGGGAATGAAAAATGAACCTCTGGAACGGGGAGAGAGATTCTGACTGAAGAGAGAAACCTCGTCCTGGGTCCTAGAAAGTGGATACGTTCGCCCTAAAAGAAGACAACCTCTTCATATATCTAAAGTAAAAGTCGAAGTGGAACCTCACAGGAAGACCATATATACCTATCTCGGCTGCAGCGTAGGGCTCTCGAGAGGGCAGCGACATCCATCTCGGTCCGATCGAGACGGGAAGCAAAAGCAGAAAAGGACTAACTCAAGAACAACTACTCCTGATGAAAAAGAGGAGGGGACTGCGCTCTACATTGAATCTCCAAACGAAAAGAAAAAGGGGAACCGGTGCCGCCCTCGTGCCGCGAAAAGGAGCAGAGGAGCTAATCACATGAAGCTAGGAGGAAATCAAAAGAGAACCGGAAGAGATCATTGTCCAGGAGGAATCGGAAAGCCATGGAAGGCGAGAAGGAAAGAAGACACCTTGAGTAAGGAGACAACTCCTCTAGTGGAAAAGGAGTTGTGGGGAAGCGAAGAAAGTGGCGGCAAAGAACGGCGGCCGAGTTCTTATAGCTTTATAGAAAGGGGAGAGAAGGGTGAGGCGGACTCACTCATGGAGAGCAAAGGATAACGAAAAGTCGCGGGAAAGAAAGCTGAGTCGGACCCTTGACGACTTTCAAGTGTCTGCGTTGTATCTATAAATTACAGGTGGAGGAAGCTATAAGAAATATGGATAATCGTCTCGTAACGGTAGAAAAAAGGCTGCACGGGAACCACTAGAAGAGTGATAAACTCTAAAGGACGAGGTGATAAAGGCAGATTTCCCAAGGTAGAATCTTGGTCAAACAAACACACAGGACCGAAAAGGAACCTTTTCTGAAACCAGCGGGGGCGGGGGCTCTTCAATTCAAGCTTAATCGTGAGGTACAAACGCACGCTGAAGCACCTCGTGAAGAAGATGGAGTTGGTTGCAGGGGAGGGTCAGTGGAATCCTGCTCGATGAAAGAGGGGTTTCGAGGGGGGGAAGAGGGTGAGAAAAATTGTCGGGCTAATTTCTAACGGTTGGAGGGAGCGGAATGAAATCGTCGGACTGCCGGCCCACCGACGCTACCAAACAACACACAAAGAGAACTGAGGACAGTTCGCAGGCAGGTCTCCGAAGGAGAAAGGGAGTGCCGCTTGCTCTGCTCAGGGTGCAAATCTTGTCCCATCTCAGAGGGGTGAACGCTCAATTCGCCGCCCAGAAATCCAAGAAAAACGGCCTCAGAGAGCAGGCGTAAAGAAAAGGGCCAGAGCGCGTGGGCGCGCGGACTTCAAATCCTGAGAAAGGAGGAAGAAAGATACCCTCACTTCGGACGAGGCGCACTGGGAGGGGCCAGAAAATGAGGAGTCCCACCAAGGGATGGGGGGGCTACTTTCCCTAAGAGAACCACACTTCGCGCAGAGCTCACCAAGAGGCTGAAAGATCGTCTCGAAGTCATGTATGTTTCGGTCTCCCAGGTCGGCGGGGGAGCTCTAGGGGAGTTAGAGGGAATAAAAAGGCCTTTTGGCCTGGTCGGGCAGTGTGCTCCCTCTGACAGGGTACTTGTGGGCGACTTCACCTTCTCTAAGCAGGCGATGTCTCACGGGTCAGAGGAGGTAGGATTTTACTCAAACTCGTCAGTCAAGTAGAGAAAAAGCTTTAGGAGTTAAAATAAAAAGGGGATGTGAGCTACGGCATAAGTCGGAAAAAAATACCAAATCTACCGTGTTCTCTTCTCATTTGACGGGGAATTAAGGGGAAACGAGTCTTGAAAACGCTCCTTTAGAAACCAGAAGACCTTTAGCTGAGTAACTCCGCCACACGAGAATCCATAGCGAGGATATCGCCTTACAAATGCCCGATGCTTAACTATCTTAAAAGGGAGCTCTTCTCCGAAGAGTTTACCCGCACTACGGTGACCGTGGAGTTGCCCTGACTATTAGACCCGAATCGAAGGGAAAGGATCTTAAGAAATCTTTTATGAAGATAACAGGGAGTTCAATTGTGACAGATGAGCAAAGGACCCTCGTCCCGTCGATACACCGGACGGGGATCTTACTCGATGCCGGAGGGGGGGAATTTAGGATCACCCACAGCATGGAATGTGAGAAGTGCGCCGAGCCAGCAGGCGGGACCTGCAAAATGCCTTCTGACGAATTCGGGCGGAGGTATCGAGTAGAGAAAGTTGACCTGACCCTTCTTCAAAGCTCATCGGGCAAAAAGAAAACGAGATAAGCACGCCATAGTCTTCGTTCAGAGAGGAAAAAAAAACTCAGTAAATCCTGAAGAAAGAAATCGCACCGTATCAACCTGACACAGGACAAAGATTCATTGTTATTCAATGTGAGGACCGAGAGTGCCGGTTTTAACCGACCAAAAAAGAAATTAAGGGGGGGTCGTCGCACAGAAGGTGCCTTTCGTCAGGGGTAAGTAGGTAAAAAACGCTTCTACCACAAAATAGTGGGAAAGGATGCAGGGAGAGAAGTCGACGTTTTGGATCACGGAAGTAAGGATGGACTCAAAAGGCCAGGTTTGCCACTGACCCTGCAGGGTGGGGATCAGGAAAACTCCGTTTGCTAGAAAGATTGGGGGGGGGCGCAAAAGACGTCTTTCATAAACGCAGAAAAAGTAGGACAGTGCTCATCTAGGGATACAGGGCACGATGGCGTACAGATACTATCATGAAAGGCAGAGAGGGAAGCAAAAACCCTAGGGAGAAGAGAGGCAGACTAGAATAACTCTACGAAAAATTAGGTCCAGCTATTGAGTCGTCCCACTACAATCAGAAAGAGATTTGAACCACGAGAGAAGGGGATCTCTATCTCCTTACTAGGGACTAGGCGTCCATAGGACCTCGGCATTAAGCTCTTAGAATATGAAATTCGCGGGTGATGTCGCAGAAAAAAAAATTGAAATTTTAATGGGATCAATATCGAGAAAGAGTCGCGGGAAGGCTTCCCTGGTTCGTCTCCTAATAGGCCAGAATCTAGAAGACAGAAAAAACTACGGCACGCTCAGTAGGGGTAAATCGGGAGGTCGGAAGTGTCGCCATGTCGATCTCGATACGGATGTAGATGCATGAAGATGCACGCGATGACACGCTGAAGAAGTAGGTGGAAGAGGCGGCGGTCACATAGGGAGGATCAACCGACGTTCTTTCGCTCCATATTATTAGGAGGGGCCTCCGCTAGGGCTTTCCGAAACGCTGGATCAACGGCAAGAGCGAGCAGCGAGAGCATCTCGCTCAGCAGCTCTACCCTTGTCCATATGGGAAAGATTTTGAGAGTCCTGGGAAGGGGGGAGTAAGGAGTATAGGTGAACAGTGAAAAAAGGGGGAGATTGCGCTTCAAAAGGGAACGTCCAGAGAGCCGCGCCCGTATGCAGGGCAAACGCCGGAAGAACTGTAGAATAGGATCTTGCGGAAGGCGACTCATCCCATCCCGATGTCAACACGGGAAAAACATCTGAAAAAAAAAAAAAAAAAAGAGGAGTGAGAAAAGCGAGAGATGTGAAAGGACATACGGGATGCCGACGGACTCGAAGAAAAAAAATGAAAGCCCGCGCGGACCTGCTCTGCTTCTGCCTCTCAAAGGTCTCGGTTCAACAAAAGAAAAGAAAAAACGAAGGGTCTAAGACCACTCTGCCTGTTTCCAAGTCCACTCATGGGGGGGGGGGTTGGGGGGGGGGGGGCGGTGGGGGGGGGGGGGGGGGTTGGGGTGGTTGGGGGGGTGGGGGGGGGGGGGGGGGGGGGGGGGGGGGTGGTGGGGGGTGGGGGGTGGGTAAACAAAAAAGGTGGGGTGGTCGGTCCCAGAAACATCGCTTCACCCCTCTTTCACCGGGGACCCCGTTAGATCGACTCTTAGATGCTCTCTGCTGCTTCCTCCTCACCTAGTCTCATCCCTCCTTTTTCTTCCATAAAGCAGATCCTAGCGTCGCACCTCTTTAATCCAGGCCGAACGTCCGGAAGTTCACCTACACTGCCTGAAGCGCTACCATCCTCTCCTACTAAGAGCCATGGAAGGCTCAGGAAGGTGGAAACCTCGAAGGGCTCTGAAATCCATCCTAGTCTAGCAAAATGACATGGGCGAACAAACCTTACTACCTCCGAGGGAAAACGGGTCCGCGGGCCGACCCCTCGAGGGATGTCTTCTTCCTCTAGTAATACCAAGCGAGGATGAGGAGGCCGAAGATCTGGAACCTCCGAACGATCTCGAGAGCCATGCGGCAATTGACAATAAAAGAAGGGCGAAGGAACGTCATCATCATCTTACAATCTCTTCCTTTCCAAGGGTAGCTCTGGGGGGAGCTTGAGAAAAGGCGAAGGAGATCTATAATCCAAAAGGGCTAAGGGCAACGAAGGGCAATGGGTGGGGGTTTAAGAGCGCTCGAAAAGGGTCGAGGTATGCCTCCCTTCTTCGGGTCTGCGTAGAAAGTAACGACGGGGGGCATCCCGCGGTGGCGATGGAACCGGATCCCAGGCCGCGGGAGACGAAGACCGACGTCTGCTTTAGCTTAATCTATGCATCACCTGAAGGGATGTAGAATTGTATCGCCGGGACGCGGGAGAGAAACTCATGCAGAAAAAAGGGGGAACTGAAAGAGTCTCCCAATTATCTACAAACGGTCTAGGAAAATTAAAAAAGCAAATTTATTTTTAAGAGTCAGACTTATTCTAGAAGCCAGCAGGAGTTTTTTAAAGCGGGGCCAAAAAGGCAAAATAAAAAACGCGAAATGCCACTTCTTTCGGGGAATCTAAGTAGCTTTAAACTTAGTATCATTAACGGCTAACTCAACAGGGCCTTAAAGTCTTTAGGGTCGCGGTGGGTCTGGGAGACGATGTCATTTCTCATCTTTCTTCAAGAGGTTTGTGACGTGAAGGGAATTTCTTGGGGTCTGGCTCTAGAGGATAAGATGAATGAAAAAAAGTCGGCTTTGTCCGCAGAAAAAAGCGCAATCTAGGCTATCCACTAGTTGTCGCTTCTGGCGGACTAATCCAAGACGCAAGACGGAGACCGCTGGCTCGTTCTCATTTCTCAGTGAAAAAGAGCACTGGTTTAACGCTTCTCAATCCGCAACGCGTCAATAAATATCGGCTCACGATCGGAGTCGAAGAGGTCGTAGAGGGACTTTCATGGTGTTTTCTCAATGGGAACTGGGCTCCCTAGCTAACCCTCACTTCGTCTACGAGACGGGGTTGGCCCATGCGAAATATTCAAGGGAACATCCACACGGCAAGGGAGCCTTTGGAGGGAGATGAAGGAGGGGAAGAGAAGCTATTCCGGACGCAGCGGTCGCCGCTCGCTCGTTTAATCTGGCCTTTGGTTGTCCCGCGATATAATCGACCGCAGATCGCGCGGGGGGGGATTGTGGAAGAAGTCCAAGAGGGTTCTTCAGGGCTCTGGTGTGCGACATGGAGTTGACCACCTACTTACCTTCCGCAGAGTAGGTGTAATCCCGGCTGGCATAAGGCTTTTCGGGTAGGGGGGGGGCGGGGGGAAAAGGGACTAGC
>Ga0179593_1809951_pt1 | contig 16084 bp, 15 predicted proteins | sample CZODoug2_1_08_16_FD_185931 | JGI IMG/M metagenome (GOLD analysis project Ga0179593, IMG submission 185931) | Vadose zone soil fungal communities from Angelo Coast Range Reserve, California, USA - CZODoug2_1_08_16fungal (PacBio error correction) | ecosystem: Environmental > Terrestrial > Soil >...
CAATTCTTTGTCTGGTGCTAGGAAACAGGAAGGGGGATCAACTGGGCCTGTTCGAGAAACAATTAATTCGGGTACGTTTAGGCAATAAAGGTTATGGAAGGGGATGTGCAGTTTTCTATCATCAAGAGGGAAGACGTAGTGGTGGCTCTTAAAGGATCTTGGGTCAGGGGGGGGAGACTAAAGCGTGAGGAGGTAGGTGTTCCTTTTCCATTAACTCTTCAACACTCCACTACGAAAAAGGAGGATGCATGACGATCTGAGAGGGATAGATTATGGGGGAAAGGAAAGACCGAAGAGAAGGACTGGGCGAGATCAGATTTTGAGATTCTCCCGGAAAAAGGAGCTACGGCGTTTTGGGAAAACATGGTCGAAAGAAGAAGATCCGTCATGACCTCTATTCCCGACCAGGGGGAGTACAAGTTTCGTGAGGGAAGAAAGGGTGTTTAATTATCGAGGGGGGAGGGGGACACTAAAAAGGGGGGAATTCTCAATCAAGAGAGAAAAGACACTCTCAAAGAGTTGGAACCAAACACACGTCTGTGGGCAAAAGAATTAAAAAGAGGGGGGAGAAGTACAAATCCACTGAAGAAGATACAAGCCCTTTCTCAGGCTTGTCGGGGGAGGAAAAAGAAGACTGAAGGAAGAGATCGTAAAGAAGCGAAGGAAAGGAAGGTTTCAAATCGCCTTGAGAAGTCTTGGAGAAAAAAGAAAAAAATCTCTTCCGGAAGAAAAGAGCAAGCAAGAGACCTCTTCCGCCAAAGTACGAGGAGAAAGAGGATAAACCCGAAGGGAAGTAGACGTAACCTGGTTCCTGGGAAGGGACTAAGAGGAAGGATGCAGAGGGGTACATCTCAAGGCGAAACCACGGTCCTCGGCGGCACTCTCGGGGCGGGTTCTACGAGCTGTGACAAATTACAAATCGGTTCGGGCGGACGCCCGCGACCATCCTCTCGGAAGAATCGACGAGGGAGAGGGAGAGAAGGGCCGTTTGTCTCGGAGATAGGTCTCATCCGCCCGGTGAGGGCGATGGAAAAGGAACGGAGAGGAGGAGAAAAATACGAAATCTATCTCCCGTGACCAGAGGAAGAATGGTTCTGGGAAGGAAACCTCACGAACGCACCTCGATGGAGCGAGCTTTCCTTCGATCGATCAGGGGGAGGGGGGAAATATGGAGATAGTCCATCTCCGCCATGTCCTCTTGACGAAAAAGCTCCGAAAACACATCACCTGGGGGGAACGAACGCAGAAGCCCGCTGGAAAGAAACTCCGGAAAGAGGGGGAAGATCGAAACAATTCTTGTCGAGGAAGGACATTTATCTAGAAAAGGCGACGGAGAGGCGCAGGCCCGAGGTCGAGACTGTTACCAAGGGGAGGGGAGTGCAGCTCGTCACCTTCTCCCTCTATCAAAATCGCGAGATCGAGCGGAGAAAAAAAAAGGTTTGGCAGGAAGAGGGAAGGAGGGGTGACGTGAGAGGGAGAAAAGAATCAAGCAAAAAGGGAGCTGCTCCACCATGAGATTCGTGCTCGTCAGGGGGGAAGAGGATTGAGGGTATCATCCGGATCCATCTGGGGGAAGGTGGTTTGAAACCGGTGAAAAAAAAGAAGGACTACCAATCAGAAGGCTAGCACCAGGGCAGCGGCCGTGGACGGAGGGAGAGGTATCTATGAACCAGGAAGAAGGGGGATTGATCGTGCCCATCCATAGACACCATCGAGAAGAGGGAGGGAGGGGGGGGGGGGGAATCAGTGAGATAGGGATTCCACCGGAGCTCGTTTAGAGTGACCTAACAGGGTCCAATTCGACTCTTCTGTCAAAAGAAGCGAAAATTCCCAGGGGAAAGAAACCATCGAAAGAAGGTATCTCGAAAGTAAAAAAATGAAAACGTTGCTGGAGGTTGCTAAGAGAGAGCCTCTAAAAAAAAAAAGAAGAGGAAACAAACTCTCCGGCCATGGAATTGTGGGATTGGAGGGAGAAGGCGAAATCTCCGAACAATCAATTTCTCATCGAGAAAAAGAGGGGAACATGGGGGGAACTGGGGCAGAGGGAACCTTCTGTGGGCCTTTGTGGGGAAAAAGGGAGGGGGAAAAAAATTGCTCAAGAAACAAAGGGGAGGGTGGGACGCATGCAGAGCGCTTAGGAGAAGATACTCTATTAGACTAGCGGGGAGCGGCGTTCCTGTTGTGAAAATTTCTCCTCTATGACATTGCGTATTAGGGAAAAGGAAGGCAGCGAAAGACAAATTGGGGGGGACGGATACACGCCGGGGGGTTATAGATTCTCGACGGGGGATCTAGATGACCTATGATGACGGGAAGAGCCACGCTCGCAAGGGAAAAAGGGACTGAACTCTAAACGATGGGGAGATAGGAGAGGTCGAATAGAAAAGGGGAAGGGCTATTCATATCATTCGTGACGATGGGGGAGAGAGGAAAAGACGATCTGAGAGGAATTGCGTTGAAAGGTTTCCTGTTCGATGACAGGAGAAGGAAGAGCGGCGCAGAGGGACTTAAAAAAAGGCTGAGACTAATCCTTCCAAGAGAAATTATTGACTTAAAGAAGAGAATCACAAAAAGGGGGGGATATAGAGATGCTGAGGATCTTACGGCAGGTTGGCTTACGGAAGAACTTCGCCTCCGTCTGCGCCGAAGGAGGAGGTTCAGGTTCCTCTTATGTATCAAAAAGACCGTCGAGAGAAGCCTCCTCTTAAGAAGAGAATCCGGCTCACCGAGTCCGCGTGACGCAGATCAGGTTCCTTGGGGACAGGGAAGAAATAGGTTGAAGGGAGGGCCCGCAAAGGAGGAAAAGAGGGGAATGGCTCTCAGGGGGAAAGAGAAGGCGGGAAAAGGCAAATCGGCGACCCCAACGGGTCATCCAACAAGCAAGGGAGGAAGACGAGTGCCGCAAAAAGAAAAGGAGTTTTTTAAATTGCAGAAAGGGGGAACTGCAAGAAGAAAAAATGATCCCAAAGAAGAGACGCTCATGACGGTAGATTCTAAGAAGCGTCGAAGACTCATTTCTGCGGAATTGTCGAAGAGGGGGGTCCTTGGGATAAACGTCTAAAAGAAAAAGGGGGAACTACTGCGGGGAAAGAGAGCATCGCGAAAACATTCTCATTCACACACCTATTTCGAATTGCGAAAAAAGGGGGATGCCAGCTTTTGTGGGGGAGTTACCTTCTCGTAGGAAAGACCAAATCGAAAAGGAAAAGCCTTCGGGAAGGGGTCCTTGCGAATGAGGGGAGGGGTCTCAGCGACTACTTACCAGCACTAAAGAAAAGACCCTTTTACTGGAAAATCATCGACTGGGGAAAGAAAGGAGATTGAACCCGGGGGAGGGAGAAGATATCGAAAAGATGTCAGTCCAAGAGTGCCTGATAAGGAAGAAGATGTCAAAGTATCAGAGCTTGGGGTGGAGGATTTTCCCGGGAAGAAGAAGAACAAGAAAGGGGGGGATCGTGGATGGGACAGGCAAAGAAAGAAGACGGGCTGCCTGGGGATTAGACCTGAAAAGGTATCTCCTTACGTCCACGGAAGGGGGCTCGCGGATGGGGAGGCGGCTGTAGTGGGAAAAATGGGAAAAGGGGTCTCAGGCCGTCGAAAGGACTTGCAGGAAGCTCGGGGAGAGCAAAAGACTCTGAATGTTGAAGTTTCTATGGGAAAACCTCTCAGGAAAAGGGGGAAGGGCGCAGCAAAAGAGAAAAGGTTGTCACGGAAGCTCTGCAGGAGAGAGAGGGGAGGAAGGTTTACGATCATGGCAGCCCGATTGGGAATGCTCGATGTCAGCGGGGGTAGACTTTTTCTCTTTAAGGGAGGAGAGGAAACGATAAGGTTTGGGGGAGGAAAAAAATCTCGAGTAAATCTGGGAAAGAAAGAGGAGGGTTCCTGCGTAATTTATTCTGCGAGAAATCTATTTTCTGGGTCTTCAGGGGGGGTCGGATCTATTAGCGTTGGGAGTATATGCAAAGGGGGGAAAGAAAAAGTCCCTCTACGATTGGGAAAAAAAGAGAAGAAGTCGCCGAAGCGGGAAAACCTCGAGCTTATTCGCCGAATTAGGGGGACTATCCGGCGAAGAGAAATAGTCTGATAGCTCAAACATTAGCTGGGGGGGAGCTCGAAGAAATCAGAAAAGGGTTCCAAGAAAAGAAAAAAAACCCGGGGGAGGCGAAGGGGCATGGCCACACGACTTTCTGCAACTACGAGGAAATTAGGGTCCTCACAAAAAGGGAGGACTGGTCAACCTTCGGAAGAGGAACTTTAAAAAAAAAATAGTGTAGCAACTACAAGAGGGAGACTTAGCTGGGATCTGGGGTGGTGTGGGGGTGGAAAAACGGCGATGAAATAAAAGAAGAGTGAGCCTCTTCTCCGCAGACGTGACATAACCTGGTTCCCAGAGGGAAGACGTCTTGGGGAGGAGGGGGACGGTCCCCGAGGTGGGAGGGAGGTCGATGGAGGGGATTTCTATGAGGCCCGACACAGCCTCGGAGAGGAGGGGGGCCTGAATTACCTTCCAGCGGAGGCCGTACGTCCGATTTTATTGGAGTCTTAGGGGGAAGGATACTACAAGCAAAAGGGCCCTTGGGAATCAAGGAAAGGGGGGTTGTAAGAATTTCCACCGGGGAACCGGGTGTGGCAGGTTCCAAATCAGAAAGTGGGTCGCTTTTATTTAAAGAAAGGGATTTGAGGGGGACAAGAGTCGAGATCCGGAAAAAGAAAAACCTCTTGTCACTAAAAAGAAGGGAAAAAGACCGGTTGTGAAGATCAAGAAGGCCGGCGGAAGAAGGGAGGAAGAGGAGGTTGACCAAAAAAAAGAGCCCGAACCTCTTATAGGAGTTGGAAGTCGTAAAAAAGCGACTCTCAAAAGGGAAGAATTCTTCCTAGTAGGGATCTGTTTACCTCACTCTCAAGGCATAGACGGCACGCGGTCAATTTGGGGAGGATTGATTTGTGTGTGCCCAGGGAAAGGAAGGGGAGACCGCATAGCCGGAGGGGGAAGAAAGCCTATTTAAGGGGGGACAGCGAGGTTAACACCACTCAGGGAAGTGAAGATTATGGCTCCAGCAAAGTCACCAAGAAAAAGAGGAGAGACTCCCAGTCACGCATTCCAGTGGAGAATCGCAGTCCATAACCTTATGAGAAGAAACCTTTTTTCTAAAAGAAAGAAAAGAAAATGATCTCTGAGAAAAAAAAAAAAAGAAATTTGGGAAAGAAGGGAAAGGGATTCTTGGGGAGGGACCCATGTTGGAGAAGAGGAAGAGAAAAGTATCCTGTCCGCCTTGTTCAGGGGGGAACTTGAAGGAGGGAAAAGGGAACGCCCGAAAGGGGTCTTTACTTTGGAGGGGAGAGAAACATAAGACGAGAAGGGGGTTTTCAAGGAGAGGGGGGAAAACAATATCCCGAGGTTCGTATGGGAGCTAGCCGTCTATATTTCTTTGAGAAGGGACCTAAGAAAAATCCCAATACTAAGGGATACTAGAGGAAGAAAGAGGATTGAAGTTCAAAAAAGGAGAAAAGAACGACGATATCATAGAGAAAAAAAGAAAAAAAAAGGGAGTAGTGGGTGGAATGCTACGCAACGAATATAAAGGGTTTAGCTTCAGCGTGTGTCACCCTGGAGGGAGAAAGGGAGTTCATTTTCCGAGGGAGAGGACCTCGAATTTTGATTCTTGCATTTCTTTAGGACGCCGAGGGAAGAGGGGTTACTCTAGCAGGAGGCCCCTCCAACAAGGGGGGGGAAGTCTCAATCACAAGAAGAAAAGACAATGATTTTGGGAGAAGAAAAAACAAGGATGGGCATGAAAGGAAAGCTTGATCAAGAAGCCTTACCATCCAAGGAAAGAGGGAGTGCCCGGGAGAAGATGGTGTATACCTGGAGTAGAAAAAGAGGAAGGAACTTTCGGAAGATCCGTAAAAAAGAGAGGGACAATAGGGGTTCCGCAGGATTTAATTATTCAAATCTACTAAGAGAGAGAGGGACTACCACTCGCAAAGGAGAGAAGATCACTCCGAGACCATCTTCAAGAAAGTTACTAGTTAGAAAGGAAACCCGCCGGAAGAGATGAAAGCTGTAACCTTTGGAGCTGTGAAAGAAGTTAGACGAAAGAAGAAAGTCATCGGACGGAAACCACCCATACGAGAAGATCTACTCGGAGGGCGTTTCTCACAGAGAGGGAACGTATCAAATCGTCTGCAAAGCAACTGCTAGATCCTACCGGTGGAGGGAAAAGGAACTCGTCTACGAGAGTGTCTAAAAAAGAAGGAGCGGCTCTGCGTTCGAAGCCCTCCAGAAAAACAGGGGAAGGGGTTTTTCTTCGCTTTTACGAAAAAGGCGGGAAGTTCAGAGAATAAGAACGCTCAAGGGGGGGAGGGAGCTCGACGTCCAGGGCTCTTCATAACGGTATTCCTGCAAAAAAGAAGACATTGCTCATACGAAACAGACTCAGGACTATCTCTTCTACTCGTTAAGAGGGGGGGGAAGGGGGATCGTGAGGAAAAAGTGCCCAAGAGAGAGATACCACGAGGAGAAGATAAGCGCTGAGAAAAATCCACAGTAAAGCATAAATCGGAAGGGAATGACCTACTACGTGCTGACATAGGAGGTAATTCGGAGGGAAGGAAAAACTGGAAAAGGGGAACTTGCTCGCACCAAGGTCCATCTGACCTGGATGCACTGTTCAAGAGGGGTCGGGAAAGGCTGGTTCAACCTCCTCGCCGGGAGACTCGATGAAAAGAGGAAACTCTCAAAGGGGGACGGAGTCACAGTCCCTTGGACGTATAGGGAGAAATCTCAATCGAAGGAAAAACAGGCTCCAAAAAATCAGACTTGCAACCTAGCTTTGAAGTCTAGGAGAAGAGTTACATAACGCGGATACCTGGGGAAAAAGGTGACACTTGAAAGAAAAAGGCGATCCCCAGCAGGAAAGGTGGACTTCCCTTGAAGTTTATCTCTATGACAGAGTCATAAAGGGGATTGATCGATGACAGTAAAAATCCAGAAAGAATTGGGCTGCTTGCAAGGAAGGCAGAATCATTAGGAAGTTACCAAAGAAGATCGTTTCCAATCTCTTTAACCTAGCCTTGCAGGGGGGGATCTTCTAGGAGATCCTCGGGAGAGAGGGATAATTCAAAGGGTCAACCTCAAATCGAACGTGATTAGATCAACGGGGACAACTTGAGAGGATGGGGGACCCACCAAAGGGGGAGGTACTTCGAAGAAGAAGAAACCGCATAGGGAAAGAGATCCGGCGAAAGGAGGAGTGGTTCGATAAAACTAGAACGGGAAAACAAAGAGTTCATACCATTTTCGCAAAAGAGAGCGAAAAGAACTTGGTTGAAAAAAGGGGGTTGCTCGGAGAGAATTCGGTTCATTAAACGCCGGGGGGTTTCCACAGAGCTATTTATCCTTTTTTAGAACCCAGAGATACGCTCTCAAAGAAGACTCGGACGCGGAGAAAGAGACTCGACGGGAGGAGCGTGAGGAGGGAAGGGATCAGGCGAGGGGGGCGGTGAAAGGGGCTTCCGAAGGAGGAACACGACCGGTAGGATGATTATTAAGGGAGAGAAGGCAAATCCGTGGGGGAGTTTTGAGACGGAAAAGGGTCGCAAGAGGAGCTCAAATCTAGATACTGGAGATAAAGAAATCTTCGAAGATGAAAGGTTCCTCACAAATTTATCTGGAGGAAAAGGATGAAGTAAGGAAGTCTCATAACTTCTTGACAAAGTGAAAGATTAGAGTCGAGGCAGGTTCCATTCGGCCCACATGTCCTTTTAGAGAAAAAAGGAAGCTGCACTATCAGAGAAGTTCGGAGCAGAGGACATAAGGCGGAGGAACGTCCAAGTCAAAAAGGATTCGGAGGAGGGGGGGGTCTAAGCATCAAATCTAAAAAAAAACACAGGGATTAATTCAAATATAGGAAGGCTGAGGTTCTCTGAAGAACATTTGTACGGGGATTCGGAAAAGAATAGAACTCCTCCTAAGAAATAATCGGAGGACTTTCAGAGGAAGGGAGCAAATCAACATTTGTCCCTGCACGAAGCCGCCTCTATAAGAGATTATCCAGGGGGGCATCCGATCCGCCTGCTTGATGAAGACGCTTTACCCTTCTTCTACTGGCTCAGCCAAGAGGGGGAGGTTCGAAGAGGATCCAAAGAAGAGGGGGTCCTGAATCTCGGCCCTTGCCTCCTCGAATTGCGAGCGAAGAGTGAGAACCCGGCGTGTCGAAGGAGAAACCTTTAAAAGAGACTCTTCGAGGAGTGCATAATCGAAACGCCATTAGTTGTGGGGGAGTTGAATCGAAGAGCACTTCTTCAAAAGAAGAAAAAAGCCTCTCAACAACGGTAAGAAGTAGAAATTCGAAGAGTAGGAAAGAGACATTCTTCGCAGGGGAAAAGAAACTTTTGAGAGGGAAAAAGAAAGACGAACTCTCCCTTTTAATCACCACGGGAATTAACATTCTCGCCGGAAAAAGGAAACCCCCTGGTAGGGAGTATGCCTAAACCTGTAGGAAAGGGTTTGTAGGAGCCGTTCTAGTCCTTCGCAGCCAATGAAAACTCATTTAAAGGAAAGGACGCTCTGAGGGAAAGGAGAAAAAGGGCTTATTGCTCTAGAAGCTGAGCAATAAAAACTAAGCGGAAAAGGGAAAAGGTCCTCTAGTCGAAGGGGAGGGGTAAGAAAGGTGACCCCGGTAATTGTGAAAAAAAAAGATATCTCAAGGGCTCGTAAAGAAAGGACGAATGCAACGGCTACCTTCGGGAAAAAGGATGTCAAAGAGCCAAAAATATCTGATTGTGTGAAAGGAAAAGCTCCTGCGGGGGGGGGGTTGAAAGAGAAAAAGGACCCTCGGTGGTGAATAAAGTGGTTCTAAAGGAGAGCCATCAGAAAGGGATTCGGTTCTAGGGGGTGAAACAGGGAGTCAAGGAAAAATTCCCTCTGGGTGCTAGAATGGGGGGTGGCTGGAATTTGAAGTTTGGAACTCAAGGGGTCACTTTATTAACTTCTGGGACAAAGGGTCATGAATGAAAAGGGGCTCAGAAAACGAGACGTCTGGGATCAGCGAAGCGGACAGGGGGGGAAGTTGGTCTTGGATCTCCTTAGGAAAAGGTAACTGGGAAACACCCGGAGATGGTGGTTCCGCTGATAATCAGAAGTTGCGAGCGTAGTCAGGAGTGTTTACATATCGCATCCCTCCCTAAGGGACTGACGATGTCATCTGGCCGGCCTAGTTGGGGAAGAAGAGAGCCTTTGAAAAAAGGGGGTGGTGAGGGGGGAGAAGGTGCCAGAAGGGAAGTCCAAGGATGGGGAAGCTATCCGCTTCAGGTATTAGGCGCGGACCCCTAGATATTGGGGGGAAAAAAAAAGCCGTTGGGGATCAGAAGCTAATGGAGATAGAGGTTCGGCAGAGCCTGTTGGGCCTCCAATCCTCTCCGATGGGAAAAAAAGATTCTCCAGAAGATCGCATCTCTGGGAGGGAAAGATTTTGAGGGAATCCGCAATAAAAAAGAGATGGGGAAAGGGAATCCTGGAAAGAGTCGCTCCGAACATGGGAGACTTATTTTAATGTGGTAGCTAGAATAAAAGAGAAGTCGAGGCCAGATCCCTACACAAAATTCAAAGGTCTACGGAGGAGAAGAAAACTTCCTTGGAGAAAGACTCTTCGAGATATGAGGTTCCTCCCCGGGAGTCTTGGAAGGCTTCCGCTATTTGAGTAGCCAGCTACGTTAAAAAAAAAAAGTGATGCTCTCGGTATCTGAGAGTAGTTGGGGTGGGAACTTCATGAAGAAAGAAGATTCGCGGATTTAGCAAAAGGAAAAGGAAACTTTTCAACAAAGAGGAGACGAGGTCCTTCTTTGTTTCGCTTTCGAAGTCCCCTCTTTGGGGGGAGGGGGGAGGACTATTGATGATCGTCTGGTCGCGATGTCTATAAAAGCCGAGGAAGTCTAGGATAGGAATGAGAGGACATCGGAAAAAGGAAGATACCATCTCTGGTATTAAAGGGGGACTTCTTCTTCAGGGGGGAGTCTACGACAAGAACTGAGAAAGGAAATGTGACTCATGCGGGAAATGGCGTTTTAATGTCTTCTGGGATAAGAAGCCGGAATGCACCAAGGTGGACAGTTACAAGGGTTGAGCGTGAGCAGGTCGGGTGATTGAAAAGAGGCTCTTCGTTTGATTGGAGAATAGGTCTGAGATCTCACCGTCATCAGCTTTTCAAAGAATAACTGGTACACCCTACCAAGAAAATAGGAAAATGGAAGGAGCTGAAAGGCTTCTAAAAAGGGGGAAAAACGTCAGCCGAGCAAACAAGAAGCGGTGTGTGTCTGTGGGGGGGGGCGAGAGGGGGGGGGGGGGGGGGGGGGGGTGGTGGGGGTGTTGGGGGGGGTTTGGGGGGGTGTGATAAGGGTCAGCCAAGGGGGGGTCGTCTTCGTCTTGTTTGGACGAAAGAGAATCTCCTTAAGATGAGTAGGATCAAATTTGTTCAGGGATGGGTTGGGTTCCGATGAAACGTATGTAACAAGGAAAGGGTGTATCCTACGAAAAGTCACGCGAAGGTGGAATAACTACAGGCCGTCTCTGAATGTCTCGCCCTGCCAAGTGACAGAGAATAAAAGAAGGGCGACTCCCAGTCCTCATAAGGTGGGGAATAAAGCCATGACCGGAGGAAAGGAAAAGGGAAAAGCACCCTTGTTAAAAAAAGCCTTGAATCGAGATAAAAAAAAAAAAGGATATGATGAAAGAGAAGAAGAAAAAGAAGGCTTCTGATGCAAAAGGGGGGGAGAGGACGCTAGGGATAAAGGGATTTCATGTATCGAACACCGTGAAAAAAGGCTTAGTCAAAGAGGTGAGGGAACTTTTGTCAGGGAGAAAGAAGAACAGATACGGAAGAGTGGTTTTTCACAATCTCTGTAAAGTAGGAGGGTCGTTATGAATAAAAAGGAGAATCGGGGCGTTTACCTCCTTTTCAGCGGAAAAGCCCACTAAAACAGCATAAGATCTGAAGGAGAAAAAGTGGATTGGCAAAAGGGGGACCGAAGAGACAATATAGAGAAACCCTGTGTCGATATCGGGGGTGATTCGGAGCAACCTACTATACCGAGGAAGTCTGAAGAATGGGGGGGAAAAAAACCCTGGTCGAAGCAGAAAGAAGAAGGGGCATTTTCACCTCTTGACCCGTAGACCGGGGGGGGAAGTTTCGTGATTTACCAGCTAGGGCTGACGGGAAGATCTCTATCCGTAGGTAAAAAACCAACCTGTGGTGACAGATTCTAAAAAAAGCTAAAAGCTAAAAGAAAAGTCTTTGGAACAAGAAAAAAAAGGCTGGGCAATCAAGGAGGAAGGATCAATCATCCTTAAAAAAAAAGGGAGGCCTGAGGTCCCGTCCGGACTAGAGGGGGGAGTAAACCCGACAAGCCGTTCAAATATCTTTCATAAAAAAGGGATCACATAAGGCCTCCATATTTAAGTGAAGGAAAAGATCTCTAGGATGTGGAGAAAGGGCCTCATCAGAAGAGTAAGAAAGACCGAGTCCACGCGGGACTGTCTTCGAAAAAAAGGACCCGCCGGACCTATTCGGGCAGAATGAACTTTTCCCGGGAAGAGGAAAGCCGTCCTCAGAAGATTCGTAAGCGCCGGGAAAAAAAAAGGGGGGCCTCTCCGGCAAAGAAAAAAAAAAAAACGTTAGTTGACTCAGAGCTTTTCCACTGGAAAGAGGAGCAGCCCCCGAACAGCCTGAGAAAAGGGTAACCCTATTCTTCTACTCGTATGAAATTCTCAGGGGATGAAGGGTAGACTAAAAGGAATGGTGTCGGCGATGACCCCGGCGGAGATCAAAAAAGAATACTAGGGGGCTCAGTCCCGTCCCAAGCTACATCTTTTTCGACCGGATGCCTTCAAAAGAAAGAGGAGGCATACTCCAGAGAAGGAGAGACTTCGTCTAAAGAGGAAGGAGAAAAAGGGAAGGACTGGGCCGCTCCGCGCAGCTGGCAAAACGCGAAGCTACAATAAGATAGGGAACAGCAATAAATCGAGGGGAATCGGGCAAGACGAAGTCAAGGAGAGGTCTCCATTATGGAATGAGGGGAGGTCCGGGGAGAAAAAAAAAGGGATTCGTAGAACGGCTAGAACGAACTTACAAAAACTGGAGAAAAGGTAAAGAAGGAAACTCGTCACGTTTCCCTTATTTAGGCGAGAGAGGAGGAGCCTCGCAATCAGAAGATCGTCGATGAGATAGAGAAAAAAACCGAAAGGGGGTTGGGGGGGGAGATCTTAACATTCCACTGGGAAAGGGGGTATCCATATCGAAATCGAATCTCTTCTGCTTCGAGAGAAAAAGTCCTCAAGTCGAAGGAGGAAGAGGCGAGGAGCAGAAAAAGGTCCAGCGGAAAGGGTCACTGTGAAAAAAATCCTACCATCTCCTCGAGGGGGGGAGGAATTCAGCGGAAGGGGGACGGAGGAATACTTTTAAGGATATGGACCATTCATACAAGGGGATTTATCGCTGGAAAGGAATCACAAGAAGCTCAAAAAACAGACGATTGTCTATGTGCGGGCTGTAAGGGGCCTAGATGAAGTCTAGAAGAATTTGCAACTCTTGAAAAAGAAAAGTTAGAATGCATTCTACAGTCTGGAAGAGGCATATTGGGTCGCTATAGGGAAATTCCCCGGAAAAATCTCACATCAGAAAAACGAGATAGTATAACGTCCGGAGTTTTCCTCGGTAGTTCTGGAGGGAAAAGAGTCTAGAGACCCCAGCACGCTCTCCATCTCACTAGAAGAGGGACGTGAAAAATGGGGAGGAATTTAGATCAGGAAGGGGAACTACAAAGCAGAGAAAAGTTTCGAAAAAAGGAGAGAAGAAAAGGGGGGGTGGGGAACCTGTTTGACTGAGGGCTCTCCTGCGGAAAGACGTTTGGTGAACCATCTAGGGAGAGTTTTTCTCACAAGGATCAACAAGGGTGTAGGGGGACGGGTCGACATGCCGGACTAGGAGGAGCAAGGACTCTAAGTATATGACTTATCGTGAAGATGATAAATTACTGTCTTGTGGGGGAAGTTCTAAGTAGATGAAAAAGAACTCCGGGAGAGGAAAAGGAATATGCTCAGGATCCGAGGAGGATACGAAGAAAGGCAGGGGTCTACGGGGTTCTCTCAATTCGCGAGGGGAGAGGTTACTATATCCAGAAACCGCTCTTAAGATGAGAGAACTTCAAGAGAAAAACTAAGGGGACTGCTACATAGGAGAGGGAAGGCTTCTCTTGCAGTAATCATGAGAGCCTTTGAGCTGGGAGAAGGAGAGGGATTCGGCATAGAGTTTCCCCTGTTGGAAGACTCCATGAAAGGAAAGAAAGCCTCTTGGGGGGGAAGAGGAGAGGGCGTCGAAGGCTTCTTACTAATGAAAGACTCTTATGTGGTCAGAGGAAGGGGGATAGGAGAAAGATAAAACAAACTTAGGTAGGGAAAGGAGAAAAAAAAAGAAAAAAGAAGAGATGCATCTAGTCCTGCGAGAAAAATCATATTGGCCTTCGGAGACGCCGCCTTCGACGAAGCGGCTGGACTACGCTTCGGCGTGCTCTTCATGGAAGAACAGGGGCACAAAGCCTCAGAAGAGAATCTCTCAGACAAGGCACCTCGGAAAAGCCCTGAGGCGGAGGGCCTCTTGCCTGGTCTGCGACCCTGTCCATCTCCATATTTTAGAGCATTCCGAGAAAAGAGGGACGAGCGGAAAAAAGAGAGTCAACTAAAAAAACTCCTCAGGGTGGGAGCTCCTCAGGAAAAACGGCGTGCTCCGGCATCAAAAAGGAGGTGGATCGTCATCCCGGAGAAAAGTATTTCTTGTAATGAAAAAGACGACTGAGAAAATGAGTAAAGCCGAAGAAGAGGATACAGCTCCGAGAAAAGATCATAAGACGTGATGGTCAAAATCCCTAAGAGTAAGAAATGCTGAGCCGGTCCCTCTCGGGGGGCGCTTGGGGAAAAAAAAGGGCTGAACTAGAAAGGGGGAAAAAATAGGGGTCATTCACACGAGGAAACTATCCCCGTTCAAAAATGGCTTTCAAAGCGGCGAAGGTCCTGCCATGCTGTGGTAGGAGAAGTCTCGTCCGGCTCCTCAAAAAACATTGGTAACCCTATGCGCCGTGAGAAGGAAGGGGGAGACTTTACTGCTAAAGAGAATTCGAAGAAAGACACTAGACGGTTCCGGAAAAAAATGAGATCAGACCGGGAGAGGGGGGGAGAGTTGACACCGGGGAATGAGAAAAGATAGCTCAAATAGATCTTGGGGGGGGGCAAGGAAGAGTCTAAGGGAGTCCCGTCCGGTCCCGAGAGAGCGAAAATGTTTAGTACGAGATCCTGCGTGTCAAGAATCCTCGAGACTCGATTGGGGGGGGATTTTCGCGAGGGAGAAAGAACCTGTATGATGGGAAGATAGAGTCAGAAAGTATGCCATGAAAAGGGGAACTTCTAGGACTTATGGTGAGAGGGGATATGTTAGATGGGTTCTTCCGTTGTGGGGAGAAGGGTCCTCCAGCTGTGGAACTTATCAAGAAAGGATATCTGCGCAGACTATCTAGTGGGGGATCAGCGAGAGGACGGGACTATTGAGATCTTGAAATCATCAAGTTCTGTGAGCTCATAAAAAAGTGAGAGGGGGGTCCTCGAAGACCTCGAGCTGCGGAGAAGGAGATAGGGGGTACGAGCTGCGCATCGCAAGAAGGGTACGTGCCTCGAGGTCAAGGTCCTGTCTCGTGTGACCGGAAGAGTGGAAGACGATAAGGTTTTTCTTCCACTGCAGAGGCGAATAAGAAGTCTAAGGATCCAGGGACAGCGGCCAGATTTGGCTGACGCAAGGGTTTCGCGATAGAGTATTAGAGAAAAACCGTGGTCGGAAAAGAAGAAGGGAGAGGCCGGCCAGGCCTAGGTAAGGTGACAAAGGCTTCGCCGAATCGCCCCACATCTAGGTGATTATGAAAAGAGTTTGACGAATAAGGGCCGAAAATTCGATGGATCCTGGAAGGGCAAGGAAACATTTTATCGTATTGGGGGAGGAATCCTAGCCGTCTGATTTCCATCTCCGAACGAAGTTTTTTCTAACGGAAAGCAGAAGGGATACCACGGAAAAAAGCGCGTAGAGAATCGGTGTTCCTAAAAAGTAGCGTTTGAAGAGGTTCTGCCGACGATGTGTAAGTGACCCGCTCGGGTGAGCAACAGGGAAAAGGGTCGAAGTTAGCGATGTTCTTGGTGAGAGACTGATTAACTAGAGATGAGCGCCGCGTGACAAAGCGTAACCAGGAACGTCCCGCTTCTCAGCCTCTGAAGGCTTGTTTCTGATTTCGAAAACTTCCCCCGCTGTGGAAAGCGTATTTATTGTGCTGAAATGAGGGCCGTCGATATGGTCAGGGTCACGCCTCGAAGTCCGGGGGCAGATGGTGAATCCATCTTCTTCAAGAGGGGAAGTCGCTTGTGTTATTAAAGGAGGAGGAACGGCTTCTGAGGGGGTTAAGCTAGGAAAGAACCAGAAACTTTCCCGGGGGAGAGCGACCGTTGCTGGTGTAAGGCTTTCTTGAGAAGAGGAAACCGGAATTCCAAAAGGGGGGCAGGTTCCCAAAAGTTTGGAGGAGAGGGGGATCTGGTTATTGAGAAAGACCATGGGAGTTGTATCATCCTCTCGAGAGAAGGAAAAGAGGGTCCATCCGAATGACGCCAAGGGTTCTTTAATAGAAGAGGAAAATGGAAGGATCGTATGCTTCGACCAGGGGGGGACCAACCAGGAAAAGGGGGAGCCCCTCTGTATAGTCAGGGGAGGGACTCTCAAGCAACAACTGATCGTCCCAGGGGACAGGCGTCTTGAGCGTGGACTCCATAATCTCTCTCAAACTTCAATAGGTCTGAGCAATCTTTGGAAAGTGGGATTTGGTGACCGAAATAAACCCGATAGCGTAGGAGCAGAAAGCCTATACTTGTTGCCACCCGGAGTGACAAGCTCCGTCTGAGTATAGAAGACGCCAAGTCAGCCCGACGCAGTAAGAAGGAAAAAGGAGTACCGTGACAGGACAGGAGAAGGAAGACCTCGCACCCTGGGGGGAACTCCCATTT
>Ga0179593_1380181_pt1 | contig 16083 bp, 18 predicted proteins | sample CZODoug2_1_08_16_FD_185931 | JGI IMG/M metagenome (GOLD analysis project Ga0179593, IMG submission 185931) | Vadose zone soil fungal communities from Angelo Coast Range Reserve, California, USA - CZODoug2_1_08_16fungal (PacBio error correction) | ecosystem: Environmental > Terrestrial > Soil >...
AAAATCACTAGTCTGTATAGGTGGACAGCCGTCGACTTGCCGTAAAAAAAAAGGAAATTATGGCAACGAGAGCGAGGCTCAGACGCTCTACGCACAGTCACTCAATGCTGTCGCGCATACGTGGGGGTGAGGGGAGGAACCGAGGTATCCTGGTCAGATGAATACAAGGCAACGATCCAGAGGGAGAAGGGGGTACAAAAAGGGAGAAGAACTAGAGGGAAAAGTTAACAAATCCTGCTCTGGCAGTCAAAGGAAGAGGGGGTGTTTGTCGAAGGAAAGGAAAATAAATTAGAAGGGGGGTAGTGTGAGCGTGCTGGCAGGGGGGAATTGCTACGGGAGTAGGACGGGGAGCGAGTTTCATAGGCGGAAAGATATGGGCAAAAAAAGGCAGATTACCGGACCAAGTTGGGGTACCGGGACGGCGGAAAAGTACGACTAATTTCGAGCGGGGGGGGGGGGTGTTCCTGGTGAGGATAAAAGTGCCTCGGGCGACAACTCAGGAAAACAGAGAGGAAGGCAACTGGTGGGCATAGAAAAACATGGGGGGGGACAAGGGGACTGTGACTACGGTGAGGAGGGGGGGGGTCGAAATGGGGCGAGACGGGGTGGAGCACGAGAACATCAAAAACGAAATACAAAGAAAAATGCTCTCATCTCAAAAAAGACTGACGCGGCAAAGAGCACCTCACTCCACCGCAAAAAAAAAGGTGCGGCTGAGAAATAAAGAAGATACCAAAACAGAGAATGGACGAATCCCCCGACACACACAGGGATAGGACTCGCCAGGGGACACAGGACGAAAGCGGGGGGTCATCATAGTTTCATCCACTCATACCGAAAAGAGGAGGCTCCGAGCGGAAAAGAAAGATAAAGTGTAAAAAAGCGAGCTTCGCGCTTCTGTGGCGAACTTTCATAAAGGGATGGCAGGATAGGGGGTACCGTGCAAGCAAAAAAGAAGTATGGAAGAGAATCCAAGAAATAGTGGTACGCGCGGCCAACAGTGGGACGAAATATCGCTGCAATGAGCTTCAAACACATACGAAAGAGGAATTGGAAAGATGGTGAAAGTCAGATAAGAAGGTAATGTACACGCAAAGAACAAGGTTGGAGAAGTACCATGGGGGGAGGGAAAAAAGGAGGAAAACGCATCGGCGGACACAGACCGAAAGGGTGCAAACCGAAACCCCTGTTGATCCGCGAAAACAGAAAAGGAAAGCTGCAGAAGAGAGGGGGGGGGGGGCGCAAGACAAAAGTGAAGAGGCGGGATAGCTCTCGAGCTACACGCGATGCAAGAGAGGTGAGGCAGTAAGGTCGAAAAAGTCACTCTCATTTGACGTGAAGAAAGTCGATGAGGTCGCGGTCTGGAACTGGACTAAGAGGGAAGAAACAGGAAGACACATGTAAAGCCAGGCGACGGCACATGGGGAATTGCTAGGAGGAAAGAGGACAGGAAAAGAATAGAGTTCAATCGCGACATTTGGACGACACTAAAGAAGAGGAGAGCAACGTATCTGCGGGGGACACAAAACGGGTCACCCTGCAATGCAATTGCCAAAAGTAAACGGACATGTATCTCGAACAGATCGCCGGGTCCAGAATAAATCGAAGTGGTGGGGAGAAAGAAGGGCGAGATTCTAAAGCAAACAGAGAAAGGAAGGCAGATTCCGGCGCAGAATGCAATGATGACGTAGAGGTGGGGAGAGGGGGGGCGGGGGGCTCCGTCTGGAAATGCGTGGGGGCGGGAAAAGGATTATGGAACGAGAATGTTTTCTCCCGCGGGGGGAAAGAAAAAAAAGGGGGTCGAAGGCAGTGAAGAGTAACATAAGGGTTCCTGGGAAGAGTGAAGAAAAACAGTCTACAAAACGACCCAGGACACAATGTTCTGCAAGCCTTCGCAAAAAGACGTTTCGTCTGTCGGCATTTGGAAAGAGAAAGGGGAGGGAGGGATAAGTGGGGAGTGACGCAAAAATAGGCACTCCGGGAGTGGGGAAGGAGAGGAAGGAAACTACACATACATCTACGAGGAAGGCTGTGAAGCGATAAGGCAACGTGAATACCACAAAAAACTGACGCGCTGCTCCACACCACGCAGCTTACCTAAACACGGAAGGGGGGCTGCAAGGGGAAGAAATGATTGGGGGAACCCATACAGCACTGCAGATGGCATGGGACAGCGAAGAGAAAACGGGCGAATGCGCATTGGCGGGGATGACGGGGCTTAGCAGAGTGAGGTGCTTCTGGGAAAATGGTAGGTTCGGTAAAGCGTCATGTGACCGTGTTGGACATGAGGGAGGGAAAAAAAAAGTCAGCTCATGTCGGATGGGGAAGAAGTAGTTAAAACTGTGAGAACTGGTTGGTCAGACAAAAAAAAAAAACAAAAAGGAAAGCGAGGAAGCTACCGCGGGAACAGATAGCTGGGAAGGCTCATCGCCTGGGGGAAGGAGCAGGGAACAGACAAGGCGCAGAACAAAAGAAAGGATGAAGGAAACGACGCGAAAAAAAAAAAGAAAGCGGACGATCAACTGGAAACCGCCGGGGGAAGGCACTCCAGCGTAGAGAGCGCCAACGATACAAAAGAAACGGCTGAGCGGTCGCGGGGCGTCGTATCGGTTCCAAGCAACATCAACAGAGGGTTTCCAACGTCACTTTAATCAAGACAAAGAAAAAGAGTGACGTAATCGGAAAGAGAGTGGCGAACGCAAACTTTTGTACAAGAAAAAAAAGCGTTCGTCGAAAGGCACAGCAGGGAGCGAGGTGCGAGCGATGCATCTGACGAAAAAGGCAGACAAAGGAAGAAAGAACCAGAAGGAAAGAGGATCGAATCGGAAAACTGCGGGAGGGGGCGCTTACTTCTCTCTGAGGTGGCAGGGGGGAGGAAAATGGGGACGGAGCAACATCCCAAAATAAGGAAGGGGAGACATGAATCGCGGGAAAATGAGGGCCTCACAGACGGAATCGAAAAAACCGGTGGGGGAACTTGAGAAAACCACGATGTCGCAGGTGGGTGGCACACGCGAGTAAAGAGAAGTTGGGCCAGAACAATCCGATGAAAACGATGAAAGGCATTGAAAAACGGGGGGGGGGGGACCACTCTTGGGGAACACTGATGACGGCAAAAACCAGCCAATGAAGGAAAACCATCCAAAAGGTTCGGGAACGGGTCAAGGTCGAGCCTGCCAACCACATAGAGGGAGAAAGGGGAAGAGAGCACGAAGGATGCCTAAGTACAACACTTGGCCGAAAGAGAAACAAAATCGCGAAAAACGGAAGAGCCTTCAATGACTCGAGCGCGGCGCTAAAAGAAAAAAAAAATAAAGGGTGGAGAAGAACTTCGCACGGGGGGAGTTGAATGCCTGAGTTCGTCGAGAATACTAAGGGGATGCAATCAACCTAGTACATATACCACACGAACGCGAAGACCTTGCACTAACGCTGAAGCTGGGGAAAAAGAGGGGACAGAAGGGGCTCCCGGATGGAAGAGTGACCAAAGAGCATGGGGGGGGAAGAGAAGAACCACTCGGAGACAGAGGCGCTGACACAGTATTCACACCAATAGTAACCGGCTTCGCTGCACGAAAAAAGCGGAGCCGTGATTCGTATGGCAAGTATCGACGACCTAAGGGGGAAACGAAACAGGAAGGGGACGACATGCTGAAAAAATGAAAAAAAACTTAGCTCGACACCTCGAAGCGACATACTACACACGGGACAAAGGGGGGGAAAGAGAACAGGAAAAAGATGGATGAATTCGGACTGGTGATGGTTTAATTACAAAAAACAGCGCGGACTGCAACAAAAAAAAACAACCACAAAAAAAACAACACAACCCCCCCTCAAAACACAAAAAAACTCACGCCACGAGGATCGGTACAATGACAAAACTCAAGCCTGCGCGATCTGACTGAAAAAAAAAAAGAGCTGCACCGGAGATCGCGCTCGGATAGACAACGATGGGGACCTAAGGCGTCAAAAGAAAAAGCGTGCAGGAAAACAACAACCGGAGATCTCTGCGGTCTAAAGACGAGTAGGGAAAATGAGAGAGTTATACAAACTTGCCGAAGAGGTAAAGAGTTAAAGGGCTGGCTAGGGACAAGGTAAAAGGGGAGGGGGGAGAGACAATGGGAAAAAAAGAGTTCGGGGACTGAGCTGACGGTAAGAGAGGGGGCAAATTGAGAGATGAAAGGGTCAGGGGGAATTTCAAAGAGTAAACAAAGGAGGTGAAAAGAGTGAAAACGGGCCTGGGGGGGCATTTCAAGCGGGCGACAGTCAAGGAAGGATCTGGAAGGGTGGCGAGTGCTGGTAGGTTATCTTATTGATCATATTATGAGGGAAGCGGAGGGTGGAGACGATGCTGGACACTGTGGGATGTGGTTTCCTTCAGAGACCAAGGGGGTTAAAAGGAAAACGCAGAAAATCGTTGTGAGGGGCGACCAGGGGGTATATTGTCGTGAGGCAAATTTGCCAGGGGGGAAAAGTAGGAAAAAAATAATGTGGGGGCATCGTTCCCACCCACTGGAGGGGTTGAAATTAGTAAGATCTGTTAACGGGTTGATGCACACCTTGAAGGACAGTGGGGGTTTCATCATCAGAAGAGATATCCGTTGAGATGAAGGAGTGGGAAAAAAGTCAAAATCAGTACAGGTGGACCTTGGGAACAACTGACGGACGTCTCTTTGCGGAGAAGCCAGGCCCACGCAAAAGGGCAAGAGTGAATACACAAGGCAAGTCAGGGCGCAAAGATACGCTGCCAGAATTGTAAGGGGGAGAAGGGGAGGGGGGCGCCGCGAAAAGGCGGACCGTTTTCAAAGAGGGGGGAGAGGAACTGTAGCAAAGATCTAGTTTCTTTCGACTGAACGCAGGGGGTAAAAAGGTGGAAACCCGGGTGGAGTGTGAATAGAACCATAGAGGATCGGGGAGGGGAGTCCAAAAAAGGAAACCAGGACGTATAAACTGTCTTTATAAAGTGAAAACAGGGGGGGAAACTGGGGGGCAGCCTTTATCTTTGAAGGGATCTGACGCTCCAGACCTTAGGTTTCACGGGGGGAGGTAGGGGAACATGAAGATTGTCTATAAACTGGTTACGCAGGGGGAACGGGACGTGCTCTTCCTTTGCGTAAAAAGACATCAATCACACGGGTAGAGTCGCTCCACGTCGTCGCCGATTCCCATCCCCGGTGTAGTAGAGTTGGGAGCTCTTTGGGTGGGGCTGTGGACTCGTGTGTAGGAGTCTTACTCCCTCCAGAGGCGGGCGGGAGGGAAGAAGGATCTTGCCCTGGACTTTGCCAAACCTTCTGCACGTCGCTTATCAGAGAGTGGAGTTTCCGCACGCCGTTAAGGGCTCGGGAAAAACACCCCTGCTTGCCCGTAGAGGAAGTCTTTGGGAGACGGGAACTTTAACAACGTTCAATAAAGAGTCCGTAAAAAAGCCCCGCGCCGAACTGCGTAGCGGAAGAGATCGAGCGTGGCACATTCCACAACGACCAAGTGAGGGAAGACTTGAGTCCTCTGGGGGAGGAAATCCGGTCACATTGACGAACGTTCTTCGTGGAAGGGCGCTGGGGTAACAGAGGAGGCGGTTGGGGAGCGAGACTATCAAGGCCCCCGTTCCCCGAGGGATAGACAAGGAGGCGGATTAGGGAGAATGAGGTGAGTAGGTTAAAAAATTAACCACTGCCCTTTATCTTGGACAGATCACGTTAGTCTCTAGTGGCGTGAATAAAGGCCAAAACTTCCAACATGTTCGAATTTATCCTTACTCCCTGATGATGGGACCCGACCAACTTGATGGGCCCGTGCTAAATTGCAACACACAAACCGGCCAACCCCCTAACTTCTTGGTGTAAAAACCCAAAGATCCCTTAGGTACAAACTCTAATTTCTGGATCAACAATGGTCCTTGCTCAATAAAAAATAAACTCCAACTGTTGGGATGAGTAAAGTGACGGGTTCAGGGGAATACACGGCCAGGTTTGCAAACATTCACCGGTTTGACGTGGGGGGTAAGTTGGAGTCACCTGTTGTTTCCCTTCATTTAGGGTATTGTAAAAGACGACCTTTAAGGAGCACGGGAGTTTAAGGTCGCGGGTAAATCAAAATGCAACCTCCGCATCATCACTCTAGTGTTCCGATTCATCGGAGGATTTTAACACGCCAAGAACCGACTAAGGTTAGGTAAGAGAAGCAGCGAAAAAAAACCATTGTCCGGCAGCGTAAATCAAACAGTAGGGCAATCGTCCGCGTAGTCATCTCAACGGGGAAGGGAAGTGCAGACAATATTAAGGCATGTGCTCGCGACAAGCGACCCAGGTCTTCGTTCTGGGGTGGGGAAGCCCGGGTCATTTTGACTCTCCACAACACTCCTTTGGGCGCGGCGTAGGAAAAATGTAAATGACTCAGGATAGAAGAGTCAAGTAGGCATGGTTTTCAGAGAGGCGGCCGGGCTCTATTAGAACCTAACCGAGCGGAAAGATTAGTGGGGAAGAGGGTAATCTGGCGGGAAGCGAGAGTATTCGTGGAAAAGTAACTATTCTGCAGGAAACCCGGTTGAGGAAAGCAGCCAAGAAGAAATGCGAGCTACGCTGGAGGGTAAACGGGCAACGTCTATCGCAGGACGGAACATAAGTCCGAAGAAGCCAGGGATTGACCAGAATCCAATACTACAGTGGATCAAAGCGGAGATCCTAAGCGCCTGAAGGGGACCTGACAAGGGCGGCAAATGAAGGGAAACCAAATAGGGCGACAAACAGAAAAAATATACACCCAATCTCTCCACAAGGGTGAAAACAGAGATCCCAATAGTAACGGGAGAGGAAGGAGAAAATGTTGTCAAAGCCAAAATAAAGACTGAGGCCAAGATTAGGAAAAAAACGGTTCGTTGCCAAAGGAAAAAACCTCGCCATCCGGGGCATAACCCCCTACTCGAAGAAACGACCAATCTCTGGGACGAACAGGAATAGTATGAAGGTACAGTGCAATCGGACTCAAAATTCACGGGAGAGCGAAATTTTTTGGGGCCTAAAAAAGCGCGGTGAGGCATCGTAACTCCCCAGCACCGTAAGATAGAAAAGGTTGCTGGGGAAGAGGTCGGCGCGGATTGAGGACGGGAAACCTTCAGGGGGAATGCACTTCACCGAAAGTCAATGGGACATCGATAGAACCCACAACTATCTTAACGTAAATAATTCGGTATAGTTTCAGGTGCCCCAGCAGGGGGGGAATAAGACCCTAATGGATCTAACGTATCACACGGCTCTGAGACCCTGTAGGTAGGGGGATTTCGAGGAATAAAGCTACGTCCAAAACATTCTCAGCGGAGGTCAAAAAACCAAGTGAATTGGGGGGGATGGGAGGGGTAGAAAGAAAAGGAATAAGAAAGCTGGTCGGCACGCGCGGGGGGGGGGGAGGGCAGGGTGAGACGTGCTCGGGACAGGGGGGAGAGTCTCTATTTTCTGCATCAGAAAAACCAAGGAAACTCCGTGACCAGGGGCTGGGGGAAAAAAAAGGGGCAGAGGCAGAGAGGGGGGTATGGGGCGATCTCTTGGGGGAAGGTAGATGGGGCCGGGGGGGGTAGGAGGTTGGGAAGCGAGCTTCGGTATCACGTAAATGAGAAGAGCCGTCTGAAGAAAGCTCTCCGGTCCATGGGGAGTGCTCAAATTGCAGGTCGGTATCAGAGAAATGCCAAATCAGACTGGAGCTTGGTGTCCCCACGAAAATGCAAATTTTAGCAAGGATAAAGGGATTCATTCTCTTGGGGTGACACAGGGGGGAGGGGCTGTTTCAGGGGAAAAAAAAAAAAAAAAAGAAAAATAAAAAGAAACTCAAAAAAAAGAAAAATTAACAGGGGGGGTCCCCAACGACTACGAACAATAAAATAAAACTGGTACCTAGGAGACGCGCTGAAAAAATCGAAGAGCGAAGCGGGCTATCGAACCATCATCCGTAATTGAAAGATGGAGACGGGTGACATTTGAGAGTCGGCAGTACACGAAGACAGAAAAAATAATAAAGAGGATCGGAGGGAAGAATGCGGGCACAACTATGGACGGCCTTGGGTCGTCGAAGGAGGGAGTCGCACGGAAGAAGAAGGTGTCTTAACATTGATAACAGAGCGGAAAAATCTTCAGACAAAGGGGGGGATTGCAGCGGAAAAATGGCTGTTGCGCTTGTGGGACTTTTCGGCGAGAGAACTCTTTTTTATTGGGGCCGGAAAATGAAATAGCATTTGGAGAGGGGAACACTAATTATTCTTGGGTGGCAGGAGAGCTGTAGCAAAATGGAGAGGGCAAGATTGCCAGGTAAAGGAAACCTCTGCGCATCTTCAGGGCACTAAAATGGAAAGCTCAAGTCAATCAAAAAAGAGTAGCCGGGAGGAAAGGCTTGCAAAGTAGGAAACTCGAAGGCGCGACACAGTGGGGCAGCGGGCTGGTGAGTAGGAGGAGGGGGTTGATACAGGCATATGCCGGCAAAACAAGAAGGGGGGGGGGGCGCAAGGGGGGGGGGGGAGGAAGAGGAAAGAAAGTGGGAAAACCGGGCAGATTGGGGGGGTTAAAGGAAAGGAGGGATACAGTGAAGGGTTCTGGACGGGTAAGACAGGACCATCCGAAAACGGAAGGTACGCCCAGCTCAAGAGGGGGAGGGCTGTAGGGACTCGAACAAGCCGATTCCCGCAAGAATAAAGGGGGGGGGACTAGTACTCGGAACATGAGGAAGGGGAGGTAAAACTGGTCGCTGGAAACACACCTTGTCAAAAGGCAAAGACAACTTACGAAGGACGGAGGGAAACAAAATTAAAAGTCAGGAGGTCCGAGATTGGGGAAAAGGTAAAAGAAGAAGTGGGGACTTTAAAAACCTTCTCTTTGGTGAGTGACCTTTACTGGGTACAGGGGATAAATGTAGGGGTAATTGTATGTCGACAGAGAGCCATCGTGGGGGAAATTAGAAGCAAAATTTCCGCAGGGTCGACAGAGGGGGGGAAAACCGAATTCGCGGAAGTGTTGGAGATGGACGGGAAACGGTACCGAGCAAGTCAGGAAGAGTACGGAAAGGACTGCGAAGTCGGGGAGGTAGAATCCGAAAATGGGCTGGCGGGAGATACCTAAAGGAAAACTGAGGAGTTAGCTACCCGCTGGAAAGAAGACTACAGGACACCTTATCAGAAGCGTAATTCATAAGAGGGTGAACAAGGAAGAAAGAGGAACGATTTCCCAAAAGCGGAGCACGTTAATAAGAAGAAAGAAGAAAAATTTTGAAAAAAGGCTCCTCTATACTGTGAGGACAACACTACCGCTGGGGGGAAAAAAACGTGAACCTCGCGGAGAAAAAAGTCACAGACCGAGAGAGACAGGGAACTGGAGAGACTGTCCGAACAGGCATACCTCTTCTCGGCCAAACTGCATCACTGAAAAATCTTGCATCTTCATTAGAAAACCAGGGGGCCCTGTTGGAGACCTTACTTCGATCGACGTTGGGGGAAGGTGAAATCAGGGAAGCGGCCTTTAAGTACTCTCCTATAGACGGAGAGGGAACTCACAGAACCCAATCGCAGAAGAAAAGCCGCCTGGAGGCATGCTAACTGTAAGGCAGGGGGGGGGGAATCAAGGGGACAGGAGAAATGGGGTTAATCAATCTCCTATGAGGGGAAAATTGAAAGGATGGGGAAGAAGTAAAAGAGGGGGAAAAACTGACGGCGACCGCAAAAGTCAGGGGCCAGCAAAAGGGGGGGGGTGGGGGGGGGGGGGGGGGGGGGGGGGGGGGTTGGGGGGGGGGGTGGAAAAACAAAGCACATTTTGTTTGTGGGGGGGGTGTTTGGTTGTGTTTTTTATTGGGTTGTTGGGGGTTTGAGTTTGTGGGTGGGGGGGGGCCTATTATTAACGGGCAGCTAAGACCCAGGACAGACCTGCACCAATCCAAGAGACAAAAAGAAAGGGGGGGGAGGAAAAGAGGACGAGTCCTAGGTACAGAAGTATAACACCTACAATAATAGCCTGACACCCCGGTAACCTTCCATAAACTAAAGGGAGGGAGGAGACGCGCATTGTGAACTAACGCGCTCTTTAATTGGATGGACGGCGCAGCAGAGAAGGGGAGAGGAACGCGGACGGGGGGGCGGGGGGGGGGGGGGCGCTGCGGGGGGGGGGGACCCCGAGAAGTACGAACCCAAATAAAAGAAGAGGGACAAAAAGAGAAAGAAAACTGACGGAAAACGTGTTTCCGAAGGGCAAGAGTATGCGTCCTCAAAATCTGATCCAGTTGAACAAAGATCTCAGAGGGAGGGGAATCGAGGAGGGGCGTGACGAGGAGGAAGAGAGCCGCGGGGTCAATCCTTACGTCATCAAAGAAGAAAGATATTCTCACAAAAACGTATTCGTGGGGGAAGACGGCGGGAGTGAGAGAAGGAATTTTGGGGGGGAATTCGAAGGGAGGGAGAGCATAGGCCCTGGGACTCGATCACACGAAGCCTATAGAAAGCTTTGGGGATGCACAATGGAGAAAAATTGAGAATTAGAGAAGAGAGGAAGATGGCCATTTCTAACAAGAAAAGGAATGCGGGAGAAGGGGAAAAATTGATTGTCTGACGGGTATGTCAGGCTGAAGGGCGGGCGAATGGGGGTCGATCAAAGATTCGAAGGAGAGTAACGCAAAATGAACTCGCAGTCGAGGGCCAGGAGGCGACGGGAAAGAGACGATTCTGGAAAGGTTCTTCAGACGCTGGGGGGCTGGGGAGGGCGTTCTAAGTGATCGTGAGCGGGCATCAGATAAAATGAAAGGCGAGTGGAATTGGTGGGACCAGGGAGAAAGGAAAAAGTCGAAGACTACGTGGGAGGGGGGGAACCAATCAATGAGGAGGAGGGGTCAAAGGTTTGCCAAAACTTGTCACCGTATTACCCAGGGCCTTTTAAAGACCATGAGGGACGGAAAACTTAAGAGAAAAAAGAGAAGGACCGTATGACAAAAGTGGGAGACGAAGGGCAGGCCTACAAGCGGAAGAGATCGCTGGAAAGGTGAGACATTCTTCAGCGAAGAAACCAAAACACCTTTGGGGATGGGGGGGGGGGCAAGGCTTGAACGGGAGAGGACAGAAAGAAAAGAGAGAAGAAGAAGATGACATCAAAACGGTCCAGGTCTCTAATTACGGAAGAGTGGTCGGATGGGGGCCGTGGGGATCTAAGTCGTCTGCCCTGTTGCGAAAGGAACGAAGCTCAAAGAATGAATTTCGGAGGAACAAAAAAGAGGCCGGAAAAGGGGGGGGGAGGAAAATGAGTCTTCAGGACGTCAGTTTCCGGTTCGGGAGAGCTGATTAAGGGAATCTGTTAAACAACGGGGTTGAAGAAGGGGGCTTGGAGAGCATACGTCGCTACCGGAATCAAGGGTCAGGGAGGAGGGAATGGGAATTGAGAGATCCGAAGGACGTGCGTTCTTTCGAAAGAAGAGAGGAGATACACGGACTCATCTTTCGGCCTCAAAAGAGGGCGACCTCCGTTGACAGGCATAATTACGAACGAAAAGAAAAATATAGTCACGAAAATCATGCAGGGAAAGTCAGACCATGGCCACCTACTGAGAACAAATAGGTCGCCATCACAGATGGCCAGAAACTACGAAATGGAAAAAAAGGAAAGGAAAAAAAAAAGGAAAAAGGGGGCTTACGCCAGAGGTTTAACCAAGAGAGCTCCCTGAGAAAAAAGGTGTAGTTCAAAAGAAAGGGGAAGAGAAGTGATGGGTGTGAGGGTGTGTTCAAAGGGGGGGACGCGAAGGAAGAGAGAAATCCGCAGCGTCCAAATAGAACTAGGGAGGGATAGCGGTCATGGCGGACCTCCCACGTACAAAACCATGGAGAGCCCTAAGGGAAGAGAGGAAAGGGGGCGTAAAGGAACATGAAAACAAACGCACTAAAAATAGGGGGGGACCTTCACTAAGTCCCAAAAAGAAAAGCGCCTCGAAACGCGTATACCACATAACCCGTCCAAACCCAGGCGGCGCCCAAAACTGCTGCTGCTCGGCAGAGGAAGGAGAAAAGGGACGTGCGCAGAAGAAGAAGGAAGAAAGGACAAGGGGGGGGGGGTCTCAATCTTATTAGTCCTTTGGGGAATAAGTAAATCCGGGGTTGAGCAAGTTACTTTGCGAGGAAGGGGGGAAGTCAGCAGGGAATTTACTGTTTCGCAAAAAGAACCCCACGTCATTGGAACATGGCTATTACAGCTAGCTCGCAAAAAAAAAAGAAGAAATAGAGGGGGGACGGGGAAATGAAAGGAAGGGGGGGGGCTGGCACTGCAATAACAACCATGTCCTTTAAGGGTGATAAGAATTCAAAGAAAAAGAATGTGGGCTTGCCGCCACAAACGAGAGGAGCGCTCTCCTCCATTAGGGGACACGAGAAGAAAAGGGGGGGAATCGGGTGCATAACGTTCGTTGGGAACTATCCTCAAGGAAAAGACCAGTCTTATGGGGGGGGAAGAAGTAACTTTCTAGGACGCAAAAAACCGTTATACGTTTAGCACTGATGGTAAGATGCGATTTATGACTCACGGGACCGACGCTTACAAGAGGGCAGAATGGGGGGTCGATACAATCCTCCACGATGCGGAGGGAGAAAAAGACCGGAAGAGGGAAAAACGGAATCATTGTAGAGAGGTCAGGCTTTCTCTCTTACTGCAAAAGGGACAGGGTTAAAGAATGCTAATTCCATCGAGGTGAGAACAAATCGCATAGCAGGTCTAATCTAAGAGGATGAACCGACGGAGATCTGAGACTAGTAACCTAACTCTGGTCTGGGCTAACGGGAGAGGACGACAGACCGGGACGGAAAAATGGAGTGAAAAAATTGTCGAATGCTTTAAATGTCGGAAAGGAATCATCTGTCGAAACACACCAGTGCACCATCTAGAAACCATGGAAAGATGCAGCCCCTCTTCATAGAGGAGGGGGCGAAAGGGGGACCTCTCAAGGGAGAAAGGAAGAGGCAACGGGGAGTGCCAGATTGGGCTCGACCTTCCAGATAAGAACAATACCCCTAAAACAGCGCGTGCTACAAATCGGAAACGAAGTGTCAAACGGTCCGAAGCGTCTCCAAGTCAAATTGGGAAAAGAAGAGGAAATTGTGGGGGAGACAAGCGGGTTTATTCCACGGTACAGCAAGACCATTCCTCAGAGGGAAAAGGGGGGTGTAAAGGCTGAAGGGGGTAACTTCTTTCAAACCCAGGCTGGAAGAAACACTGCATACATCATGGAGAGACAGAGAAAAACAACTGAGGGGAAAGAGAGAGATCAATGATTCGGTGAATTGTTTTGGACTTCAGAGGGGAACAACCCTCGCAAGTCTCGCACTTATCCAAAATGTTTCGATGCGGCCCCTGGGAGGGAAAGGAAGAGGAAGAAAGGAGGAGGGTAGAAAAAAACATGCTAAACCGCGTGAAAAGGGAAGGGGGGGGGGTCAGGACGTCTTTCTGGTCACTGAATTCAGTAAAAGGGCCTGTAGACAGCGGGGGGGAGTTAGCGGCGTGACGGGGGAGGCGAGGGAGAGTATGGACTGAGATGGTCATCAAGGTCCTACTTCCTTGGTGCCGCAGGTGTTGAAACAGGGCTCCGCCTCTCATAAAAGGACGAGCAGATGGTGGCAATGGTTGATAGATTTGTGGGGCCCTGGGGGGGGGAAGTGTGCGCGAGAGGAAGTGCGCAAGGTGGATAAAGAAACCTCTTCAGATGACACGGCAGAAGGAATGTGGAGCAGTCGAAGGGAGAATTGCAAAAGAGCAGAACATGAAGAGGCTGATGGGAATCCACGCCGAAAGCGGTTTTGTAGCAGCTAGGGGCGGGAAGAAGTCTAGGAGAGTTTCGAAAATCGAAGGCAGTGGGAAATAGTACCTACCGTTGTAAAGAGGAGCGAGACCTTACGAATTTCTAAAGAAGGACAACAAGGCCTGAGGAGGCTGAAAAGCGAATATCGTCAAACGGAAAGCGCTAAAAGGCGAACAAGAGGTCCGAAGGAAGAGGAGGGGGTCGACGAGGTCTCATCAATGGGAATTAACAGAGAACAAAAACCATTTGTAGTAAACTCCAGCTTCGGACCCCATAGTTCCCGTCCTTTCAAGAACAAGTACCAGCTCAACGAGGACCCAAGTTAATAAGCGAAAAATACGCTGGACTTCAGTATGAGTTATTTCGGGAAAAGAAAAAAAATGGGTTTGATTACGTTTTCTTCGAGACGAAAAACGCTTCCTAGTGGGAGGGCCGGGCAAAAAAGCATAGATTTATCCGAACCAGCGAGATGATTGGGTCTCGCTAATCCCTGGAAGGGAAAGTCTATGGAGGAAAGAAGTTGAGGGAACGCGTGGTCATTGACGAGGATCACAATTAGAAACGGGGGTCAGACACAAAAAAGCCAAATTAGGAAAGGGCGGACAAAATTGAAGTAGGAAACTGAAATTCCTTGGTAAGCCCACTTGGGCGGGAAGTCTGGGGCCATGAAGTCGAATGGGCATGCAGAGACACCACGTGAGCAGGGGGGGGGAGACGGGTTTTGGACAGGAATGTGGGAGCTGCGCGTGGCGCGCCCCGGGCATAATTTGCAGTTTGAACTTCCTTTGCATAACAGAGTAGTGAGTTTTTCAGAATGCACCTGGGAAAAGAGACTCCCGGGAGTGTACGTTACCATCAAATGGAGTGTACAAGAACGCAACTGATTGCCTCAACGAAATTAATAGGGATTAGCGGACGGGATTTCAAAGTCTCGCTGCAAACGCCTAAATTCCAAACATGAGCCGAAAATCCTAAAACTTAAAAAGGAGGGGAAAAAGCAGATAGTCATGGTCGCTCTCCTCGAGTTCGGCTAGCTCTCCTGACGGGAAGGAGAGGTGTTAAGGGGGGAAAGTTACCGTTGACAAATTCGTCAACGGTTCTATGCCATCTGGAGGGGGGAGGAGAGGGCATCTTTTGAACGGGATAAAAGGCATCCTTTCGAGGAAATCGTGGCCAAGGGGGACGAATGAGGGAAACTTAATGAGTAAAAGGACGAAGAGAAAAAGTCATAGATGAAGGGAAAAGCGGAGCGTAGAATAACTTTTCGGAGTGAGAAGAAAAAACAGTAAAATTAGTATGAGCAAAGGAAAAAGATTCACTGATCAAAACCAGGAAGATCAGGAAGGAATGAGAATCTTTCCATAAAAGAAGGGTTCAAAGATCCGGGTAATCCCTAAGAAAGAAAGCCGTCTCGAAAGCCTAGAATTTGCGGAAAACTCAAAGCTTTTTAAACGCACCGATGCGTTCGTAGAAAGGAAATACGAAAGGGGGGGGAAGAAGCATGTCCGAACGGGGGCAGAACGCCTGGCAGGAAAAAACGGAGACAACGGGAAGAGTGGAGGGAAGGATAAAACGGGCCACGTGAGGAAGAAGAATTATCCGGGGGAGGGGGCCTGTGGCTAAATCAGGTGAACGGGAGGGAAAGGGAAAAGGGGGGAAGGGTACGACGATCTGGAAAGAAGGGTGCAAATTACTTAAAGAAAAGAATCCCCGGGGATTAAAGATTAGGAAATGTGTCATCACGGCGAGTTATGTGGTCTACAATCCCGGAAGGAAGGGGGAAAAAAGAAAAAAAGGGAGGGTAGAAGGTGGAAAAAGGGGGAACCATCGCGCACTAATCTACTTGAAGGGGGGGGAGCCACCCTATTTCTTGCAGGCAGGCAGATAACACAGGGGAGAATCAACCACAAAAAAGAGGCAAAGCTCTCCCATCGCCGATCCTACGATACTATCAGTAAGTAACAAGAAAGGGCGCATCCCAAAAAGGGAAGAGCCGTCAAGAACCGAGAAGCGGAGGCGGGGGTCCGGAACGGTAGGAAAGGAAGTGATGTCATTTGGCAAAGGTTACGCGATTACCAAGATTGGAGCGAAGAATCGAAACGAATCCTAATTCCGGCAAACCGGCTCGAGTGGCAGAGAGAGGGGGATGTGGTTGGGAAAAAAGGAAATAAATGCACGAGAAATGAGGAAAGAAATCCATGTGAATATACCAAAATCGGGAGGTGAATCCTGGAGGGGTCGAGCGATCTAAACGGAAACAATCCGTGCGGCGTGAAAAAATATTATATA
>Ga0179593_1486497_pt1 | contig 16080 bp, 18 predicted proteins | sample CZODoug2_1_08_16_FD_185931 | JGI IMG/M metagenome (GOLD analysis project Ga0179593, IMG submission 185931) | Vadose zone soil fungal communities from Angelo Coast Range Reserve, California, USA - CZODoug2_1_08_16fungal (PacBio error correction) | ecosystem: Environmental > Terrestrial > Soil >...
CGGGACGGGCCGTGGTAGCCGGGACCCTGGGAAAAAAACCAGAACACGCCCACTTACGGGGGGTGTACGGGTCGTTTTTCTGCATGACTACGTTTGAGAAAACCTAGTGCTTCTCTTGGGGCTAGAAAGCACTTCGGGGATAAACCCGCCCACCTTTACACGTCATGGGGGAAAATCAAAAGGTCGGGTAAGAGGTTGGTTTTTACCTCCTGACTTGGCAAAGGACTCTTCCCTTTGGCAACGCATAACTACGTGTTAGGGGGGGAGGGTGTGGACCAGAAGAGTACACAACGGCTGCCCCGCTTGGACAAAAAGAAACAAGGGGGTGATCATGCTGTCGGATTAAAACAAAAAGGCGGACAAAACAACGAAAAATGCCAGACAATAGGGTATGCAAACTGATTGTATTCAAGTCAGGCTGGGTTTGTGTGGCACGCCCGAGTGCGCCATTTACATCGAAAAGGGTTGGAGCGCACACACCGAAGGAAATCATGAAGTTTGGGGTGGAGATGGTTAGGTATCCTTCTGGGTCGCCAGGGACCCCTCGGAACATCTTGTGGGGGGGGGGGGTGGGGTGTCGACTCAGGACATTTGAACGTCAAGTTGGTGGGGAGAAAACGTAATAAAGGGAAATGCAACCGAAAACGGGGCAGGCGATGTGTTCCCAACAGGGAAAGCGCGACTGGTCCTAAAATAAAAAAAAAAAAGGGTCGCGGTGGGTTGGTTGGAAACAAAAATAAAAGCTATGATGAACAGGTTGGTACGTGATGGGAAATAAAACAAAAAATCGTCACGAACCGGGACGCACAGAAAAAACTTGGTATTCCCAAATATGAGGGGACAAAATGTCCTTCTTAGTCATTGATTTCGGTGAAAAACGACCGATGCCATAATTTGCCGGAACTTCTCAGAAAAAACTCCCTGAGGAAAGTCCCACACTGCATCGTGGCAACAGCTCGTCGGGGGTTCGCAATCGGGGGATGCAAACGAACCACAAGGAGGGGGAGGGGAAAAACGGGCCTCGATGGATCTCACCAAACCCTCAAGACCGGAATTAAGGGGTGTACGCGAGAAAAAAAGACTAACCGACCAGTTTGTCAAAACGGCAATTAAAGCGGTTCAAAACACCCAAAAAATATGGTCAATGACAAAGAAACAGAAAAAACGGAGGGCGGGCCAGACTCGAGGAGTCGGGTCGGCGCAGTTTAGGAAAAGCCACACGTGAACGAGGCTTACTGTCCCCAGTTCAAAAAAGAAAGGTCCTCAACACGTAAAGGCTGGTCCAAAAAAAGCCAACGCTACCTTGTACAACTTATAAAGTGGTCGTGGTAAGGTGAGCACGGAACGACGAAGAGCACAAACATGGAATTACGCGCAAAATACCCGGGGGCACTGGTGAAGGAAAGAAACCGGCAGGACCACGGGTTTGGTAAGGTTTTACAACACCGTCGGAAGCGACCGGTAAACTTTTTTACGAAAATGAGAAGGTGACGGGGCAACAAAAAACCACAAGATTGGGAAGGAGCCGGGCCGAAGGGGGGGACGGGGGATGTTGAAAGGTGTGGAAGGGGGGCATAACAAAAAACCAAGCCACCCGGCAAGGGGTTGGAAAGGAAAAAAGCTCCTCAACAATGAAGACCCTGCGAACTGGAAAATCACTCAAACCACACCGGCCACAGCTTTGGGGGGGGGGCGTCTAACCAACATCCAGGTATTGGGAACGAATTGTTTTGAAAAAGCACCTACACCAACGGTTGGGGACGATGAACCAGGAACAGAAAAAAAAAAAGGGAAAAATGCGAAAAAACGAAAAATAAAGAGTCCAAAGGTACTGATTGCGCAAAGGGAAACTTGAAAGTCCAGAAGTCCATAAAGGGGTTCAGGCTTCGAGGGCCGATCAAAAATGAACATACAAAAAAGAAGATCCCCTATCACAGCAGGAACCAGAGAGGAATGAGCAGATGAGGGTGCGGGGGAGACAGGGGCATTCACCCACGGTGGGAAAGGACCATCTGGGGGGAGGTGTGGGGGCCGGGATCGTACAATAGCAATCAAAAGATCTTGCGCGTGGCAAAACCGATCAAACAGAAAAAACAAAAACGGCAGTTGTATCTAATAGAAAGGTGAGACGCAAAAATAGCCGAGAGGATGTCAAATTTGCGCAAAAACGCACAAGGGGGTAAAAAACAGGAAAACCAAAAGCACCAGGGTCAACAAAAAATTGTTTATAGCCACTCTTGGGTGAGTGGAACCACATTAAAAGGTTATGGGGGACCTCAGATCAATCTCCACCATATCTTCAGGGGGAAAAATGGGCATGCCCGTGATTGGGCGGTCTCAGGTAGGGTCATTATAAGGGGGTTTACTCCGAACGACAACGCGAAACCAGTGAACTCCGAGGGACCCCTTTCTTGGGACGCAAAGTTCAAAAAAAATGGGCCCAAAAAAAAATCCCAGGGTGGAGAGGGGTGTAGTCAAGCACAAGGAGGGGGGAAGGGGGCTCGACAACAACCCAAAGTTTGGGGCGGGGTTTGATTTAAGGCCTATCCTCAGGTCAGGGACCACCAGGGCCGTGGTTGACTCGGCAAAAACCCCACAAAAAGAAAAACGGCGGGGAAAGTGGGGTTTTTGCTTTGCCATTTTTTGCGGGGGGGGAGCCAAGAAGGTTCAAAAGGGGGGGTGACGTCGAGTTACTAGTTCAAAGAACCCTCTTGGGTGATGGGAGTTGGGGTGGAGGAAATGACCAAGGTTGGGGTTCCACCCTGTCAACCAGTCCGACAAGTTTAAGCACACAAAGAGATGTTGGGACGTCCTCGCGAAAAAAAGAAACACTCGTGGGGTTTGGAAAGTGTACCCTTTTTAGAATACTGTGCACAAACCAGGATCTAAAAAGGGGGCAAAGCAACAGCGGCGGAGAGAAACACTGGCTATTCGGACGGGGGGCCAAAGGTCTTCCAAGGGGAAAAAATCCACGATAGGGAAGTGCTGGGGTGTGGGAATTGGGCAGCCCTGGAATCCTCGTGAAAGCCAGCTAAGAAATAAAACTGGTCTATTTTGACTCAAAGGGGCGCACTTCCGAATCGGTTTCTTCAGTCTCTGAAACGAAGCCTGGGGTCCTGGGGGGGAGGAAGTGGTCTGTTTGTTCAAAAAAGAGAGGACGGCTGGGGGGGTGAACATTAAAAAGAAATGGGGTGGGTGAGCAGGAAAATGTCCGCGTAAAGGAGAACTGAAATCAAGGGAACAAAACACTGAAAAAAGGCTATGACAAATAAAGAAGCGGCTGAGTAAAGGTGGTGAGGGCGAGTCGGGGTGGTAAAGGGGGGGGGGGGGGGCTGGGGGTGGCGGGGGGGGTGGTCGGTGGGGGGGGTGGGGGGGCTTGGGGGGGTGTGCAGGAGCGATGAACGAAAAGGAAAAAAAAAAAGCCGCGAAAATCAATTGGGCCAAAAAAAAGAATAAAAAAAAAGAGGGAACAAAAAACAAAAACAAAAAAAACGCGATCGCAAAACTCGGAGAGGTATGCACACATTCAAAGTAAAAACATACACGCTCACTAGCCGCGTTATAGCCAGGGAAGTGGACTGCTCGGACCACTCGAACGAGGAATACCGGCGTTCCCGACGATCACCAATCCCTGAAAGAAGGGGAACTCAGGAAATCCGAAGCGGCATAAGAGCTGATCGTAACAACAACAAGGGAACTGGGGATGAGGAAGACCAAACAGGCGGGGACGCATAATAGGTTCCACAGCACGCCTGGTAAGGGGGGGAGGTTTGGTTGGGCAAAAGTTAGGCTTTGACAACAAGGTGATAAGGCAGTCCCAAACAATAGGTTATAGAAGGACACGCACCAAATTCCAAAGACTTGTCCAGGCGCACAGCCCACCCTTTTCAAAGTGAATCCTCCGCCGCGAGGGGAAGAAGCATATGTAATGGAAGGGCGACGGGAATTGGGGAAAACACACCAACGAAAACTAAGGCAGGGAAAATGGGATATCGGCAAGAATTTTAAAGAAGGGGCAGCCTGGAGGAGGAAGCGAAGGATAAAAAAAGGGCCTTGGAAAGAAAAAGAAGGGGAAAAGTCGAATTGGGCTTTAAGCAATCACGCTCCCCCTCAACAACCGGGCTTGGATCGGGAGTGCCGCAGACGGCTGTGTCATTTGACAAGAACAAGAGAAAAAAAAACTTGGAGGCGCGCCTGTCACGGGAATGGGGGGGGGGTGTTTCGAAGGGCCCACATCAAAAAGCCCGGTTGTGAACGGGATGAAGCTGGTGACTAACTGACTTGGGGGGGGGACCTCAAAAAACAACTCGACTGCTCCCCTCTTCTCCCAGGTTGTGTCGCGTTTTTTACTTCTAATGGTAAATTGAGTGGGGTCAGGGGTTAACGAACCTCCTGGGGGTGGAGGTCCCGAGCTATGTGAAAAGCTAGGTCTTGTTCGAGTTACCTCCGGGCATCTAAGATTTTTCCGTACGTTAGGTGGGGTCAAAAAATCACGAAAAAAATAAAAATCTCATATCCCGACTAGTCCGGGTCTGTCGACAAGATCAGCCGTTCAATTGGCCCAACAAAAAAAAAGGGAGCAAAAAAGGAGGGTCTTGTGGTGGGGGTACAATCCCATCACCCCTTGCGCTCCACCAGTGAAAAACAAGAATGATTACCTGGCAAGGGTGGGTTGTCTGGAAAAAAATAACCCCCAAACGTGCGTAGCAGGTGAAACGGTCGGTTGTCCGGAAAAGTCCATATATGGGGGTTGAGGAAGTGGGCCGGGAAAAAACAACGCTGGCTCTTTCCGAGTTGGAAGGGAAGACCGAAAGCAAACAATCACTTCAAGGGGGGGGGTGGAGGGAGGCGGGGGAAAATCATGAGAAGCGCCATTCTCTGCCATTCGAGCCGCCCGAAAACAGGTATGGGGGGGGGGGTGAGGGGGGAACTTTCGAGCTGGTTCATTTTCTGTTTCAGGAGTATGAACGGGTGGGGTGTGGGGGGGTTGGGGCCTTTCACAAACAACGGACTTTCCAGTGGGGTCATGGGGGGATCTTCCAAATGGGTTAAAAAAAAAAAAAAGGCAGGGTTGCGGCACCCTTGGGCATGGGGCGTCAACGTCTGCGACAAGAAAGCTGACGCGAAAAAATGGGGCAAAAAGAACTTGTCAAAAAAAAGGTGAGAAATTCGAACCATCCGCAGCCGCAACCATTTCCTTCTCGGACCCGACAGTTCTTGGGAGGGCATTCCGGTTTCTTCGTGGGCAAGCTTTGGGTCGGTGTGTCTCTTGCAGGTCTGCCGGAGGACCGGAAACTGTCAGTTCGTAAAACGCTTGGATTCCCCAACAAAAAAAAAAAAAAACCACCCCAAAAAAAGGGGGGAGTAGGTGGGGCGGAAGAACAGCGTCCGCACTTGGCCATTTAAACATTCCTGAGGGAGGGGGAACACGCAGATGGAGGAGGACCAGACCTTTCGTGGGAACATGTCCAAGACCCATAGGGAAGGCCCGGCACGTACAGAAAGGTGGGTTTTTTCACCGTTGTGTCGGTTTTGGACGCCAGGGTGAATATTGCAAGATTCGGGGGATACTCGATCATAAAAAGAAATGTTGGTGCACGCCGCTTGTGGCACGGGCCTGTTTCCTTCAAAAACCTAGGGGGAAGCCGGGCCACATCCAGTGGGGGAAAAGTCATGGGGAAATTTGCAGAAGAAGGAAAGTGCTGCTTGATACAGTTCCCTTGCAAAAATTGAAAGGGGGGAAGCAGGACTGAGGGAAAAACTCACCTACAGGTCCCCTGGTGTCGAAAACCAATTGGGCAGTGACAGCACACGGACACACCGGAACGGGTTGCGTGTTCCCAGGGGGGGTCCGGGTTCTTTCTTTGGAAAAGGGCATGAAGACGGGGAAAAAGCGACACGGCAAACGGCCAGGGTGGTTCCTTGTAATATGATCCGGGGGGGGAGACAGAAGGGGTTGCAGAAGCAGCTTGGGCACTCAGCGGGGAAAAACTACCCACCAGTTAAGAAAACATGTTCACGCAATTTTCGGAAACAGGGGGGGCGTTTAAGAAAGCAAAAATAGAATTCTCCCTGTTCAGTGTGAAGGGGCGAAAAACGGCGGCGGGGTATCGCGGTACGGGGCCCTCTGGAAATGACGTGACTTTTGGGTGGAGGGCCGAAGTTGTGGAGAGTCCCTTGGCTTGTACAGAACTAAAACACCAAGAGAAAGAGCCTGTGCACGTTTTTACCACGGGAAAGACACAACATGGGCGAGCAGCAAAAAAAAACGTGGGTCAAAGGGCACCAAACTCGTAGTTTCTCCGGGATTTGACACAAAGCCCCGCACGGAAAATGTGATACTTGCCCAGGCGTTCATCAGGTCTTGAAGACGTATGTCCGGTGGACAAAAAAAGGCTTTGGTAGAATGAAAGAAACAAATCCATGGGGGTAGCAGAAACCACTTTTCCGTGATGGCTGGGGGTGTCCCTCAATGAATGGGCGATTTAAGCCAGGAAACCCATCTCTTCAAGCAGGGTGTAAAGAGAAAGGGTAAAAAAAAGGAAGGGCCAGGGAAATGGGTGCGAAAAAAAAGAGCGTTGTAATACCAATGTAAAGGGAATCCGAGCCCTGGTCTCCACAACCACATTGGTGAACCAGGGGACCTCCCTCAACTTTGGTTTCCGGCGAACCCGGCCAGGGGATCCTTCATGGAGGTACTTGCAACGCAAAAGGACAAGTCGAGAGAAACAACAAAAAAAAAAAAACCGGATGAGTGAAAGAGAGAGATGAGAGAATAAAAAGGGGGCCCTCCTGACGGGGAGGGGGGAAAAATAGTGTCTGAGAGATCGAAGGGTAGGGGCACAAAAAGAATTCACATGGGGGGGGCGACAAAAGGCAAGGGAACTCTGTTGAGTAGCAGGACACCCGCCAAGCTCGCGGGAAGTACTTCGAAACAGGCGAATCTTTGAAAAGGGAAAAATGGTGGGGGACCTCCAAGGTGGTGGCGGCTAGAGGGAAGTTTTAAAAAGAAAACCTCCGCTACACCGAAAGCACGGGTTATACACTTGGAAGGAGGTGGGGGGAGGGAATACGAAAGAGAATTGCAGAAACGGGTTGTCTGCTCGCAGACTTTTTGATCAAAGTGGTCAAGCAAGGGGGGCTGCAGTTGATATTCGGGTTAGTGCGTAGAAAAAAAGAACCGATACAAAGTCAAACGGCACAAAGTTACCCCCACAGAAAAACACCAAAAGAGGGAAAAGGGGGGGAGTGAAGCGGGGAGCCGCTCTAAAAAGAAACGAACCCGGTTAGCATGGGACGAGAAGGGGAGGGGAAGGTGGGGGGCTGAAGTCTTCAAATGACCGACCTAGCTGCCAAGGGCAAAGGTTGGCTGGGGTTTGTGGAAACTTATCCACGTGAAGGGCCCCAAGAAACCAAAAAACCCATCGGAGGACAGGAAAACTAAATGACCGGAAGCGCTACCGGGGAATACAAAAAAGGGTCAAGAATGGGGATTACAAAGGAAACATGGGAATGCTCCAATGAACTTGGTAAGGAGGATGTGGCACCTTGGTAAACCAAAAAAAAACAAGAGATACCCGAAATGAAGGGAAAAAGCAGAAAAGTCATCTTCGGAAAAAAAAAAGAAACCGGGAGGTTGTCAAAGGGGGGAGAAAAGTCACGAAAAGGAAAAGAAAATACAGAAAAAGCGAGGCACCACTTTGCTAAAGGAACCTAAGAGGGGAAAGAAGAAGGGACGAATCACAGAGGGAGGAAGAAAGCCCTTACGGAAAAAAAAAATGCCGCAGTGAGGGGGGGTGTAAAGAGGATCTGAAGAAGGAGACGAAGAGAGGAAAAGGTAACTGAGGAAGGTGGAGAGCGGGAGGGGAGGGTGAGAAAAAAGGGCAACGGGTAGAGTAGGGAAAAATGGGGGGAAGGGAGGGGGGTAAGGGAGAGAAGAACGGGGGGGGAAGAGATGGGGAGGGTGTTAAGAGGGCGCAGAAGAGGGAGGAGAGAGGGGGAGGCGAGAGAGGAAGGATGATGGGGTGGGGGGGGACTGAATGAGGGAAGAGGGGGGGGGGAAAGGAGGGGTGAGTTTAAATGAGTGAAAGAAGAGCGAGAGTGAGGGGGGGGCTGGGGAGGGAAAGGGAGGGAGGGGAGACCGGTATGCGGAAAAGAAGGGGGATGGAGGGGGGAGGTGTGGGGAGGTTGTGGAGGAAGAAAAGGTGGGGGGATGATTGGGGGGGATGGGAAGGGTCGTTGGGAGTGGTGAAGAAAGCGCGGAGAGTCGACATCAAGGAGGGAGGGGGCAGAGGGGGGTTAGGGAAGAATACAAGAGTGTAGGGGTGTGAGACGATAGGGATAGGGAGACACTGGGTGGGGGGGTGAGGGGTGGGAAAAGCGGTGAAGGGGGCGTGGGTGTGTACTAGGATGAAAATAGGAAGGGAGAAGGATACAGGGAGGAGTGCAGGGGGGGTGGTGAGTGGGGGGAAGTGGAGGCAATGAGGAAAAGGTAGAGTATAAGTAGGGAAGGGGGGAAAATGAGGTGGAGTAGGAGGGGGGAGGGAGTCAGAGTAGCGGGGTAGGGAAGGGAGGACGAAACCAGACAAATCTCTGTCAGTTGGACGAAAGAGGTGACCGACTGAATCAAAGATGGTTACCGAATCACTGTGGAAAGATACCCCCCCCCGGGTGTTGGTGGAACACCCCCAAAAAAAACACAAAAGGGGTGTGGGGTTTTGTTGTTTGGGGTTTGTTTGTGTTGGGGGTTTTTTTGGGTGGGGTTTGGGGGGTTTTGGGTGGGTTGGGTTGGGGGGGGAGGGGTGTTTGTTTTGTGTTTTTTGTGTTGTTGTTTGGGGGGGGGTGGTTTTGGTTTGCGGTTGTTTTTTGGTGGGGGTGTTTGGTTGGGGGTTGGGTTTTTTCGGGTTTGGTTGTTTTGGTTGGTGTTTTTTTTTGTTTTGTGTTGGGGTTTTGTTTTGGTGGGGTTTGGATTTTTTTGTTTGGTTGGTTTTTTTGGGTTTTGTGTTTGTTGTTTGGTTTTTTGTTTTTTTTTTTGGGTGGGTGGTGGGCTCCGTCAAAGACCGCACGTCTTGAACGAAGCCCTCTTGTCGGGGGGATCAATGGACGAAAACTTAGTAGAAACTACAATAGGTCCGTCGGCCAGGAAGAGGCATCCAACCTCCCCGAACAAACTGCATTTAAATGGAGCAGAAAAAAAGACTGGAAAAAGTAATCGTCCGGGACCACAAAAAGATAATCCTCACCCTACACAATAAAACGGACCAATGCGAAAAAAAAAAAACTGACAGGACAAAAAAGGAAAAAAAGTCTTGATGCGTCGAGGGGGCTTTAGGATCTGAAACTCAGAAAATGAGAGAGGCAGCCAGAAAATGGAAAAAAAAAAATGGGCTCAAGTATATGGGGGGGGGTGTGCAACGTGCAAAAAACAATGGAACAAAGAAGGGACTCCAAAAAACACTTCACCATTCTGACATTCAATTTGTAGAACAACTCCTTAAAGAAATGCAAGGTAATTAGCCCGTAGGGGGAAAAAGCTAAGCCGGGTGTATGCTTGGGGTGGGTTAGGGGGGGGAAAGGGGTGCCGCTGTTCGAAGAATGTACCGGAGAATCTGGGTTTAGGAATGGGGGAAGGGGGAAGCACCGAATCTGGGAGAGAACCCGAAGGGGCAGGGGAGGAACAAAAAAAGGGAGGTCTAGGAAAAAGTTAAATCAGCAACAAACGGACGGCCGGGAGGCAGGAAAAGGTTGGTTTGTAAAGAAACCGAAGGCGAGGAAGACAAGAAAAAATTTATCCTCAAAAAGCTGGAGGGGGAATCGACTCCGGCAAGTAAGGTTGGGTCGAAAATTCGAAAGGACTGCATGCAGCGAAGAGATACGGGGATGTTGTGAGGGTGGGGAATCTACGGACCCGGGCTCGCGTGATTCAAACAACTTGGGAAGCCTGCAGCATTGACGGGGACGAACAACTTATCCCAAATCAATAATGCACGACGACACGATAATATGCCCGGTGTTTCTAGAGGGGGGTTGGGTGGTGCCAGAGAGTGAATCCAAGGACCCAGCGAGATTGAGGGATTTGCGAGGAGGAGGGGGGAGTAATTAAGGGGGGGGGTAGCGAAAAGAGGGCTGCTTGGACGGGGTGGTTGGACTCGAGAAACATATGGGGGTGGGAATGGGGGGGCACATGAGAGAAGTGGGGTGGATAAAGCCAGAAAGTCCAACCGGTTGTAACAGCAGCGAATTTTAACAATTATCGCGAGGTTCTGGAAAATAAAAAAAGGCCGCAAAACGTTTTGATTAAAACAAAGTTAAACGACCATGGATGTATGATTATAATGTGGGGTAATTTGATGTGGGGAAGAGAGGGTAGCCGGGAGGTAAACGTGACGTTTATAAGCAAACTTTCCGGGGGAGGGGAGTTACAGGATTGTCGAGAAACTCTAGGGGGTTTGTAGAACGGAAGCACTTTGCGCTACCTAATGAGAAGGACTCCGATGGGTAATAAAAATAATTAGGAGGGGCGCTCCGAGGGTACAACAAAAAAAAAAGCATGAAATTATAAGGAGATCACACTTACACAAGGGGAGGAAAGTACGGGGGGGTCTTTAGAAAGAGGGAAGAATACAACTAAACATGGTGGAAAAGTCAAAATGAGCGAAGGAAAAACAGAGACGCCTTGTGGTACTGAAAAAAAAACACTTACAATGAAGGAAGATGGGGGAAGGGGCAGAAATTCAGAAGGGGAGAATCGGGAGGATCACGGACAGGTTGAGAAAAAAGGGGAGGGGAGGTCCCGGAAGGAAATGGAAATGAAAAGTAACGTCTTGAGAAGTCCAAAACGCATAAGGTGAAAAAAAGACTGTGGGGGGGGAAAGGGGTTTACCAGGGGGAAGAAAGGCCCACGCAGAAGGGATAAAAGGTTTCGAAGAACCAAAAATCCGCAAGGGTGAAGGAATAAAGGAAAGGGGGCCTTCGAAGGGCGGGACGGGGTAAAAGTGTTGGGGGGTTAGGGGGGAAGGGGGGGAAAATCGCGAAGTGGAAGGCCAAAAAAGAACACGGACACCAGAAGGGGGCGATGTTGCCATTTGAGGCGGCACCGGAAAACAAGACTCAAAAAAGGGAGGGGGGATTGCCAAAATCGAGACCCGAATGAGCAAGTGGGAAGCAAGGAACCAAGGGGGGGAAGAGTGGGGGGGTGGGGGAAAAACAGCAGAAAAACAACGCCCCGATTCCGCCCTGTTTGAGTGAGAGACCTGAATAAAACAACGGTTTTGGGGGAATGAGGTAAACACAAACAAATGGATGGAGGAAGATCACAGCGGAAACACTTAAACTTATTCGCAGGGGGGGGACTGGGTAAGTCATGGTCCAGGACTGGGAGCGTCGGGGAGGGCCGGGACATTAAAGAAGAAGAAAAAAGAAGCCGCAAGGAGGACCAGACCGTCGGAGGAAAATGGATGCGGGAGGAAGAAACTCAAAGCGGGTGCCGGGAAAACAAGGGAGGGGGCGTAAACTTGTGGAAGGGGGGAAAGAGGTAAAAAAACAAGGGGGTTCTCTTCATGGGAATCGATAGGCTCATCCACCTTCAAGAGAGAGAAAAAACACACAAAAAAGAGGAAAAGAGGAAGAAGAGGGAGAAAAGAGACAGTCTGATGGCCCATGAGGGCCAGGGGAGGACACTTGGGAAAAAATATCCAGACCAAGCAAAAAATGGGGGGACACCAAAGGGGAGGGGGGCGGCACACCGGGTCATGGAAAGGTGGGTGTCGGGTCACCTCAAAGCAACCAAAGAGAAGGGGATACTGCTGGGCCACCTGAAAGCGTCAGGGCTTCTGGAGGGGCACTCGTAGGTGTGATGAGAAAGGAATCCTCCTAAAGGGAAACCAGTTTACTGTTACTATGACTGTAATCCCAGTCCAAAGGCCAAATCAAAAGCAAAGTACAGGGGAAGGGTTGAATTTGAAGACAGGGAAAGGGTTGAACTTTTTTAAGGGTGAAAAGAACGGAAAAGGAACAAAAAAGGGGGGCAAGTTGGTATGTCCAAGATTTACGACGTAAAAAGTTGGCGTAGATAAAAAGGGACAAAAAAAGTCTGGGTCACTCGTCGGGGGGGCGTCGCCACCCAAACCATGCCTTGGGGTGTTCTAGGTCAGGTGCACTCATGTCGGGGGAATCGAGGGGGGACTTCATCCACCCAAAAAATCTCACCATGCACAGAGCAGGTGGGGAGGGGAAGGTGCTAAGGAAATTGCAAAACCCCCTGTGTCAACTCCGACACCAAAAAAAGTTTCGGCAACAGGGAGATGGTTGTGCCCCGTCAAAAACTAGAGACTCAACACAAACACCATTCTACAACAAAAAACCGTTACCCTTAAGGCCGGGACGAAAAGGGGCAACCCGGGCTCAAAGAAGGGATATCAACTTCAAAAAGCGAAAAAAAATCACGGGGGGGGCATACCAATTTGACCACACATCTTCGCAAGGTGAAAGGAAGAAGGGAAAAAATGAAAGGAAAGTCTTGAAATTACAAGGTTGGGGATGGAAGCAAGGCAAGGGGGAGACGTCAAGCAAAAAAATCGACGGGCCACCAACCACTCGTCACAATTCAACTAGGGTCCTCAAATGCGGATACTAAGATGAGCGCATGCGAACGCAGTCTGAAAAAAAAGGGTCCCCTGTAAAAAAAAAGGGGGAGGGAACTCCCGGGAAAAAGGGGAGAGGGGGGGGGGTGAAAAGACGCAGGATGTGCGCAGGAAAATGTCGGGAAGAGCGGCCTGATCCACGAAGAAAAGATATTCACCAGAAGGGGGGGAAGTCCTGGAGCAGCGAGTAAAATCTCGGGGGGGGGGAGGGTTCCGGGGAAAAGCTCAGAGCACGAAAAAGACACCACACTCGAAAAAATTCTCTGCAAACGGGGACACACCACGAAATCATTGCACAAAGGAGGGGAGCCAAGGGGCAAAAGGTCGACCCAAAAATAGAACGCGAAGAAAAAGCCAACAGCGGGAACTCACCGGAAGGAAAAGTACTTGTGAGTAACCTCAAAAGTACGATACAGAAAGAAACGGTCGGGCCTTGAATCAAAACAACAAGGGAGACAACTTCCAACAAGAAAAGGTCAATCGGAGCTGATCGTGGGGAGCACTCGCGACTTGTTGGGGATAAGACAACGCTCGCAGACATTTTCCCAAACAGCCAGTGCAAGGACGGGGTAAATTTTGGGGAATTCGGGTTCGAAAAAGAACTGCCCCAAAAATAGGTATCAATGTAAAAAAATAAGGGGGGGAACTCAAACGCCCAAGGAAAAGCAAAGAAGAATTCGAAAAGCCGAACACAACCACCGTGTCAATCGAAAAGACCTTCCGCGAAGGGTAAAGAAAAAAAAAATAAAGATTGGACACGATTTGGGGGCGGGGCAAAGGGAGACCGCAAAAACCAGGCACCACCGAAAAAGGAAAGAAAGCGGATAATAAGAGGACGTATGAAAATTTTAGGGGGGTCAATCAAACAGAAGCAAGAATGACCACCAAAATGGGCTTGGGGGACCAGCGCCGCCCACCAGTAAAAAGCCAGTTAAGAGGGAACTGCACCACACCACCGAAAGGAAAAAAGAAAGATGACCGACAAGGAACGAAAACCACGGGGATAACCTAGGTGCGGGAAAAACTACGCACAGTGGTAGCTGGGTAGGGGGGGGAGTTTCCTCAAGCCACCCCGGGGGGGCGGATGATGGTAAGGGGACGCCGCACTCAGGGGCAGGTGTGCAACGGATTGGGTAATAGCAAAGGGGAAGAAAGGGTTGACGCCTTGCGTCCGGGACCCGGTTGAGGGGGGCCCCAATGCCGTTCAAATGTCGAAAGAAAGGGGGAATTGGGGGGGAAAAAAACGGCAGCCGACTAGAACTAACTGGTCAAAGAATGCGGCCTGTTTGGGGAAAGTTGTGTGGGGGGGGGGGGCAAAAAGAAATACAAAAGACAAAAAAAAAAGACATGGACTAAACACGAAGGGTGCGCGGGAACAAAGGCAACTAACGCAGAATTGACACCAAGAGAAAAAAAAGACCCACGCCCCAGCCAACGGGCAGAAGGGAAAAAGAAAAATCGACCTGGTTTGGCGGAAAAGGGATGGACCCTTGCGGAATGGGGGCCCGGGGGGGTGGACGCGTGCGTTCTCAAAAAAAACGAGGCACGTAAAAAAAGGTGACAGGGGTCGATGCGGCCTGGATTCGGAAAATTTGGTGGACACCAGTGCCAAAAAACGACTTAATTAATTGGGCGGAGGAACTCGAAAAAAAAAGGCTGGGAGGGGGAACCAAGAAAATCATAAGAGACGTCATCAAACGAGCAGAGAATCGGAAGTGTGGGGGCGGCACAGACGGGGCCGGTTTCACACCCACTTGTTGGGACTGGTGGTGAGGGGGGTCTTTTCGCTTTGGTTTGGTGGGGAAGGTGCAAAGCGGACGCACCGGAAGGGGGTTAAAATCTGCTTTCAAAAATTGCCAGGGTGTACGTGGGGATGGGGGCGGCCAGATTCAAAGGGGGGGAGAATACCAAGAGAGTAAGGTGCGACGGAAAGGGTGGTGAGTTCCAAGGAAGGAATACCCGCCATCTTCGGCATTGTCTTTCAGAAAAACGGAAGGGGTTTTCATACTAAATTTTTTGCAAAGTCCAGTGCTCGGGAGACTGTCGGGAATATGCCGATAAAGGGAACGGGCAGGGACAAAAAACAGGGACTGTATTGAGTAAAGGGAAGAAAGGATATGAAAAAAGAGTGGGTCTTAACTTCAAGAAAAACCGGGGACAAGGGCACAAGCACTTGCGGACAAGTTGGTGGGTTTTTTGGTGTGGTTTTCACGGAAGGGGGCATGGGGACCGATGGGGGGAAAAATTTGTTACGAACATTAGGGAGAAACGAGGGGGGAAGGGGGGGAAGACCTTAAAGAAATGTTGGGGGGGGCAAGGCGATGGGAGGGGACCTGATATGAATCGACCAGGGGAGAAAATCCCAACTTGTGTTGGAAAAATCCGGGCAGTGGCCAAATGCCGGGGAGAAGTTCAACCTCTGGAGGGGGGGGGAAGGGAAAATGGAAAATTTCAGGGGGGGGGGTAAAGAAGACTGAAGGGGAGGGGGGTGGAACAAAGGAAGGAAAGGTACCTGGGTCCGTGGCGTCCTTACAAGGGGGTTGGAGTAAAAGGGACCCAAACGGCGTCATTTGTGAACCCTGTGCATTCGGGGAGGGCCGGTGACTTGGGGAAACTAAACGTTTTTAAGGGGGGGGGGGACACTGGGAATAGGGCGCGGGGGGTGGGTTCTTGGGAAAGGAACAGACTTAAGAGCGGTGGAAAAACCGGGAAGAACTAGTTGAAAGAAAGAGGGGCAAAGCAGCGGGGGAATCAAAAAACCGTACCTTGTCACACGGCCAGGTTGGCGAAAAGACGTCCTCCCGGGGGGGTAAGTGGAGGTGGGCGAGCAGGGGGAGGTCAGGGGGGGAAAGGGGGTCAGGGGAAGTCGATTGGCCAAAAGGTGCTGTTGGGGAAAGGGTAAGGCTTGTTTGAATCGAGGGTGGCAAAGGTAAAGAAAACTAACAAACAAAAGGAAAAAGTTCCCACGTGCAACAAAATTTGAAACAATCACAAAAGAGGGGGGACAAACGTTCGCAGGCGCGCGGTGAGGTCGGGAGTGCCGAAACCACGCAACGTGGTGGCAAAAACGTGGGCAAAATTTGCGAAACCATGAGGACGGGAGAAAAAGTCCCAAGTTGTGGGAAAAAATGAAGGGGTGTAGAAGGGGGGGGAAGAAAACACAGAATGTACGGACAAAGGGCGAAACTTGTGGGTGGGGTGGGGGTTCCGTTTGGTTGACTTGGGGTAATCAGAGGGTTCTAGCAAAAACTTTGTGGTCAACCACGCATTTTCTCTGAGGCGAGCAGCTCAATTCAAGAGAGGGAAAATAGGTGGAAACGGAGAAGGAAAAAAAAGATGGTCGGGGAATTGTAGGAAAAAAGGGAAAATCGGCTCCATGGAGGGGCAAGGAGAATCGCGAAGGGAACGGGAATTTTAAACCGTCCACAGAATCGTTCAC
>Ga0179593_1482782_pt1 | contig 16078 bp, 36 predicted proteins | sample CZODoug2_1_08_16_FD_185931 | JGI IMG/M metagenome (GOLD analysis project Ga0179593, IMG submission 185931) | Vadose zone soil fungal communities from Angelo Coast Range Reserve, California, USA - CZODoug2_1_08_16fungal (PacBio error correction) | ecosystem: Environmental > Terrestrial > Soil >...
TTTACCGGAGGGGGGCCGGGGGTTCTCCGGAACATAGACGAGGAGGGAAAGCCCTGAACGCAGACGGCGGCGTTGATCATCAACCGCGAATTTTCTAGGGAGCCGCGGTCTATACGGGAGCTAGGTAAAAATCAGGCTAAAAGGCAGCCGATATTGAACGGAAAGAAGGCTCTACCGGAGGAAATGAAATTTGAAGAGCCGAAACGCTCTGCCGAACAAAACGAACGTGGAAAAGAATGATTCTACAAGTCCATCACTTTGACCGGAAGCAAAAGACTTGACACCGCAGCGCGCGCAGAACATGTCCGGCTTAAAAAAACTGTTGCTGAAGAAATTGGAGAAAAGTGGGTCAACGGGTAAAGAGTCATTTGAGAGAAGGGAATGGAGCGAATGGCAGGGGGAAAACGGAGGAAAAAGAAGGAGGGACAAATGTTTAATTAAGAGACCGCTGCGTATCGCGATACGGAGTGAGCGACTGAATCCTTGGGAGGACGGTAAAATTTGCAAAGCATTGGGGTGCAACGTGGGTGAGATTCGTAGTCGCTGGGGGGGGGACCCCTTTAATGCAGGCGGGAGAGAAGAACGTCGGACAAAAGTCGGGTTCGCCGAGAGAAGAAGCACCGGGTAGTAGTAACGACGGGACTGACCAGGTGGGGGAGGACGGGGAAAAAAAATGCACAGGAAAGTTGGGGTGGGAAAAGTGTGCGTCAACGCGAAAAGAAGTTGGGAATCGCTTCGGGGGGATACTCTGGAAAAGGGAATGAGGGGAAGAATGAGACGCATAGGCTCAAAACGTATAAAGAAAGATTGGGGATCTAAAGAACACAGGAAAGCTCTTATTATCAATGGGGGGAAAGGGAAGAACGTGGGGAGGGAAGATGATGAAGAAGAAAAACCATTTTCTTTGCGTCATCACGAACCGTATACATAGCGATAAGCGCAAGTGAAAAAAAAGGCAAAGAGGGACTAACCAGGTACGGAAACAATAGGAAAAGCTTTTTGGACAGGGGGGGATTGGGGAGGGCAAGGAGAGCAATTTCTTGGTAAGAACCGTCTAATGGAGACTGCACAGCAAACCACACTGAACAAAGAAAATCAAAAAATTTCAAATCGCAACCTTAGGGGGAGATGGTTCGGAGAAAGAAAAGTGGAAGGGAAAGACACCGGAAGGGACGAGTGTAGGCAGGAATTGTGGGTAGTCGGGGGACAAATTTTTAGCAAGCAGTTAAGAAGGGTATTGACGAATCTTTGAAAGGAAAGAGGGAAATCCTCATTCACAGGGACGAGAATGATACGGAGAGAAGGAAGTCGGAAACGGTCCGACACAGGCTACGGAGCAGTTTAATTCTACCGGCCTGGATGACTGAACAGCTTTCAAGAGATCAGAAAAAAAAAGAGAATCAGACGGGAGCCATCCAAACTATTAGAAAGGGGGGGACAAAGGAGGGGAAGAAGAGAAAAAAAGTGAAGGAAGAGCGACCGAGGGGGGTAGAAATCAGAAGGCAAAAAAGAGGGTAAGGAACGGACAGAACAATCCTGGTTTGCGGGGAAAGCCTTCTTCAATTTAAAAAAGAGAGGAAAACGACACATGACCTGATGAGAAAGAGGAGAAGAGCAACATGAGGAAGGAGAGGAAGGGAAACGCTAGGGTGCATGACAACAGCGCAATCAGTGAGTCAATAGGTGGTGCCGTCGATAAAGACAGGACAGGAATTGGTTTCTCTTCAGAAATCATGTCAAAAAGAAAAGAAGGGGGGAACAGAGAAAGCGGTTTGGGATGGGAAGATGAGGGGCACAGTAAAGGGTGATGTAAGAAGGAGAATAAAAGGGGGACCGAAGAACTAGGAGATATCAATAGAAGAAACGGGGCCGAGAAAAGGATTGGAACGCTGAAAAAGAAGAGAGGCAAGGCGGAGATCGGGGACAAGGAAAGCGCTCGACGAGGGGGAAACGGGGCAATCGGGAAAAAAATTAAATTTAGGGGAGGAAAGAGACCTGAGAGAGCAGGAGGAAAAAGAAGAAGAAAAGGGTCAACTGGAGAAAGGAGTTCGAAGCCAAGAAGGCGGGACATTTTAGACCGTCTTGGGTTAACTGGTAGAAGTCAGAGAAAGACAGCGAGGTCGATTGCCTTGAAAGTCAAGAGTAGTGGGAGCAAGGTGGTGCAGCCTGGTCAATCACGAAGGCGGAACGGAGGCGGAGGGAGATAGTTGAAAAAGCGAAGCTTATGGAAACTACGGGGGGGGTTACTGGAAGAAGAAAACGCCGCAATTGAACCCTGCGGGTCAAAGAAGACGCCAGGAACTTACGTAAGGGGGGCGTGAGACCACTTCTTAGTCCAAAAGGAAGGAGTGAGGGAGGAGGGAGCTTGAATTCGGCAGATATCAGAGACAACCACGAGAAAGGTAGGGACAAGAGGTGCAATGAGCAAAGGGCAGCAAGAAGAAGCAGTTGTAGAGCAGCCATTTCGAAAAAAACTGAGAAGAGAAAAGAAAATCTGACGTAGGGGTAATGAAAGAAGAAAAGGAGGCGGAAGGGAGAGGCTAGCTGGCTCAGGAAAGAAAGAGGACCGTGTCAGGTGGCGAACCCATTAAAGAATCCACCAGGTAAAAGGAAAGTTTACAGATGAAAAGATGGGACCAGTGGAATAAAAAAAGAAATACGACTAAAAAAGCTGGGCACGAAAAAAAAACATATAGGCAGAACCGAAACCTGTAAATGAAAGAAAGGGGACAGGAACTAGAAAGGGAGAAAGAACTTGTGCAGAAAACAATGGAGGAAAGGAGAATGGGAGAGTGGGAGAGGAGGGGCTTCTTCAGACGGAGATCAGGGGAACGGTTTTCGAAAATAAGGAACAGGGCCAAAGGGGAAGACTCGATGGGTGGGAAGGGGGCTAAAAAAGGGGGAGGGACCTCGACCTAAAAGAGAGGAGAAAGGGAGTGGAGAGTGAAATGCGAAAAAAGAAAAGGGATAAGTAACCGGAGGGCTGAGGGACTGAAAAAAGAAGCCTTTTGAAAAAGGAGGGGAGGGAGAGGGTTGGGTGAGGGGGTAAAACAAGACGAGAAATAAAATAATCACCTGACGTCTGAGGGATGGAAATCATAGGGAGAAAACACTTTTGCCCAGAGGTGAGAAAAAAAGGAAAACGGGAGAGGGGAAGGGTTCCGAGGACAGCTCAACGGCGGAGGGGGGGAAAGAGAAGCAATCGTGTGGTTGGGAAAATATGGAAAAGGGAGGGGCGGGAATAAAAAAATTGAAAATTCAGAGGGACTTCCTAGAAACGGGGAAGACTGAAGAACTGGTTGCAGGGGAAGAAAAGGGTGAGAGGAGACCGAGGAGTTCCGAAGAAAAGCTGAGGGAGGGGCTGGAAAATCTGGGAAGGTCAAGGTTGAGGGGGGACGAAAAACACAGCGGGAGGAGAGGACGGAACGGGTGGTGGAGAAACTCACGAATAAGGGGCACACCGTGAAAGGGAGATGTCTGACCGAGGAGGAAACGGAGAAAGTAAAGGGAATCGGGGTTCGGAGAAAAAAAAAAGGTCGAAAAGTGAAGGGGAAAGCGAACAGGGAAAAGAGAGAGAAGGACAAAAGGGCTCACGAAGAAAGACATGTCTCCTGAAGAAAGGGGGGCCAGGAGAATGGGAAAAAGAGGGGAGTAAAACGGACTCTAACAAACCAGAATGCTCGGACGAAAAAGGAAAAAAGGAATTCAAGAGGTGAGAATTGTCGGAGGGGTAAAGGTAGGAAGACAAAGGTTAATGGATAGAAAATTGGTAAGGAAAAAGGTCACGTGCAAATTTTGAACAAGACTAAATAGTTGATAACTCCGAGGATTATCAGCTCAAAGAACGGGCGGAGACTTCAGACGACAATAAAAAAAAAGAAACTGTTACGCTTCACAACGGAAAATCTGTGAATTGTGAGGGGGGAAACTTTAAGAAAACAAAGAGGCCTTGTGCAGGAAGGGAAAGGAATATAGAAGGGGGAGGGACACAACTCAGGACCAGGACAAGAAAGGAGGCCGAAAAAAACGAAGGTGAAAAATCAACTCAGCGATCAAGGTAAAGGTCATTTGAGGGAATATCACCTCCTTCTAGGGCTAAAAGAGACACCTAGAAAAGAAAAAGGGGGGGTCCCTAAAAAAGAAGGAAGGTCAAAGTATTTTACGAAAGAAAAATACTGGGGGTTGCATGGTGGGAAAACTAAAATGGGAAGAACGATAAGAAAAAACAAAAAGGTCGACTATCTTATTAAGACAAAGGGCGATTTTTAAGAATGGAGCTTAGAGACGCGAAGGCCAGGAGCCAAAAAAAAAGAAGGAAGGAAAGGAAGAAACAAAAGAAACGCATTAACAGGGAAATGAAAAAAACTGGCCTCAAATACGCGCACAAATCGTAATCGTGAGAGGATAGGGGGGGACAGCGGGTAGAACGTAAGTACAAAGCAGAAGTCCAGGGAGGGTAAGGTTCAAGAAAAAAGGGCCGTCCAGAGAATACACAGAAGGAAAAAAAAAAACTAAGTGAGAAAATCTTAACCCCATAGCACGAGGTGAGTCAGAAAACAAAAAAGGGGAGGATATAAGAAAATAAAAGGTGGCGTGAAAATAGGTCTATTAGAAAGGGAGCCTTACAAATGAAAAAAGGGCAAGAGCATTGACCATTGGAAGTCATGAAGGTGGGGATGCAAAACGGTGCCTATAGATGAAAAAGAAAAGTTACCAAAAAAAGATAAAAAGCTTACGCCGGGGAAAGAAGGGGAAGGGTTCGTCAAGCGAAAGGAAGGAGAGAGTTAAAAGGATCTTCCTTCAAAGGCGACTTAAAGGAGAGGTTTGGGGAAAATCAAAATTCCCTCACTTTGGAAAAAACAGAGACGATAGTTCCGGAGAGAAAAAACATGGCGAAAAAAAGAGTCAACGCAAAACAGAGAGAGACAAAAAACGGATATGATTAAAAGAAATAGGGGGACGGGAATAACGGGTGGTCGATCCCTTTGAAGATGGAAAAAAAAGAACTCTAGAGTGAACAGAAAGGGGGACTAATCAAAGGAGGGAAAGGGAAAACGAAGAGGTTTAAGAGAGAGGGGGGGAGCCTAAGGTGGAGATAGAAGAACCCTGTCATTGGGGGGGAAACAGCCGATCGAAAAAAAAGACTACTGGAGGAAATGATGTGAAAATGAAAAAAGGGGGGAGAGCTACGAGAAAAAAAGAAGAAAACAAAAAGGCAATGAAAAGGCAGGAAAGAGAACATAGGGTTCCTTGCCAAAGGCCAGCTGAAAAAGAGAGACGAAGAGAAGGGGAGAAGTTATAAACCGAAAAATGTTTTCAGGGAAAAAACTCAACGGAAAGAGAATCCTGGGAAGGGGGGAGATCCTTTGACAAGTTGGAACTTAATGATCATGAGGACAGAGATGTAGGTAGTCAACTCGATGAAAAATCCACGAAAGAGGACTGGTCTCAGTGGAATTACGTGAAAAATGCGAATAGGAGCAGGGGGAAGAGGGACTGCTCAGTCGGGGGAGCAGTTGGGAGCTGTTCCAAGGGGGGGGGAATGTGGTGGGGGGGGGAATGAGGAAGGGGTGGTAGAAATGTTAGAAATAGAGGGATGAGAAAAAAACGTCTTTCCAAAAGCGGTTGGAGAAACTAGAAGAGTCAAAGGGGGGGGTCAAGTTACTCAACGTTAGGACATTGAGAGTGGTAAACCAAAGAAACAGAATAAATTTTGGGGTTCAGGGGGGAGGGGAAAAAATATTGGTGGGAAGGAGAATGTTAAAGGAAAGGGAGAATTACTCAGGTCAAAAAAAAGAAAATCAGAAGGGGAGTTGGGAGAGGGAAACGCGCAAAGGGGGACTCTCTTTCTAAGAAGGGTTGGATCAAGCCTTAACGTGGCCAGTTCAGGGGAAAAAAGTTAGGCAAAAAAAAATTTCAAGAGGGGGAGTCAAAAAGAAAAGTGTAGAGGACGGATAGACAAAAGACGAAAAACCAATCTCCGAAAAAGTGAAAAGGCCGAGGCAAGCTTGGACCGGGTAAATTGGGTGGGGCGGGGGAAAAGAGACCTAAGGGGTGGGATGGGGAAAAAAAGAAACGTGTGGGCTGAAATAATTAAGAAAGTCCAAGCAACAGTTGAGGAAAAAAGGAAATCGAGCAACGTAGTGAAGGTTCTTCTAAATCAAAAGAGGGGAGAAGGGGGTCAAGGGGGGAGGGAGAAGGAGAGAGGAAGGCGAAAAAAGGGGGGGTAGCGGGGACAGTGTTAAGAGGTACCTCTGAAAAGAAGCTGGGGAAGTAATCCTTAAGAAATGAATTTCTGGGAGAAGGGGGGAAGAAAGATATGTAGGAAGGAGGAAACCCTGGTAGGAGACTGAAGAAGTGAGCCGGGTACAGTGGGTGGGGCGCCCGAAAAATCTAAAAAAAAAAAATCAGTCGCTGAACCTCCTCACCAAAAGAGGACCAACTTCGAAGAGAAAAAACCAGGCAGGAAAGAAGAAAAACTTGGGGTAGCAATCCTCAGAATACAGGCGAAAGGAAATGGTCGTCTACCAAAGAAAATAATGGGGGGGATGGGGGAAGGCCTTCTTCAAGCTCAACATATAAAAGCATGACTGAATTGGGGTGTAAAGAGGGACTCGGAAGAAACTTAGGAAGGAATGAAGGGGCCCGAGATGGGGATGGAAAAACGCAAGAAGGAAAAGATAATGGCCGAGACAGTCGGAAAACATCGCCCAGGAGGGGTGTCGAGGAAGAAACAACCATACAGCGAAAAAAGGGCGGTGTAGAAAGAGAAGATGGGGGGGGAGGGGAGAAGAAGATTTAACAGGAGGTGTTGGGGGTTACCACTGGATGGAGAAAGAAAAAAGAAAATTTTTGAGGAATTAAATGATAAAAACTTCAGAAAGAGAAGGAAAAAACGAGACGAGGGGAACTAAAGAGACAATCACGCTAAAAAAAGGAGGAGAGACGGCGGAGCAGGATCCGAAAAATATCAATCGGAAGCACGAAAGAAGGACGGGGAGAAAATATTAAAAGGGCATGAAGGAATCTAAGGAAAGAGAACCCTGTCGTTCCTTCGAGACGGTCTGGAAAAGACGGAAGAAACTCTCAAGGAGGGAGGAAACGTTAGCCAGGGGGAGAAGGACGGGAAGAGTTGGGCGCTACCGCGGATGAAAAATTGAGAAGAGAGCGGCCGCCGAGCGTGGGGAAGGAAGGTAAGATGGGAGGGGAACGTACACCGAGAGAGGGGGGAGAGGCAAAGCAAGCAGGCAGGACCAACAGGCCGAAAGAGGAGGGGGAAGCTGGTGAGGGACCAGACGGAAAAGGAGGGATGCATTGGAAGGGGGCCTACTCCAGACCAAGGAGAAAGTAATAAATGCACTAGGACTCAAAAAAACAGAAGGGGAAGGCGGGGGGAATTCAGGCTGGGAGAAGTTTCTTCGATAAGGGGGGGAGTGTGGTTGGAAAAAAGGAAGGAACGGGAGCGGCTTAGGGAAGGCGAGATCCAAAAAGAAAAACATGAGGAGAAAAAGAAGGTAGGTAAGTAAGGAGAAAGTCACCTAAAGAAGAATAAAGTGGAGATGCAAAGTGAACGCGAAAACTACTAAGTCAAAGTGCTGGGGCGTATTCGACAGACGGGAGGGAGGGGATGGAAACTGGAGGGCTCAGAAAAAAAACAACCAGAGGAAGTTTTCCGGGGACAGAAAAAGAAGGATACCTGAAAGAGGGAGGCCAGGCGTGGAAGGGGAAGATAACACAACTCAGTTACGTCTGAACCTACGGCAATAACAGAACAGAAAGTAGCGCATCAGGAGGAGGGAAAAGAAAACAGAAAGAAGGAGAGGAACAAAAGAAGTATGAACCTTGTGAGGGACCGAATGAGAAATAAGGGGAATGGTAGGAGTCAGTTGGAAAGTCTATCAAGAGAAAGCAGGGGAGAAAAATAAAACGTCAGGAAGAAGAGGACTCTCACGAAGAGGGAGAGGAAAATCTAATTGGGGGGAGGGGTCCAGAAGGGGGGCATCCCGGCATATCAAGAAAAAACGACTTGCAGGGGTATACGAAAGGAAAAACTCGGTTGCATGGAAAAGAAAGGTCGTTAATGTTGAACTTGGGATCAGAGGTACTCAGGCTAAAAAAGTGGTTCTGAAACATCGAAAGTCGGAAAGGGAAGAAGAAAGTGTACAAATCAAGAGACAAAGAAAAAAAGGTCGTCGCCCTGGGTAGGGAAGAAGGGGCGCGACTCGCCGGGGGGTGAAGGACAGACGCCACAATTAAGAAAAGGGGTAAGTTGCAATTCTCAGGGGGGTAAAAAAGAAAAGTTCATTTGCCTGAAAGGGGGGGCAAGGGACTAAATAGTTTCGGGGCGAGAAATATGGAAAGAGGACAGTATGATTTTTAGGCCTCTAGTTGGGGACTGACGGGGAAGACAACAGGAAAGGGCAACATGAAGGAGTGGGGAGACTCACCGGGAGGGGAAAACTGTGGAGGGGAAAGAAAAAAAGATAGGGAGCGGAAGTTAAGGGGGAAAAGGGGGGGGGGTGAGGGGGGGGAAAAACGTAGTCTAAGAAGTTCAAACAGTGTCTCAAAGGGAGGCGGCTGGGCGGTCAACAGCAGGAAGAAATTGGCGTAGGGGGAAAGGAAAAAAAGAGACCATGGCAAAACCGTCTTCGAAGAGAGGAAGTCTAACGGGAAGAGAGAGAGAAGATCAATGGACTCGAAAAAGGCTGTTTGCCTGGCGCGCTACACAAAGAAAGGCACATAAGAAGTGGCCCTAGGACTGAGGCTAAAAATAAGGAAAAACAAGGAACCAGGTGAAACGGAACGCCAGAAGGAACCAAGACATTGTGTGTGGGTTGTCGCATGAAAAAAAGGAAAAATTGGTAAAAGGGGAGAGAAGAAGAGGGGGGATGATCCCAGGAGTCAGGGGAAAGGGGGAGGGAAGAGGGTACACGAATTGAAAAGGGAATAGGACGCTATTAAAAGAAAATAAACTGACAAGATTTTCGATGATGGGAAAACGGTGAGAGAAGTTTCGGGGCTAAGGAAGCCCTAAAAGGGGGATAGTCGGGGGGGGTTCTTCCTTCATAGAAGAAGAAACCGAAGAAAAGATGGGGAACATCAAGGAGGAAGAGAACTCATGAAAGAGTTAAACAAAGGAAATGACAGTGACAGGAAAAGAAAGGTTCCGTACAGCATTGGGGAAAAAACAAAGAAAAGACTAAAAAAGGAAGGAAAAAATGGAAACCAAGAGAGGGGGAGGGGGTGAAAGACGACCAGGAAGAAGGGAAGGAATAAAAAAGTTCGATAAGGAACTCGAGAGGGGGGAAAGTTGGGGAGAGTAGACCTCAGATTCCAATTAGGAAAAAATAGCATAAAAACAAATACAAACGAAGGTTCAAGAAAAGCCGAATAAAAGAAGCTCAAGCGGGGGAAAGGAGAGGGAAAAGGAAACATCTGGGTACTTAATGACAAAAAATCCTGCACTTGGAGGGGGTATTTCAAAAAGTTGCAAAAGAACCCTCATAGGCTAAAAAGACAGGACATGAAAGAAACCCGATTTCCAAGAGGGAAATAAAAAAGGGGAAAGACAATATTTCCTGGGCAGGGCTCAAGGAAAAATGGAGGGAATGAGACGAAAAGGAAAAGGGAAAAGCGCTTGCAGGGCGAAGGGGAAAAGGGTCTACTTGTCTACTACCGGGGATGGGAAAACTAACTTGAGAAAGTGGGTGGGGACAGTAGAGGGGGGAAGAAAACTGGAAGAACATTTTCAGAACAAGAAGCTAAGAGCACAAGTCGGAAAGTGCAGATCGGACGAGGGGGCCGAATGAAGGGAAGAGTCGGGTCTACGACATAAAATGAGGGGACAACAGCGGGGGGATTTCGCGGGGGGAGGACGAAAAGAAAAGGCGAGTCAGGGGAAAGAAGAGATGCTAGGGAATGGAGAAAAAAGAGAACACCAAGGCTTGGGCCTAAGAGAGGAGGAAAAAAATTAATTATTATTAAATATAAGAGGGATGACCGCCATTTGGGGGAGAAAGGGGGGAGCGATAAAGAATAATAGTGACCCAGACGACGAAGGACGATGTGGCATAAACCGAGAAAGTTGGAACAAATGGAGTAATAGGCAGGAATTAAAATCAGTGGGGGGAAGAAAAAAGATTGGAAAGGGGATCAGAATCATATCTAAGGCACGGGGAAAAAAAATGTTGCGCGCAGGAAAGAGGACAACAAGCAGAAAAGAACAACAAAAAAAACGTGAAATGAGGTATTCGGAAAACTTCATAAGGGGGGTTTATGAACCAGGGGGGGTCAAAAGAGGGTCAAAGGGCAGGCGCTAACTCTCTTCTCGAGAAAATTTGGAATATAAAGTCAAACAAAACAATTGGGACAATAAAGGGGGACCTTGGGGGGGAGAAGGGGGTACGCCTGTAAAGATTTAGGAGAGAACATTACTGTCAGAGGAGAGGGGTCCCAGGAAAAACTAGTAAAATGCCATCTAAAATTAAGAAAGTTTGGGAAAAAAAAAGGTAAACGGGGCAGGAATCGCCACGGGAAAGGGGATGCGGAAAAAAGGTATGGCGGCCGGTTCTTGAAAAGAGGTGTGTGACGGTTTTTGGGAATTCAAAAAAGGGGGAGGGTTTTTGGACTAACAGGGAATTCGGGAAAAATCAAGATCAGGGGGCAAAAAAGAAGGAGGAGCCAGGATAGGACCGTAGAGACAGAGTTGGGTACGTAGAAAAAAGGGAAAACCATTGCGATGGCAAAAAGTCAAGACGTTGGGTTAAAGGGACATAAAAAAGAAAGGGGGGACGTGACGGGGTGGGGGAGAGGGGATAAGGGGTTGAATGAAGAATAAGAAAAAAATGGGTCACATAAAAAAAAAAACAAAGCAGGAGGGGCGGGAAACTGATTTAGAACTTAGGGAGAAAGGGGCACCTGAGGAATAGGGATAACGTGATAAGGAAGAATGGACCCTTTGCGGTATACAGAAAGGCGGCGTGATAAGGAAGAAAAAAAAAAAACTCTCTCCAAGGTTTCACGAAGAGTGATCAACAGGTGAGGGGAGTGGGAAACAAGGTGGTGGAGGGGATCCGTTCCGTTTTCCTGGAAGGGTCAGCATCTGACCAAGTCAACGCATACCAAATGATCGAGAAGTTAGGGGGAGAAAAAAGGGAAAGGAAAAAAGAATTATAACCAGGACTGAATGGAAGGAATCACGGAGGGGTAGGAGAAAATGGGGTGAGCTGTGTCCATTTTTTTTAGCAAGAGGGAAAAGAAAGACTATCTTGGTACCAGAAAGAAGGGCAGGCACAGGGCATCAAGGGTCGAAGGGAAAGAGATCGATGAGGAGGCCCCTCTCATTCAGAAGGTGGAGAAGGAGACAGTGGTTAGGAAAGACGGGAAAGAAAACAAACTAAAATCAGAGAAGCTGGGCCAAAAGACAAACCGAAGAAAAAATGGTGAAACCAGGAGTGAAGGACAAAAAAAAATTCCAAATGAAGCGAAAAAAAGGGTAAGGAAGACAAAAAAAGAAGAACTCGTGGGACGCCCAAAATATGGGAGGGGACGGGTGAGGAAATGCGGTAACCTCAACAAAATAAAAAAAACGGAAGGGGAAGTATTATGGATCTAAAAACTGTTCAGGGAGGACGTAGCGGAAGGAAAGATACGGTGCTGACACACTTGAAAGGAATAGGGGGAAAAAAATGGAAAGGAGGAAGAAAAGAGGCAGGGTGGGGAGACAGGGGACACTTCATAAGACAAGAAAGGGGAGTAGACGAAGCCCGGTCTGGGACATCATAAGTGAGACCATCGTTGGACGGGGGGGGGGAAGCTGGAAAAGAAGGGGGCAGTGAAACAGACATGGGGGATGGGGGGAAGGAACTAGTTCGGACAGAAGTCTCAAAGGGAGAAGTAAAAGGCGCAAGAAAAAAGAACGTTTCCATACAGAGGGGGGGAGGGAGAACCAATCAAGGCCCGAATCGCTGCCTAGGGAAAAGTCCACTAAGCGGGGGCGCTGGAAACGCAACAAAGAGAGAGATAGGAAGGAACAGGGGCAGGCACTCGTACAAAGGAATAAGTGAGGGGGGCGAAAAAGACCAACGGAAGGGACTCTGCTGAAAAAAAAAAGCCTAATAAAAAGATACCAAAAAGCATCAGGGAGGAAAAAATGCGAAGGTGAGGAAAATCTGCGGGAAGCGTTTTGAGCCTTCAATAAAAAAAGTCACTAATTAGATCTCCTGCAGGAGATGGGGAACAGAAGGGCATAAAAAGGAGGATCGTGTGGGAGAACAAACAACGCGAAACTGCATAATAACCACGCGTTAAACGTGGACTTGAAAGAAAAAAAGACTATTGAAGGAAAATGGGATGTCAAGCAGACAACCAGCGCCTGAAGACGAGGGACGACATCAAAAAGAAAAAAAAAGAAAAACCAGCCAGTGGGAAAGAATGAGGAGAGCTGCCTGGGAGGGTAAAAGCAAGTAAGAGGATAAGGGAAGGGGGAGAGCGCAGGAAGGGATATCAGCGAAACCAAAAAGGAAGGGGAGGAGGAAAGGATGAAAAAAGAAAAAAAATACAAAGCAAAGAAGATCATGTTTAAGCAAGGGAAAAATCACACGAAAAGATAAAGTGAGGGGGTAACTGTAGGAAAGAGGAGAGGATTAAAAGGGAGAAGGACTTGCGATGAACAGTAACAGAACAAGGAGAGCTAGGTGCCGAAGAGGGACAAGGGAAAAATTAAATAGGGCTGATAGAAAATGAGGGCAGAAGAAGAAAAAATAAGAGCAAAAATCGAATCACAAAGAGAAAATCTCATTGGGGGGTCGTGGGTGGGGGGGGAAAAACAAATCGAAAGTCACCTGCCTAAAAGGACGTGACGAGAAACGGAAAGACGGAAGTAAAGAGAAAGGGCACTTAGCGCCGAGAAGGTGGGCTGAGGAGGGGGAAGAGGAATTAGTAACTGTGGGAGAAAAAAACTTCATGCCCTGGGTTACAAGGGCAAAAAAACCAGAAGAGGGAGGAGCCGAAGAGGGTTGCGGGAAAGGAAAAGAGTTCAAATGCCGAAGTAGGGAAACGGTTATAGGAGGTGGGGAATCAGGGCGAAAGCATTCAGTGGGGTGTCAAAGAGGAGAGGGGGATTTGAGACATTTTATAAAGGAAGAGCAAAAAATGGGTTGAGGAGAATCTAAAGAACCAAGGATCCGTCTCGGGGGGCAATAGCCCCCAATCGGCCACGAACCCAAAAAAAACCGTCCAGACAAAACCAACAACCAAGAAAACACTCTCAACTAAAAAATAACCAAGACAACAAAACAGGGAATAAAAGAATTTCTGGGGGGTGGCAGGACACACATTACCAAGGGGCGTGGGGCATCGCCGCAAGAAGGGGGTGACAACGATGTCTTGAAGGAGGGAAACGAGCAGCCCTTCCGAGGAATAAGTTGCGTTAGCATATTGACCTCATCAGGGAAGAAAAAGAGGGACGGGATCGAAAAGGAGGGAAAAAAAATTGTAAAGGGAGGGGAAAAAAGAAAAAGGCGGTCAGGCGGGTGAAAAAAAGATCGTTCGAGGATAGGTGATATGAAAGAAGGTAGGGGGCGGACGACTGGGGGAAGATGGATGACAAGTTGTGCAAAGGTGAGAGTCTGCTGGCATTAACAGCGCAGAGCGGGGCGCTGGGGACTCAGAGGAAACAAGGGCACTCAAGGTCGCTAAACTAGAAGGAAATCGAAACGGAATCAGATATCTTCCAGGCTCAAGTGAAAAGAAGGAGGAAGTGCCGGGCAAAAGAAAAAGGAGAAAAGATAGAAGGCAGAAAGCTGAAAAACGGGACAAAGCGAAAAAGAAATCAGAATCAAGAAACTCCGGGTGAGATTTCAAAAGAAAGGGTTGGAAGGAAACCATAAATTGGGGAGGAAAAGAAAAGGGGGTCCTTAAGGAAAGGGGGGGGACCGAAGGGAGGAGTAGAAAAACTAACTAATGCAAATATCCAACAAGTGGAGGATCTTCAAAGTCAAGCAAAGAACGAAAAAGGTTCAGAGAAAAGTGAGGTTGAAACGGGGGGGGAGGGGGAAAAACTTATTGGGGGAGACGAGCAAATAATAGAACCGAACGTTGAAGAATGGGAACAAATATACATGGGGGGTCTGAGAAAAAGATGGAGGAGGATCAGGGAGCGGAAAGACCACTCATTTCAGTTGGGACCCATCAAAATGGTGAGAATAAGAGGAAGAACATACTTAATCAAAATTGAGTCAAAGGAGAAGGGGGGAGGAGGCATAACCATGGTTTCCCGGCAAAAAAGAAAGAACAGGGGGGGGACAAGGGGAAAAAAAGGGAGGAATGGGGGGGGAAAGAGGACGAAATGTAAGACGAGAATATACAAAAATTCTATACTTGAGGGAGAAAAAAAAAGGAGGGGGGTCAGGCCGGAAAGTTGATAGAATCCGCTATTCAATGAGAAAAAAGAAACTAATAAGGGAAAAAAAAAGAAAAAACTTTGTGGAAAAAAAAAGGCAGAAATCGGCAGCTGGGGAAGGAGACTAAGGAGCAGGGAACTTAATGAAAATCAAAACTAAAGTGGTAGCATCCTGGAATAACAGACAAATAGAGAAACTGAAGGGAAAAAACGCTGGACATGTCAAAATAAAGGGTTGAAACCAAGTTTCGGGGATAGAAGGAAAAAAAGGACTTGCAGGGGACTAGAGGGACGTGAGGAAAAAATACGCAACGATTATATACGGATAGACTTTAAGGGAAGGCTCAAGGGACGTTTGGTGTTATTCAATCGGGAGGAAAGGAGCTGCAACATTTTCAAGGGGAAAGAAGAAAATAATCACACGGAGAAATCCAAAGATCAAGACGGAAGAAAAGAAGGAAGCTCGAATCCGACCATCAAAGGCGAACAAACCAGAGGAGGACGCAGGGGGAAATCAAGAAAACCGGCAGGAAGAAATACTCAGTAAGAGAGAGAAAAAAGAAAACATTGAGAGAACCACAAAAGGACACGCCAACATTCCGCTCAACAAAAGAGTAGAGAAAGAGAAAGATGGTCTGGGGAAAAAGGAAGGGTAAAAAAAGGGGGCTCAAGTGACAAAAAAGCGGAAAACTCGGACACACTGAAGGGTTATGGGAGACCAACGAAAAGTTGGAAGAAAGGAGGAGGGGACCAGCGAACTCTCAGCGAAAGGAGGGGAGAGGTCAACCGATCTTGAAAAAGATCTCCTCACTGGGAGCAAAAAGGACTGGGGGGGGAGGGAAAAAAAGAAACACAAAGCTGCAAAAAAATTAAAAAAGGATGAAGGGCCTCCCCTCTCAGAAGGTTCAGGAGAAAGAAGGAAACAAAGAAGAGCTCGGCCAGAAGTATGGAGGAGACGAAAAGGGATGAAATCAAGGGAGAGGGTGTACTCATGGGGAAAATTTTCTGAGCATTTAGAAAAAGAGGGGGAACGACAAGAAAGCAGGGGAAAAACACATACAGGCGGGTAGAGGGGAGAACTTGACAGAGTGAAGGCGAAGTTACCGGTGGATAAAGAGGAAGGAAGGTGGGATGAAAAAAGTAGGGGTTTTTGTGGGTGCAAGGAGAAGGAGGGGGTGGGGCTCAGTGAGTAAGAGTAAGCATCACGGAGGCCAAAGAGAGCGGGGTCGGAAGAGAGCAAGAGGACCTTGCAGATAAAAATGAGTCAACATTTTAATCGGGGGGACAACCACAAAAGAGGGGGTGGAAAAAGAGGACCAAAGTAAGGGGGGGAAAAAGGAGGGTTGGGATACAGGGAATAAGTGACAGGACACGAGGAGTTGATAAAACGATCTAATGCTTGAGAGAAAGCGCTGTAGGGGCATCGGGAGGTATGAAGAAGTTGGGAAGGAAAAGCGTGCTGGGGGGGGAAAAAAGATTTATAAAGCAGAAAAAATAAGATTTGGGGAAGGCCCGAAATGGCAAGAAATTGAGAGCCAGAAAAACGAAGGGAGGGCCTCAAACGAACATCGAAAGCTGGGGGGGGAAAGGGGGGTTTATTGTCAGGGGGCGAAAGAGGCAAAAAAGTTGGGGGGGAGAGGTGCTGGTACTTGAAAGTAGGGAAAGAGGCAGGAAAGC
>Ga0179593_1265846_pt1 | contig 16077 bp, 19 predicted proteins | sample CZODoug2_1_08_16_FD_185931 | JGI IMG/M metagenome (GOLD analysis project Ga0179593, IMG submission 185931) | Vadose zone soil fungal communities from Angelo Coast Range Reserve, California, USA - CZODoug2_1_08_16fungal (PacBio error correction) | ecosystem: Environmental > Terrestrial > Soil >...
TCCGAGTGCGAAGCGGGTAATCAAAACCTTGCGCTTACAACTAAGAGGGACTAAACCTCTTCAGTCGACAGTGTGAGCGGAAGACGAAAGGCGCGAAAAGCGAATGACAAAAAAAAAACACGACCGTGAGAATCGCGACAAAGACGTTGTTTTTTAAGGGGAGGGATCGAGTGAAGCCACACAACCAGATGACGAGCTAGCTGGAAGTGCCGTGCATAAAAAAAAAAAACGGAGAACTCATCAAGGCACTTTCCAGCGAGAAGTCGTAGGAGGGTTGGGTGTTGACATAGCCAGCGGAAGGAACCCTCTCAAAAAATGACTCAACTGCACGGGAAACCGACACGGTTGGCAAGAAACGACTCCATCTAACACCAACTTCGACTACGAAGATGGCGCACAACGCGCCATCTCGGGAACAGACACTTAATTTGAAAAAATAAACGATCAGAGCTTCGAACGCGGAAGGACTAGAGCAAAAAAAAAAGTCTCCGAATCTCGGGGGCTGGGTCGGACCCACGGGGGAAACGCCCTCGCGCAGTGCGGATGCTCACGCTTGCAAAGCCGGGGAGTCCACGACTGGGCTTTTAAGCGGCCCGGCAGGAAAAATACACTGAAGTCACAAAAGCTACTAGGCGGCCATAAAACTCAAATCCGGCAACACTGCAAGGAGAGCGTTCCAACCAAGTCCAAGTCACGGGAAGAAAAAGCGGATCCGTAACAAGCCCAGGCAAATTAACAGAAATATAAACAACTGCAATAGACCGCCAATAATAAAAAACCGTGAATTTGTGTGGGAAGTCGATCCGAACGTGAGGATGTGATCAAAGACCCCCTGTTGAATGAAGAAAAGAGGCGGAAGTCCACGCGACGCCTAACGTACACGAAAAGACTTGAGGGGACGGGGGTTAACACGAGAGGCAAGGGAAAACAGGGATCTGCGCGCAAAAAAGTGCTAACCGTACTGCTTGAAAACAGAAGATCAGTCATCCAAAAAACATCCCGCCGGATTAGGAGTACCGAAAGAAAGAAACCTGAATCACATCAAGCATAGGAAACGCTCTTTTTTAACACCTCAATCCAACCACAAAGGGGAAGCCAAAACCAGGCAGAGCACAGGTGGAGCGGAACTCTGGCGCGGGCCAGGCGCAAAAAAAACTATCATTCGATGGATCGGCAAGTAACGTGCCTCTGAAGTGCCCAGGGCAGAGAGGATAGAAGGCGGGGGCTGCGCCCAACGTTTGGGGGACCAACAAAAAAAAAGGCGAGCCCCCCACCAACAAAGGGTCTACCGGCCTGACCTCAACCGGAGTATGGCAAAACAAAAGCCAGTCCAAAAAGAGTAGGTGCTAAAGAGGAAAACCGGGCAGACGGCGCTACTGGGGAGGACGTACTCCCACCCATAAATCTCCGGAGGTGGAACGGAATCATTGTCTCTGCACGGGCCGGCCTGTGGCAAGCGATTAAAAAAATAAAACAGGCGACTTCGTACTCAAAACGAACGGCAAGGAACTTATCCTCGGGGCAGCTGGTAAAAAAAAAGTCAATGTGGACAAAAAATTAAATATTTCCTCATCAAGCGTAGAAGGCAGGACCGCACAGATAGGCATAAAAAAAAAATCCTACGGTCCAAAATCGGGAAACAGTGGCCCTTTTGATTTCTGGGAACGGGGCTCGGAAGATGAAAAAAAATACAACGCCCGAGGGGGCATCACCTTGGGGAGTTGGAAACGCCTAAGTCCCCACGAGAAAACACTCGGGGAGGGGGGTTCCGCAATAGGGCTCGGGAAATAAACCGTTCAACAGGAAAAACCGCAGACACCCAAGCAGAGAAAAAAAACAGCGCGGACGAAAAACTAAATAAATCGGAGAGGGCGTGATGAGCACTCGGTATGCGGACGAGAAAAAACGCGGCGTATCCAGACCCGGATGCCAAAGACTTGAGGCGCGGGAGGAAGGGAACCCTTCAAACAACACGCCACAGACAAATGGAAGGAAACCGGCAGCGATGGCGTCAGCAGGGGCACAACTTTTCGGCAATCACGCGGGGGGTATGAACGTCGGAACCGTTGGAGCAAGAAACGCTTGGAAAAAAAAGCACATGGTGAAACGGCCACCGGTAGGCGCTGCGGCGCAGCCGCTGACAAACTAGGATGAAAAATTACAACAAAACTGCAAAGGGAGAAACTGTGGAAAAAGGTAATGGAAAAACAGGAAGCGCGTCAAGAGGAACAAGCCAAAGGGGGAAAGCTGCCACATTCCGGCCATCACGAAACTACATAAATCGAGTCCTAAGTCGTCGTCAGGGGAGTCGTCAAAAAACGAAACTGTCACCGGCAAAATTCGGTTCAAAAAAAGGCAAGGAGGTAAGAAGCCCGCCGGAGGAAGAAAAATTGGCATCTCCAAAGCTTGGAATTGCAAACTCGGGCCCTTTTGGTCTGGACGAGAGCCAAATTCGCCTTGCAGCCTGGTAAGGAGAGTGGGTAGGGAATGACTGAAGTTAAGGAGGGGAAGGGTGAATCGAAGTGAATAATCTACGGATCCAGGACAGCGCCAAAAAACCTTTTATTTCTATCGTACAAAAAGTCAAGCTAGATGGGCCGAAAGAAGAGAAAAAAAGTAAATGCGAATGAAATCAGGGGTTAAAAAACGTGTCCAGAAAAGCTGCGTCGTCAGCAGTTTTTCATAAGGGGAACTGAGGGGCGTAGTACCAAAAACACCGCCAAAATGGGTAGGACAGCTATCACGGAGAGGGTTGAAAAGGGAGAAGGTGGTGGAGACAGTTGATAGGGAGGTAATTGTTGCCAAGCCGCCGGTCACAGGGGGCATTCAGAGGGAAAAAAAACGGAAGCGATAACCTGTAGCCCTTGGGGTGTTTTTTGGAAAAACGCGATCTCGTTGCAACAGACCGTCTGCGGGGTCACAGAAAAGGGCCAAGTCGTCAGCGGCAATCTAAAGCAGGGTCTTCAGCGGGGCCAGAGCAGCATAAAGGTGCTGAGGGACACAAGTTTCTCAAGGCGCTGCAGGTCCAAGGGCCGTTTCAGGGGATTTATGTGAAAAAGTGCTGGTCGGGCAACGAGGGTGAACAAGGTGCAATCGCCAAACCTATAGCAGAAAAATAACCAACCAAAAAAGCGCGATAGTTATGACGAACAAGGACATCGCGTAAGTGACTCAAAGGTCGTAAAATATCGATACAACAACACCCGGAGAGGAGAAAAAGGGGGGAGGAGAACGCGACCCGTGCCCTGAAAACAGGTAGCTAGAGGTAAGGGTTCCTACGCACATCGCGAAAAAGTGTTTGGGAAATGGATGAATGAGAACAAAACACTAAAATAGAACGGAAAAGGGCCAAGGCCCCACGCCCGACCAGCCCCAGTCTACTGGGCCTCAATCGAGATCATAAAAAAAACGTCAATGTTGATGGACCGACCAGCGCTGACAAAGAACCACGAAGAACTAACTAATGCGACTCAGTGTTGCCACTCTAGAACCGTGACCTTACCGAAAGCGTCCGTTCCGCTCGACCTCCGGAAAAAGTGGCAAGGTGAACACGTGGCAGGGAACTAAACGCGCCCAGTAAAGTGAGCCAGTTTATCGCAGCGAAAACGTTGTAAGGCACTGACCAACTGGGGACACGCGTTTGAAGACCAGAGCTCAGAGTGGAATAAACACCGGCGACATTAACCCAATTGAGAGGATAGCGCAGACCATGGTGGTTGGGGGGGGGTGTACTAGGGGGAACCGAGTCAAGCCTAACCAGAGAAGACCTCCAGTCGCGGGACCGTAAAACACCTAGTAAACATGGAAAAATCGAAATCGCGGGGGGGGAAGAGTCGCAACGTCGCTTGGGAGGTGTAAGGAAATCAACCGGTATCTGTTGAGGGAATGCGGTCAGGGATCCGGTCGGGCGAAGAAACGCTAAAAATCGGACGATCAGGGGAGACAAGCTCCCTGGGGGGGGTAGTTATCTTAAAAAAAACCAAACGTAAGGTGGACTCATAGTCCGCAGAACCAAAAGGGGTAAAAGGCGTTTCAAACCAGTTCCAAAGTCTGAGCACTGAAAACCAGGCCCTCGACGGGGGGGAGGCGGTCCACAGGGGACTGAAAAAGAAAAGGGAATGTGCAGTTGGACGACTAAGCCGCCGCGCCGAGGACGCCGATGGTAAAAAAAGGGGAAAGTGGCGGACCGGGGACGAGTTGCCGACTGAAACGGTCCGGAACGCCCCGTGGCAGGAACGTACCCTTTAATCCCATTGGAAAATGTTTCCGGAAACCATCTCTGTGTCTATCAAGCAAGTGCGCACACAAACTACCGCCAATCTGAGCGTAACAAACCAGGAAGGGGCTTTGAGCAAAAACGTCTGTGACCAAGCCGACGTACTACCAAAAGAATTGATTGACCAGAAAGAAAGAAGCGGGGCCGACTCACGCGTCAGGGTTGCCTCGCCCTAGGGTTTGCAAGACTGAAAGTTCAACCCACATGCTGAAAAAAAGAATTAGTGGCAATACGCGGGGAAAGCAGGCAGCGCGTAAGCGTACCGGAAAAAGGAATAAAAGATTTGATCTCAAACGCAACGTTCCGCGAAGTCGAGATGGGGTATCCGACGCGAAGAGGGGAGGAAGGGGTGTGAGGGGGACTGTTGAACGGTAATGGGCGAGAGAGAGCCCCTAGGGGAACAGGGACTAGTTTGGGAAGTGGGGAAGCCAAGTGATGCACTCGTCTGCGCGAGGGGGGGGTCCTCGAAAAAAAGACATCAACGTAACAAACTGGGAAACCTGGGTTGAGATCTGAACCCTTTCTGGCTTAACGCTAGGAGATGCTCAGAACGTATGGGGCGGGAGAGCAGCCAGAAGGAATGAGGAAATGAACAGGTCCTGGGAAGTAAAGGGGAGGTTTCAGCGAAATGAGAAGCCGTGGGCCGAAATTTAGGAATAAAAAAAAAAAAAAATTCACCCATCCGTGGGGGGAGGGTTTTCAAGACGCGGACAAAAAGTGAAAAGAAATACCCCATTCGCACACAAAAAAGATACACTGTGCTATCTGGCGGGTTGGGGGAAGGAGAAGAAGGCGCGCCCGATAGGGGGGAGGCAGAGACCGCACTTCTAAAGGAATCCTTGGAGCAAACTAAAAGGGGGTCGTGAAGTAAACTACCTGGGGTGCGGGGAAGGGTTTACCAAACTTTTTGTCCGAAAGGAAAAAGAGATCGCGCGCGAGAGGGGAGGCCAGCAAGAGCCAGTCTAAAGGGAAAGATCCCATAGCATGAGGACGAGAACAGCGAGCATGGAACGGGAAAAGGGTGAAACTCTAAAGGAAACGCTCCCGCAGGGGAAGGGCTGGATAGGGATTGAATGAAGTGGTTTAACCCGAGCCGGGACAGCGTATTCGCGGCGGGAGGTAGGACTTCAAACTGCTCCTCCGAGTGGATCAGAGGCGACTTATGAGAAGGACGGGGAAGAAGAAAGGCACGGGGGCGCGAAAGAGACATCAGACGTGGGGAAAATCAATCGTGTTGACCCCCCGACAGAAAGCTGTATCCGGGGAGCGAGAGGCGTGGAAGAAAAATTGTAGCCTAGACCAGGTTGTCTGCTAAAGGACTCTCATGACGTCAGAAGGGGGAAAAAAAAAACCAAGTGAGAGGAAAAAATTTACGAGGCACGATAATGGACGGGGAGGAAGAGGGAAGGGCGGGGCTCAGGGGTGAAGGGGCACAAGGAAGATGGCATTAGGTGTGACAAGGACCTGCACAGGGGGCCGCGATCTCTCGATTGTTGCAAGGGGATGGAGAAGGAGAGGGAAGGGGGTCTTCCTGGAGCCCACTTTTAACAGAAGTAAGAAAAAAGCAGTAGCATGACGCGAGCGAGGGAGTCAGGGGCAAAAAAACAAGACACACCCGCCTCTGCGACAAGGGACGGGAGACGCAGGAAGAGAAAAGGAGAGAGCGAAAAAAAAGCCGTTGATTTAAACAATAGAAGGGCTACAGACGCAGGAGTTCGACATTTGGGGGTTTTAAGAGGGAAAGCTACTGAGGCAGCAACCGGGTTCCGGAGTTCAGGACTCGACAACGAATCGTGGGGGGGGAGAGGGGAAGAGGCGTGGGAGAGGAAAAACAACAAACGGCGTAAGCTGAAAGGTCACTTATATCAGCCGAAAAAAAAAAACAGGATAGGAAAAAGAGAGGAGAAAACGGCAAGATTCCAGAAGACTTCGTCGAGCTGGGGGGGGACAAAGAAAACCCGAAAACAAGAGAAAAAAAAAGAGGCTCGGTGGAGAGAAGGTCAACTAGGCAAAGGACCTTTGAAAACTAACTTCGCTCAAAGAGAAAAACAACATTTCTACTAAGAGGCTTGGAAACCGAAATCGGAAAAACGCACTGCGGTGCGAAATCTAACGCTGAGTCAAACGCGGAAGGAAAGAAACGACAGAGGAGAAGAAGAAGAGGATTTTGTAGTGGGGTGAAACGCAACACTAGACTCTCGCGTACTTACACGCTTTTCCGCAAGATGTCCAAAAAAGGGTGTGGCGGGAATCGCCCGGTCCGCCCCCTAAACTGAAGGCAAGAAAAAAGACATAAAAGGTCACACATAATCTGACGCCGGAAACAAAGGGAGGGGAGATCAGCGAACAAAGAAAAAAAAGCATAAAAGAAACAGAATATCGTGACCCGAACAAAAGCACCAAAAAGGATAGACTAGCCAACTTCTTACCACAAGGAATGTAGAACTGGGAATTAATGCCACAAAGAAAGGGAAAGTTTTTGTAGAAAGGACGAGTGAATCAAGAAACCCTTTTCAGGAAGTCTAAAGGCCTGGAAAAGGGGAAAGCTCTCACGAGGCACATTCAGAAGAGGGGCAAGTGTGAAAATACTAAAAAAAGCTGAAGTAGGGAAGTAGCACACACCGTGACAGTCGGGAAAACTCCTCTAATCAAACGAACAGCCAGTCCTGCAACAACCGCTTCGAGGGAAGTCATCATCCAACAACAAAGGGAATCAAGTAAGAGCAAAGTTTTACCCCCCTAGCTCCCCAGCAAAGTAGAAGAGGCACCAGGAGGGGGAGCGGGTCAAGGAAATGGGCAAGACTGCAGGGAGCAAGGTAGAGGTGGGGGGAATCGAGAAAGGTCGATGTTTCAAGGTCAAGTCGAAAAGCCCGCCTGCGTTTGGGGGGGGGCCTAGAGAATATCTCGAGATTTCAGGGGGCTTGCGAAAAGTTGGGGGAAAAGCCTAAAGCCTCCCACGAAAACCAGGTGACTTCCGTACAGTGCTCCACAGGTACTGGGGGGGAAAAATGGACCTCAGACTGAAGTCCCTGTCTAGTAGGGGAGGGTCCTGATCCCGCACGGCTCTACGGAGTAATCACAAGCCCTCTGCTTTGTTATACAGGAAAGTCTCGGGGGAAGGGGGACCCGTTCTTGGCCTAAGGAAAACAAAAAAAAAGAGGGGTGTGCACCTTAGGGGAGAATGCGCAAAAGAACTAACGCAGAAGTAAGGACTGGCGCCTTGTAAACCGCAAAGGAACGGGGGGACACAGGGAAAGGAACAGAAGACTCCGCGGGCTGAAGAAAAAAAAAGAGGGAAAAGAGCAGCTAAGAAGGAGGGGGAAAAACACGAATGGTAGGAGAAAAAAAAAAATCGGACCAATTGGAAAGGGGGGGATTTCTTGCAACTAGCGGATAAAAAGCGCTACCAGCAAAGAGTGCATTCAAACTGGGGGAGGGGCCAGAGAGAGGGGAAAAACCCAGAAAACAAGGAGAAAGTCAAAAAATAGGGAGAGCTGCGAAGCCCACGTAAGGAAAGGACAGCAAAACAACAAGGCCTCTCCTCCGAGGAGCGGAGGAAAACGTATACCCCGTTCGAGAAAAAACAGTGAACAGGGTCTTTATCCACGAGAGGGCCAAGGAAAAGCGCTACGAGGGGGAAGAGAGCCAGGTTCCCCCCTTGAGGCTCGGGTAAAAGGGGGGCTGTTGGTGCACCGCGGCAAGCGAAGGCAAATACCACAAGAGGGAGACGAGAAAAAAAAATCAAGTCATCAGTATGGACGGTGAAACGCGAAAGTAGAAATCACATCGGGGTTCGTGAGGAGTAAAAGGGACAACGTTTATGCACTACGGCTTGGGGTGGGGGAAAAAGTCCAGGTTTTTACGGGAGGTATAGGCTTCTCCTAAGAGAAGCGATCAACGAGGGACGTGGAAAAAAGGGAAAGCTCTAAGGTGAATGTAGTGGTACAAGGGCAGGGGGTGAAAGGATCTCAAGGTAAGGTGAAGCAAAAAGTGAACTATAACCCTTCTGCTACGACCAGAAGACAGAGGACTCGACGGAAGACTAAGCAGCACATTCCATAGGTAAAAGAGCTAGGTTCCGCCAAGAAGAAAGCAAATCAAAGCCTGGCGGAAGTTTTCAGGCTCCCGCAGAAAACCTTTGGAAGAAAAAGTTTGGTTTCTTAGGACATGGTAAACTGAAATAATAGGGACAGCGGAAACACTTAAAAAAAAAGGGAGCGTAGTCGGACCTTAAGGGACTGGGCAAGTCACGTGAGAGGACTTAGAAACGACGGATCACATCATGGAAGGGGCACAGAAAGGGGGATAAAAACTTCAATTGACGTACGAAAATCACGGGGAAAGGGGACGTATAAAAGATCGTAGTCTTAAAATAAATCATTTTTGCAACAGAAGGTAAAGATCCTGGGAGAAGTGTGAGGGGGAAGGTGGAAAAAGCGACATTAGAAATGAAGAAAACAAAAAACACCCAACACACCGCAAAAAGGGGTATGGATCAAGAAAAGTCTCAATTGGGGGGGGAAGTAAGTTTTTTACTGACCGGGGGGGCAAGAGGTAATTGTGGAAAAAAAAACATCCTGGGACAGATTCGTCAGGTGCCGTCAACGGTCAGAGGAGCGTAACCGGGGATAAAGGGAACCTGGCGAGAAAAAATCGCGGCACCAAAAAAGCGTCGCGTCACAACTTCCCTACTGGCCATTCTCGAGAGGAAAGCAGGTGAGGAGCATGGTGGAAAGAGCAGTAAGGGAGGGATCGGTGAAAAAAGCAAGGGGTCGGTAATCGCTGCCGGTCATCGGAGAGTGGCGGGATACGAAATGTGGGTGAAAGTAGAGCAGGGTACGGTACTGCACTGGGCGTGGGACACTGTTCCCAGAGCAAAGGAAGGAAAGAACCAGCCAAAAAAGACTAGGGGGCTTCTCGGAAAAAAAAAAGGAAAGATAGAGAAAGGGCTCACCGAAACTGGAAAACATATTGTCTTCACGGGCCGCGGTAAACTAAAAAAACAAAAAAACAAATGCTTGTGATGAGAAAAGAGAATGACACGAGACCGTGACCAAAGGAAATAAAAGAATGGCGATTGACAGGGGGGGGGGAAAGACAGACCTCAACTCTAGGACAAGGGGGTGGTGGGCTAATTTGTATCGTGAGAAGAAGGGCGAGAGGAAAGTGAGTAAAAACCTTGGGTGTGATTTCGGGTGGGTGGGGGGGGGTGCCGTTGGGGGGGGTGGTTTGTGGGTAGTGAGATTGTTAAGGGCTGGGGGGGGGCGATGGTGGATGGGGGTGGAGTAGGAGGGGGGCGTGGGTGTCTTAGGGGTGATTGAGGAGAAATGGGGTAAGAAGAGAAGAGGGTCTTGGGGGGGACGGAGGGGAGGGGGTAGTTTGGGTGAGAGGAGGGGGAGGGGGGGGGAGTGTGGGCCTGAGGGAGGGGTTTCTGTGTAGGATGGTAGGGGTGGGGGGGAGGTGTTTGAGGAGGGTATGTGATGGTGAAAAGGTTGTGGAGGGGGGGTAGGGGAAGGATGGGAGGGCGAAGATGAGGGCCCGCGCTGGGAGGGGTCGGTTCGTTAAGGTTATCATCCTCCTTCCTTCATTTGGTTTATGTTTTTCGTGTTTCAGGGGGAGGGTTGGGAGGGGGTATTTTGATTTTGTTCTGACAAGAATTGGAGAAGGTTGGGGATGTGGGGAGAGAAGATGAGTATCGTTGGGGTGAAGGAAGGGGGATGGAAAGACCTCAATCCTCTACTACTTGTCACGAAAAGGAAAAAAAAGCAGACAAAGAGAGAAATTTATGGGGGAAAGGGGCGCTGAATACTAACAGGGTACTAACACTCTACGCCCCCGAAAAGAAGAGTTGTACAAAAGATCCTACCGCCCCTGGGCCAGAGGACTACGCTAGAACCTGAAAATGGGAAGCATCATTTTTAAAGGCATGCTGTGCACGCGAGAGCGACAGGGGGGGGCAAGGGAAGAAACAGGAGGGGGTCACTAACGCTGAAAGGTAAGGCGCCAGATGCTTACGGGGGGTGTCAGAAAATCGGCTCAGAAAAAAACTTCAGACCACCTGAGCCCGACACCCATGGCAGGAAAGGAGAGATAGGGCATCCCATTTAGGTGGGGTGGGTGTGGTGAGAACGAAAGGGGGACCCGCGTTAAAAAAGACTCACACGTATGCAATGGAAGAGATTGAACGTCGGAACCCGTGACAGAGAGAAAAAAAAAAAGACGAGGGGACTATTTCGGACCCGGAGATGGGGCGTTTGGACTCGAGCTCCAAGGTATGTGAGTAGTAGGGGGCCAAGGGAGCCAAGGTGGGGGAGGAACGAGAAAAGCACGGAAAAGGTCAATCGCGAGCAAAGAACAACTCAAGGAACTGTTAAAATTCAAAAAGGGAAGGGGGGGGAGAAGAAGGAAAACCCAAAGGTTCAAAAACATCGGGGGGTAAGGGAAAATAGGGAAGAAATGACAATTAGAGAGAATCAGCTTACAGCGGGAGAACAGGATCAAAGTACACGATGAAGGGAGGTTAGAGCGCAAGAAGACTTCTCCTGGGTAAATAAAGGAAATGAGTGCAGGAGACTGAAGGTGAAGAGGGCCCAAATTGGATAAACGTTCCAGGGGGCGAAGCGGGGAAGGAGAACTTACACTTGGGAAGAGAGAAGGGCAGTGGTAAGGAACCATAGAGTAAGACACGTCTGAGGAAGAACGGCATTAAGGAAAGCAAGAAAACAAAGAAGAAAAGGGTAGCAAAATAGTTCTGGGATCCAAAAGGAGGAATACTTGGATAAAAACACGTGATTTGAAGAAAACCGACATATAAGATAACGTAAAAGGCAGGAGTTAAGGAGGGAAAAGACTTGTTGGAGCCGCCGTGAAACTGCTGTTCATTGAAAAAAAAACCAAATACGATGAACACGGACCTTCAAGGAGTTGGGGAAAGAAGGGCAGTCTAGCAATCGGTGGAAGAGAAGTCGGAAGTCCTAGAAGAGGTGAGTCTCACAAACAAGTGACAGCAGAGAAAAAGGTAACCTGTTGATCCGAAAAAATCAAGGGAGAGGGACACGGGGTTGGCGGGAATTTGAAACGTAAAGGTTGGTATGAAAAGCAAATAGTGAACGGGTAAGAGTGCGTAGGGGGGGGAAGGTGGGTCTTTTGTAAAATCCAAGGTGAGGCATCCTGACGGGAGAGAGTGTGGATCTAAATGACCCTTGAAAGCAATCACACACTGGAAAAACTCCTGTTGGGGGAGATCTACCTTTAAAGGCGTGAAAAGGAGGAAAAATGAGAGAAAGGAGGGGAGGGAAACAAGGATCAGCAACTCTTATGGGGTTCCTTGGGGGGGAAAAGTGCCGGTGTGACTGGTGAAATCTAAAGGACAAATTTGCGAGGAGGGGGGGAGAAAAAGGACGAAGCCTGTTGGGGCCCAAAATCCAGGGGGAGGGTTTGGCAACAGATGCGGGAAAAAAACTACTGGGACCAGTAAGACCAAAGAACAACGTAGGAGACATACAAACAGGGGATGGGGGGGTGTGAAGTACTTACTCAGGAACGAAGGATGAGGGATATCAAATCACCTAACAAGAAAGGAATGGGATCTTCCTTGCTGTTGGAAAGAAGTGAGGGAACGGAGGAACCTGTTTTGAGTCAGATTCCCAGGATGGGGGAAAAACGTGTGGGCGAAACAAATGAAAAATCAGGCGATGGAGCGAGGAAAAACAAAAGCAGGTCAAATCTACTTTGACCGATACCCCTAAAAAGGCAAACGGCTCGAAGACAAAAAGGTCAGCGAAAAACTGTACAAAAGAATCGCAAGCAAAAAATTGGCGCTGGAAAGGAAAGGGTCTGAAGGGGGTTAAACACCGACCTTCTCTTAGGTAAAAAAGCGGGGCGGAATTGAGAAATTCCAGAGACGAGCGAGGCACCGCGGAGAGCGCTGAATGATCAGGGGGGAGGGAAGCACAGTATAAAAAGGTGGAGAAAAAAGAAAGCGGGGGGAGAGAATCGCGTGTGAACCTACCTCAAGTTAGCCGAAGATAGGACTAGAAGGAAGGTAGCCGGAAGGAAATGGGGGGCCGTGCTCACATAAGAAAGGGAGAAATAGAAGACAAACAGAATGGCTGGGGAGGAGGGGTTGAGAAACCGGCAGTTTGTAATAGTGTAAAAAAATAGAATGGGGCCGGGGCTCTTGTTGGAAAGTTCTCACCCAAAAAAAAAAGCAAAAAGGGTGGAAGGCGGGGGACCGGTATATAAAGAAAGGGTCAGGAGGGACGAGCAGAAAGGACGGGATTGCTAATTCATTGGTGGGAGGGTCCTTTCATATCAAAACAAAACCGTGGGGAAAATCACGGCGGAAAGCAGGTGTCAAGACTAGAGATAGGGATCCTTTTGGAATGAAAAACTAAAACTCTCCTCTGCGTATAAAAAAGGAAGGGGAAGAATCCGGAGGGAGGAAAGAGGAGGGAGATAAACGAATGGGCCTTTCCCAAATATTTGAGGAAAAAAAGATCAGTCACTGAAAAAGTTGGTGGAGAATCGAAGATGGGAGAGACACATCTCTGGGGAAACATGAAGACCAAAATAAAGTGGGTCAGGGGAAGGAAGAGGAAAAAAAAAGAGACGACTAGGTAACGCTGAATTGCCTTCGATCGAAAACAAAAAGAAAAGAGAAAGATCGCACGGCCATTTCCAGAGAGAAAGGGTCCGTGTCGGATAGGGGGTGGGGGGGGGGGGGCGTATGGGGGGGGGCTTGTGGGAGAGTGGGGGGGGGGGGGGGGGGGGTGGGGCGCTGAGGGGGGGGGGTGGGAGAAGAGAAAGGAATCACCAAAACTAGCATATTTTCAAAGGGAAATGGCACCAAACAGGTTGAGAAAAAAAAAAGCCTCCAAAAAGGGAGAAGGAAAAAGGATTGTAAAAACAGAAGTCTATTGACAAACCAAAGGGCTTGCGCGCGTAACAATGCGCACTCGGACCGAACTGAGATATCAGAAGAGAACGAGGTTTTATAGGGGGAGGAACACAAGGAAAACACAAAAAACGACGTCTGAGAAGAGTGGCAGAATGCACACAAATTTTTTTTTAATAGCACCGGACCGCCAATACACATGGGAAGTCAAGAACAGCTCAAGAAATACAAGGGAGAGAGATCACGCCTTAAACCGCAAGAGACTAAGGGAAAAGTAATGGAAAAAAAATCCAGAGAGAGGGAGAAAAAGAAACCAAGCCCCTGACTAAACTAAGCCACCTGATTGCCCCCCATTGACGGGGTCGAGAACGTGAGGTTAAAGTAAAAAGAAGTTAATTGGTGTAATTCGAGAAACGAAAAAGAGTCTGGGCTTCATACCCCAGGTTCAGTAAGGAGAAAAGAATGTAAAGATAGCAGGGGGCGCAAATTCTCAATCTTTTTAGGGGAACCGAAGGAGCGAAAACGGCGGAGGGAAGCGGGAAAGACAAAGGGAGACCGATTTTGCCCCCCTCAAAATCAAAACGAAGCGAGAAAAAATCAGCGACGGAGAGGGAAGAAAAGACACAAATCTGGTGAAAAAATCCAAGCGGCTCAGCGGTTAAACCCTCAAGCAGAAAAGCTCAACACCGTGACAAGGAAAAAGCTGTGAGAGGAGTGTCGCAAGTTATCTACCAACGGATAACCCGACGGGGGGGAGAGGGGCATCTGCTCGGGGGGAGTCAAGGCATAGGTGGCCGGATTGGGGGGGATCTTAAAAAAACTCACTCTTCTTTGGCTGGAACCAACGTTGGGGAAGCCATAACTTATACTCAAAAAAAAACATCCAACCAAGTACTCAAGTTCCTACAAAACCAAGAGAGGGGAAACACGGAACATCATGAGGACCTGTCTAGTAGGGTGCGGTGCTAAGACCGCAGCGGCGCGAGGTAGGACTGTAGCTAAAAAAAAACAAATGATAGCGGGGAAGGGGGAAAAAGACCCTACGGGGAGAGGGCCAACCTCGAATGTACCAAAAACGATAACCCTCCACCAAAGGCTGGGTGAGAAAAATTCGGGAGATTCTAAATACAAAAAGGAATGCCTGAGAAGAGAGGGGGAACACGATCCCTTCAGGTTGACAAACAAAGGAGTCCAGGGAAAATTCCTAATCAGGAGCTAAGAAAAGCACGCCAAAAAGCCGAGAAGCGCATCAGAAATGACATAATTTTCAAGACGCCAAAAGACTTGGTTCATCACAGGGGGGCCCACGGTTGATTGGATGTCACGGGGGCCAGATAGTAGGGGTCAAAACGCTCGAAAAGACCGAGGGCAGATAAAAAATGTGGCCAAAGTCCTCAGGGGCCCAAACCAGGGGCAAACACTCGTCCTGCCAAAGATGCTCTCTGCTAATCAAAAACCAGTAAAAGGAAAAGGGGGACCGCAAAAAAAGGAAGATAAAGAAGTAGAGCCGGATACAAGTACTAGCTGCGCTGAAAGTAGTGAAAGCGCACATCCTCGTCGGCGACGCGAAAAAAATCCGCGGAAGGAAGCCCAGAGGAAAAAAGGGGAAGCGCTGGGCAAGAGAGGGGGGGCAACTCTGCCCGAACACGGCCCAGCGCACGAAGGGACTGAGCGAAAAGTATCTTTGGAACTCCGAAACGGGTCTGTAAGGAAAGAGTAGTGGGTAGGAAGTCTTCCTCACAGTGGAGAAAAGTGGGGAGCAACAAGCAGACATGGGGGGGTACTGAAAGGGTCCGGAGAGCTCTCCCGGAGATTGAAGAGAAGGAAAGGGGGGGGGGTGACGAAAAAGGAAGGGGGTACGAGAAGGGTTTTCCAAGGGTACGTTCAAAAAAAAATTTTAACTGGGATCAAACCTTGGGAAGCCCCCTGGAAAGAGGAAAAACAGGACCTGATACAACTCACTACAGCAGGAAGTCATCGGCAAAAGCGGGTAGGGATTCCGTCAAAATGAAGTCCATCGAATCGGTCTCGTTCCTCCATCTGAAGAAGCAACGTTCCTATAATTTCAGCTCAAAGAGGGGAACTTGGAAAGAAAAGGGGCTGTACCCTTTTGGGATGGCGATGAGCCCTTCCGCAAGGGGGGGTAGCGTGTAAACATGAGGATTGGCTCGGTCTCTGAACGCTGGAGGAGGGGAGACTCAGTAGGGAAAGGGAAAAGGAGCCCAGTCCTCAAAAAAAAAGCCAGTATCGATCGACAAACGCAAGTCGAAGGGGGCCCGAACGATCGAAGCTAGGGAGAAAAGACTTTGTTTCAAACTCCGGGGAGCAAACTCCTGGAGGGAGTAAGCGAGGGGAGGGAAGGGGAAATCAGAACCGGGGGTGAACCCAAACACGAAAAACATGGGGAATCGAGAGCAGGAGAATGGTTTAAGGTATAAGTTGTGTGATTGAAGTTTCACGCTGGAAGGGGGGGAAAGAGGGCTTGAGCAGTCAGGGGAAAAGTTCAAAGTGCGCGAAGAACTGGAGCAATTGTACTGGAGAGATGAGCATTGAACAATCCATTGCCAGTCGGTCACAAAAAAAGCCAAGAGGGGACCCAGGGAAGGTAGTAATGCCGTAAGGCAAGGTAGGTAGTCAAAGGGGAAAGAGAGCAACTGTCTGAGATGGGGATTAACCCGGGGGGGGTGTAAGCGCTGGAAATGGTCCATATTGGAAGCGCGTGCGGAAGATGGGGAGAAGGGAGGGACCATAGATCTTGGGGTCGTTACTTAAAAAGGTGACGAAAGGGACCCTCGAAGAAGAAGAAAAGAAGAAGACCCATAAAAACAACCTGGCGAGAGTGAAAAGGGGGATAGAAACATGAAAAAAAAATAATTGCTAAGAAAGTTCTTCAATAAAAGGGTCA
>Ga0179593_1343464_pt1 | contig 16077 bp, 17 predicted proteins | sample CZODoug2_1_08_16_FD_185931 | JGI IMG/M metagenome (GOLD analysis project Ga0179593, IMG submission 185931) | Vadose zone soil fungal communities from Angelo Coast Range Reserve, California, USA - CZODoug2_1_08_16fungal (PacBio error correction) | ecosystem: Environmental > Terrestrial > Soil >...
TGGGGGGGAAGGGCTGCGTTGGGAATAAAAAAAGAAAAGGGGGTTGCAAGGTGGGCGGAGCGGAGGGCAGACAGGTTTCTGACTAGGAAAAAGTCCGAGAGAAAAAAACTACAACACAAACCGGCCGCGACATTTCAATACCTTGAAGATGAAGGAAGGTTCGTTATACACTGTGGTAGAAACCGTGCAAACGAAACGCGACGATCAGGACGGTTAAGTGGTAAAACAAACGGCTAGCCGGGAGGAATCAAACAACGGCAAAAAAAATCAGGAGCTGATGGGGTAAAAAAGAAGGCCATCAAACAAATACACCTCAAATAAGAAAAAGCGAAACGGAAAGACCGAAAAAGTATCAGGGCATAGGTGAAAGGGGGAGGGGTTGTCCAAAAACCAGGGATTGGGGGTAGGGGAACAAGACTTACACGATCACGTTTGAAACCAAAAGAAGAGGAAAGCAGTACAGAATTAAGGGGTGGGACTTAGGGGGGAAAAAAGCATTAGGGGTTTAAAGAAACTGTGGGAGAAAAAAGGAACGTTTGAAAAATGGAACCCTTTGAAAGTACGTCGCTACGACCGGGAGAAAGGGAAGAAAGATGAATCTTGGGGTGCAGAAACAAACCTTTCAAAAAAAAGGTAAAGAAGGAAAGCTATTGACGGGAGGTTTAGTAAGATTATACGGTAGGGGTGTAAGAAAAAGAAAGAGTTCCCGACTCGGGAACGTCAGTACGAAACCAAAACGTTAAAAAAAAAGGTATCTGAAAAGTAATCGGGGGAAAACTGCAGTTCCACAAGGGCACATGTAACCGCGAAAACCGTGAAACCTTGGAAAGCGATTCCTGAACTACCCAGGAAAAAACTCGGGGAAAGGAAGCTCATGTCTCTATTTTGGAGAGGAAATCTAAACAACCCCGCGGCGGTAAGGCGACGGCTGTTGGAGACACCACTCCCGAGTAAAGGGAAATCAGGATAGGAATTAGCAAAAAAAGCCCAAACCCAAAAACCAAAACCCGACCATAAAAGGACGGACCTCTCAAAGGCGTACAGTTCTCAAGGCGACCATGATGAAATGGGCCTCAGGGAAGGACGGAAAACACACCCGAAGCCAGGGTTCGTACTGTCAGACGACGAACGAAGGGGACCAACGGGTGAAGAAGCTAATGACCAACGGAAAACAAGAGGGGGGGGGGAAAACTTGTTCAGTTACACTTTGGGGAGAAAAAAAGGGGGTTGTAGCCAGGCCTTTAACTGCTGACACTGAAATCTACAAGGTTGGGGGGGAGTTTGGAGAGCTCAAGACCACCACGACCGAAAGAAATAAGGCCAAAAAGGATACTTCAACCAGGAGGAATAGTTCTGGCGGCCTCGGATTCGCTAAAAACCGCCGATGAACTTTACCACGGAAAAACCACAACGCACAACACTGGCTATGGGAACGTGAACTGGTACTTCCACGCAACAGAGGGGAGACCGAAGATCATCAAGGTGCAGTTAAAAACAAAGCACAGGGGGGTCCCGGGGGGAAAAACCGAAAATTTCAGCGTCGGTCCTGTGACAAGAGTACTCAATGAAACTTCAACGTACTACACGCCATGGGGGGGCAACACCCTACCGGAAGGAAGGTTCTGTTTCCCCGTTGAACCATCCAACATCAAAAAATCTTAAGGGTTCGAACGGGAAAGGACTGGAGCAAAGAGTTATATATCCAGGAGTAAATTTCGGATTTCCACCGAGACCGATGGGCTGACGAGGTTAACCAGACGCAAAACGGGACCTCAACCTGACGGATCAGACTTCTGGGACCAAAAGCATGAAAATCAGGCGAAAAGAAATTTATGACACCAAGGGAGGAAGAGTAGCCGAGACCCCGGGTAAAAAAACACGAAAAGAAACTTGGCGCCTGTCACAATAAAAATGCGGCCGGTATGTGTGGCCGGAATGTGACTATAACGAAAGAGGGGCACATCGTAGGATGGGGGGGGGAAAAACTGCAATACGAAGCGGAAGGCTGCCTGGCCGTCCTAGTACTCGAAAGGTTCCACTAACGAAACGGGGGACCTCAATAACGTCTCGCTTGGGAGGGCCTTCAGATGAAAGTGACGTCCTCAACGTATAGGGCACAAGTTAAGGAAATATAAGGCCATAAACTAATTCAGTAAGAAAAAGGGAAAAAACCTCTAAACACGGAAAAAGCAGATCGCCGGGAAGACAGATTTTCTTGCCGGGACTGGCGGACTCAGTGGGGAGGGGGAAGAGAATTCCCGTTACCCTAGACCACAGAAAACGCAGCATCAAAAGAAGATGACAAATTGCAGAACCATGGTGGCGGAATACGTCTCTAAAAGCAAAAAAAAGCCATGTCTTAGAAAAGAAAAAGGAAATGAAACGAACGTACCAGGAGAAGGGAAAACTGGCCAATGCCGAGAGCTGGAACGTGCTCTTCAGGTACACACGTGATGAGTTGCTAAAAGAAGGAAAACCCGTGATCTCTATCACAAAAAAGAAGATATGAAAGAGATAAAAATATGAATAACCGGGATGGAGTTAGGGCAGAAGCACGTCAACGTCAGGGAATTTAGGGCAACGCATTGGACCAGGGGGTACAACGGCGACTGTACAGGGATCGGAATTGATGGCGAAAGTTGTGGGAAAAAAAATTTAAAAAATGGGAACAGTTTAGGAAAAGAGCTACACCAAAGGCTGGCAAGGTCATCTGGATGTTAGCGTTCGTTTTGTTGGCAGGTCCCAAGGGATTGCCCGGAGCCATGGAAGGGGGAAAGAGGGGGGGGGGGAAGGACCTCTCCAAAAATATTTTCCGGGCTGCGGAGAGATGCGCGACCTTGGGCGTAGTTTACACTGGTTCGTGTAAAAGACTCCGAAAGGGATAAACCCGTGCGGAGAAAAGGGGTTGGTGAAGATCCGAGAAGCCGAGCATCGTCGGTAATCCGGGAAACCGGGAGGTCTTAGGAAGACGACCAGGAAAGGAAGGGGACATTACAATGCTTGAAGGAAGAATGGGCTCCAGCCGGCATAGGACAAGCCATTGGAGGGGCGGCCAGAGGGCACTACTGCAAAGGGGGTAAGGGGGGACAAACCACGGTACCGGTGCAGGGACAGTCTACTAGGCTTGCAGAAAATGGCTTTAATGAGAGAGGGGGCTGTCAAGTACGGGGTTGAAGAAAAGGTGGAAAACGTCCGGTTGAGTACGATGGGGTGGGCGCTTTGTGAAAGCAGGAACGCGTTCGTCGGGGGCGGGGTGCTAGGGAGCAAAAAAAAGCTCACTGTAAAAAATAATAGATATATACCATCGCAACAAGAATTTAACGCGAACACGGGAGTGGAGAAGGGGGGGCCCTGGTTAAAGGAAAGGGGGGACCCGTCAGGGCTCTCACTGGTTACAAAAAAAAACTCACACACGGGATAGGGTGGGGTAGGTTCTCGAGTATCAGAGAGACAAGTTATCTCACTATAGTACAACACAGGAAAGAGTTGGAAAGGACTCCCTGAGCGAAGGGTATAGGAAAAAAAAGGAGGAATGAATGGTTTTTCCAGGAAAACCCTGTTGCAAGAGGGCTCCAAAAACAGACTGGGGGGTGGGGAGGTAGAAAGGGGATTGACCACTCGAGAGTCCCTCAGTTGTTGCGGGGGAAGGTGATGGAGGCGGTACGAAACGCCTTGGACGGGACACCGAACTGATGCGACGCAATGGGAATAGGCCATGCTCCGGGAGGGGGAAAAAGGTGTAGTGATAGGGAACCTGATCGTAACTGAGAAGCGAACGGTTAGGGAGATTTCCACCACAAGTGGAGAAATAGAAAAGGTTTTACCTTGTTACAACGTTAATTCTGGGGAAAAAGCAAAGGGAGCTAAACTTACGGAGTCGGTGAAGACGGCTAACCTGCAATGGAGGCGGTGGTCGATGGTAGCAAGAAAACCTCTGAACCCGAGTAGACACCTTGTGAAGAGAAATGGAGAAAAAGTGGACGCCCGTGTAGATGGCCAGGCAGTCAGGGGAGGGGGAGGGAACTTCCCGCTGAAAGTCTTCGAGGTGGGGTTGTCGAACACGAAGGAGGGAAGCAGGGCCAGGGGAAAGGAAGAAAGTTTCGACTACGTTGGCCGTCTTACGGGACGCGGAAAGGTGTGGGGCAAAGAGGATCACCAGGTAAGGAGGGAGAACGCGAATCGGGAAGGTAAAAAGGGGAAGGGGGGAAAAGGTCTCACTCCGGGTGGGATTCATTGGGAGGATAAAGGTTTTGGTGGTACTTGGTTTGTAGAATTTTGCCTTATGTAAGGCGGGGGAAAAGAGGCTTTCTGTCCAAAACGCTTCAAATGAAAAGTACTACTTCTAAAAAATAGGAGGAGGGGTGCTGTTTGGGGGGGATGAAAAGTTCACAAAAAAAGTAAATTCTCTCAGTTAATGAGGGGCGCTATTGGAAGGTGGAAAAGGGGGGGTACATTATGGCAGTAAAAAAGGGAGGTTGGTCTCCCACTTTTGGTCGTTAAAGGCGGTGGGGAAGACTCAGACCATTGGGAGACGGAGGAAAATTGTGACCGGGCATCTCTCCTGAACCGAGGGGAGAAAAAGAAGCCTTGTTGGACACCAAAACTTAAAAGAAAGGAAAGTCGGCGTTCTCGAAAAAGGAGTGCAGCGTTGAGCCGTTAGGGGACGGGAGTCGAAGAAAACGGTAAAAAGGAAACATCACGATGGGGTGAAGGGGGGAGTGTGGTGAGCGGAGAGGGGAGGGGGGGGCTAAGTAACGTGTTCACCCGTTGCCTGTAAAACTAGGTTAAAGCAAAGGCAGGTATGCCTCATGTCGCGGCATCGGAGAGGAAAGGGGGGACTGTATGGTTTGGGGCAAAAACGAGATGAATTCACGAGCAAGAAAAACCAACTGAGGGAAGAAGGACGCCTTGACGAAACGGTCGGTTGTGGGAAACAAAAGGAAGTACCCAGTTTTCCCCAAATCGCATCGAGTCAAAAAAAAAAACACAGGCGTCCACAGAAGCTAAGGGCAATAAGGGGGGGGCGGGGAAAAGACACCAGACCGTTGAGGGGAAGCCGGCCGGAAGAGGCCGACAGACCCTTTGGAGGACTCTGACGCCCGCTCGAGGCCACAAAGAACAAGGGTGACGGAAACCGCCTTCGGCTAAGTAAGAGGGAAAGGAAGTTCTTGATCAAAAAGACACAGTGGGAAAAAGAACCGGCGAAAAACAGACGCGACTTTAGGAAAAAAAGCGACAAACGATTCGGAAAAAGAAAAACGGACAATTGACTGGTGACAGTGGGAAGGAAGCAACGTACTATACACCGGCTCCCACAGCACGCTGCAACGGAAGGGAATAACATCTACTAACGATTCATGAAGAGGAGGTGAGGGTTGACAACGAACAGCGGATGGAGGAAGAAACTCTTTCGGAGTCGAACATGGTACCAAGATTAAGTGAAACGCAAAAAAGGCAGTAAAGGGGAAAACTGGGCGTTAGTGGGAAAAAAAGCCGGGGGTTTGAACTCCAATCAGGGGGAAGAATCACCTTATAGGATGCAAAAAATGGGTAAAAGTGTAAAAAAAAAGGGGTCGAAGAGAACTCTAAAAACCTAGTCACTGTGAGAAGATATGGGGGGGAAGAATTTGGTGCAAAATCCCCAACACATTGAAACAAGGAAGAAATCTTCTTCTTCTTGGCGGGAAGGAAGAAAGCCAATTTTGTGTAATCGTGGAAGGCAGACAGGCATCTACAGCAACGGAGTCATCTTCAAACAAAAGGGGAAAACACGAGTGTTCCCAATAAGGAAGATAGATCCCCCCCAGCAACTGGGCCGCAGTTCCAAGGACGGGAAAACCGAAAAAAAAGTTAACCAAGGGGGGGCCATGTGCTTAAGGAGGACTGATTAAATTATTTCGCGGGGGGGTAAATCGGAAGGGGGGAACGTCCGTGACTTTGGAAGGGAGAGAAAACAAACCGTAAGAGGATGAGGGGGAGACAACCTAAACTCACCGCAGCGGATGGGGCCGGACAGGAACCATACAGGAAGAAAGAATAAAAAGGCTGCCAGTCCAGCGACAGAAGGGGGAGGAAAACGGGACGAGATTAAGAACAGCGTACAGCCGAAGCCATTGGAAGGATTCACCGGGACGAAGAAAAGGAAAAGGTTCCTCCGACTGAAAACAGGGGAGGGGGGAGAGTTGAACAAAGGGGGGGGGAAGGGACATAAGGGGGGGCAAAGGGAAAAGAAAGCCGTCCTTCTTACCTGCCCGATACAGTCTTGGGTTCCGTGGGAACCCACTAAAAACCCAGGCCACCACTTCACGCGGGAATCATTGACATGGGAGTGAGGAGGGAAGTTTCGAGTTGAATCTATAAACAAGGAAAACCAAGAAAAAACAAAGCTCTGTGTAACTAAGCGATAATTTCAGAAATCTGGAGCTCCAGGAACCTCAAAGGGGGTGGACTTTTAAACATCTCTCAAAAATGTGGCCGGGGGGAAAAAAAATAATATTAGAACGTGAGGGGACGTACAAAACTGCCTTAGCGTTCAACTGAAAAAAAAGATACAAAAAGGGGGCAAGACCGATAACGGAAGGGAGAACGTTTTATGTTCAACGTGAGAAGAAAACGAGAGGCCGCGGAAAAAAGTGCTTCAAGTGAAATAGCCGAGTTCATAGAAGGGGAGAAGTGGGGACTTACCACCCTAGTTAGGACAAGGCAAACAAGTGTGAAAAAAAGAAAAGCGGACAAGAAAAAGAAAAGGGATACACCACTTCACGTAAAACAGACAAAAAAGAAGAGAAACCAATTGGGACAGGAAAACACCAGCTTCGGCAGCAGATAGCCCAGCACCCTCGGGGAAAACGGCCTGGAAAGCATCGAAGGGGGGGAATTGGCGATCCCGGCCAAGGGGGAGGAAAGAGCTTGAAGTGATGGGATTCCCCTTGAGCCTTACAATACCGGAGCGAAGAAAATTCTGGAGGGGGGGAAAAAAATACTACACCCTGAAATAAGAGTGATGACGAACTATTAATTACTAAAAAAATAACACCGTTCGAGGCAACCGTTATGAAACTAGAAAAACAGCTCAAAGTGCAGGTGGGGGGACAAAAAAAATTTATCGGCCACGGGAAAAAAAAAGAGTCCGCCATCGGATAAGGGTAGCGATCCAATAAAAAGAAGAATGACGAGAGCCCTTGTACGTCGAAAAAAAAAGGAAACACAGAATGAAAGAAGAAGGGGGGGGGTCTCGACTGCGTCTACAATTCAACTGACAATCAAAAGGATTAGGAATCGCCATTCAGAAAAGGACCCGGGAGAAGGTAAAGGGCAATACAAAAGACGGAAAACTAAACTTTACCGCGTGCTCTGCGAACGAAATGGCAAAAGGATAAGAAAAAAGAAAAACGGATATGAGGAAAGAAGAAGTAGGTGAACCGTGGAATTGAGGGAGGGAAAAGACCTTCGGACGTCCGGGTTCCGTTAGGGCAGTGGAAGGGGAAAAGTTTTGAAGGTCGCCCGGGGGCCTCTATGAGGACGTTGATCAAATGTGGGGTATGGTTATCCGGTTCCCGGACCAACGGCGAGAAAAGGGGGTCGCAAGAATGGGTTCTTGAGGCGGGTTGTGCAAAAAATAAAGAAGGAGTTTGCGATAAACCATGATCGGAAAATACGGGAGCAAAGGCGGCGGTAGGACGCGAACGGGGGAGGTTGGGACCTGGGCTGGTACGATAGGGAGCAGGGGGAAGGGCGATTCAATACACATTGTTGAATTCGGACGTTGTAAAGGACAGTCCGCCGCGCAAAAAGGGGGGGCGGTAGGGCAATCACAGGGGAGTGGGGAGGAGGAACACTACTCTTCTCTTGGGCCGAAAGGAAGGTGCGTATACAGGAAAAACAGTGTGGAAGGGAACGGAAAAGGTCCGTGCAATCCAAGGGGGGGGAGGATCACGAAAGATTGAACAAAAGAGGATGGAGGGAACAGAAACTTTAACGAGGGTCAGGGTACGCTCTTGAAAAGATGGGCAACGTAGGTAAAGAGAAGCCTGGGGATTGGGGAGTACAGCTGGGGAAGGTGGAAACGGGGAGAGGTCCCGATTGGGGAGGGGGTGATAACGGAACGGAAGGAATCTATAGGCATCAAATGGGGGGACGCAATTTATCCAAAACGGATATAGAACTCTTCGGGACAGCTAATACCTAAAAGAGGGGAGGGCGGTTATTTTCACATGAAGTTGCAATAACCCTTTCGCAGAGACGTAGGTGGTTTTGAAGTGGTTATTAATGGAAAAGAATCTCGCAACGGAGGAAAGGATGACCAAAGCCTTTAAAAAAATAGGGTTTGAAGGGGTAAACGGGATGTGTGCTTTAAAAAAAAAAAGGAGGAAAGTGGTCCGGAGGTCATATGTCTTGTACTTAATCGGGGGGACCCGATACGGGGGGTTCGGGGAGGGTGAACGCGGGGGCGCAAAAAGCCGTCCCCCTAGGAAAAGGGGAAGGATCAGTTGAGTAGGAAGGTTGTGCGGATGCGCTGGCTGAGGGGGGTGGGTAGGTGGAAGAGGAAAAAGACTGGGGAGCGGGAGAGCAACTTTCTGTCTCTTGGCAAAGTGTAATAAGACCAAGGGTTTTCCCAGAGGGCGACCGTGAATTCGTTGCAACGTCTGGAAAAAATGGAAGGAAAGCGTCCGAGGAAGTCGCCCTGGAGGTTCTTTTAGAGGGTAGCAGGCTTCAAAGAAGGATAAAAAAATTGTCGCAGAGAACTGGAACGCACTGGTGAGAGGGGGGCGGCAGTTAGAAGTCGTCTGATGTACGAAGAAACTGAGATTCGAGGTGGGGAGGGGTAAAAAAAAAGGAGGTGACATTTGTTGTAAAAAGCTGACAAAAGAGTGAACCGGGGTGGGGGCAAGGGCGAGACCGGTCCCGCTCATTGGGGAAGGAGCAGCCTCGGGAACTTGCATAAAGGTGATACGAACGCGTCCAGTAGGTCACGGGGACGTAGGCGAAGGGAAGGGATGATTTGGCTCAAAAAAAGTTTTTTTTCAACGGTGGGGGGGAGACTACCTAGTTAAAGGGGGGCGTGCGGAGGTTAGGCGCGAGTCCACCAATACAAACTCCGGGAGAAAAAGAAAAAGACGAGACTAAATTTGATCGAGGGGGGGAAAAAAAGGTTGGGGATGGAACAAACGGGAGGCCAAAAGTTAAGAAGAAAGGGGAAGGAATCAGCCTTCTGGTGAAACGGGTAAGGGGGGCAGCCCTCCCTGCCGGGGGGACCACTGGATTGTCGTTAAACCACAGCGGGGCCAGACTCAGAAAAAAGGGGGGGGAGGAACGTCCCGCTTGACGGGTGAACGGTGAAGCCAAAGTGGACACTCCGACCGGGAGTGGAAACACAAGAACCGTCATCTCCTGATGTCTGAGAGAGGGAAGTGGAAGAGGGAGTGGAACGGTTGTCTTGCGGTGATCCGGCAAAGGGTATAACTGAACGCGAGTGTTGGAACGTGGTCGTTGGAGTACGCGGATCAGCGGGGGGAGGCGTGAACTGGCTGCTATTGAGGTCACGGGAAGTAAAAAAGGGGCGTCACGCCCGTGCGAAATGAGTAACCGAACATGTCGTTCCTCGCTTCGAAAAGGGGGAAGGGGGGATGTGTTCCCCTATGAGCGGCCTTTGGAAAGGGTCAGAACAAGGGAGAAAAAGAAGCTTCAGCGTAAACCCCGTTCTTTTATGACAAGAAAAGACCCAGTGAACAAATCTACATTCTCAACTCCAAACCAAAAAGGAGTCATTAGGTGGGAAGAGGATGGAGGGGAAACGGGGCGAAAGTTGCAAGACAAACCCGACAACGGTGCGTACTTGGCGTAAGCTGGGAGGGAAAGAAATTGAGTACCGCGATCAAACAACTCAGCCCCACGGGGAAAAGAGGCCGCTCCCTGACTAGACAGCTTCAAAAACGGGCGGGTAGAGACAACTATTTACGGAGCGAAATAAGACGTGACGGCAAAAAAAAACGCGAAACCTCGGAGAAAAAAAAAAGAAAAGGCAAAACCTCTGCGTAATTTGGACCTACATGGAAAAGCAACCGACTAACAAAAAGCGAACAAAAAAGAACGCTGAAATTAAAACTATCCGACGGGCGACTCGTCGATGATGCTGTTGGGTGACAACCTACCTGCGGAGCGGGAAAAAGCGTCAAGAAGTCACCGTGGGTACCATCTAGTAAACAAGGAGTACTTTGTCGCGTCTGACACACCGGCATAGGGGGGGAAGAAAGAAAGAGAAACGGAGGATGCCAAAGAAGTACAAAACCGGTGCACTCTCTCTAAAAAAAAAAAAAAAAAAAACCGCTTCAAATTTCGGGAGAAGGGGAGAGGGGGACGACCTTTTTCAATCCCACCACCAAGTTAAACACGCCGATAAAGAATAAGGTAGGAGGAGGGGGAAAGAGTGCTCACGTCAAAAAATTTGGTTGGAAGAGTTGGATAGGTAAAGAGCAGGCCATAATCGGAGTATCCCACGTTTAAACCAAAGGGAGGGGGAAAAGCCATACGAGAATCACGTGACATGTTCCTCCCCGGAAAAAAGGTCCAAGCGGGACTATAAAAAAAACTTTATGGAAAACAGAGGGAATTGGTCGTACCCCGTCGGGGGAAAACGGGAGAGAAACAACCTCACTAGGGGCGATGAAAGAACCACACAGCCGCTGGCTTAACTGAAACGTGAGGGGGGAAGGGGGAAAGACACAACAGAAAGCAAAAAAAAGTCAATTCCGTTGCTAACACGACCATCCAGAGATGGACGACCTCTACCCGCCAGTTCTCAGAGGGAAAAAAAAGGGTGGGGGGGATGACAAGGGACTCTTTATTAAGCAAAGAAGAAAGGGGACAGGCAAAGAAGTAAATTTGGGAAAACTCAAAAAATTGATCAACTCACGTCAAGGACGGACAAAGAGGGGGAACCAACTGGGTCTTAATAACGGTTGGTACGGTGGCAGAGAAGCCAGACAGGGTTCGACGCGGGAGGCCCTGACCTTACAAATTTCTGTTGAGCCCTAACCACCAATCAAAAAAGAGGCATCCTCCCCACGTAGAGCTCTGGAACCAGGATGCCCGCTTACGTAGGTGGGGGAATTGGGCAGAGGGAAGCGACCGCGATGAAAGGTGGGAAAAAACCCCACGTCGGGGAATACGATAATTGAACAAAAAAACGGGAGAGAAGGAAAAAAGACGAAAGGGGATGGAACAATCGGCAAAGTTGGTAGGGGCAGAACAACCATAGAGGAAGGGACCGCGTCGGCTCCGGAAAAGGGGGGATTCACTTCCAACCCTAACACGGAAGTGGCAAACCACTAACGGCTATAGAGGTGTATTCAATGGGGGAAGAAAAGAAAACAGTCACCGTGAGGTGATCTTTACAGAATGCCAGTCTGGAAACGCCTGGTGCGGAGTCCAGGATACTTCAAAACAAAGGGCTCACGAGATTAGGGGGAGGGCCTTATCAACAAAAAGAAACCCAAGGAACTCAAACGATCGCCAATTCAGGGGAAACGACATTACAGGTCCCGAAAAACATTTCAAGATCAAAAAAGTCGAAGCGGAGGAGCCATCGACCCAAGAGGTACCGCTGTACACCGAAGAGGAACGGTAGGGGGCGAATGGGCCGAATCCCCGCCAATGGCTTAACCGAGGAGGGAAGGAGGGGGGTAGTCCAACGGGATCGTATACTAAAGACGAAAGGTGATGAAAAATATTGGCCGGGGGGAACCTACACCGAAAAAACCTTGGGAAGAAGAAATAGCGCGCGCTAGTGATTCGGATCGTCAAGGAACGTATCGGCCATGGGTATTCCTAAAAGCGCCAGGGGGACCTCTACGCACAATTAATAAGGACACGTTCCGAAGATCGCCGCCCTGTCATAGGGGAGGGGGGTGGAGGTGAAAATGCCACTATAGAATCGTCCTAAACAATCCGCTGCAAATCGGGGAGGGAACAACCAAAATCATCACATCCGTATTACCGGGGGTTGGGAAAAACAATGGGGTTCGAAGACGTCCTACACTTTCAACTGTGGATAAAGAAAAAACTTTGCGGGGATAACTGAAAGAGATTAACATGGCCTGCCAAGACCGATTCAACTGAACGGCAAAAGGGCCAAGAAGTGAGTCGGAACGAATCCACGGGGTCAAAGAATCTCTCAGCCAAAACACGGAAAAGAGAAGGCGTTGAACCACGGGAATTTCAAAAAAGTTCTCAGAACAAGGTCGGGAAGTCCGTGTTCAGGAGTGGCAGAGGAAGGGGGGAAAAGGGGGAAAAGACCACGGGTCAGAGGAAGGCGTTGGAGTCATACGAATGTTGGGGGGGATTTTCCCCTGACAAGTGGGAGCCTAAAGAACCAGTTTCGGCAATGGGTATCTTTATGGGGAAAATGAGAAGGGGAGGGTTGGGGAGAGGTACCCAACGGGTTGTCTCGAAGGGGAAACAGAGGGGATCTGTGGAGGCAAGAGCCAGCTAGGCCGCGGGGGAGAGAATCTGAGCAACTTGCACGAGTTAAAATGGGGCGTTTAGGGAGGAAGGGGGGGAAGTGGAAACACATGGTTCCTGGGGAGGAGAGGGTTGCTAATGATTCTCGAACAGCCATCTTCGGGGATTGAAGGACGCAAGGTTAGGGGGCTGGGGGAATACGGAATCGAGGAGCGTCCGCCAGCAGAGGGGGGGTGAGGAAAAATCCAGTGACCATCATTATATAAGAATGGGCGTTCGAGTAAGGTCCAAGAAGGAACGAGTTGGACAACCAAAGGAAAAGGTGTCAGGGAGAGGATGACGCGGTGCGTCCTCTGGGGGAAAGAATGAAAATGAGGAACTGGTAAAATGCTTACATGTGGTGACGGAGGAAAAGTCGTTATGGGGGTCGTCGGTTAAAAAGAGGAAACGACATCATAGGGGATCAGACAAAGGGGAATCCTCGGGGGGTATCCTGGATAGAAACTCTAGGGAAAGAAGTGCATCTATACCGCAAGAGAGTGGGAAGCTGTATTAAATGAGGGCAAAAGAACCCAAGTTCCATAACTTTGAGTGGGCCCAAGGCGTTGTTGGTGGGGTTTAGTGGGCCAGGGTGATTTGCAAGACCAACTGACGGGGGAAGTACAACGAAACGCTGTCGAGGGGTTGGTTTAAAGGTAAAACAAGGCTGGGGGGGGAAGTGATGGGCACCATAATGCTGGTTTTCCTCCAGAGGGGGGAAAGGGGACATTCGGTTGTAGTGGGTGGGCTTGGTAAGGGACGCTGTTTCTCCCGAGGGGATGAAAGAAATCAAAAGGTGCGGCATTTAATTACAGTTGGGGATTGGATTAAGACTTGAGGTGTTAAGGGTTAATAGGAAAAAATCACTTTTAGAGCGGAAAGAACTTAGTGCTCGTGCACGTCAAAAGGGGAAAGACGACCAAGGCACGAACTTTAAAGGCACGTGGGTGCGTCTTAGACGGGGACGAGTCTTCGCCTAATCCATGCAAAAGATTCGGAGGGGAATGGGATCAATGCAAAATTCCAGTATCCCCTTTGAGGGAGACTGGGAGAAAAAGGGGGGATAGGGCTCCATATCTTCATGTTTCAGTGATTTAAAGGCTCTGAAGGCGAGGTTAGTAGAACGAAGACGTCAACGAGGGGGGTGGAAAGTCTTTCCTCATAGTTCCGAAGGGGGGGGGGGGGGGGGCTGCGAGAAAGGGAAAAAGAGTTGGGGGGGAAGAAGTTAATCAAAGCGCTGGAAATACTTGGAAAAAGCGCCGCGTAGTTCCGGGGAAAGGCACCCTGTGGAGGGAGGGGAAAAATCTCCCTTTTTGGGGGGTAAACTTTGGGAGGTTCCCCCTGCCGTTGAACAAGTGAGGATACGCATTGTACTCGGGGATGCTCCCCAGCTGAAAAAAGGCCGAATCCTGAGGATAAGTCGTTGATGGAAAGGTGTGAGGAAAAACCGAAGGCAAGATACGGAAAAACATGGAGAGGATCAGCGAAGGAGGGGGGGAAAAAAATGAAATTTGGCATTCCTCCTGGGGGGGGGGGGGGGAAGGGGGGTGTCAAAAGGTGGGGGAGTTAACCGCGCCGGTGGTTAAAGAAAAAGACAACTAAGACGCGTGGGAGCTGTTGACCAAACGTGAGAAAGCACCGAAGTGGAGGAAGAATCCAACTATTGGAAACCAGACCTTCCGAAAAAACTGAATCGGAGTCATAGCTTTCAAGCGAAGGGCAGACTGTGTGGAGCGGGTCTATTGTCGGTGAGCAGGGGAAAAGTAAAAAATTCGAAGATGGGGTTTACACTTTGATGGTAGTACCGGGTCGGGGACTCGGTTTGGGACGACGTAAAGGGCGCGATGGTGCGCGAAGGGGCGTGGTAGGCCTCCCTGACAAGCGTCAGGTAGCAACACAATGGGCCTTCCTCTAAAAAAATTGTGGGATTGTTTTTTCCAAAAGAAAAAGCATTTGGGACAAGGAGATAGACCAACGTGATGTATCAGCTTGCCTGAAAAGGGAGGGGGGGGTCAAACAAAGCAGACCCGCTTTTTCAAAGAAAAAAAAAAAAAAAAAAAGGTCCATCCGATCGGAACAACAACGGTAGGAAGAGGATGATGCTCTTTGAAACGGGGGAGGGGAGTGTTTGCATAAAAACAACGGTGTAAATTCCGTGAATGCGGGCCATCCAGGCGAGAAGAGGAAAAAAAGGCTGCCCGACCAAAGAAAAACTTTACTCGCAAAAAGACATGGGCGAAAAAGAAGCTTGCTGCCGGCGTGACGACACTTTCCACGGCAAAGCGAACAATCGGTGGAAAAACAGTTACTTCGACAAAAAAGGCGAAAAAAGAAATACCATCAACGGCAAAACAGGCTTCGGACTGAAGGGAAAAAGTGGGACTGCGCACAGGGGATACCAAAAAAAGCACAGAACTGGGGAAAGGAGCGAAGAAAACGTCGATCGAAAAAAAGGACGGGACCTTTTAGGGGGAACACTACCATTCGAGGGTCAAGTACTCAGAGGGCCTCGGGTGACTGCTCGATTGGAAAAAAAAAAGAAAAACTCTCATTCATTCGGAGCTGGGGATAAACAACCGTCAGTAAGGTCAAATCCTTTGAAGAACAACATGAAGGCCCTAAATTTACCCAGGTGCTCGAAAAAACCTAGACCGGGGGTGCAAAGTAGATGAAACTGACTTGTGGCGCGTGTTCAGCCCCACAACGAATGAAGAAAAAACTTCTTCAAAGACTTCTGAGGGGTCCAGGAGGGAAAGGCAAGGGTTTAAGCGGTGGAGCCATAGGAAGACGCAAAACCGAAAGAAATTTTTAACTCCACCCACACGGGAAAACAAAAAGGTAGAGTGTACCTCACGATCACCATCACGGGAGGAGTGAACACCGGCAAACAGGAGGGGAGGAGGAAAAACTTTGCCGATATTTTAGACTGCTTAAACCGTTCCCCACTTCGCACCTAGAAAGGCCAACAATTGGGAAAAAGACAGCCGAACACCCACAATAGCGTGAAGGAGCGTGATCGGTGCAAGAAAAAAGAAATCCCTCTAAAGGGGGGTGTTCCGTTACATAAAAACGACCATCTAGGTTCCGCCCTCAAAAAAAGGATAAGGGAGCAAAAAAAGAATTTGTACTCGGCGCGTTCAGTGCGAACAGAGAACCATCACTACCAAGGGGGCTATTATGAAACGACGGACAGTTTTAAAAAAGCCGACTTCACCCTCAGGGGAAACGGGGGCAAGGAGTTTTGGGGGCAAACCCTTTGTATTTGTTAAGGGGGAGAAAAGATAGGAGGGAAAAGGCCCGGGGTAGAAAGTGCAAAATTTTCCGAAATACCAACGAAAATATGAAAGTCCGCAAAGAAAAATCGCACAAACTTCAACCTGCTGCCGCAGTTTCAGGTCGGGCTTAATCGCTGACCGAGGAGAGTACGTGCCGGAGCTGGTAAATCATACTTTCAAGGAATAGGGAAGACAGAAAACCCAGCAAGGTGCGATGCATCAAATAAAAGGGGTTGTTACCAAAACAACAGAAAAGGCACCCGGACCGTACGAGATCGCAAAGGAGAAGAAACGGAGAAGAACA
>Ga0179593_1507471_pt1 | contig 16077 bp, 17 predicted proteins | sample CZODoug2_1_08_16_FD_185931 | JGI IMG/M metagenome (GOLD analysis project Ga0179593, IMG submission 185931) | Vadose zone soil fungal communities from Angelo Coast Range Reserve, California, USA - CZODoug2_1_08_16fungal (PacBio error correction) | ecosystem: Environmental > Terrestrial > Soil >...
AAAGTTTCCACTTGAAAAAAAACTCTTGGCGGCAGTAAAATAACAGGGAGATTAGGTACCGAGGGGGGGGGGTACCAAGGGTCGGAGTCACGGCCCGACCAACACGGTCTGTTTTCCGGGAGGGCAACTTAAAAAGTCTACACAAGGACAAACGAAAATGTGGGGGGGGGGGTGACAAAAAAGAGGGCCAAGGGGAAAGGGTATGAGGAGACACTCAGTTGTGGCCCCCAACCCACATCCTAGCACAAGCGCTAAAAAAAAAGGGGGGGAAAAGGAACATATGGCCCCAGGGGGTTGGGGGAAAGAAAAAACATAGGAAAACAGGACAGCCAAACCGACGATGACCGATACCGATTAATAAACGTCCCAAGAATTAACAGGAAAAATTGCCAGTGGGCCAAAAGGAAGAGCTAACAAAAAAACTAGAAATGATGATTAGGTCTGGAGCCGCCTAGTGGGAACCCTTGTCTCCTAACAAACTCTGCCATGAGGGGGCACCAAAACGAAAACTTGACGGGGAAGTCAACCAAATCGAAAAGGAAAGAGACAAAAAAAAGGGTACAAGGGGCGAAAGAACGAAAGCAGCCAAGGACTTCTTCCACTAGTAAAACACCAAAAAGAAGACGCCCAAAAAAACCGGCAAAAAAACACGGGGGGGTGTGGTTAGGCGAGGGTCCCTCTAGGAACTTCAAAGTCGATTGCTAAGGGGAAAATCCCTGGGCAAGGAAATGCAAACAAAATCAAAATCAATGGGGGAATGGAAACAAAGGGAGGGGGTGTGGTCACCGAAAAACCATCATCAAAAAAGCCGGGACCCACTCTGGACACTAAGTTTGGGCCCCGCGACATCACCGAGAAGGCATCACCCCCCCATAAAAACCTGTTTGGTCAATCAGAAAATTGTGTAGGACGTCAGGGGGAGAAGGGAGGGTCCATAAAACTACCCAAACCATCCTCACCCACCAGTACTCTAAAAAAAAAAAAAGGGGGAACACCAAGTGGACTAACCGAGGATGAAAAAATCTACCCCTGGGACCAATAGTTAAACCAAACTTTTTTTGAACTAATTTCAACAATCATGGGGGTGCGGTAAGGAATCAACTGAGGGGGTCTCTGTTGAATAATTCGTTGGGATACAGGGGACCTTCCTGCCAAAGAAATGCGCACAATACGGAACCAGTCAGCCAAAAAGAGGTTTGAGGGTAGGACGCGTAAGGGGGTTTTCAGCTGGACGGAAGATCAGTTGTTGACCATGAACAGCCAAGGGCCAATACAGGACGTTTTGGTCGTCTGGGAATAAACTTCCGGAAGAGAGGATAGCCAGCGAAATTAAATGCCCCCGGGGCAGAGGTATGGGTCTGGACCCGCATTGCCCTACCAATTCCATGAAACAGAGGATAGGGGAAAAAATTCCGGGGCAGAACCAGAAAAAATCGCCGCGCTAATCTTACGGCCAGACAATGATAGAAATTGCCAATTTGGTTTACAACGACTGAAACCTGGCCAAAAAGGAAAGAAAAAAGGGCCGCACAGAAAAAAAAAGGTTCAGAAGCGGGATGATATTCACGACCACGCCTGCTAGTATCCCTGGAAGCCGAAGCCCATGCCCCGACACAAAAAAGGTTTTTTTGTTGGTTTGGTGGCCTGTCGCAAAATCCCGCCGTTAATACATTCCCTGAAACCCGTGAAGAAAAAGGGGGAAAAAGGGTCTTTCCTGGGATGCACGGGAAGTACCCGACTTAAAGGGGAAAAAAGACTTAAAAATGAACTGAGAATTAATCCGGGCGGGACTAGCCTGGTTAATTCCAGTGCGTATAAGAAACAAGTACTTGAGGGAGCACAAAAAAAACCCCCACCCGACTGACTAACTTTAACGTGGCAATACCACTTGGGGGGGGGAGGGGGTATAAAAAAAACCCAGCCAAATACCCCACCCAGTCACCTTGAAAAAAAGGCAAAGAAAAGTTACCTCGATAAAAAACAAGACTTCAGAGAGCATTCATCGACGAAACCAGAAGTTAAGAGGTTAATGGGGAAAAAACAGCGAGAGTAAAACCGGGTCGTAAAAAGGGAAAGAAGAAAAACAAAGTGGGCGTTTTGGCAAGGTGGGTGTCCCAAAGCCACCCCGGAAGTGGGTGACACGACTAAGAAATCCCACGGTTGGGTGACCAATGTGACCCGGTGAAAAAATTCCCGACTTCCGGGGGGGTTGCAAAACGAAAACTAGAGATGAACGCGAATCGCTTCCCGAAGGGGGGAACCAAAGGTCAACTAATTCAAAAAAACCGACCAAGAAAAAAGGCGTGTCCCTCAAGGGAAGGGGGAGGAGGGGGCCCCCACCCCGACAAAAAAAAAAAAAACGAGCTCCCACCAATTGGACGGGCTAAACATTTGTGGTATTGGTCCAAAAGCCGAATAATCGGCAACTTTTAAGCCCCCCTGGGAACGGGAAGAAGAACCCCGGACTGGGTGTTTGAACCAAAGGGAGACGCACGTGAAACAAGTGGGAAACAACTGGGCGCCGGGCTGTTGGTGAAACTTTTTAAGCTGAAATGACCCGGAATCGAAAGGCAATAGTCAACCAACTGGGGGACATGTCATCACGAAAAAGAAAAAGGAATCCTAAGAAGTGGTTTTTGTCCGAGTTCCGTTTAAGCGGACAAAAACTCAAACACAAAGATTGAACTACAAACCAAGAAATAAGGCGTCTAATTGGGATTGGAATGACAGGATTGGACAAAACCGTTTCCACCCACTGGTGGGGGCAGGAGAGAACCATAAAGGCAAAACGGGCCCCCCGCCTGGCAGGTCTCATAAAACCGCATGGGGGGGTCCAAGCCAACTAGAGAAGCCCGAGGTCACCTGTACTCGCACAATAGAGGAAATTAACCACGACCGGGGAAAAGCGATCGAATCTCCGATCACCAACAACGGGGGAAGGGGGGGTTTAATAAAGGGGGAGCCAAAAAAAAGGTATTAAGGCGGGAAAGATCTATGGCCTATTTTTACAGCCAGCGGCGTTCCATAGGGTTTGCTTCCAATTCCGGGGACTAGACCAAGCTCGTGAAGCAAAACAGCAAGGTCAATGTCTAAGAACGGGTGGAACGGGGAAAATCAAGTACAAGTAGACCCCAGAAGATGTGAAAAACTTAACTTTAATAGGAGTACCATATTGGAAGCGGTTTTGGGGGGGGTCGCAGAAGGGAAGAAAAAAAGATATGGCAAAAATCAGGATGGAAATGTAAAAAACTGAAGGACATCCCCAACCTTAGGTTGGACTAGGAAGGGGGTATCAAAAAGGGGGGGGCAAATAAAGGGGTAAAAACTTCACCGAGAGAAGTGTAGAACCCCAAAACGACTGTGTAAACTATTTTGCAGCAAAGCCAAAAGTGGGGTGGGGGGCTGAAAACAGGCAAAATCGGGAAAAGTGTGAAAAGGCTTGGGGAACATGCTGGCTAGTCAGACCAACACCATAGGACAAAGCAAGTAGCAGGAGGGGAAAGGTTGGGGGGGTCTAGGGGACGGCAAAAAAAAACGGACACAGGTTGAGTGCTCCCCGGGGGAAAGGCCCTGGGATTCCCCGGAACCCCTGGATAATCTAATCACCGTTATTGGGAAGAACCTTGTGAAAACAGTTAGGGAGGAAAAGAAATTGAGCGAAAAAATGGTGGTCGTAGTGAACAACACGAAGTGTTGGAAAACAACAGGAAAAAAAACCAATGGTGGCTGAGGTGAAAGTAAAAAAAACCCCCCGGGCGTATCGGCAAAACACATCCAACTTAACCTGAGGGGGGTTGTATCCTGCTAAATAGAATGGGAACCCTTTAAGGACTAGGTAAAAAGGGTGGTGGTGGACATCCTCATTAAGTCGGGAACATCGCCGAGGGGATTTGTGTTTTCTGCTGAAACGCAAGCGTTTTCAGACCAGCAATTAGCAAGCTTGTCCAGCCTAAGGAAGGACTTGTATCAGTGAAAGAAACGAGACGAAGGGCAGCAGTTGGGCACCGTACGTAAAGCGGGTCCATTGGTTTCCACTCCACAAAAGGGGGGCGGCAGGCGACGGAAACACGCAAAACCTTTCGTGGTGTGTGGATAATTCGGACCAGATAACCAAAACTGCTCAAAGGGACACCATGTCGTATCAAAGCAAAGAATCCGCATGTGCTGGCGCCCAAAAAAGCAGCCCACGGATAAAGGAAAAAGTGGGATTCAATTGTTGGGAACCCGACCCCAAACCCCCAAAAACCAAATCACTTTTGCACAGGCCAGAGTGATCTCGGCGGGGGAATAGGGGTCCGAAAAAGTTTGTTCAAATATGTTCCCTCCCTTAGGTTCAAGTGCGGAAAAAAACGGCACACCGTGGCAAAGGGGACCAAACGCCAGGGGAAGTTGACGCGGAATATAAACTTGTCCGTGGAGGAGGGTAATGCCCGACACAACTTGGGGTTTGTTTCATTAGAAGGGGGGTATGGAAAACAGAAAAAAAGTAAAATGAAAACAAAACAGACGAGACAGAACCCGAAAAAAGTTGAAGGGCCGGAGAGGGGTCCACAGGCGCCTTTTGGAAAAGCCCGGTAAGCATTGAATCACAACGGGCGGACAGGAAAGAAGAAAGTCAACGACAAACCCAAAATGATGAAACGGGAAAAACCAGGTGGAGGGACTGTTGTTGTCAACACTGGAGCAAACACTGGGTTTAAGAAATATAAGGTGTCCGCGGATGGGGGTCCGTTTGATGGAGACCTCAGCGCGACGAACAAAGAGGCAGATCATCTTCGAAGAAAAAGTGGTAACATCACTGGAATGAGGGTGTTTTAGGAACAAAGGAGGAACGGGGGAAAGGAGAGAAAGGAGGGGAGGAGCTGGGTTTTCGTGAAAAACCGCCTGGGAAAATAAATTGACCATGGGGGTTGGGGGGATGTTACCCATTTGGAACATGTTCCCGTTAATTCAAGAAAATAGTGCTGGGTCGAAAAAAAACTTGACGCATAAAAAAAGTTTTGCCGAAAGGGGGGTGGGTATGTGAGCGGGGAGGGGGAGCAGAAGTGGTTAGAAAATGAAAAAGTTGTCTGGAAAATTTAAGTAATAGGCGGGGGGGAAACAACGATCCAGGAGGAAAAGCAGGACGTCGGGGGACCAGAAACGTACTCGGCTTTGAGTGTACAGGAACAAAACGCACGCGCAATCCATTCAAAAAGTGAACCAGAAAAACCAGAAAAGGTTTTGATCGGGGGACGCCGAGGAAGAGGTGACAGTGAAAAAAATTGTTACGATCCTGAGGGGAACGGCGTCATGGTTAGGGAGGGTGCGGGGGTGGGGGGGAGGGGGGGGGGGGGGGGGGGGGGAGGGAGGAGCGACCAAAGACGTAGGGGCCTCACAAAGTCCTGCCACCGCCGTCATCGGATTACGGAGGTTAAAACAAACGGGGAGGACGAAGAAACCAAAGAACAGCCTCTGCGTGGAGGCCAAAAGACAATAAAAAATTTCCACCCGGGCGGGACAAGGGGAGCAATCCACCGAAAAAAAACCCCGCACAGTCGTTTGAACCAGACCCAAGGAACGGCTCCAGCATCAGGGAAATCCGCATTCCGCCGAGCGGGGTTTTCCAAGAAGTCGAAATCTCACCTAAAACCCAAACAACGGGGATTAGTAAGGGGGAAACTATCGTTACTCTGGAACCAGAGGCGCGGAAACTGATAACGGATTTTGCTGAGCAAGTTGGAGACTGGGGTTGAAAGGGGCACAGGCACGTATTATGACAACTTGGAAACACGTGGGGCCGAATCCGGTGGGAAATAAACGAGCGACCGAGGGAAAGGTTTGGATTGAGTGGGAACTCAAGAAAGACGGGAGGATGGAAAATGACCCACAAAGGGGCACCCCGTAGAAAAAAAGGATAAGAGACCAAGAAAGGATGCCAGAAAACGGTGGGGGCCAGAATCGGGTTAAGGGAGAGTCGAAAAATCGGCACAATTACCAACAGCAGTTAACCAGGGTCCTCCCTACAACAAAAGGAGAAGGGGATCCAAGGAGGATCATAGGCGAAAAAACGGTCAACCACCGAAGCTAACAAGGACGGTTAGGGAAGAAAAAAGGACTTGGGAGTGCTGGACCTGGAAAAAACTACCACGCTGGACATCTAAGAAGTCAGTTCAACCTGGGGAGGGTGTCAAAACGTAAAGAATAACCAGAAAAAAGATTACAAAATTGAAAAAAATCGGCTAAAAAAACCGCGGAGCCAACGAGTGTAGAGAGTTCACCACGATAAATGTCAAAACCCGGCGAAAAGTTTGTGTTTTTAAAAATTGACGTATGAAGGGACAATGGGGCAAGAATGGCCCATCGGGGAACCTGGCTACCTTGTCCAAAAAACACGAGCACTAAAAATGCAAGGGGTCCCCCCCTGGGCCAACAGGGTCGTGTGGCACCGAACCAGGTCATCCATGGCGAAACTCAACCTTAAAAATTTGCGGTCCACCGGGGGCCCACCAGAAAACGGTTGTCAAAGTTAGACCCCACCGTAAAGGGGGGAAACGTTAGAACTTTCTATATGACCATTTTTTTCTAACGATTTGAACGAGGGGGAAAAGGCACAAGGCCATACAAACGAAAATCAAATAAGCGACAACAAGGACCAATCTCAACCAACAAAGTTGTTCAACAACCGTTCTCCGTTAAAAACAAAGACCCCCAATCACAGTTACCGGGAACTGTTTTCCAAAACGAAAGGGGGAGGGTGGAAAAAATCATGGGTTAAGATTGGAAGGGGCAACTCTTGGGATGGCGTTGGGAGGGAATCGTGGGTCGGGGCACATGGGGAAGCACCACTAGGCGGAATTAACGACAAAAACTGTTGGGGTGTCCAAACCTTCGAGTCGGTGTGGTTCGCCTGAAAAGGTTGACGTGTTTAAAAAACTCAAATTAAAAAAAGAGAAAAAAAACGTCAATTGTGGGGGTTCCCCGGCTACGCTAAACCTCTGGCCAAAATAATTACCTCCGAGTATAAACCCCTGGCTAGGACACTGGCTGGAAACAGGCAGTGTCCTCCATGACAAAAGGAACCCGGCCAAGGGGATTTAAATTTCACAAGAAAAATAAACACAGGAAGAGTGGGAGGACCTCTGAAAATTACCTGCTTCGAATGCGTCAAAAAGTGATGGGGGGTGGGAAACGAAAACTCTAACTTAGACCTATCGACAGAAACGTTGGGGGGGGGAATCCCTACACAGGCGGGACGGCAGGCATTATTCAAACGAAAAAAAGGGACCCAAGCGGTCAAACGTGTTTAATTCAAAAAACATAAGGGGAAACCCATCCCGAAAAAAACCCCACACCAGAAAGGTTTTGTTTTTCTGGGGCAAACCAGTCCTAACCATGCAGACTTTCGTATGAAGGGACGAAAGGGAAAACGTCTGGATTGGACAAACGTCTAAGGCCCACCTTGCAGGGAAAAAGCAGTTTTTAGGGAAAGTGGGGGTCGCTTTACAGCGCTGAAAAACTTTATGAACTACAGTCCTGCGAAGTGGGGACCGGAAGGACACTGCCCCAAAAAGGAATGTGCTCAAACGTAAGGGTGAGCAAAAAAACAAACCGACATGGGTAAATTCCCACCCCTCAATCCGAAAATTTCAGAATAAACGCCGACAATTCATCCGAACAGAAGGAAAGGTTGATGTTTGCACCGACGGCCCAGCAACTGCTTTAATGACAAGTCCAAACTCAACCCATGGCGGGGTTGGCAAGGGGGAAGGCACCCGGAATGTTAAAAAACGACAAAAAAGGGTGGGGTGCTCACTGGGAAAAGAAAAAAAAAACTTGGGTTGGGCAAAACAGACCCCCCCGAAACGAAATCAAACCCCCCGGGGAACTGAAGAATGGTCGCGACGGCGGGAAAAATAACACTCCAAGGAAACCTATAGCAAAAAACCCTTGTGCCTGAAAAAGAAAAAAAGGGAAACCGGAGTCCAAAGAAAGGAGGGGTGGAACCAACCCCAAGGCTTTGGGGTGGTCTTCGGCAAAAATCCGTGACGACCGGTCAAAAGACCCGTGGGGGACCGGAAGTCCCGGAACTGGGGGGGGGACACATGGGGAGCAAGCCTAAACTGAGCAGGTCCACAAGAACCAGTTTGAAAAAAAAAAAAAAAAAAAAAAACGGTGTGGAGCCAAAAGGTTGTTGAAACTCGTTGTTGGGGAAACTCAAGCAGTGGACCAGACAAAGGGTCTAAGGAAATAGGGTCCAAACAGACGTGGAGGCAAAGCCAATGGTTGCAGCCAAACAGGGATGGGGGCAATAAAGATGGTGGGTGGGTCAGTTGGGGAAGCCGGAAAAACCTCCCATCTAAAAAAAAACGGACAGGAAAAGTCCCGGGACCCGGCAGAGGTGACGTGGAACTTTAAAAAAAATTGAGTTGCCAGTTTCACGGAAGTAAGCCTGGTAAAAACGTGGGCAATGGGGCTAAGCCTTAAAAACCAAAACTTGTTGAAACACGGTGTCCCAGACAAAGTCAGTACAAAAAAACAAAAAGGGGGAAAACAAGGCAAACCCGATTCTGGAATTCAACATCCCGTCGGGAAATCGGAAACACAGAAACAATATCAATGGTGATCAAGAGAACTCTCAAACAAACGAAAGGGGGCAGGAGAGATTAGAATCAGAATCGAAGAAAAGGGTCAAGGGGGGGAAAAAAAGATTCAAAGCGGGGGAGGACAAAGCAACCGGAAAATCCCTCGTTTTTGAAACGTGGTACCGCCCTTGCCCGTGAACCGTTCCATCTTGGGGCCCGGAACAACTCCCGTAAAAGGGTCAAAGGCACTAAAATTAACCCCCAGTCTCCATCCAAGCGTCACAAGGTTCAGCAAAGGGTAATCGGTAAGGGAAGATTGAGGGGCCGGGGGCCCTGCTAACGACGACAAAAGGATAACTCATGTCGTTGGTCCTATCCTCGGGGTTGACGTGAAGGAGAAAAGAAGTGGGAGAATACCGGTTTAAGGGCGAGAGTAAAAGAGAAAAAGTAAGAGAAAAAAAAGGGGGGGAAAAAAGATTGCGATGAACTCCAGGGGTTTCGACCTCCAGCTCGACCCTTTCAGGTGGGAACGACGCACAGAATAAATCTGGGACCGAAAGACAAAAAAAACAAGTAGAAAAAAACTCCCATGAGGACTCAGTACGTTGTAGGCTGAGACGTGGGAGGTGGGGATGCCTTTTTGAAAAGGGCCGGGGGGGGGAATGAAAAAGACCAAGTCTGAAAGGAAAAAATCAGAGAACGCATTGAAAACTTCGGGAGGGTTTGCAAAAGAAAGAAAAAAGTCCGGGATTCAAAAAAAGGGAAGAAAGGGAAAAGTGTGTGGGTCGTAATGGGGTTTACGGGGGGCCTTGGGAAAACTCATGGGTGGAGGGAACGTTCAGGAAAGAAAAAGTGCCAGGGAGAAAGAAAAGTGGGGGCCAAACGGAAATAAAGCTGGCTATGAGTTCTGTGCCGCGGAAAGGAGGGAAAAGAGTAACTGAATCGGGTGTTTTTTTGGGGGCAAACTTAAACGGAAAGTTTGAAGTACAGTTGGAAGGCCAGTAAGATTGGGCCCTGGTGGCGGTCCTACCCTACGGGCCGAAAAAAAAGGATTTCCAGACAAATCACTTTTTAAAAGCGCTGGGAGCCGCCAGAAATACTTTTGGCAAATTCAAATACGAAACGCACCAGCCAAAAGGGCCAGACAGTTCAAAGTGAAATCGTCACGGTAAGGTGGACCATTCACCGAAAAAAAAAAAGTGCACAAGTTTGCCCGGGGTTGAACGAACAAACAACCTCGTTGGGGTTTCCCTAAAACCGGCCCGCCATGGGAAAGAAATGGGTCGGGGGAGGAAAAAAAATCGGGAAGAAATGTGGGTTGGTGGTTCAAAAAACCTGGGAAACCAGCGCGGAACGTTTGATGGGTGGGCCCCAGGAAGGGGTTGTTCCACGTGGGGAAAAAAAATCAAAAGGAAAAGAAGGCCACAAGAGCAATGGGGAACTGGCAACGAGAACAAATTCTGGTTATGAAATACGAAGTTGTGACATATTCCCATCTCCGAGGGAAAAAAGTTTGCAGGCAGAAAAAGGCCTTGGGTCACGAAAAGGGTGGGTAATCTCCCACAAATGGCAAAAAAAGAACTCATATAAAGGGGACGCAGTGACGCGGAGCAGGAAACAAAGTTACTGTGGGGTTGAAAAAAAAAGGCTTGTGAGGGGGGGAAAAAATTTCTAAAAGGGCCCAGTACCACATAACAGCAAAACCGGGTTGGGGCGTTAAACGAACTGGTGAACCGGGCTAATTTGGAAAACCGAGCTTTGACCACTTGGGGAGGAAAAACCAGGGAAATCCAAAATTCCAGCAGATACGAAGAAAAAAGGAAGGAACTCACTTTCTGGGGGGAACCAGGTGGGAGGGAAACCGAAAGGGGGGTGCTTAGGGAAAACCCCTAGGTGACCGGAAACCCCACGGTTCGCAAGGTTTGGGGGCAGGAGTATGTCTGGGGGGGGGGGGGGAAAAAAAAAATCAGAGAAGAGAAAAAAACCGGGGTAATAGTCTCTAAAGCCGAAAAATTCCCCAAAAACGGTTTGGGTACGGTAGGAAAGGAAAAACCACCGTGGAAGGGGGCAGAAAAAAAGGTTAAAGAGGGTGAGGTGGGCAAAAACAAAAAACCAAAAAACAAAAAAAATGGGTAACAATACCAAGGGTCATAATGTGGGGATTTATAAAAGGGCCCAGGGAACTGTCCGATAGGGGGGAAAAATCGGTACCCTTCAGGAAAATGTGGGGGGGGGCTTCCAGGGGACACGAAGGTGGAAGGGGGAGCGATACCTGGGACCTCCGTGTGTAGCTTATTGGGGTTCTCGGCCCATGGTTAAGAAGGGTGGGCCCCTAAGAGGTAGAAGGAAGGGTGGAAAATGAACAGATCGTAATGGGACTCATCTGGCCGAAAGCACGCGGTTAGCGGAAAACATCGCCAGTGGAACCGAATGCAAGTAGTTCCCGTGGGTGGAAAAGGAGGGGGAGAAGGGGGGCACCAAATGATGAAGGGTGTGAACCTGGCTAAGAAGAAGTCCGTCAAGTCCCAGCTTCGGGAAACGGGACGATGAAACATGAGGACGCCGAAAAACTCCGAAAGAGAAAAAAAAAAAATCAAAGGAAGGAAAAAAAACGCTTGGTCATCAAGAAGAGGAGGTCCGAGTTCCCACTTGTCATAACAGAGAAGACTGGGAGGGGGCAAAGAAAATCCAAACTTGGAAAGCGAAAGTGGGAGAAAAAGAGAGAAAAAAACCTTCAGCGCAATCAATCGCTGCTGGGTGGAATAATGAAACGCCGCTTCAGAATAATATCAAGGAGGAGTACACGACAGCGTGGGGTTTTTTCCAAGGAAGGAGGGGAAAAAAAACAAAAACCGGTGGAGGGAGGACACAATGAGAGAGATTTAAAAATTCGTAAAATTGGTCCACGGACAAAGATGCCGTGGTTCCCCGTTGGGTAAAGGTTGGTGCAAGGGGACGACCAAAAGATTGAAGGGGGGAGGGGGGAAGGCAGCTGTAAAACAGGTGGCTTACAAGCACAACCGAAGGTGAGTTGCGTGCCCAAACTCAAAGACAGATGGATGGGGGGGGAAGGAGGAAACACCAGGGAGAAGTGACAAAAAGAGGGAACTAACTAAACTTCGCACGGTTTTTGCCCCCGGCCAGGATTTGAGCGCGAAGGCAGCGTCACCGAGAAAGAAAAAACTAACGATGACAGAAACCCGACGTAGCGCCCAGGAAACAAGATCCTGCCCGCACGATCGAAGCAAACCAACGGGTACTACTTGAGAGCCCCAGGGAGGGGGGGGGAGCGAGAAAAGGGGAGGGGGCAAATTGGTGCAAGAAAGCATGGGGACGACCCGAAGTTTTCCCTAAGGTGGAAGGGGCCCCGGAAAGGGGGTGAGACCCCTAAAAAGTTAAAAAAAAGTGTGGGGAAAATATAACGCACTTTAAAAGGACAAGACACGGAATTGTAATCTGAGTTGACAAAAAACAGAAAAAAAAAAGGAAGCCGAGACCCGGCCTCAGAGTATTGAGGGGGCATCGGGCCAAAGGTTCAAGTATCGACGCCAGGAAGAAAAGGGGCCGTTGAACAAGGAAAAACATAGAAATGCACGGGGGTGACTGGGTGGGAAACCCACACAACTCCCAGAACAAACGCAGTCCCGGACTGTCGAGTAAACCGTGTGAAACTGTAACGTAAAAAGGACACCATCAAAGGAACGTGAGTCAGACCAATGACCGTTTACCCGTGAAATGACCGGGGGGGGGGGGGGGAAACCCCGGTTTCAGGACGCGATGGGGAGGAAAAGAAAAAAAGAAAAAGGGAAAAAAAGCCAACCGGCCAACGACGAAAAACAGTAAAAACGTTCAGAACAAAGATGGATTAAAAAAAGGAACCAAACCTCACTGGGGGGTTCCCACATGGTTTGGTACTGGGGACAACTGAAAAGGGGAAGAAAAATTGGTGGGGAATCTGCAAGGAAAGAGGAGTTGGGGGGGATTATCTTGGACCTCCGCGGCAGTCATGATTCAAGGGGGGAAAAAAAATGAAAGCGGACCAGAAGGGAGACCCAAGGTGTTTGGAGGGGGGAAAAGGGGGAAAAGAGGGTAAGTGGGGTTGTAACAAGCACTTGACCCCGCAGGGGACTGTATCCCGACAGACAACCTAAAGGTTGTGTTACGGGGGAAAATACGACCCGGACCTGGACGTAGGCAAGATTCACCACGGGTAAACCCTTGAGGAAACCCCATTGAGGGGGGATTTGCGCACAATGGAAAGGAACTCAAGAGGAGTCACACTGGTCATCATGGCAAAAGCACTCTGAAAGGAAGAAGAAAAGGACTGGATTAAACCCCTCGTGATGGGGGTCACAGGGAACAACCAGACGTAGCAAAAGACAAAAAAGCGACAAACCAAAAACTGGTGGAAAAAACAACAGTCAGGCGACCATTGACTGGGGTCAACAGAAAAAAAAAATTGAAAGGGGGAAAAAAAACGGAAGGGTGCCCTTGAGGGGAAGGAAAATTCCTACGACCACAAACAAAAGAAGGTTTTTGAGTCCTCACCGAAAAGGCAGGTGTGGGGGAAGGAATGCCAAAAAAAAAGAAAAAAGTGTTGAAAGAAAAGGGAAAAAGGATGAAACCTTTACAAAAACTGAGTGGCGTTTCCTGCCACTGCACGGCGAAATTATATGAGTATCTCAGCCTTTGAAAGTCGCCATGTTTAGAAGAAAAAACCCAGGGGGACGAAAGAGAAGAAAGGGGATCAACGGGGGGGGGAGGAAAAAAAGAACGCAAACCAAGAAAATCCAAGAAAGAACTTATACGGAAACCTGCACAAAACCCACCAAGACACCCACACCCCCGATCTGTTCGCATTCCGAGAAATCGGGAGAAGGTGGGCAAAATATCAGGGGAGAACCCTTGCAATCAATGGTGTTTGCCAACAGAACGTTCTATAATCCCGTTGGATGTGAGGGGAAAGAATTAAGAAAAACTGGTGGGGTGGGTGCGGTGGGGGGTTTTGTGAAAAAGAAAACCCCCGGAAGGTCATTGGAAAGGTACACCCCAGGGTTTATCATCATTTTCTTTCAAAACAGAAAAGGCTGGGGGTCAAAAAAAACCAAAAATCAATCAGAAAAATGTCTACCGTACCGCTGGAAAAAAAACCAGAGTGCTGGAGGCACACGGGCTGGGGGCCTTGGCACTCACCAGCCCCCCCAAACCCACCTTCGACGAAAACAAAGGATCCGACGAAAATTCCTAAACAAAAAAAATTCAAACGCGGGATCCGCCAAGGGGTCTTGGCCAGACATTTTTTGGTAAATTTTTGCCATGGGGAAGAATCCGGGAGAAAGGGTTCAAAAGAAAAAACCCAAGTTTGACCGGGCAAAACACAGGCCCTGGGGGGGTCGACCAAAAAAAGGGGGGGGGGCCAAAAAAACCACCGAGAAGAGGAAAAAGGAAAAGCCAGGGGGGTTTTCTTCCGAAATGTTCGAATTTCATCCATGGGTCCCAGGAGGGGGGGCAGGGAAGGAACAACCCACCAAGGAGATTACGAAGGAAGAAAAACGGTCACCCAAGAAAGTGGGAAAGAAAGCAATGGGAAAAAAAAAAAGGGGATGCCCAGTTTTGTCGTAAGGTTGGGCGGGAAAAAAAAAAACGAAAAGAAAAAGGGGTAACTGGGGGGGGAAAGTCAAGGCACCCCCTGCAATCGGGACTGCTGTTGGACGGTTAAACTGGAATTGAAGGGGGGGGGCCAAAAGGAAAACTTGGTGGGAAGGAGCCTCACAATGGGGCTGGAGTACTTCACCAATGGAGCACAAAAGTTCCAAAAAAAAAAACAAGAGACTTCCACAGCAACAACCCCCAGTGGGGCAAGGGGGTACTTTCAGGGGCAACACACAGAATCGAAAGGAAGAATAACTAACACCTGAGGCTCGGTCCCTCAGAAAAAAACAAACAACAGGGGGGGGGGGGGGGGAAAAAAGAGATGGTCAGAGAGATCATTGGGAAAAGGGGTCCTCATCGATGGTCGGCACGGGACTGTGGCTGGGGGAAAGCCACGGGCGTTTGACGGGAAAGAAAAAAAAAGGGCCGGAAAAAGGAAAGACGTGTCGTAAAGGACCGGGACCCAAACAAAAAAAACCACAGGTGGACTCAACCAAAGGGCAATTAAAGAAAGAGCACGAAGGGGGGAAAAAGAAAAGGGGGATCGTTTAAAAAGGGGGTTTAGGTTTGTCTCATATAAGAACGTTAACCATCCATGTGGGAGGGAGGGGGGGCAAAAAAAAAAAAAATGAAGACCAAGTCTTGTCTGAATTCGAGCAAGGGGGATTAACATTACCAGATAAAGGGTAAAAACGAAAACAATTCCGGGAGAAAAGGGGGAGAAAACGAACGGGGGGGAACGGTGAGGGACTTAATTTGGTCAAGGAAACGCCTCCCCCTGGGCTTGGGGACTTAGGAACAGTGCCATTTGGGGGGGAAGAACAAAAAAACAAAAGAAAACAAGGAAGGGGGAGTAGTCGGGGACAAAAAAAAGGTTTGGCGGCGTCGGGGGAGGGCCCAGGTTGGTTTGCGGTCCAAGTTGCGGCCTTGGTAAAGGCCCGAAACACGGACTGCGAAGAATCGCGATTCAAGAAAGTTTGGGAAAAGGTCGGACGGTTTTTACTCCGGTCAACCTTTATCTGGGGAAAAACTTTTGGTGTGAGTAGGGGAAACATTTGGGTTGGGGGGGAAAACCAGGGGAGGTACACAATTTTCAAAATCAGTTTGGGGGAAATGAGGGGGAAGGGGAAAAGGGTATGAGGTCAGTTAAGGGGGGTCCCATCACCAATTGTAAGTTCTAGGTTCAAGAGAAGGACATCCGGAAGGAAAAGGGAAAAAATCGGTAAAGGGGAAGAATCGGGGGGGGGGGTTGGCAGAAGAAGAAGTTGTCGACTTAAACAAAAAAAGGCCTGATTGGTGCAGTTGGAACCTTCTGCAACCTGAAGAAGAGGGGGTCCCGCTAATAACTTGAGAAATTTAAGAAGCAGCAAAGAGAAGGGGAAAAAAAATTCAGAGGGGGGGACCAAACGTTCCGCCCAATTTTGCAAAGTCCGGGTCCGTTGTAGGCTATCACCGCCAACAAAAGGAAAGGGGGGGGGGAAAAAGTTTAGGAACGAGAAAATAAAAACCGTTCCAAGAAACCGGTGAACATCAGCGCGCCCGGGTCTTGATAAAAAAAGACAGAGCGTCTGATATTTGGCCCATAAGGAGGGGTTTTTTGTAAGGGAAACCCAACTTGATCCCAAAAAAAAATTAAATAACAATGACTTTGAATTCTAGTAGTTTGAAAGGAAACTTCGAAGGGGGATCCAATATGAGAGGGGGAACAAAGGTTTAGGACAGGAAGACCCGCTTTTGGGGGCCACATGGTCCTGCATTTTCTTATCAGGAAGAGGGTACATAGGAAAGGTGTCGCCGGAGGGAAAGACAACCAAACGGAGGGTGGGGTAGTAAAAAGGGGATGCCAGCTCCCCAAAAGCAC
>Ga0179593_1595044_pt1 | contig 16077 bp, 12 predicted proteins | sample CZODoug2_1_08_16_FD_185931 | JGI IMG/M metagenome (GOLD analysis project Ga0179593, IMG submission 185931) | Vadose zone soil fungal communities from Angelo Coast Range Reserve, California, USA - CZODoug2_1_08_16fungal (PacBio error correction) | ecosystem: Environmental > Terrestrial > Soil >...
ATGGTTAGGACCATACATACCTCGGCACGACCAGAAATCAAACAACAAAACGAGAATGGGGTGGATAGTATGTAAGGAGTCTTGGAGGGGAGGCAGTATCGGAAGAAAGGAGCTTCTACAGTAAAAGGGACCTCGGCCTCTCGCGCTCCAAGGGACTAGTCGAAACCGTCATCATTAGGGGTTTCCTTCATTGGGAGAGGAACTTTGCAGGTAGAAGAAGACCTGGGCGCCAGAAGGGTCATTAGAAAAAGCAAAGGGGGAGGGGGGGGATCTGTCTTCTCGGGTGCCAAGCGCCCAAAGCGCTCAAGAAAAAAAATCAGAAAAAAGCCACCGGGACATAAGCCTCGCTCGCACAAAAGGAAAGAATTCGAAAAAAAAAACAAAACGGCAGCTTGCTGTCCGCTCACTCCCTGCGGGTTCAGGCAGAAAGATCACCAAAAAATTGGGATTAAAAAAATAGACTCTCAAGGGGTCCTGAAGGGGGGGGCAAGGGAGCCAAGTCACGACACTTACTTCACAACAAGAAGTTCGGGGTCTTTATCTGACTACAAAAAAGACAGGAGGGGTAAAATCGTTTCGCCGTAGTAAACAGGGCGCAGGATAGAGAACGTTAAAAGAAGGAAAGGTAAAAAGAGCGCAAAGCTGGCCTTCACGTCAAGTTTTGGCTTTCTGCTGGCCGAAAAACCGAGCCCCTGGCCACGAAAGGGCAGGACAGAAGAAATTTACCCGCAGCGAGACGAAACAAAGGTGGAGGTCGACGACCTTCTCAAGATCAAATCAGTTCACAGAAGGAGAAGAATCTGGAAAACGACAGCGCAAGGAGCAACTTATCGTTTGAATCGTTACAGGCGAAAAATTCAAAGGAAGGGGGGGGATGTACTCTGAGTATCTCAACCAATGCGGCGTCCAGAAGACCTGAGAGGAAGCTATCCCGACCGATCAGAGAAAAGTAAGCTTAGGATTCTTGAGCCGAGCTCGCCCGGAGGCAATTGGAGAAGGCAGGGTGTTAAAACGCAGACTACGTCATTTCGGATTCAACACCTGACCCTTAAGGAAAAGAATAAAAAGAGGTCTCCAACGCAAATCGTTAATGGACGACCGCAAAATTATGCCAGACCCAGTCGCAGAGATCTTCAAAAAGTAGAAGGACGTAGAAATGCAGGGGGTCAATACCCAGGGATCATCGAGATATCAGAACCGGGGGCTCTCTCGACGCTACTAAGAAGTCTAGGGTAGAAGCCTTTAGGTATCCACGGGCGCAACCAGCGAGAAGAGATGCAGGGAGCATTTAGGGACGCCAATCAAAGCCTATCGCCCAGGCGCTCAAAAGGGCCTGGAGCAATTCCCAGAAGGGGAAATAGAATTACATGACCGCCGACTTTAGGATCCAGCCCCTCCAGGCTCGACTGGCTGCGGAAAGCAACCCAAGTGAAAAAATAGAATACTGAACTACCCTCAGTGAGTCTGGGATCAAGGGGAGCTCTCAACCTTTTCCCCAGGAAAAATGGGCGGTGGCACTCCTGCAGGGACAGCTTCCCGCGCTCCGTTGAAAAGGGAGGGTGGGGGGGATACAACTCAGTTGGTTTTAAAGATTTAAGCTAGTGGAGGGAAAAAAGGAAGACGGTGCCCCTGCTTACTAAAAAGCAAAAAACCCTGCAATCACCTTCAAGGACTACTGATGGAGCATAAAGAACAGCTCGTTGAATACGTGAAACTACAGATTGGTAACAAGCTGAGAACAAACACAAGTAAATCGGAAGATTTAAAGCATGACCGAATATCGAGGAGAAGGGGCGAATCTGGAATCGCTGGTTGACGGGGGGAGCGCACGTGCCGCAAGGATTAGGGGGGGAAGACAAACACCACAGACCAAAAAAAAAGGGGCCCGGTCTCTGGGAAAGAGGGAGAGCAAATTTTTTGTCCCGTACAAGGCGGGGGGCATAAACCATGTTTCACACTAAAAAAGAATGGGTTTTAGGGTACCAAGCGAAGATAAGAGGAAAGCCTATATCACAACCAGAAGAGAGGCTGGGAAGAGGAGAATCGAATCAACAACCCCACGGATAGAGTAAAGAAAAGGTAAAAAACGGGAGAATCTTCGGTGGGTAGAGCCAAGTAAATCTTCCCAGATCGGGGGAGTGAAACACCCCTACTTTGAGTCTTAGATGGGTGGGTTCGCCGGGGCAAAAGGTGGGGAACCAAAATAACTCGAGGTGACACCTGGAGAAAGGGGCCGGATCTGGAGGTTGTGGCCATAGAAAAGGGGGAGAGGCGACGCCCACGATGACAAGGCAACAGGTCTATTGGGGGGAAGAGGGAAGAGGAGCGCCTATAGGATTCGGCCTCTGAAAGGGGGCCTTGTGGGCGTAGGAAAAGACCAAAAAACTAATCTTGTAGTTCGAGTAATGAGGCAATTGAAATAGGCGTCGGAAATCGAGTAGGTCCTGACTGGGGAAGTCAGCGGTTCTGAAGGAGGAGGAACAATCTCCTTTCTTAACAAGGATATAGCACGGAACCAGGAAGGGGAAAAAAAAGTATGGTACCAAAGAAGTTGTATGGAATTAAACTTATCATCGAGGGAGGGGACAAGACTTCGTAAAACTGCCAGTGGGTCCGGACAAAGACGACTTGTCTACTCACCCGGTCGATGTTTCACTTGGCGATGGCAAAGGAAAAAGGAAAAAGAAGAGGAAGGGAGAGAAAGAAAGGCGAGGGTCATTGGGGAGGCTCCTTGTGCGAAGAAAGGAAGGGGGGCGCATTTTGCTCAAAAGGCCAGCATAGGTAGCGAAGCGATAGGCGAGTTGTTGAGGACGAGAAAATCAATAGGGGGGAGAGAGGAAGAAAGACTTGGCGGCGCATTCAACGCGGAACTGTCTATATAGAGGCTGCGGGGCTTTTTAGATAAGAGGGGAAAAGGCTGTCCTGGGGGGAAAAAACAGGTCATTTAAAAGGCCCGGGCTTACTACGGGAAAAAAGGACAACTGCTACTTTTGTGGCAATTAGGGACTGCTGCAGGCCACTGATTGCGGTGAGGAAGAGGGAGCTGCCGGAAAGACGTCGTGGGGACAAGAAGGGGACATGAAAGTAGGACAGTTTCCCGTTTGCCATTGCCTGCGACAAAATGGCCGGAGAGCTGTGTAACGCCTAGCCGCAGAGGGGGGGAGAATCTTTACCGGGAATAGGAAGACGCCAGCGCTTGAAAGGGCTGATGACGCAGGGGGGAGGCAGATAATCTAGTCCTACATCCACTTCAAAATTCAAAGGGATATCTATCAGTGACTCATAACTTGGGAAGATTGCCAGCTGGGAAAGATAGCTCCGGGGGAACGCAAGGATTGCAGCTTTATCTGGGAAGAAAGGGCCACGAGAGATACTCCGGGGAGTGGGGAGGTCGCTGCGGGTACGGGGGACTTTGAAGGGGACTCGTTGGCCAGCGAGGAGGCTGTTCCGCACTTCCACAAAACTTGGGGGAGAGTAAAAGAGGCGCTCGGTCGCGCACCGGGGGATCGCGCCCTGGAGGGAACTGACGTCCTGAAACGGGGAGGTTCTGATTAAGAAAAGAAGGGGTATTCGAACGGAAAAGAACGAGCAGTGTGGGGGGAGTAGGGGGGCCTTGAACTGGGGAGAAGGATGAAGATGCGAGTGAGGAGGTCGGGGATTGGAAAAAATTGGGTCGGGGGGGACGCCTTCCCCGCAGGGGTGAAATCATCGCATGGTTGTTTGATCAAGCAGGGGGAGGGTTCGAAAAGGAATGCGAACAGCCGGACACGGGGGGCGCGCCCATGGGGGAAACGTGTTCTGCGAGCCCTGGAGAGGAAGATCCAACACGCGGGGAACGTTTTCAAATAAAAAAAAAAATAAAGACACCCATGGGTTGAGGGGATACAACTGCAAAGCCTAATACTAAATTCACTGGATGACGGAAGGGTGGAGACTAGGAGGGGGTCGCGAGAAGAGGATACCACCAGTTCGGGCCGAAGCGCGTGTCATAGAAAAGAAGGCATCTCCTGACAAAAAAAAAGTAGGAAAGAGAGAGAGGCCTGGCCGAGACCGAGAATGTTTCACTGGAGCAATGGATTCCGGCTACGGGAAACGGAGGTAAGGGAATGGTCCATTAAGCGCGAAAAAAATTCATATCTCACTCGTCCTCCAAGGGGAAACGGGGAATGGGATCTCCTGGTCAGTGGGACCAGACCCGACGTTAAAGGATTGGCAGTAGAAAGATCACCGCGGGGAGGTGAAGGATTTGAATAGAAGAGGACCGCTACACCAGTCGCGAAAGCGGGAAGCTGTGAGAATTCCAGAAACAAAAAAGCCATTTGAGAACACCCGCTGCTTTCTTCACAACTGAACATTGCAGGGCAGCTCCGAGATAAACAAAGTCGGGACCAATAACTTCGAGGACGCATTCGAAGTTCAGGTGGGGGGTGTGATACCAGTTCAAGGCCACTTGACCACGCGTCATGAGATGGCCGGGATAATAAACCATCGCGACAAAAAAAGTACTTCATGCCGCGACAGGGGGAGTCGACAGAGGTACGCATCCATAAAAAGAGCACGCTGATTAAAACAAAAGGCAGCAAAAGTTGGGTGCAGGACATAAAAAAACTAGCTTTCAACGAAGGAAAAGGCTAGAACCGTGCACTAAGCTCCGACACAACGGTGGAGGCGAAGGTAAAAGTGATCAAGAGAAATGCAGACTTTGATTCCAGACGAGGGCCAAAGGCCAAGCTGACAAGCAGACGGATCATGCGGAGGATCGGTTTTGATCGTGACCGGCAATTAGTGGGGGAAGAATTATCTGCCCGTAAAGGAAGAAGACGCGGCAGATGCTCAAAAAAAAAACAACAGGGCCCTTCTGAAGGCAAAGTGTTACATCAGAGTCTAAAAGGGGAGTCGGGACGGGCCATTGGCAAACGGGATGTAAGCAGGCTGCGCAGCGAGGGCGGCGGCTGGAAAAACTGAACGGCTTCAACAGCAGCGAGCAAGGTCTAAATCGGCCTAATTAACAGTGGGCCCCACAACCCCCCCCAAGGATCGGAGGAGGGAATCATAGGTAGGATCAAAGCGTGGGAGGGGTTGTTTCTACCCAGGATCTAATCGAAAAGGGGGTCTCGAAGACTAATCGCGAAGGGGAAACCGGTACGCGTTCAGACGGACATCTTCTTGAAAAGAATCTCGAGCAAGGGATCGCGCCATCAACGGCGAGGATACTAGGCTTGGCCTTGGGAATTACTCAGCAAGGTAGGAACCAAGCCTGCCAGAAGTCGTGAGTCGCATCCTCACTTCGGAAGAAAATGGATGAGGCAAGAGACCATGTAAACACTCGCAGGCTACACCGTTGGGATTCTAAGAAAACAGACGAGATTGAATTACCCTAAAAAGGTGACGATGTGAAGACAGGGATTAAACACGTTAGCTAGCGTTTGACCTGATCTTTCACGAGAAACGTGTGGTTACCAAGGTTGGCAGGGGAGATTTCGGATGGCTTTGGGAAAGGGGCGATAGGACTAGCCTAAACAGGCCCCCGTCAAAAAGCCCGACTACGAGGGCACGAGAATAGAAAGTCTGGAAAAATTACAGCAAAGCCGACAAAGTGCGCATCTCTCAGAAAAAAGACAAGAGAATATAAGAGGTGCATTCAAAGATCGAGAGGTGCAAGACGCAATCTGGCTTAGGATGCATGCGAGAGCTTGGAAACCTATTCTGGTGGATAAGACCACAAAGCCAGAGGGAAACGGTCTCTTGAAATCTTCGAGAGTGAGGGGGCCAAGGACAACTGCTTGGGACCGGTAAAAGAAGTTGTACCCATCTCAGGTAACCACAGGGGAAATGGGGACCAGAGCGCTGGGAGGTGCACGAAGGAAAAAAGAGCTTAGCCCTTTTTGGGCCGGAAGTCACAACAACAAACTGAGGAGGGAAGGATGATTTCACGCCCCGGAAAAAGCGTCAGGGTAAAAAGATCGCCGTTGGGGACCTTACTCGGGGAAAGTTACCAACAAAAAGACTGTGTTTACGAGAGGAACAGGGTGTATCAGAATTGGTCGGGCCCCACCAGAAACGAAAAAAAGTGCGGAGAACCGGGTCCAATAGGATCTTGAGTGTGGGGGGGTCGGCGCCAAAAAGGAAGCGGGTCGTCTACGACCACGCCGCAAGTAAAGACCAAGTCGAGGGGAAAGGGAAAAGGGCGCAACGATCGGATTCGTGCCAAATCTTGGAGAAGGAGAAAGGGGGAGAGGAGATAGGGGGAGGAAGCGCGTTAACTCGAGTCGATGACCGGACCAAGCCACTTTGGAAGTAGGCGAGCGGGCAAATCCGGACGGGACGTTCAAATCAGGGGGAGGGCGAACACATCCCGGGCTTAACCAGAATATCGCCCGGGGGGAAGAAAAATTAAACCGTTAGTTAAGCCAAAGCGTTGTGGACAAAGGGAGCAGCGGGCCGTGTGTCAAAACGGTACATCCGGAGCATTAACAGGGGGAAATGGATGACGACTCGATTTCTGAGGAGATGCTTGTCCGGACTCAGGTAGGAAGGAAAAAAGAGAATTTGTTGGCAACACTTGGAGGGCCCCTTCAGGGGGAGAGAAAGTCAGGGGATGAAGCGAAGTTCCATCAGCTCCGGGAAAAGAATCAGAGGAATGGGGCTCCAAGACCCAGAAATTAGAGGAGATGGAGTTGGGATTGGGTTAGGAGGTGCTCTTTATTGTCCAAGATGAGGGAGCCTTGATACTCGTACTGGAAGAGATCTCTCCTTGAGTAAGGGGGTCGGATAGCGATTACTAGAACAGGAGGACATGACTTACTTGTTTGAAACCAGTCATTTTAGACGTCACGAAGACCTTTTCGTAACGAATCAGTTAGAGCTCCTGGCTGGGGGGGGGTAATTAATTGCGGCTATTGAAAAAGGTGGTTCGAAAGATGGTCTGCAGGGGGGGAGATGTAGGGGGGGGGGGGCAATACCGGATCAGCCTGGCTACATCCTTACAACGGGGGGAATCCTGACAAAGAGAAAGCCTGAAGGGTAGCCTCGCCGCGCGCGAGCAGAAAAAAAAAGGCAATGGGAAACGCTGAAGTAGGCTAACAGCAGGGAAGGGGGGAGAATATCCGTTCCAGAAAAGGTCAGGGGACGAGAGATTCAAAACCGATATTGGGAGCAAGGACGAGGAACTGCAGCTTGACAAGCTTGTAATCCTAGAGAAGAAGATGGAAACGGGAAAATCTGCCAGGAAGGGGGAGCAGGTCGCCCTGCTCATATCAAGAGGGGTGTTAGGAACAGCAGGGGAGGGCACGGTCTGGAAAGGTTTCGAGTTTGCCCAAAGTCCGAAAGGGGGACTGGCAAAAACAAATTTGCGCGACATGAAGCCAAAAAGGAAGGTGGGGGGTCTACTGGGCGCGGTACCGGGCTGTCGGAGGAGAGGACTGAAGGGCCCGGGGGAGGGGAAAAATGGGAAAAAGCCTAAGGATGGGTTCCGACGCGAACTGAACTTTTGAAGTAATGGGAAGGTAAGGTTTATCAATTTAAAAAAAAATGACTATCGGGAGAGCAGGAAAAAAAAGAGGGAGGGTTCCCGAGGTTTTGCGAATCGGCATCACTGCCTGGAGCTGGCCGTCGTGCCGCAGAGGGGATTGTTGTGAGAAATAAGGGGAGGGGGCTTTTTGTTCAGAGCGTAATGCCGAAAAGGTCCTCAGGGTGAGAAGGGTTTTGAGTCCGGGTGCAGGCCGGGGAAGGAAAGGAATCCACCAGCGTTGGCAGAGGGGACAGAATGAAACACCTCAAACAGGTGGGTCTGTTTACTAAACTGCAAAGGGGAAGGAAAGACAATGAAAAAATGAATGAAGGGGGGACTAGTGTCTAGGCAAGAGCGAGAACCAAAGGTCTACATCTTTTCCCTTGAGAAGGGGCATTGGAGACGGGCCACTCGAGAACCACTCGAAAAGTCGTCAGTCAGAAAACAAAATTATGAGGGGCGGAAAAGAAAAGGGAGTCCTGGCGCTTCCCTCGGGAGGGGGGAACGGAGTCCATGATAAAAAAGGGACATCTTCTGGAAGCGGGCCCTCGCCAGGCTCTCGCGAAAAGCCAAAACACTCGTCCGTGGTCATTTTTCCGGGAGTGGTGAAAATTTGACGTGGAAGGACAGACCCCGAAAGGTGTTCGCGAGGAATTTTCAGAAAAAGAACCGTCTTGGTTGGATCGGGAGGAGCGGGGTGGGCCATAAACCCTCTCATCAAAGAACAAGGAGACGCAAATTATTAAGGATGGGAGTAAGAAGAGAATCCAGAAGTGAAGGAAAAAGGCGGTCAACACCAAGATTGCGGCGCGTCGAAATCTGCATGGGTCAGAAGATAACCTCCAACCGTGAGTGCAAATCAACTGAGAGGGTGAAGAGCAGTTAACACTGTTTTTGTGCCCGCAGGTTATACTTAAGGCAACAACAAAGGAAAGTGATGTCGGTATGCTACTAAAAATGAGTAAGGGAGGCGAACTGCGACCGCGCAGGGCTAAAATCTTAACTATTATCGAACAACTATCGAAAATCTGGCCTTAAAGCGTCTACAAGTTGTGTGTCAGGCGGAACATTCCACCCTAGAGTTCAAAACGATAGAAAGGGTCAAGCTTCCAAAACAAATACCGTAACCCAGCCAGCGAGGGAAAAAACAAGCCGAGCGAGGGCGACAGGCTCAAGAGAGGGGGGCGACTCTGTCAGGGCCAAGGATCTATACGGCCAATAGGGAACACCAGAGCAGTTCTGGGTCGATAGGTGGAATCGTTCTCGGGGGAGATTGGGGGGGATTGGAACTCTATATCACGTAGACCTGAAAGGGGCGATGCGAAGACAAAAAGAAAGATGCAACGAGCTCGGCTGGGGGTCTTTAAAAAACAGTAGGGCTGGCGGCACAATTGCAGGAGGTAACGAACTTTAGCTACATCTGGCTGCGTCAAGGAGGAGTTGCAAAAGCTCCCATCTTCGCCGCAAGCAAGTCGTCGCCGAAAGAAAGGAGGAAGACCCAAAAGGCAAATCTCTGAGCGCCGAAAGGAGGGTCGGGGAATATAGTTCCTACTGGTTCCAAACAGGAGAAGAGAGGTGCACGCTCGACAGAAAGGGGGGTCTACCTGAAAAAAAAAGCAGGTCGCGCGATATCAGCCTTACTCGGAGGGAAGAAGAAGAATTTTACTTCTCGATGAGGGAAGGGGATGGCGCCAATCACCTCCTGAGACAGGCTCCGAAGAAATGCAGGGACCCGGTGATCAAATCGCCAAACTGACCCAGGTCCGCATGAAGAGAGCGGGCTGTTTTAGACAAAAGGACAGGAAGAGGGGCTCCTGCAGGGAAGCGGCCCTCGCATGAAAACACGGAGACTCAGAACAGAAAGGAAGCAGAAACCTGATTGAAGGGGAAAAGGCAATTGCTCACTTGGAATCGCCGGGAGGGAAAAACTTCTCAAAAAAGGCCTTAACCGGCTCTGTCTCCTACAAAGATGTTTGGAAACCCGGGTGTGAAAGCGCCTTTTGTATAGTTCGGGAGCACGGGGAGCACGGAGGCTCTGAAAAAAGACCCTGCTGACCTCACATTCAAGGGAAGCGAGCAACTCTTAAGTACCAGTGAAAGCGTACATTCGCACTAAAGAGGTAAAGCAAAAGTCTAACCACGGCCATCGCCTGGGGGCAGAAGAAAGGTGTAAGAAAGACTCCTGGAAGGGCGCGAACGAGAAAGAGAGGCCTTGCGATCTTGGGCGCCATAAAAGATTCGGGGAAAGACCACCCACTCCAGATCACGCTCTTTGCAAAGGGAGTTAAATGAAAGGAGAGAGAAGGGGGGCCATTACAGTCCAGGAAAACAAATGTGACCATCTCCGAAACCAAGGCTGGGGGTACCTGTGGGAAAAGGGAAGGAAGAGGCTCGCGTCTGACCATAACCACCGGGGGGAAGGGAATCTTCTGGGGTCAATGGGCGAATCAGCTTCATCACAATGTGAGTAGAAGGGAGAGAAGGAATGCTCATTAAAACGAAGGTGAGCATCTTGGGGGGGAAAGCTTCCCTCGGACAGATAGGGCGCTCTTGAACATTTAACAAAAAAAACAAGGGGGCAATTATAGTTTAACAGGGGGGAAGCACAGCAAGGTCCTTGCCCCCAAAGAAGACTAAAAAGGGACAGTTCTAAAGGGGGAAGAGGGAGTGTGTTGGTCTTCGGAAAAGGGACGAAAAGACGAAGAAGCTAATCAATGGCATCTAAGTCTGGGCAAAAAATGTGGGGACTCGCGTAGGATTCGCTGCTGGAAAGAGGGAGGAATTTGCAAGGAGGGGAGAGAAAAAGATCCCTCACGAGGGTACAAGGGTCGGCTAGCTGTAATTTCAAACGAGAGGGGATAAAGAAAAAAAAGGGAATGTAGTTCCTTACGGGTCAAGAATGGTGTCTTTCCGGAGAGAGTATCGCCGGGAGGAAAGAACCATGAAAACTATCCCACAGCGTGAAAAAACAGTTAAACAAAGGGGTAAGGCTCACCGGGAAGGGAAAGGCGGAGCCGTGTTTTCAAGCCGTCTTCCATACAGGAGGGCAAATATGGAAAAAGAGAAAGAGAGGAGGTTCAAGGAAAAAGGGGACGAAGCACTCAGGGTAGGATGTTCATGGAGAAGGGGGGGCAAAACTTGGGGCGATTTCCGAAGACCTGCAAAGAGAGATGAGTATGCAAAACGAAGGGAGGCGGTTCATGGCAAGCTGGTTCCTACGGGCAAGGAAGAAAAAGAAAACGCGTGGGGTAGAGGCGTCAGGGGCGGGAGATTTGAGTCGATAACGGCGCAAAATTAAAACATAGGGGAGCAAAGCATGAAGCCCGTTGATAAAAGCGTACAGAGTGGGGAGGGAGAAGTAGTCTTTTCAAAGCGTCTGGAGGGCACGATCTGACCTGGGTATGGACAAACCGAGGAGCAGGTAAAACGTCCAATACCTGTGTACGCCTAAGGGGAAAAACAGATGGGGGGAACTAGGAGGGGAGAGGCCTTATTTCTTTCGATGGTGGGAAAGAGGAAGGGGACTCAGAGGAAAGAAAAGGTTTCAACGAAAAGAAAATGACAGAAAGGGACCTGCGTAATCCCGTTTGGGGAAACATTCATGCGCAAAAAAAGCGCAGGCGCACGTAAACGCCGAGGAAGGAGTAAAGTCAGATAAAATAAATGTATTCTGAAAATCGAGGCGAGAAGTCCGTAAGGGGATGTGAGAAGAGTTGAAAGCACGGAAATGCCTTTACCGAGGAAAAACTCAAAGTTGGCAGAAAAGGAAATCTGGGGCACTTGGCACGATAGACGGGAGGGGGAACAAAAAGGCCGTCAAAAAATTTATCTTAGCAATGGGACAGCCGCTCATAGAAGGTACTTTGGGGGGAGTAATCGAGACACGGTCGGGGAAGCTTGACATGGCTCGGGGGGGGGGACAAAGAGGAAACTAGTGGGGACTGGGAAAAAGCACTTACCTAAGAGGGTCGAGAAGGAGTCCAGTTGATATAGTGAAGGGAGGTGAATGCTGGGAAACACCGGCGGGTCGCGGATGCGACATTATAGTCTAAGGAAGTTAGGAAGCGCATCTGGTGTAGCACTATACCGGCATCTCCCTAGCTTTGTTGTGAAGTAGTGATGAACTGGAGAAAAAAAAAAGGGAAGGAAGGCGAGTCGCGGAAATAGAATGGGAAAAAGGGTGTCGGAATGAACGCGGCACCTGCCCCTTAAGGGGGAAAGGGTCCGCCAAATCGCATTGGTGGTGAGCGTTGGTAGAAAGGGGCTTGGTGAGGAGAGGGGGGGGGAATTGACAACAGAACGGACTAAATGGGGCGGGGATGGTCCGTTTCAAAAAAAGACCGGGGGGCAACTTGTGCAAAGAGAAGAAAAGCAAAAAAAAGGGAGCTTGGACTCGAAATCCTCAGGACACCAAGGTCGGAATCAGGGATCGAACGGAAACTGAAGGTATTGAGACTAGCAGGGGGTATCTCTAGGGGAAAAGGGGCCTAGAGGTTTCCCAGGTATCAGGATCATGGAGGGAAAAAAAGGGAGACTGGGGGAAAAAAGCATATAAAATCATCCCAGGGAGTCTCAACAAGGAGGGAATTACAGTAAGAGATGTCACGTAGGGAGGAGGGCGCTGGGGGGGGGGGGAAGGTACGAAAGGACAGAATATCCTTCGAAAAAAACTCGGGGGGGAAATAAAACCAAAACCAACCCATTCCGAAAAAGGAAAAAAAAATAGTCTCAAGATCCCATCATGAAGGGGTCCGTTAGGGGGGAAGTAGGTTGGTCAGTGTATGAAAAAGACCAAGAAAGGGGGGACAAGGCGTAAACAAAACCTGGGGGGGGATCGTCTTCTCTTTTGACAAGAACCCCGGTAGAAGACCAACAAGGAGAGAAAACTGGATTAAGGCTGTCAGGCTAGAACAAGAACCGTAAGGGGGGAAAACATTCGATTCGTGATAATAGTCAAAGAACATGGTCATTAATGCAGAAGGACCGGGAAATTAGGGGAACAATAACGGAGGGTCCGCCGACGAGAAGTTTCCGGGAAAGGGGGGGGGTCAAGGAAAAGGTAAAAGAAAAAAAGACTTGACCTTCTTGAAGAGGCTAAAAGGAAAAGAAGGCGTCCTCGCCCGTGAGGTCAGGACGCGGACCACATCTTGGGGGCCAGGTATACAAAAGGAACTAGCAAGCTTAGGGGTCATCAAAGGGGGGTTAGGGCTGGCTGGCCAAGCCCTGTTCTGGGACAAAGGAGCTTAAACCGTGACGAAAGCGATTAACGAAAAAACGGGAGGCATGGCGAGGACCTCAAAGAAGAAAAAGAGAGGGGAGGGAAGGGATTCTAGCGGCGGCCAATTCTTTCAAGCGGCAAGCGAGATTGGGCTGCAAATGAGGGGGTAAAGAGGGGAAACGGAATTCTGAAGGGGGAGGGGAAGGAAGGGCGGCAGGAAAAGGCGTGGGCTTGAAGAAACTGGAAATCTCAAAGGGCGATAAAGGCCCAAGGCTCGCCGCGCGGCGAGGTTTAGAGCAGAGCAGCCAAGGAGAAGTCTCATTACCAAAAGGGAAAAGGGAGACATTCTTTCGGCCGTCACACAATGGAACGTCGTGGACGACAAATCAGGTGGGAAAAAAAAAATTTCCAAAAGAGGAAGGAAAGACCGCTGAGGCGTCCAAAAAAAAAAAACAAACAGGTAGGCGAGGATGTCCTACAGGGGGGAAATACCAAGAAAGCGAACGCGCGCTCAGACGGCAATAGAAAAGACTAAAAAGTAGCGCGAGATGAAGTAGGAGATTTCTCCTCCAAGGAGGGGGTAACAGGGAAGGGAGCGCAATATCTCCCAATATCAGACCAGAAAGTATTCAGGTCCAGGGAGAAAGTTCCGGCCTTAGGAAAGGAGATTAAAGAGAGAGATCAGGTCTTTCTAAACATCCTCCAAAAACCGGGAAAGCAGGTGGGCGCGGGGCTGCCCTCAGCCCAATGAACGGTCGGGATTACCTCCGACACTAGTTGAAGGAGAAAGAGCCGAAAGCTCACCGTAAGGACCAAGATTGGCGAATTCAGGGGTCTCAACGGTCGGAAAAAACCTGCTATTTAACCCGGGACGCCTACACGAGGGGGCCAAAAAAGGGTTTTCAGAGAAGGGGGTGTGGGGGGAGAGCCGGGGTACGGAACGGAGGGTCGAAAAAAACAGGCTGGTTCACAGAAGAGACAGAGAAAGCAAAAGGACAAAACTCGCAGAAATTTTAAAGAGAGGGTAGGAGCTCAAAGAGCGCCGAGAATGGTACATGCAGGAAAAGAGACGATCGTATCGGGAAGGGAAAGAGAACAGGCGTATGCCTTGTCTATAAGGTGGGAGAAACCGAGGAGGGGGGGGGGGCGGGACCACACCACACTCCATATCCCGATTGGAAAATAAAAAAAAACCTGTGGAAAGGGTCTTGGAAAAAAGGAGGGTTGGAGACACCCGGTTTCAAAGCTAAGGAAAATGGGGGTGAAATTGGGAAATATCTCAAGGGTCAAATCAGGAGGGAGGGCGAACCAAAGACGCTTATCCCTGCGTGGGTCATGGCATCAGAAGGAATCAACACACACAAAAGGGAGGAAAAATGGAAAAGGAAGGAATTAGACGTGAAAAAACTCATTAGATAGGTGTTAAAGAAAGAAAAAAAGAGGACTGGAAGATTACCATTGTCCTCTCAGGACAAAACCAAAAAAGGGGACTGAGATGGTGAAACATTGGTAAAAAGGGGAAATACAGTTGGAAGGGACAAACACCAAGATCTAACTAGGATTCACAGAGAAAGTGTTGAAAAGGGAAAGCCGGATTGGGGGGGGTTAAGGGAAAAAGAATCGGGGTCGGCTAAATCCCCGCTAGCAAAAAGCCAAAAAGTTAATTGAAGTCAGGCGCAGCTGTCTATAGGATTAGGAGATCTTCGGTCTATTAAAGGGGTGGAGAAGGGAGGAGACCGAGCTTGTAACTCTTGGAGTCGAGGGCCTCAAAAAAGGCGTTTGTATTTAGGAGAAGGAAATAAGTAGGAAGTTTGAACCTTTCAAGGGCTGGCCGGAAGAAACATTCTCTCCTGGGAGGACCGATCCTCACAAAAAGGACCGACGCTGAACACCGGCGTGGTACAAAGAGTTGGTATCTAAAAAAAAATAAAAGGGCAAGAGCCGGGAAAATAAAGGGGAGTCACATCACAGGACCTTGGACACGGTATAGCGGAGGGGTTATAGGTCAAAACAGCACTAGAGGTATGAAGGTGCGAGGTCACTTTGATTTTAAGACAAAAAGAAGAAGGGGGGGGAGGGCAGGGATGCGACGAAAGCGCGAAAATGCGGTCAGACGCCTGGTTCAAAGCCTGGCGCAGGCGGAAAAGATATTGTCTATCTACTGAGAGGGAAAGTGGGGGGGGGAATAACGAGCCCGGAGGGGAGATATAGAAGAGATCTTGAGACCCTTTGATTGAGGCTCGGGGGGAAGGGAACTCGTGGGAAGGGGATAGGGGATACGTCACGGAGGTTGAACAAAGAGGTATTCATGTTAAGACGAATCCTCAAAAGTTCCTGAAAAGATGAAAAAAAAGAAGGGGGGTAACATAATTCGTCGGTGAGAATTGAGAAAGGAGGAGGGAGGAGGGGACATTTAAACGAATCTGTCAGGGTGGGAAAGAAGGAAAAGGGACCGGGCATCAATTTTTCATGTTTCCTAAAAGGAAGAAAGAAATGCAGTCGGCTGTAACGCAAAACCTCGCCGAGGGGGGGGCAGAATCAAAAATGAGCGATAGAAGCTCAGGGGAGGAGAGTCAGGAGGGCAGAAGAAGAGGGAAATCCAATTCATAATGAACTGGGAAAAAATTCCGAATCATTGTCAGATGTTCGGTAAACTTTGGCACGCTCCCGAGGAAGAAGGAGTCTTGGGGCAGCTGATGAGAAGTGAGGCCTACGCCAAGGGGGGGGAGGATCGCTGTACGGTCTGCTGAAAGTTGCCAGGGGGATGGCAGCAGTTGGGTGTCAACAACAGCCGGGAAAATTTTTTGTCATCTACGGATGAAAAGAGAGTGGAAAAGTTGTCGGCTACCTGGGATATTTTAGGTCTGAAGAGACTGGCTGAGAAAAAAGGAGGTCTGAAAAGGGCGATCTAGTTTAGTAAGACCGAAAGAACTGAGCGGGTGGAAGTTGCCTGACACACTGGGAAAAAGAGAAAAAGGACTGGATGGTCGAAAAAGAGGGGTATTTAAAAAGGGGGGGGGTGGGATCTCGTCTGTCCTTCCATTGCAGGTTGTCGAGCATTCCGCAGCAGCGCGGTGGTGGCAAGCGCGAACTGTGAAGAAGGCTCACCACCTTACAGAACCGGTTGTATCAACCTGTTTCTTGTCCTTGGATTGCGGAGACAAAAGGGGGGGGGCCAAAATAAAAAAAGCGGTTGCCTCTTGAAGAAAAAAAACTCGTAAACACATTTTCTGGGTTCGGGGAAAGGTGATATCTCAATGACCGGAAAAGACTTATGGACGGGCAGGGGAGAAGAATGGCCGCGGGAGACAGAGGGGAGAGTTCCTTTCCAAAGCATACAAAGCAGAGC
>Ga0179593_1465048_pt1 | contig 16076 bp, 17 predicted proteins | sample CZODoug2_1_08_16_FD_185931 | JGI IMG/M metagenome (GOLD analysis project Ga0179593, IMG submission 185931) | Vadose zone soil fungal communities from Angelo Coast Range Reserve, California, USA - CZODoug2_1_08_16fungal (PacBio error correction) | ecosystem: Environmental > Terrestrial > Soil >...
AACAGGAGAGCAACAGGTTGGGAATACACAGGCTGCGCGATCTGTAGCGAACAAAAACCGATAGTAGAAAAAAGGAAAGAAAAAAAATAAACGACGCCGCAAACAAAAAAAAGAGATGAAGTTAAGAAAACATAGAGAAAGAACGAATGTTGCCGGACCAAAAACATCAAGGATGATATCAAGATAAAAAGAGAAGGAAAATTACTCGAGCCATTTAAAACCAATTTGCAGGGAAAGGGTTAATTATACAGTTTTTCGGGGGGGGGAAAGGTGTCATCAACGTTGCAATCAAAAGTAAGGGGTAAAAACTACATAAAAGTAAAAAGAATTCATGGGGGAAAGACGCACGTGAACAAAGGGTTTTTGGGGGGGGGGGGCCCGTACGAATGGGCCCCACTAAACAACTCTGGTAAAGGTGTGCCTTTAACGATCCCGACTAAGAAACGGCCCCTCTGACTGAGGACACAAAACACCGCAGGGGAAAAGGCTCTTCTTGGTCCGGCCCCACGCCACCAACCGTAACCGGGTCGTCCAAAGTATCCAAGGGAAAAGGTTCCGGTGATCAGTACGGAATGCATCGGCGTGACTTCAAGGGGGGGAGAGTTCCGGAAAGAAGAGCGCGAATAAAAAAAAAATGGGACCTGCTTATGCTAGAGGCACGCGAACACCAAAGCCAGGGAAATGCACGACGGGGGGGGCATGCCTAAAGGATGATCCAAGTGGAACTCCATTGGCCAGCACAGACGCCAGTGCTTCAAAAGGGGGAGCTCACGGTGATAAGTGGGGTGGAACCTCGAAGACATTATCGAAAAGGGAAACACTCAGGGGGAGTCTTCTTTTACCAGGTTCAGCGTCCGAGGTAAGTAAAATCATCAAGAGTTGGAGGGGGAAAAAACTTCGACCTGCGGCCAGTCCAATAGATCTGAGCAGAGGGGGATCTTGAATTTGGCCAGAGGGGGGTGTGGGAGAAGAAACGCGAGGGAAAAAACGCAAACCTTGGGGAGGGGCAGTAAGGGTTGAGTACATGGTTTCGGCAAAAATTGTACGGACCGGGAAAGGAGCACAGGTTTATACGGCCATAAAAATAAAGCCCGGGAAACGGGAAAGTAATTTTCCCGGCTCGAGAAAAGTACACGTCTCGTTTAAAAAGCTCAACGCACGCCCAGCGGAAGAAGAATGGTCAGTGGTTCCACTGGGCCTTTCAAAGCCGCGGGGGCTTCCCAACCAGCGGAAAAATCCTGCCCGAAAAGCTACAAGTGTCCGAAATCTGGGGTAATCTAAAAGAACCAGGACACGTACGAATGAGTCATCACAACGCGGGCAGGAGGCCGAGAAAACGGAAGTGTGAGGTGAAAAAGGGATGAAAGTCCCTTTCCAATTCCAACGGAAACCCACAGGGGGAGGAAGGAGAAAGCGAGAAAAACTCACCCGAGGGCAGGAGTTGTTTGACGGGGAAAATTGGGAAAGACGAGTTCCCTTCGCAATGGGAAAAGGGTGACCCATGATGATGCCAACCTTCAAAAGGGGGGTGCTCCATGGTGGGGAGGAGGAAACGACTGTTCAAGCGGAGCCGCGGTTGGCCCGGGATGCCCAATGGGAAAAAAAAAAAACGCAAAAAATGGTGTCAAAAGATCCCTCTGGCAAGCATCCCAAATGACAAATTGGAGGAAACTCCCGCCCTCAAGGGAGGACATAGGGAAAAAGGCTCGGCCCGTAAAGGTCCCCTGAGCGCCTAAAAACCCTAAACGCAATCCTCAGCACCCGACCATGAGGAGGACATGTATTTTGTGATGGTCCCGCGTAGGGAACACAAGAGGCACTTGTTGGCTCTCTACCGCTATGGACGCGGAAAAAAAGAAAACGTCTCAAGCAGGACTACTTTCACGTAAATATCGTAGGGGGTGGACATTTCCGTTGCGGAGGGGGTAGAAAAAAAAACCCCTGTAACCTGTCGGGCACCCTCACCAAATCTGAATCTAATCCGAAACATCCTCGTGATCGAGGGGAAATCAGGCAGTTTATGCGGGCCCAGGCTTTCAACGGCGGTGGGCTCAGAGGGACAGCAAACAAAAAAAACAAAAATAAAGAACCCTTCGACTTTTAAGTATATCTCAAGGAGGGGGGGTGTGGAAGGGGGGGTTCTGTCGGAAGAAGTAATAGAAAACTGCCGGGAAGGGGTTTCAAAAACGAACGAAAATCGGGCCCAGCGGAGGCAAAAAATGCAGAATCAGTAACTTGTAAACTGTGTACAGGAGGGGTCCGGTTACTATGGGGGGGCTGGAAAATCATCAAAAGGGAACTCAAAGAAACCGGGCGCGGGGCAGGGGTTGGGGGGGGGGGCTCGGTGCGGGGGACGTGTCATAAAGTCACTGGGGAAACGGCGCGGCGAGAAATAATCTTGTTGATAAAACAGGGTTTGGAAAACATTCACGTTGGACTACAACTAATGGTGAAGATTATTTAACTTCGGTCCAACATGCTTGTTGGGTTGGAGGTGTCGCAGGTGCGGGCTTCTGGGGGGGAAAGGCCTTTCCAAACGGCCCGTGTTGTGCATGGGCTGTTAGGAAAAACTGGGCTAATGCAAGGGAAGACAACCCCCTAATTTTGGGTTCATCGGCGATGGGACAGTCGGGAAGTCAAGGGGAGGGGGTCAACTCTGGGAAGTCCGGGTTTGTGGGGGAAAAGCCGCAAAGGAAGGCAGACGGGAGGTATATGGGGTACCGATCAGAAAACATCGAAACCCACACCCTAGAGGGGGTCATTGCCGGAAAAGAGCAAGATCGTTAGGAGGCCTTGGCGCATCAAGATAAGCCTGTAAAGAGAAAATAAGGCAGCCGGAAGGGAAGCGTAGGGGGTCTTTCCCCAAGACCGTGCAAGAGGTGGAGTGACGTCGACCGGAAAGGGGGCGTGGGGGGGGCACGCAGCCATCCGGAATAGCCGAGATGCTGGGACTATGACTTTCAGAGCCCCACACATGGGCCAATCAATGTTCATGAAAAAACACGTGAGTAAACGACGTCACGGACCTACTCAAGAACTAGCTTTTCATGCGAATCCAACGTGCGAGGGAATCTCCTAACTACCAATATCCACGGGGGGTACTTCTGGGGGGGTCATCGGATTCTAACCGGGAAAACAAAAAAATAAAAAGCGAGACGAGTTTGTAGGCGGCAAGTGGGGGGCGGGCCAAAACTCCGGCGTCTCCTAAAATAGGGGGGGGGGGACGGCCAAGTGGTTCACCATAATATCAGGGGCGCCTGTGGGGGCCGGGTCTAGCAGCAAGGAATGGGAGACCCTCATGACGAGTCACATTTACTCGAGTCTGCACAGAAAAACGAGTTCGTAACGACACTGTGGCGTGGGGTAGGCTAAGGGGGGGACTCCAAAGCGCCAAAACACTCGTCTGGTGATTTGTCGTAGGGTGGGGAATAATTCATGGGGAGACGGATTAGGGTGGTTAACTGAGGCCGGGGTCCCCTTCTTACCGGTACGTCTACCGGGTCTCTCTACATTCACTCGACTTCCCTGAGGGACAATCCAGGCCCCGATAATAAAAGCAAAAAGTAAAAAGATCGGGGGAAAACCCTCATTTCAAATCTCCCAAAAAATGTTGCTTCGGATGATCCAGGAACAAAGGCCTGGGGGGATCCCCGGAGAAGTACCAAGAATCCTGAGCCGCCTGCGCAGTGGGGGGGAGGGGAAACCCCAGAAGTGTTTCATGACGCCAACCGGGGACTGCATAGCAAAACCGCCCCATTGGGAAAGCCACAATTCCCCCATCTCAAAAAAACAAAATCAACCCCGAAATTCTGATGTCACACGGGAGAGATAGAGAAATTAGGGGGGATAGAATCCAACCGAAAGTCTGAAAGTGTTCCTAGATGACCCCACTTTCACTTTGACACTCACTTACATAAGCTGATATAAGTAGGGCCTTTCGAACAATATTGCCAGCTGTCCCGGCTCAGGAGGGGATTCGGGGCCTCCAAAGAATGAAATAACTGGGTGACCAGGGGTACAGAAGTCTCCTCTGCGAATACATCATGTGCATCCAGCCCGGCCCAGAGGGAGCACCGTCTGTCCAGAAAAAATAAACGACCAGACCACAACGCTGAGACAACAATAGAAAAAGGACCTAAAGTCCAAAAGGTTAGAAGGTTTAAGTCGGGGCAGAGCCGAAAAAAAAAAAGCTCGGGGGTCCCTGGAGCAAACCGGACGAGCCCAATTATCAGATTCAAGGGAGAAGACCAAGTTAAAAAGTATCTGGAAGCCATATTCTGTTCGGGAACGAGAAAAAAAGTCCGAAAACAAACGCGTGTAGGCGAGTGAAAAAAAGGGGGTGAGAACTACGCTGAAAACCGGGTGATACTTAAGAAGCCGGCTAAGATAGAAGGCCTTCTTCCGGGGGAGGTGGCCGGGCGAGCCTCGTTTAAAAACGATGGGCACAAGCTTAAAACCATAACTTCCTCAAACAACGAAGGATGTACTGTTTACTCCAAACACCGCAGTTCAAATGGTTTACCTGCAATAATAGATCGCACAGCGGGGAGACACTTCTTGCGGAAAAACCTTGGTGTTCCTCGGTTCCCTACCCAAGAAACCCAAAGCTTTGGGGAAATCTTCAAAGAAATCCAGCGTCACCGAGGCTATCAGACCACCAAAAAATGGGGGGGGGGAGGGGAACCAAAGAACCCTCCTTAGAATCAATCGAGCTTCACCTTAAAACACAAAGTGTACAAACCATTAGGTCACGGGGGAATTGGAAATAGATGGGACGTGGACCGATGCAGGGGCAAAGGGCGGACAACTCGCAAAATTCACCAAAAATGCCCGTCGAAGGCGAGGGGGGCAACCTGTTAGTCAAAACCCCAAAAACATACACTACAATAACACACAGGGTAAGTAGGAAGTCCAAAACTGCTAGTGATGGGCTACAAACCCAGGCCATATGACCGAAATTAGAGGTACCGGCAAGAAGCCACAAGGGATTCTACCTTAAGAGAAAGAATGGAGGCACGCTGGAGCCCCGACACAAAACCATCGCACAGAAAATCGAAATAAAAACGAAAACAAAAAAAAAAAACCCAGGATGCTAACGACGTCCCGTGGGGTTAAAAAAGGCGCGGGGCTCCAAACAGAAAAAAAAGGCATCTCAAACCGGCTCTCATTGGGAAATTAAGGGACTGGAAACGTTTGGGGTGTGTTCTTATACTAAAGGGCCAACCAGTATCGGGCAAACCGGAAGGGGGGGAGGGTGAAAATACGCTGACACTGAACGAATGAAGGGAATGGTGGGCAAAAAAGGGTTGGGCTCATGGGCTTTTCTTCGTTCCCGCCGGTGGAATATACATTGGGCGGGCCAGCCTTTCGTGGGAGGTGCTTTCGCGCGAAAAAAAATTTCCCGGCTTTTCACGCGAAGGCTGTGTCATTAAATGGCGACGCTACGAAACCGGGGCAAAAAAATGCACGGTAACAAAAGCTATATATGAAAATACAGTGGCGGGGCTAAACAATCCTCACTAAAAACCTCTGGAAATTGCCAATTCCATCGAAAGTCGCTGGTCGCTAGCGTCGAAAACAGTCCCGGGGCGATGGCGGGGGAAAAAAGCGTCGGGACCTGTCAACGAGATTAAAAAATGGTGTAATCTTAAACGTCAATTTACCGGGCGCCAGGAATTTAAAAGGGTTACCACCCATACTGGTAAAGATTGGGTGAATGGGTCAGAGACGTAAAGGGGGACAAGAAATGAGGACGGAAAGCCCCTTTCAGCCGAACTGGGTGACGCGAACTGGAACACAACACAAAGATTTGCAGGTGTCCAACTCAGAACCTCTCGGAAAAAGGATAAAAGAGCGAATCCTGGAAAAAGCGATAGTGTTGAGAGCAGGGGGCGAGGTACCGGGGAATCTTTAAACTAAAGGCTTTATGGTCACCTGAGAAGGGGATACGGAATGGGTCCTAATCCAAAACGGAAAAAATTACACAAGGATTAAAAGGGCCCTGGCCCCAAGTCGCATTAAGACAAGGCGCAGGGGGAAGATCCGGCTGGGCTGGAAAATACAAGAGATGTTCCGACGGGGGTTCCCCGTTTTCCAGGACAAACGGAAGGGAAAAAAACGACGAAAAGTTCTCTCAAAAACACTGGGGAATCACAGGGCAATGGGGAAAAACCACCACAAGCAAGGGAAAAAAAATGTACCGATCATTTGGGTCTAAAAAAGCTCCATTTCGGATTAGCCTTGGAGAAACATCGCGTGGTGGAGCGGGGAAAGACAGAAAAAGGTTCCGGAAAAAGAGTAAACGAAAACTTTACGACATATAACCACGGGTCAGATCAATGGGGGAGTCAAACCATAGGAAAGAGAAAAAAAGAAAAAACCAATCACTGTGGGATAAACAACACGGAAACCGGAATGTGGCCGGGAAAACTAATAGAGGCTTGCCACTTTTTCCGCTACGGCAAAAAGGAAGGGCTACAGCTCGGTTCAACGGGACGAAAGGGATAAAAAAGGGAAGGGTGAAAGACTTTAAAGAACCAAGAAGGGGGGGAGGTCCCAGCGCCGGGAACTCGCACGAAAGGGCAAGCTATGCTTGGGGGGACAAAAAGGGGAATGGAAACGATGGGAAAAGCCTCCCGAAACACAGGGAGCCACGCCAGGCATGAACCCGAACTGAGGGGGGGGGGAAGGAACTGGCATTCGCAGCGTAGGGAATTGGTTCAAGGAATAGGGCGGGGGGGGGACTTGCAGGTAGCTCCTATACCAAAATGGGGAGCACGGGGGGCGGAAACACCCGATCGAAAACCACTGTCTAGAAAACATCAATAACAATCTTGGTTCAAGTCAACGAGGACATATGGGGGAAGATCCGAAGCGGGGGGATTGCACAAGGGACGAACATGGCATCACGGAATGTAGAAAAAAGGGGGGGGATGGCCACGATAAACTTGTTTCAAAGCCAGCAAAGGGTCGACTGCCGCACCACCGAAACATCAGTCGGTACGAGTGGGGGGGAGTGACCCGAGGGAATCACTCTTCTAGCCGGGGGGGTGGGAACCTAAGGGCCGGGAGGGTTCCACTACGGGATTGACAGAAAGAATGCTGACGAAGTTTCAAGATTACGAGTAAACCTTGGGGTAATCTATCAACCAAAAAAAAAAAGACGCACGGTGGGACCAAGTCTTTTCAGAACAGAAAAAGATCTGCCGGCCATACGCCGGCAGAAAGGGGGGACCGTAATGCCATCATCTAGAAGAAATTAGGAGAGGAGAATCAGAATACATGGAATACTCCTGGCAAGGGGCTTAGAGGCGCAAAGAGTAGAAAAAAAAAAAAAGGCGGGAAGAAAAAGGAGGGGGACAGGTTGTGAAGGGGGTGGGGGGCGGGGTAAAGATTATCACCTTGCCCAGCGAGATGGAGCACTTGAAACTAAATTGCGAGGGCACCCGGGGGGTCCCCCTCGGGGTTCGCACGCCCGCACCCAGCCCGCCCACCAAACACCAGAGAGTTGAAAAAGGCCAATAAAAAACTTAACGAGACGGGGGCAGTGCCAGGGGGGAATACGCAAAAGACGTCAAAGACTGGTCCGCGGAGGTGGGGGGTGGGGAGTGAACATACCGTTCGAACTAGGGATGCAACAGACCGGGGGAGGAAAACACCTGATGAAACCCCACCAAAAAGAGATCCTGACAGGTGGCACGAACGTGGTGCGCTACCAACGCGGAAAGAAACGGGGGGGAAGGTCGACCCGTCCTCGGTGGTGCACCCGCGCCTGGGAATAAACGAAGAAGGGGGGAACCCGTAATAAAAAAACGGGTTGTTAAAAATCGCTGCATACCCTGTCCGGAGGGGCATTCGACATTGGGGGGTCTGTATTCAAATTTCAGCCATGGACCAAGGGGGGATACTGTACTCAGGAAACAAAGACGACAAAAAAAAAAGCTGTCCCGACATTTGCAAATCGACAGAAAAACGACCCAAGTAAATGTACTTGAGCCGCCGAACTCGAAAATCCTGCACATCGAGGGGGCGCATAGAAGGTCTTAATGAGAAAATCAGGGTTTGGTCAGGAGCGCCCCAAAACAACGTTAAACGCGGGCACCAAATAAACTGAAACACAAAGAGACGAGGGAAAGTCGGCAGAGGTGCAAGCCAAGGTTAATTGGCAAACAGAAAGGGAAAGAACCAAGGGGACCAGTGAAAACTTTTCGCCAAGAAGAGAGCCGCATGACTTAAACGTAGGGACACCTCCTAGGGAGGAAATAGAGGGGAGTGGTCGCCCCCGACAACACTCCCGGGCCAGAAGGGTGGGGGGAATTCCAATATAACAGGGGTGGGGGGGCGTTGATCGACGGACATCTCCCTTACTAGCCAGGTGGGAAGGTCACGACAGGATGGGGGAAAAAAGACTATCTTAAATACCGGCGTGTCGGAAAAGAAGCAGAGAGAAAAATAGTAGATACTAAGGAGAAGGTGAACTGATACGATCTTAACCGGGGAAAATCAATCCAACAAACCCGGAAAATCCTTGCAAGAAAGATCTAGATTCCCGGGGATTATTCCACTCCCAAGCCCACATGACGATCCTCAGGAACACCACTGCGCGTCCTGTTACCAAGTAAAGGGGTCGTCTTTCCGAACGGGGGAAAACGTAAGCATCACCGTTAAAACCACACTAATCTCTGCTGAAGGCAAGGGACAGAAATTTAAATCAGGGCTCAAGCAAATCGGAAATTAAGGTCTTCGCTGGGAAGGCAGGTAGGTTTTTGCCGTCGGACAATGGAATCAGTGTGTGCATGGTTTGGGGGAGGAACGGAAGCAGGAAATCACAAAGTCGCAGGTTAGGGGAACCCAAACCGGAACATTGACAACAAATCGTCCACAACGGGCCACATAAAAGAGCGTCTAAAAAATAAACCGAAGCGAAGGGTCAAACATTCGAGGAAGCGAAGGACTTAGATATTGAGGTGGAGAAAATGCAACTGGGAAAATGGGCCCAACGGAACGAGAAGGGAGAACAGCAGAAGCCGGAGTTGCCTGGGTAGCGAAATAGGCCTTGGAAGCAGGGGGGAGGCAAACAACCTAAAATCGTCGTGAGGGGGGGAAGGCTTCGGGGGGGAGAACTGAGAACCAGGATCCAGATCCAGTGCAGTGTCCGGGACCTATTTCCCAAAATCTGGACGGAGATCGGTTACACAGCACTTGCACCGGGCCCGCGCCGGGTTTGGGGGAGAGAAAAAAGGGGATAGCTTGAATAAGTCTCCGATGGTGCGATGTCAAAAAAATTAAAGATCATAACAAAATAAGGAAAGTGGTGGCGTGGTATTACCCAAAATTCCCCGGGAACAAAGACTAAAAAGGAACATCGGTTAAACCTTTCAGTTGGCGACAGTCGTGCGGAGTCCAGCAACCTGGACAAAAAAAAATTCCAAAGCTTCTCTGCAGAAAATCGCCGAAGCAAAATTCTTGAGCTAAGTACAAAATAGAAAGAAAAAAAAAAAAAAAAAACATAAAAGACAAAAGCAGAAGAGCTGCTGGAACTATATGATTTTTTTTGAAAAAAAAAAAAAAAAATTATCCAAAAATGTCATCAGTCCTGAATACAGCCTACTCGCGGCACAGTAAAGAACATCCATTGAAAAGCAAGATCCTCCCAGTATCGGAGAGCAGTGGGTCCATGAGAAAAAAAAATTTGACCCAAAGGAGGGGTCCCACTGGGGGGATCTGCAAGTAATGGGGGGAAATACAAAAACGGATCAAACGACGAAAGTTTGTGGTAACCTGGGGAAGTAGAGAAGGTTAGGGGATATGGGGGCTGGGGAGAACAGCAGTTTCGAGGGCAAAAACATAAAAAAAGGAGCGAGCATCATCTGGTGGGGGACAGGGAACGGGTAAAAAATTTCGACTTGGGGGGGGGGCGACGGAAGTTCAAGAATTGGACTCAAAAATATCAACAACCAACTAAAAGACTAGACAATTCTCCGGACAGGGTATACTAACTCCCTTTTCGTTCAAAAAAAGTCGCGGGGCCTGTCGGGTTTTTGCACCCGGGGGTGTTTTTGGAAAAAAATCGTCTATAAAATAAAAAGCTGAGGAAAGCGGGGACACCCAGATGCACCGGAGTTTTTCTGGGACGGAAGGGACGCCGAAAACTAAACAAGGGAAGCAGACAAAAGGTCACTATTTCATTGGTGTCGATGGGGGGTCTTGACAAAAGGGATCAAAAAAGGGGGCCCTCTTTCGAGGGGGGGCACTTGGTGGGTGATTAATTCTCCAAAAATTGCCGGGAGTGGATTGACCGTAACGTTGTTAGGTTGAACAAACTATGGGATACTCAAAAAAATCACAATTGGCACAACCGTTGGTTAACACTCAACCAAAATTTGTGGGCTATGGGACCAATAAATCTCCGCTGTGGGAATTTAATGCACTCGGAACGTCCTGAATGTTCACTATGTGGTGTGGCCCATTGTGTGCGAACTGTCCGCTGACTCCCTGGGACAAACCTCCTCGTGGGCTCCATGATGCATACCTGTTTTGGGGGGGGGAAAAATAGTTACTAAGGGGGGTCCATTTGTTGACATCGCCTAGTTGGAGAAAGTGGAAAAGAGATAGTTCACATGCCAAAACGGGGGGTACATTGAGCTTTTGGGGGGAAAAAATGTTACCCCCGACGTTGTAAGGGGGGGGGAATGGGGGGGGGTTTAAATTTATTTTCCACGCTGCACTCATGCTGGGATCCGCGAATGAGAGGGTGAAATGATACGAGGCTTAATCAGAGACTGTTCCGACACTGCCGTGTGCACTTTCGATGAGTTCTAAGGGAGTTGCCTTTGCCTCCTCTCCCTATAAGGTATAAAAAGAAAAGGGACGGAGCCGAAAAGAAAGGGGAAACTAGGTGGTAGGGACACTCCCAACTATCTACGAAGGGTGGGTTCACTGGACGGGCCAAAGTACAGAATTCTGGTGTGGAGGGGGGATTAAAGACAGCTGGGAGGTGGTTACAAAAAAAAAGAGGAAGCCAAAGAGTCACTCGGCATCGCACAGTGAAGTACGGTATCTCGAAGTAAGGAAAGGTCTCGAGTCTGCAGGACGCTTCTTCAGCAGGTGTTGTGGTAATTATCGACGAATGTTTGCTTTGTCGGAATATTAATAAAGGCCACCCTGGGGGTCGAGAAAGCGCATTGCGCTTAAGGTGACGGGAGATGCGGAGGAACAGTCCGTTTGGGAATTCGGAGATTTGTGCACGACCGGTTGATCTCGAAAAGTAAAACGATACTGGACTTCGGGAATTGATTAAGACCCGCAGATTCTCAAAGGGAGCGTCCTCGGGGAAATGCATGAGAAACTAATGTAAACCGGAGAAAATCTTGCGTTCTTCTGGGAACAACGAGGAAAAAAAATGAACCATGGGATGGACGGTGTTTAAAAAAAGGAGTAGGGTAATAAAAAGGGGAGTAAAATACTATTACTCTTCTGGGTGGTGGTCTTGGGGGGAACCGAAGGGTAACTAGTGAAAACTTGGACTACATCGGCCCAAAGGGAGGAAAGAGTTGTAGTCGGGGCCGAAGGAAACAATACGAAGAGGTTCAGAGAGGCAAGGCCGTACACGACCGCACGAGACGCGGCGCTGTCCCTCACTCTGGGGAAAGGTGGTGGATGGGAGTACCGCCCGGGGACGAGAATTGTGATGGAGACAACCGAGCACGACGTAAATTTTAGGGTGTTGTGGTGCAATACCAGACCTGGGGAGGAAAATAAAAAGATCAACAAAGAAGAGGGAAAATGAGTATCAAAGGGAAATAATAAACGAATAAAAGCGACCGACTGGGGCTAGCACGACGACCTGGGTTGTGAGACAACAAACTCAAAGGGAATGACATACTTCACGTAAGAAATCACGTTGGGCGCGGAGGGGGCGCCTTAAGCTATTTGAAGAGAAATTTAGACTTTAAATGTTATTTTTTGTTTTGGTTTTGCTATTAGCGTGGGTTGGGGGAGTAGATTTTGGTTTGGGGGTGGGCTTGTTTGCCCAGTTTGAGGTTGTGTTGCTAGGTTTCTTGTAGTTTAGTGGTGTTTTGAGTGGTTTGCGCGGGTAGTTCCTTCAAAAGAAATGCATGGCGGGATGAAACTGGCTGGAGTCCGGAAACAAAAAAACAAAAACAATGGATGTAAATAAAAAAAAAAAGGTTTAGGGTAACCAAAAAAAAGAAAAAAATAACACGCGAAAACCAGAATCAACCTGGCACCACCACGCACAGCAGTGAGGATGTTAACTGGAAGCTTCAACACAGTGAAAGACAATAGTGGGGGGACTCCGGGTCGTAGGGCCGTCGTAAAAGCATACTCCCATTGAATGAGGAAGGTAAAAGAAGGGGGGAAACAAGTATCTATACAAAAAAAATCTTAGATGGATACTCTAAATTAAGGAAAAGGCAGCGGTGATACTTGGAATAAGAGGTAAAACGGGGAAATAATCACCGGAACATATAAGGCATAAGATACCGAAAAACCGTGCTCGGGGGGGCGACGCGTTTACAAAAGAGCGGAAACAAAAAATACCAAACACCATCGGCGTCAAAAAAAAAAAAAGGCCCTTCAAAAGGGAAAAAAATCCTGTTTGGGAACGCACACAGCAACATGAAGCGGGCGAAAAATTGGCCATCACATAAAAAACCCAGACAAATAAACACAGCAGTTGGGAAAACAAAGGGAAAAAGCGGTCACAACAACGATCAAAACACAAGCCTGGCAAACCTTCAACAAGGAATAAAAATCGAAAGAAAGAAGTCCAAAAACCAACTCTGAGGTACAACCTAGGAATTCACAAATTAGGGAACCGCGGCTGTTTTCAAATAAGGAAAACCTACTTCCACGTACGGCGACACCCCAAAAAACAACACCCACAACAAAATAGGGCAAGGCCTTAAAATAGCACACGGAAACGAAAAAGACAAAGGGGGTACGAGTGAAGGATTGGTGAGCGCGGGAACAACGGGCAGGTGAACGCCGCAAGGAGGGAATACACGGAAAAAAAAAAAAAGCCAGCGAGTAAAGAAAGGAGATCGCCTTGCGCACCAATGGAAATGGCCAAAAAGCCAGACCTCAAACCAAAGAGCACGCTCACCGGACCCGCGAGCACAAAGAATACTCGCTTGGGAAGAGGTTTGAAGAGGAACAGGGGGGGACGCCAAAAAAACACCCAGAAAAACCAATACAGATAAAGTCCTCACTTCCGGAAGGTAAGGCAAGAAAATGAGTGGCCTCCTTAACAACACCACCACCATTACCGATCAAAGGACATGACTGTAACAGCAGGCAAAATAAAATGAGGGGGGGGACAAAAGGTGTGTACCCCGCATGTATGGCGCTTGTTCAGGGAGGGGGGGGCTTCGTGCACCATTTTTGTTTAAAAAAAGAAAACGTATGTACCAAAAATCTTTTGAAGAATCTGATGGACCTGGTCACGATTGGGCAATGATAGAGAAGCTCCGAAGGAGCCCTTCGGGGAAGAACTTCCCTTTAGAGAACAACCAATCTCGATGGGACAGGGAAAAGAAATTCCCAAATTCGCCAAATAAAAATTGGGGGGGGGCAGAAAAATCGAAGAAACTCGGGAGAAAAGGCAAAACACAACAGCGCCGGAAGTGGGGTACGCTCTCCGGGACAAGAGTCGGTAATGCCCGGCAAGAAAAACCTGACAAAGATGGCCGCCTCAAACCGAAGACCTAGGGGGGCCGGGAAGAAGGTGAGGCAGTCGAGGAACAGGGAACAGGATAGAAGGGGCTTTTCAAGCACTCGGGGGGACGCCAAGGAAAAAAAAACGTCACCCAGTTTCCCCAAAAATCAAAAAGTATTAGAAAGTCCGGCCGAAAAAAATCAGATTCGGGAGACTGTCCGGGAAAACGAAAAGGTGGGGGGGAAGTTCACGGGGGGACCCACGGGGGGGTGGAAGATGGGCAGGAAGAGGGAAGACCAAATGAAAAAAATAAAGGGTCCTAAAACACAGGAAATCAAGCGCAGTTACGTCGCGGTCAGGGAGGCCAAGCAGCGGGGGGAGAGTTCCTGACAAAGTGTGACGTAAAAATCGATTGAAAACACAACAGCGCGGCAGAAAAAGACATGTCTGAATAACCTTTCATAAGAAGCGCCGATAAAGGAGGATTTAATAGTTGCAGGAGCTTACACGGAGAGCGTAATCATACTTTACATTTGGAGGAACACAATGGTTACGGAGGGGCGACAGGAAATGCCCATCAGGGGAATTACACAATCAGAATTACACGGGAAAAAAAAGAGGTACGACCACGGGTAGCCACATGCCAGAAAGAAAGGGAAGATTCATCCGAAAAAAAATAAACAACCCGACAGACGTAAGAATTGCGTAACACCGCAAACGAATGTGCGGGGGACACCAAAAGAATTTCAAAAACAGGAGGGGAAGACCGGCAAAAAAGTAGCATTCTTCGAGAGTGGCGAAAAGTTCACAAGGGGGGTGGGAAAAAAGGGTGGTCTCCAGGAAAAAAAAGGGTTAAGTGACACGCCTGTGACAATGCGCTTGAAAGGAGAAAGGGAAACTTTACCGTGCCGGGGTTAACCTTAAGTGAAACGAGGTGAAAAAACACACACCCAAGAAAAAAAAACGGAAGATCATAGACTTTTTCCTGAAGAAGGGACTTACTTCGGGTCTGGCAGGGTGGAAAGAAGGGGGGGGCGAGGCAGAAAATCCGGTGTCGTCAAAAAAAAATAAGGGGCTCGTGAACCCCTCGAAAAACAAAAATGAGACGGCACTGCAGGAAGAAATCATGCAAACAAAGAGCTTCCAAAGGACCAATTTGGGGGTTCACGCGGTGAGCAACCGAGTACGCACCAAAAGGGTAGTGATCCTCGGGGGGCGGGACAAAAAAAAAGGGAGCAACGAGGCGAATGGAGGTCATCTCAGACGAGCCCGATGGTAGCCAAATGAATGAGGAGTAAAAAAAACACAACGCCGCAATCGTACTAGGGGAAAAAGGGGGTGGTCAGGGTAATACCCTCCTACTGAAGGAAGAAAAAGGTATTGGATAAACAAATACACGTGCTTGTTGTCAAGGTTATGTAACCGGGCAAGTAGACGAAACGATAAGAAGTGGACAGAAAGAGGATAAATTCCTAAAAGCAACAAAATTCGCAAACGGAGTCCCACCGGGAGAAAGAGCAAAACAGTCGAAGGCAGTCCAAAGTCACGATGCCAAGACTTGAATCGTCGAACAAAACAAATATTATGAGTAGGAAAAGGTAAATAGGATGTCTCCTGGAAAAAACAAACCGAAGCAAGAATCATCGTAGGGAGATAGGTGGGGTGTGGGGAGCGGGGGAAATTAATCGTGCCCAAAAGCATTGGGAAAAAAACAGCGCGTCGGCGAGCCCTCAAAAAAGACAATAAAGTAGTTGAACACAGTTTAGTCCCCGATTACTAAGTGCGGAGCGAGTGATGAAGGAGGAAACGGATAACGGCCCGAATATCGCCGGAACCGCCGGCCGCGGGGGGGGGGACGGTTGAGTCAAAGGCCATGAAATAGAAAGCGAAAAATGGAGCCCCACTAGGGGCCAAAAAGTGAGACAAAGCATGAGAATAAGCAAACGTTCTCCCCATGGGGGGCGACCAGGCAAAAAAAAGAAGCGGACAAAAAAAACGTACAACGGTGAATCCCGGTGGAACGGACAGGAGAAAAGAAGGCCGGACCCCGGAAAAAAAGTGTTGAGAGGGAGCGGCAAGGGCCGGTGCAAGTCCGACAGTTTCAATGGTTCCTACGAAAACAGAGAACACGGGGCACAGCAGCACAGCAGGACGAAAAAGAAGGGAGCAGGGATGGGGTGTCTCCTGCTCTCTAAAAAAAAAAAAAGAAACATTGGAACTCCACTAATAAACAAAACTAAAGCCGTCCCTCCAATATTTCAATAAAAAAGGGCTTTCAAGATAAAGGTGTTTCCAGGGGGGGAAAAGAAAAAACCAAAAGAAGGGGCGAAATTTTGAATAGCGTTACAAAATAGCGGAGGAGCAAGTGAAAGCGCAGGATCAGAAGAGGGGGTTGGGG
>Ga0179593_1698816_pt1 | contig 16075 bp, 15 predicted proteins | sample CZODoug2_1_08_16_FD_185931 | JGI IMG/M metagenome (GOLD analysis project Ga0179593, IMG submission 185931) | Vadose zone soil fungal communities from Angelo Coast Range Reserve, California, USA - CZODoug2_1_08_16fungal (PacBio error correction) | ecosystem: Environmental > Terrestrial > Soil >...
CAAACTTTTAGAAAGGGATCTCGAGGGAGAGTAAGCAGAAGGAGAGGGGGGGTTTTTCAGAGACGTGAAACATGGGGACCGCAGCGATCGGATCATAAAAACAGCTGTTCCACCATATCTGGACCGAGTCGAAGGAGGTGGGTAGGCACAATAAAAAACGATGGCGGGAGAGGCTGAGCAACCAAACCTGGAAAATGGGGGGGGAAAAGTCGGACAGGTCTTCATAAACATAAAGCCATTCAAAGACGTTAGCAAGTTAGAGCCATCGTCACCTCACCCTTACACAGATAGAGAGTAGGTCAAAGGCGTGGTAAGGGGGGTCGAATCCTCATAGGACTAGGGATCCTTGGGAAGACCCGGTCGGAACGTACACTTGGTGCGCTGGTTCCTACCTTTTTGGCTAATTCCAGTTTGTCAAAGGGGGAGTCCAAAAAGGTTGTATAACCGACATCGAAAGAAAATTAAACTTCCAGGGCGGCTCAGAATTTCCTCTGGGGGTCTCAGTACTCACGATGAACGGGGGAGGGTTAAACAGTAGCAAGTTATCGGTGGTGGAGACTGGAGGGACAGACCCTGTTCCGACTGCGTCACAGAGGGAGGTAGCGAGAAAGACGTCACCATTGTCGGGGTTCGGGGAAGACAGTTTGAGGTGTACCTGGGTTGGTGGAAAAATCAGGGATGGGGAAAATTAGCCCTGGCGAAAATTGGTGCGGGACGTCCTGCTTTATCCCGATTGAGAGAAAAAAAAGGATACTCCAGCGGGAAAGATTGAGAGTTACAGCCAATGGTTCAATTGAAACTTTTCCTTTGATGCTTGAAAAAAACCTGAGGGTGAGATGAACTCAGACCTAAGGGAAAGCACCCAGGGGCGCTAAAAACGAACCTATCAAAATCTAAAGGGCGAGAAGGAAAAAGCATAAAGAGTCGTCGGGGTTTCGGGGGGGGGAAAAACTTGAAGCCTTTGCTACTTTTATGAATTCCAAATGTTAAAGAAAGGAAAAAAAGAGAGGGAGCCCCTTACCGGAAAAACCTCAAGCAATTGCGCGGGGAAAAACGTAAGGCTCTGCTCCATCGCCAAACCACCGGGGGGGAGCCTATCAAAGGACCTGATGAAAGATTTATGAAGAAAAAGAAGGACTAAGAAGCAGCGGTTTTACTGGGGCTGCTAGACTTGCGGAGTTGGGCACTCTGTGGAACAACTATAAAGGCTGATACCCTAGAACGTCCGCTTTCCACATCCTAAAAAAAAAAAAGAAGGAAAAAAAATCTCTGGACCCTCTCTGCAGGCATGAGCTTAGAAAAAAGGGGGGGTATGTAAGGGGGAAGGGAGTTACAACATTTCGATTCTATAGTTCGGAAGCCTTTTGACAATAATAAGACAGGCAAGGCTTCGTTCCCTAACTTCGAGGGTATTCGAAATTCTGGGTAAGTTGTTCTACTTTAGGCGGAACTTCGAGGTTGGTGGTGATGTTTACCTACCCACCAGAAGAACGTCCTACCAAGGAATCGAAAAAGAAAATGCACTGTCTCGTGGGGAGAAAAAATCATTATCGAATCCTCTAGGGAGGCTAGACTAAAAAAGTGGGAGAAAAAGGGGGTCTCACTTCTTTTGTGTTCCGAACCAACCTTCCCCTCAAGGAGAGAGAAGAACTTAAGATGGTCTGTTAGGATCCAAAATTTGGCCATTGTTTGTGGGGGGGGGTGGGGGTGTTTTTGTGTGTTTTTGGGGGGGGGGGCTTCTTCTAAAAAAGGCCTAAAATAAAGAAAAGACATTCGGGAAGGCGCATCTCAATCAAATTAAATTAAAAAAGGAAGAAAAAACAGGGAGGGGCGTCCTTGTCTTCGTTGCTTCCAGGCTCAGCTTCAGGAAGGGGGACACTATAGGGAAGAGTCGGATAATATCAACAAAAAAAACGGGAGGGAAAAAAGCGGGTCGGCGTGCACGCCGGCATAATTCTCACTGCCGCCTAAGGAGAAAGTAAGAAAACGAAACGATCACTTGCCTACAACTAGGCGGTAAGCAGGGAAAATTGAGAAATGGCCACCCTCGGGTTTTCTTTTATGAGAGACCTTTGAGTCCTCATTGAAGACCCGTTGGGGGATAGAACTCAGCGCGCCGGGCCGGTTCAGGTTCGGTGGGAAAGCATCTACAACAAGACACGGGGGAGGAGTTCTCCAACGGGGGGCAAAGAAAGGCGCAAAATATGAAAAGGTGTCTCGCCTCACCGAGAACGGTGAATTTATGGAGGACCAGGGGGACTACGAGATAGGTTCGGTCCCAATCAAAACAAATTGGGCGGAACAGGGCATCACGAAATTCGAAAATACCCCTAAGGGAAACTACCCACAACCGCTACGGAAGAAGAGCCTTTGGGTCCTTCTTCTTTCCAAAAAGTGGCGTCGGGGAGAAGAACGGGAGCAGACTATCCCTGGGGAAAAATAAAAAAAAAGGAAGTCCAAATCACCTTCCCTAGATCTCCTCTAAACCTAACGAGATTGGGGGCGAGGGGGGGGAGTGCCGACCTCACTCGGACAGAAGTGAAGGGCCGGAAAGAGTCACACCGCGTAGAGTCACGGGTTCTCCAAGACTTGTTCAAAACGGAACCAAGAGCAAAGAGGAAACAAAAGTACCTACTCTCGGGACAAAAGCTATTGGAGGTCTAATAAACATTCGAAAGGAAGAAAAAATGCGCTTCTACTTGGGGACTGGTTGTGGGACGCACCTGAGCCTTTGTTTGGGTCAGAAGGACGAACGAGTCCATGCTGGGACCTTAAGGCTTGAAGGGGGGGAGCGAAAAAAAGCTGAAAAGGGTAGTTACCCAGGGGGACTGAAAAAAAACGTAACGAAAACTATTCAGCCGGAGGGCTTCGGGGGGGGTACGAAGATTGCGTACTGCTGAAGAATCAAAGGCCTCTTCGGTTAAATAGGGGCTCGTCGAGAGGGGGGAGGGCCGAAAAATCTTGATGGGGCCAAAAGAGGGGTACGGCACCGCATCCCCTTGCAGGGCACCAGAAACGAGAACCCTGTAAGTCAAAGAACTCTTGTTGAGGGCTTAAAAAAATACTTTAATAAAACATTCTCACACGGGGGGGGGTCAGGGAGGGACATTCTTTGGGTAAAGGGCCGGAGGTCAAGCGCGAGGCTGTGTTCAACTTCAAAGGAGGTGGGGGGCACTGGAAAAAAAAAAAAGGGCCACTACTACAAAGGGTCGGAGGGGAAAAGTCTTTCTACTAGAAAAGCCGATCAAGGGTTCCTACTAAGAAGGCGGGGGATAGCTATTAAAGTCCCCGAGGAAGGTCCCGGGGATCTAAAGAAGTTAGGAAGGTGAGATGAGTGGTCTACAGCTTCCCTGGTACTCCGGTAAGGCAGAAAGGGTCGAAGGGAACCAGGTCTTAAGCAAAAAAGTTCGAAAAAAAAAGGGGGGGAAACCAACCCCAGGCCGCCGAAGGTCACCATCGAGGCAGAGAGGCACCAGCCTTCGACTACTCTTGTCTACGGGGGGCGATAAATGGGGAAAGTGGCGGATTTATTTTGTAAAGCGGGGGAAAAATAAGCTTGGCTTGGCACGAACATCTTCTTTTCGGACCGAATTGGAAAAGAATGAAAGGATTAGTGGTGTTGGAAAAGCGACCTAAGAACCCAAAACCGGAAAGCGATGGTGAGAGGAAAGGGGGATACCCGAGAGGAAACTGGGGTGGCATCTTCGTGGGGTAGGTACCGCAGTAGGGTCACGCAACTCTATCGTCTGCCGAGGAGGAGAGAAGGGGGGGGAGAAAGTACAGAAAAAAAAGTAATATGGCTCTAAGTCTCTAAAAAAAAAAAAAAAACGGAGGGATGAAAAAAGATAGATCAGAGTCTTTTATAGTCTCTGTATCTCGGTGGGAAGGGATTCTCAAAAAAAAACAGGGAAAGGCGAATCCGCCCGCCAGGGGATCTAGAAAAAAAATTGGTAAAATCTGGGAAAACACTAAATCGTATCTCCCCGCCAGAAGTGGACCCCATATCGGGGAGGAAGAGGTCTCCCGGAAGGGGGGAGCAATAAACAGGAAGATCGGGGAGTTAGTATCTGCCTGCATAAGCGTGCCGTACAATGGTGTCCGGACCCGCAGAGGGGGGAACAAATGCCAAAATGCGCTGAAGGTTAGGGGGGACGGAAAAGCACCTTCTCAAGTTCATTCTACTCGAGTTTCATATCTTCAAGAAGGGGGAGGAAGGAAAAAGGTTAACTGGGAGGGAAGGGGGCCCACTGACTTCGGGGGGGGGGGGTGTAAGAACTTGAAGAGCGCAGGTGAGGAGGAATCTACCCTTAATAAGTCGGATAAAAAAGGGCCGCGCACGCTATCAGGGGGCGCGAAAAAAGTGCCATTTTTTCAAAAATCGTAATACAGGTGGTAAAGGCGGATCGGGCATCGAAAATTCTGAAAGCCGTGGAAAAGGGGGGGGGGGTCAAGTTGAACGGCTGCATCGAGGCGTGTCCTCAGCGGTACCTTTAACCCAAATAGAGAATTTAAACACTGATCGGCGAAACGAATGAAAGAAAAAACCAGGATCCTATTTCTATCAGTACAGTCATCGTGAGGGGGAAACAAGAAATGGAGGTTACACCCGGGATCGGATGGTGACCTTGCACGGGGGCCTTTTGCACGTCACCAAAAGTTTGAGAGGAAAGGAAGCACGCTAGAAACCAAGAAGACAAGGGCTAACCAGTATAAATAGGAAAGGCATTCGGAAGAAGAAGGAAAAGGGATACGACCACTGGATCATGTAGGGGGGAAGTTTGGAAAAGGTGAGTCCTTCCAGGTCCACTACATACGGGAGAGAATAAACTATATCCCGGACATAGGGGGGGAGGACTCTATTCGGTGTTGACAACTACTTCTCCTTAGGCGGCATAAGAAAGATCCAGAAGAAAAAGAATCACGGTTAAGGTAAGTTCCCTAGACGCGGTGTAGAACCCTACTCTTCTTTGAGTTTGAGGAGAAGATGCTGATCGGGGGGGAATGAAGAAATTTGGCCACCCTTAAAACACGCGAAAAAGGCTTCCATAGGAAATGATTTGGGAGGCTTCCAACTAGTATCTCTCTTCTCATGAAAGCTCAGGGGTACTATGGAGATAAAGCCGGGGGGGAACGGGGGTTCGCAGCTTTAAAAAGAGACATTGGTCGACCTCCTCCTTTGAAAAGTCATGAATAAAAAAGGAAGGGGTTACGGAAAAATCGGAGGGAGGACCGTCGGTTCTTTGGGAGGGGTCAGGGTGATTCCCATGCCCTTCAATCCTGGGTGGTTTTCGGAAGGAAAAATGCTTTCTGACCCTCTAGGGGCCAGAGAAAAGTTATTGAGCGCGAATAAAAAGTTGCTCATCTTCTCGCGCTTTCTAGAGGGACTAAAAAGGGAGAAAAAGGAAGTCACGAAGGGCGCTAGTCCACACTAAAAAAGAGCTGCAGACCGGGGGCGGATGCGTTTAACTCCAACTGGTCTGCACATCCCATTTAGGAATCATCCAGCCCAAGAAATTTGGAAAAGGAAGAAATACAACCCAGTTCTCTACGCCTCGTAAAACTCAGGGGGAGGAAAATGCGGGGAGTGCAGCAAGGCGTAAGCCTGCGTTCACCCTAAAAAACTGCGCTTCGGAAGAGAATGACCAACAAAAAATTAGGGGGGGAACATAGAAGGAAGATAAGGGAGCCGATTGGAGTTCGGCGTGCAATTTCAGGGCAGCCCGAATAAAACAGGAAGCCAAAATTCCTGCCCTTCCAAAGACTACCTACTCCATAGAGGAGGGGGAGGGGATGGGAAGAGCCAGGGACACCAGCTTGAGGGGTCTTGAGAAAAAAGAAAAATGTGCGGTGGAAGACCAGTTGGATTTTGGAGACTCATAAGAAAGGTGAGAGGGGGGAACGACGGAAAGGTTGCCTTTGGGCAATACGACACAAGCAGCTAAGTCTCCACTCGCAAAAAAAAGCACGAAGAAGGGGAGAAGAGAGCCAGGGTTCTGGGAAAACGAACCATGGGAGAACGTCGGTTTTCTAAAGAGATCTTTTGGGGGGGGGGGAGGGGGTGAAACACCAAACGCTGAGCAGAAAAAAGGCGGACCTCGCCGAAACCTACCGTCCCAGAAAAAGACTGAGGGGTCAGGGAGAAGGATGGGTCGGCTGCTAAACGACAAGGAAACAGCCATGGGGGGCAGAGATCATCACAAGGGAATGACAAAGAATATCTATCTAACCGAAGCTAGAGTGGCGAAAACGCAACCGCTGACATCCTCGATGCGGAACGCATCGAAAAACTCTGCGAAGGGGGACCGCAAAGGGGTCTTCCGCCGAACAAAGAGAATCCCCCTCGCCCCAATTAAGAGAATCTGGGATAGGAACATTCGGTAAGGGGAGATCTTCGAAAAATCTGCTGTCCCTGGGAAAATGTTGAGAGCTCAGAGGAGTGGTGGAGCCTCAGTCGCCTGGGGAAACCTGAAGAGTCTTCTGTCCATTACATACCACCTTAAGGAGACGGGAGATTAGTCGATTTTCTTGGGAGGAAGAAACACCGTTCACCGGAAGGAGTGGCAATTGACTTAAGGCCTGAAGAGGGTGCTGCGAGACATCTCCAAGAGGAGAATGATCTGTTCTAGGCGAGGGAGTGGAACTCGAGCTGGGGCGCACCGTAGACGGTTGTGGGGAAACGCCATAAACTAAAAAGTTCAAAACCCCCAGAGCACCCTTCTGTTGTCCACTTCTAACTCGGGGGCAAGAAAAAGGAAGAGGAGACTTGATCTACCTAGTTCTACCCATTGAGGGGGGGAGGGCCAAAGATCAAACGGGGAGGAGCGTTTCACTGACACGGATGGCAGGGTTTAAGGAAAGGTACTACGGGATTCCCTCAGAAAGTCCTTTCGCATGATGAGTCAGTACTGGAGGAAAAGCAAAAATGCGACTTAATCCGGAAAAGAAATTCGAAGCCTCTTCACTGGGCAAAAATGTAACGAGAAAAAAGGAGCCTGGAGATCCCAGGGGAGGGAGTCTTATGTAGGGTAACTTCTCCGGTAAACCGGCTAGCCCAGGTCGCACGCAAAAATTCTTTCAGCTACGGCAGGGGGGGCCGAGACCAGACGTAGTGAGTCATGGCGACGACCGCTCCTACACTCTTTTTCAGTTGCAAATTGGTAAGCGGGGAATGGAAGGTGAAACGCTCATCATCGGTCATTAGGGGGGAAGCCTACTTTGGCACGACTTCAACTGGGGCTAGGGAAAAACCTGGTTGTGGGGGAAGGGGTCTCTAAAACTCCGAAGGCAAATGGGGATTTTGAAAACTAACTAGAAACTATCCATCCTATAGGGGGTCATTTTCTTGGGGGGAAGGATCAGTGAACCCGGACAAATTTTCAAATCGATTCGATGAGTTATCCAAAATTAGGCGGGGTAACACAGTAGCGAGTGAGACTCAAAACAAAACAAACGTTTGAGGAAATATATTATCCATCCTTTTATAGATAGGCTCGTGGGGAGGAGTCTCGAGAGGTGGATAGAGCTAGGAGTCCGATTTCGTTAAAGGTAAGAAGACAAGCAGACTGATCCCGCGATCTGTGCAAATACGGGAAATGGATCTAGGAGGTGTGGAGAACCGAAACAACCGATGGATTTCGAGGGGGCGCAAAAAACAACAGGATCGGGGTAAGTAGGACAATTGGCCGCCCTCATCTTTCTAAACATCCCAAGAGGAATGTGAATTTAGAAAAAAAAGAGGGGCACCGAAAAGGGAACCTCAAACGTCTTACGGGGAGCAGGGGGAGACTGAGACAGTAAAGGCTGCATGCACTCCGTCGTCGTAACAGAAAGGGTTGTTAACGAGGGGACGACAGGGGACAATTACGAGCCTCGTCGTCTTCACCCGGAAGCCGTCTTGGAAAGAAGCCGTGCGAAAAGAGGGATCAAGGGGAAGGAAGGCGCCGTGTCCTCTTTTTCTCGGTAAGGGCTAGCAAAAGGATCTGGCTTCAAGCTAGTAGCCTTCTTCCCTATGGGGCTCTGAGGACCGGGCGGTATTACCCCAGCCGGGGAAAAAGTCCGGGGGAAGACAGCCTGTTTACCGCACCGCCTCGATTACCTAAGTAGCAAGGCTACAAAAGGGGGGGGGGCCTTAGTAATGAAAAAAGGTAGAAACGTTAGCTAATACCAAACCCGAACAAGTTCGAGGGGAAACGCAGGGCGCGTTGTGTTTTCACTTTTGTTTCTTGCGTGAAGGGTGGGCCCTGACTTGGGCCAAAAAGCACCACTCGATCCAACTCCACGCAGAGAAGAGACGGCACCTCGCGGCAGAAGACCGCCGCCAAGCATCGGTAAAGACTAGGTTCATTTGATTTTGCAGGGAAGAAGGACGTACAATGGGGCCAAGAAATGCAAAGGAAGAGATAGCAACGAAACGCGTTTGTACAAGTGGCCGATCATGAGTTGTTTTACAAAGGGGCTTGGGGAAAGCAACACGGCCGTACTCCGAGTACGCACCTTCTTTCCAGGGGTTCGAAGGAAAAAAAAAATAGCCTACAGAGGGATCGGAGAGTAAAGGTGGGGGGATTCTCAGGGGGGGATCTGGGAAGGTAAAATTCGGTTTTCTTCACCGGGAGGGGTGGGAGGCCGATCAAGACTTCGGTACTTTACTTCAGGGAAACTCCGCAGGGAGAAGCGTCAAAAGGGAGCGGGATTGATACATCCCTTTAAAGGGGGGGATGAAGGTCGGGAAAACATGGGCTTCAAGGCTCACTTCTAAACGCCTCCCTTTTCACACATGGAAAAGGAAGGGGAGCACGACAGTCTTGACGTTTAAAAGGGGGGAGGAGGACGACCGTTATGCAAAAAGTCGCTGCAATCCGGTTTGTGGGGTAGTGTAGGAAAAAAGAGACGGATACCCCTCGGGAAGCATGAGGGACGAGGAGTGGACGCGAGACACCCCCATAAATCTTAGACCTCGACGTGGGGGGACCGGATGAGGAAAAAGCAGAAGACTTCGCCCTAGGTGGATGGACAACCGAAGACATTCCCGTCGCTGGATGAAGAAATGGCTGAATGGACTGAGCCAAATCAAAAAGGGGCTGTACAAGCTGAGGCCCCATTTGTCTCAAAAGCCTCATTCGGGTGGGGGGAACATGTGGGATCAGAGGGAAAAAATCACCTTCTCTGATGTTCTTATTCTTCCTGTTTCATTAATTGGGGCTTCCGGGGGGGGGGGTCTTGCGGAGTGGTAAGGTCGGCACTCCTACCCTCTCTTGAAAAAAAAAAGATTGAAAAAAGAATAGAGAGGAAGAGAGAGGTGTCTGACTCCTCAAAAAGCTTACTGAAACTACTCCTCTTAAAAATTAAGAAAAATCCTTCCTCATAAGACTAGGCAAAAAAAAAGGGATGGGACTGTGAGTACCGGAAACCTGTTCCACCCTCTGGTTTTTTTTTCTGGGTTGATGAAGGGAGAAATTGCCCGAGGTTCTCGAGCCAGTGGGAGCATTAGAACAAAGGTAGGCAGGCTTCTATAGTCCTTAATGTTCCTTTGGGGAGAATCGAAAAACGCTTTCTAGTTAGGACGGAGAAAGCTGAGGAGCATATTAAGTCCTTTTTCTTAGAGACTAAGGAAGGATTCCGGTGGTGCAAACAAAGCTTTGAAAGATATGGTTCCGGTCACCAAGACCAACCACGGCTTTCCTTAAAGGTTCATAAAAAAGACTTCTCCGGCCGAAAAGCAACCTACTTCTTGACAGACAAAAGAAAAAGTGGGCCGGCGCCAGGGCGTCTAGGGGACAAAAGGAAGGGGGCTGATCCAATGGGCCTGACGCGCGCGCTCATAAAAAGCTCAAGGAGATCCATCGTAACTCGCCGAGACTAGAAGGTTCACAAGCAACAGCTGACGGAAGTCCCTCGAGCAGGGCCGTCTCTTAACCCCGCAGGAGGGGGGGGGAAGGTCAAAGGGGAAAGATTCTCACTCAACCAAAAACGAAAAAAAGGAAGGGAATTTTGAATCGTCGACCACCAAAGCGGCAAGTCAATTTCAAAGCCGGAGTGTCAGGCTAGCTTTGAGTTTTGAAAGATTCCGCAGAAGGGGAGGAAGCTGTGTCACCACCACACCCACCGCGCATACGTTCCGCTTCCCTTCGGACCAGGAAGAGGTCCTGGGAGGTGACTGAGATCTTTAATCATGGACACAAGAGGCGCCACTTCAACCTTCAATGGCTGTGTGATCGGGCGGGCTTCCGGATATTCCTCTTAAGTCTATTTGCGTTTTGTGATTATCAGTTCTTTCGGCGTACTGGGGCTAAGAGAAACTCCTGGTTCGCCCTCCTCCCCCTTGCACCGGGCACACCTCTCACCCGTCAAGATCTGGGGCTCAAGAAACGAGACTTTCGGCCGGTGATCGACCTCTACCTCACTTACTCAAGGCCAAGGGGAAGGCTCAAACGGAACCGGGGAGTGCAATCTCGTCTTTTTTAAAACGGTCCAAAGAGGAGTCAACGATCAACACTTTTTTCTAGTCGAAAGAACGCGGAAGAGGAATTAGTGCCTCTTCGTTTCGACTAAGGAAACGATTGCCTACTTACCGCGGAGCTAAGGATCGGCTCGAGCGCTCCCTCTTTCCGGCGTCTTGGGGGAGCTGGAGAACAGGCTCGGGTTACGCACGCCGGGACTCTAAAAAGGGGGTAAAGATGAACAGTGCCGGTCCTACTTTTTGACCGGGCAAAGAGACGGTACGACATCTAAGATGCCGGCTTCGAGGAGGGGAAGAGTTGAAGGGGAGAAGCTTGGGGTGGCGTTTCACGTTTCCTGTTAGGACTTCAGAGGAGAAGAGCTGGGAAGGACGCTGTTGTAAGGAATTAGAATCACAAGGGGGGAAGCCTGTTGTGGCTACTCGAATGACCCGGTCAAAAGAACCAGTATACCTCGACATCATCTATCTTTTTTCAACCGATGGGGTATCCTATAGGGGAGGACCTAAGGAGGGGACCTCACCGTGACTGTAGCAACTCCGTCGCGACTACTCCTCGAGATAACTAGCTCACAGATGTGGGAGATATCTAAACAAAAAACGAGGGAGGAATGAAAAGGATATATCCCATCCTTGTGTAAGATCTGGGAAAAGGAGGGAAGCCGACTCGTCTCAGAGCCTCCCTATTGGAGTGACATTACTACCTGGGGAAAATGAAAGCGCCTATAGGGAGAAGCGGTTTCACAAAGATCTGGAGAACGTTCTTAGAAAAAAAAAAACGATTTCGAGGGAAGGATTAAAGGCCTCGCGTCCCCAAAACATTAATCGCAGGGGCAGGAGGGAAGTCTGGGCCGCACGTGACTTAGAAGATGATTAGGGGCAGTCCATCGTCAACCGCCAAACGAACGCTAGACTAAAGAGTCCACGCGGGGTCAGTCTTCTACGCCGTCCGACTGAAACTAAGGTGCGTGTCTGAAAAGCATGTGGTGAGAGCTACCTTGGGAAGGACGCCGGTGAACAAAACAGGAATCCTTACGAGAATTCAAAGGGCTCAAAGGTGAAGGGTTGGCGTACTCCTGCTAGCAAAATCTTAACGGGAAAAGGGAGTATCGTGGACTCTTCCGAGACGGAGCACTAGGCAACGGAAAGTAGGACTATTCGCGGAAACTTCTCAACCATTGCGATTCTGGAAAGATCCTGTGGGGGGTTAACACACCACTAATGAGATTAAAAAAGCCAGAAAAAAACGTTGTGTCCTTGGAATATTTACCCGATGGAAAAGAATAGACGATCCAGAGGGGAAATGAAGGAGGTGAAAGGTTGCAGATGGGGGTAATTACACGGTTCCCTTGGCGGAGGCACCACCGAAGGGGAGAGCCCGACCCACACCTACTCTAAGATCAAAAAAAGAAGAAAGGAAACTCCTCTGCTAGTCTAAGAAACGCAAGGGAACCCTACGACTACCTGGGGGGAGGGTTTACAACGGGAGGTAAGGGGACACGGTGTGCACTACATCGAGAAGGAAGAGGGACCTGGGGGCGACGGGGCATGGAAGGGAGGAGAGGAAGGTGTTGAAAACCGACGGTCTCCAAGGGCTGCGAGAAAACTACTAAGGACGCGGGAATCCCACGTTCTTTTGGGGATGAAAGAACTGAAGGAAGCGTTTTCTCACCGACAGTCTTTAATGGGGCTTCGATATGGAATCTTGGTGGCGCGGCGTGGGGTGGCGTCACCTTAACTAGAACGTTCAAAAAAGATACTCGAGGTTCGTCGGTCCAACTCGCCTATCGCCGGCTTCCATCGCGGCTTAATGATTATATAAAAACTGGATTGATGAAGTTTCTTTCTGGCTCCAAGAGGCTAATTAGTTGACCGCCTAAAGGTTCCATCATCAGAATACACAGGAAAGAAGACCCTGGAGTACGGTTGATTACCTGAGGGGTTGAAAGTTCAAAGGGCGGTAGTGATGAAACATTCCTTCAATTCCGTTTGTGGGTGTGTTTCTTTTTACAAAAGTCCGGGGGAAAAGAGGATCCCAGGAATCCGTTCCCTGGTGTATCGCGCCCCTGTCATTCATCTGTCTAAGCTCTTTGAGAGCCATAAACCGTAATTAATTGGGGGGGGAAAAAAGAAAACCCAAGTCGCAGCGGAAACTACCTTTGTTCTTATCCGTTCTTCCAAAGAAAAAAGGTCGAACCGTGAAGGGACTAGCCCATCCACACCTCAAAGGGAACTAGGGGGAAAATCGACGCCTCGCAGTAGGCTTAAGGATCGTAAAGGCAATGAGTTTGCTTCCTTTCAGGCAGGAGGGAAAACGTGAAGGTTATCAAGGGATTTCACAGCCGTAACTCAAAGCGAGAAAAGAAAGAAAAGGAGAAAAGAGAGGAGAAAAGGCGGTCGGCGTTCACTCCGTGATTCCTCTGGAACGGTCACGCCATCCCTCTGCAAAAACCGAAAATGCCAGTCAGGCGCTTACTGGCCTACTAAAAGAATCAAGTTCTTGAGGAAAAATGGGGCCACTTTCTGTGTCTTGGATTAATTCCGAAACGGTTCTCCAGGGGGACAGTGGGCAGAACAAAGCCTAGTAGGGCTGAAAATAGGGCGGGTGTCGTTTCATCAAGAACAACACTCTCGTTACAGGCCAGCCACGGGGGAGAGCGGCGAGCGAGTGCCTATAGTTTAGTCCAAGGACTAGAACTGTGCCGGTGATGTAAACCTCTTGTTGGAAACTCCTCCTGGGGTGATTTCCACGGAACAGGGTCTTTTGGAAGGGAGGGACATCCAGCAGAAACCGACTCCAGGGTTCCTCACCTCGAAGGTCTGGGACGAATTTGATAATGCTTCGTTAGGAAACCGAAAGGGGAAGAGACACAATGTTGGCAAAAGCAGAGACGCATACGGGAAAATAAACAGGAGGGAATCTAAGGAACGCGCCGAGATGGACACGATCGTCGAAGTTTTTGTCACAGAAGTCACGAGCAATTGAAGGGCTATCATTGAAGAAGAGAAAAAAAAAGGGATCAGGGGGAGAACCAAGTTCCTTCAAAACCATATCCTATCTCGCAACCCCAATAAAAGGAAGAAGGGGATCGTCTAACCACAGCATGTCGGTATGTCGATGAAAATTCGAAAAGCCCGGTGCGGGAACTGCTAAGGTCAGGGGAGAAAAATGCCAGGTAACGAGCCGTCCGGGTGTAAAAACAGCTAAGGAGCTAAACTAGGTTCAAAAAGGCGTTAGTAAGGCTATCGCTCGCCTGCGCGATGGGGGGGCACCGGAAAAAACCTTCTTCAACGGCCCGGGGGTAGTAGTGCTGTCTCTTGGGAAGGAAGCGGGACGATGGGGTATGTTTCTGAAATGTGAAAAAGGCGGGGGGGTCGGAGAGTCTGGGGGCGCCCCTAGAGAGTGTTTCCGCCGAAGAAAGAACCGTGCACACACCACGCGCACAAACCTTCCTTTGTCACTCCTCGGGGGAGACCCCACCGAAATGAAACGGTATTGAAAACTCCGGGCTACCTGCAGGACCGAGGCAAAATTCGTTTTCGCACTGGGCAATCCGCTGGGTTCAACCGGTCGAAAGCTGAAACCTGTTTGCCCATGCTGACGTAACGAACGATTTAAGCTCTGAATCGGGCACGCGGACTACTATCGGACCCCGAGAAGGACGCAGAGTTCTCCAGCCTATTACTCGCAAACAGGTCCTGCTGATCTCGCCTTACCGGTCGGGGAGGTTAAGCTGGCGTGGTATACATTACTGACTTTTGGACGGGCCGTCAAGGATGGACGAGGGGGAAGGTCGGACACAGTACACCCCAGTTCTGTCAAAACCGGAGAGTTCAAAAAAAAGGGACGAGTTCTGTGGGGGACGATCTTACCCATCTCCGTAAGAGAGTTCGACGGGCGGAGAGGGTTCAATATTCCGTTTCGAAGAATAGGGAAGAGGGAGGCCTGTGGGGCACCGACGTCACCTGCGATTCAAATTTGTTGTGAAAAAGAAAAGCGCTACTAAAGAGACAGGGATACGGGGGGATGGGGAGAAACGGGGAAAATAGGGAGGCATAACCAGTATATGGGGACCCGCTGGCGGGTTCTCACTATCGGAGGAAAAAAGGAACAAGGTCGTCAATGGTCATAATCTGTCTTCTTAATCTATCACCTCGAGGCTTAAGAAAGTAGAATAGAGACTCTAAACAAGGATTTATCTAAAACTCACAAAAGGAAAGAGAAAAGACCCACTCAGGGGGAGGAAAAGATCGGGATGTGGATGGGGGAGTCGCCGAGATTTTCATCAGAGAGACCGGTGCGATAAAAATTGTACCGCTTGCGAAGGGGACCCAAAATGCAGGGGGTGCACTATATAGTCTCGAGGTCCTCGTTCAGGGGAAAAGGACATCCGATGGCGGATAGAAAAAACGCGTGCTCCCAAAAAAAAGGCCTGAAAAACCGGGAAGTAGGGAAATGCCCAGGAATCTGAGTTAAAACAAGTCGTTCACCGCCAAAAGGTACACGCTCAGACCGTAGAAAGAAAACTACGAGGCGGGCGAAGAAGGGGCACCTCCACCACAAAACAAAAAAAAAAAAAACACCAAAAAACCAAAAACCCACACCAAAAAAAAAAAAAGAAAAACCAACCAAAAAAAAAAAAAAACCCACCACGACCTTAACGACCCCCAACTAAAAAAAAAAAAAAAAGAAAAAAAAAAAAAGCCGCAAAAAAAACGAACAAAAAAAAAAAAAACAAAAGCAAAAAAAACCAAACAGCGAAAAGAAAAAAAACAAACCAAAAAAACCCCCACCCAAGGTCTGCGGGTCGCCATTTCAATCCGAGTTGTGAAGAGGGGAGCTGCAAAAAAAGCGCGGGGCCGAAACTAATCCGGTATAAACAAATCCGTAACATCCCGGACCGCGGACGTAAGCTCCTTCTTAAGGGGTTGAACAGGAGCAATCTAAGGTACGTCCGTTAGTGGTGCCGTCTTCGAATCCGCTGAAAGTCGGAAGGAGGGGGAGCGTAGAGGCGGAAAAAAAGTGGGGCTAGGGGCCTAAATCCTTGGACCTGGAACACCTCCTCGCTTGGGAACATAAGGACCGTCGAACAAGGTCCTTCTGAAATTCGGGAAGACAGAAAAGGGGAAAAGTAAAAAGGCGAACCCTAGAGAGTACACCTGGCCGGGGAAGGAGTGGTTCCTTTGCGTTCAAATTTTCCCCAAAAGTGGGGGGACCCTCCCATCACCGACTAGAAAGAAAAGATCGAAAAAGACGAAGAGGTCCGAGCTTCCAGCAGCAAAGAGCGCTTTACACCGACTTTGAAAGGATTGGAGAGACTAAAAAAGTTGAGTCAAAACGGCCAAGGAACGAAAGCGAGCGGGAGATGAAGCCACCTTTGAACAGGAGGTGTGTCAAGCGGCCGGGGGTAGGTGTGGACGGCGGAAGAGCCAACGGAAAAAGAGCATCGGACGGGCGTAAGATTTATCGAAGACCGCACATCGGGGGTGGGCAGAAATCAACCGACTACTTAAGTAGGGGTGGGGTTATCTTCTGAGACGGGATCGGGGAAAGTGGGGAAACCAGGGGGACCGACTCGTTTGAAAAGCACTGCCCTGTGGGGGGGGGGGGGGGGGTGGGGA
>Ga0179593_1345916_pt1 | contig 16074 bp, 21 predicted proteins | sample CZODoug2_1_08_16_FD_185931 | JGI IMG/M metagenome (GOLD analysis project Ga0179593, IMG submission 185931) | Vadose zone soil fungal communities from Angelo Coast Range Reserve, California, USA - CZODoug2_1_08_16fungal (PacBio error correction) | ecosystem: Environmental > Terrestrial > Soil >...
AGACCAAGAAGAAAAGTTTTAAAAAACAAAGAATTGTTTCAATTTAAACTGAATAAGGGGGGTGTTTGCCTCAAGGGTGTTCAACCAAGCCATCGCCCCCCAGAGGGGGAACTTCCGGGCATATAAAGAAGGGGAAAAGTTGTGGCACAAGGAAAAAAGAGGAAAAAAGCAACCAATTAACCCCCGTACCGGAGAAAAAGCCGAAATTATCCACCTTGCCCATCTTTCTGTCTCAGCAAAAACCCACACATTGCTCCTACAGGGGATATGGACGAGAACCATCCCAAACCACACCACCCAGCGTGGAAAAATTTGAAAGGGTGGTTTATAAAAAGCCCCCCCCAAAAACACGACACATAAGCCATGAAACCAACCCTAAACCACCAGAAAACCTGCAGTAATCGTTTCCTAACCGTCAAAACTCCAACCAAACGGGTAAGCCTTAACGAAACCTGAGCCACCAGAAATATCGAAAATTAACCTGCAAATTGACCAGACCTATAAAGGGAAACAAAAAAAACAAGAAAAAAGGGGTGGTATTGGAATAACTAGCCAAACCTTTGTGGTTACCAAAAAAGATTGACCTTCAGTGTCGCCGGTTTCCCATCGCCAAGTCGTCTCCCCTACCCAAAAAAACACTGAAAGGAAATGGAAAAAACAAATAAAGAGGCCCCGATGGAGAAAAAACGGAAAACAAGAAATCCACAGGTTCCCATTGTACCCCCACGTTTTTTTTCAGGTGCATGCGCCGGGAACCACTCGGTTGGTTGAAACACGCGTGTTTTGTCAAAAACCGCAAAAAAAAAAAAAATAAAAGGGACTTACACAAACAGTGTTTTTCACGACGAAATGAGTTCATACGCAATTCAACATGTTGGCAAACCGGACAAGGAAAACCAATCGGAAAAACAGCAGGGGGACACGGAGAGTGATGGGGGGGTTTTTCAGGCTGACGCTATGAAAAACAGCCAAATTCAGGAAAAAAGTGGTTTTTTTGTGTAAAAAAAGAGGGGTGCATGCTAATCAACCCTACGGCCAAAGAATTTTCATCCCCACGCCCCCGACAAATAAGGAGGGAAACCAAGCCACACGAACAGCCACATGAGGGCAAGACAAGGTAAAGGCGCCAAAACGCCGGTGGACCCCCATAGTGTTTTCACCACTTCCGACCCAGACATGACCGCCGACCCTACGCCCCCCCTCCCGGCGCAGGTAAAACCACTTTGGGCCCAAAACAAGAAAAAAATAAAAAGCGGAAAGTGGAAGGAAGGGAGAAGCCACTTACAAACGTCAATCGAAGAAGAGGAGAAATGTGCAGAAAAACAAAAAAATACCAACAAAGACGACCGGTTGGGGGGGGGAGAGGAAAAAAATCAGCCAAATTAGTTTAAGCTTCTGTGAAAAAGGAGAACGGTGAAAAATGGCCCGGAAATGATGTTGATCGTGGGGGTAATCACCCTCTTGTGTAAAACCAAAAAATGGGGTGGTGGGGTAAGTAACAGAGTAAGAAGGCCACTGAAAAAAACCAGAAACGCACAAACGAAAAACCCACAGAAAAGAGTTGACGACCCTTTGAAGAAACACGCAACGAAACGAGGGAATCAAAAAGGGGATGCCGGGGGGAGGAACTGACGGGGGGAGAGAAAAAGCAGGGAACAGAGGGAATGGTTAATCCCCCCACGGGGAAATGTGGGGCGGTTGGGCTCCAATTTCAGGTCAGACGTTATTAATAACAAGGAAACTAGTCTAACAACGAAAGAAAAGGTTCTGGTTGACCACAAGAAGGAAGGGCAGGAAGGAGCCAAGGCACGAAAAAAAAAAAACCCCACCAAAGCCCCCTGGCCCCATCCACGGCGGGCACGCAATAAAACCAGGATATGCAAAAAACTATGCGGTGAAAAAAAAAAAAAGGAGGACTTGGCAAAGAAGCGATGCATTTTCCAAAAGAAAGATAGGGTGCCGAGGAAACCCACTGGGAAACCGTCCGCAAACAAGCGCCGCCAGGGGGTTTTGGAACCAGGGTTGGGGGGGGGTCCCCCAGCAAAAGGGGGGGGTAAGGAAAATCTGAAAGAAGTAATGAAGATGAAGGGAGGGGAGAATTGCAGTAGACGGAAGAGGGATGAGGGGGCGATAAGTTAAAAGGGTGGGTATGGGGGGGACTAATACGTTTTAAGAAGGATAGACACTGAAAAAAAAAGGAAAAAAAGAGGTTGTATGGTGTTTTTAACAACATAACACTGAAAATCGAAGGAGGCTCTATTTCACCCTGTAAGTGTAAAAGAAAAAAGAGCCTAAGGGTGGGGATTTAAAAACGCACCACCTTGGGAAACACAAAAAGTTTACCAACCTAAGCAACTTCCCCAAAAAGTTGGGGTCCGATGGGCTGACAACCCACCGGTTTTTTCTCCCCTGGTGCCTCACACCCTTCAGCGTTAAGAAAGGTCGAAAAGAGAAAAACATGGGACAAAAAAAAGACAAGTGAAACAACCCAGAGGACCAAACTTCCACCAGCCAAAAAGGAAGTCAAAAACTAAAAAAAAAAGAAAAACAAAAAAGCAAAACCCCCAACAAAACGCAAACAAGGCCAAGCCTGAAACTGGGGTTTGGAGATAAACAAAAAAAAAGGGGAAAAAGGAATAGTCGGAACGCCTGTGGGGGCGCCTGTGAGTGGTGTTGGGCAGGGCTTGTGAAGTTTGTTCACAGTGGGGGGGGGGTTGGTTGGGGAGGGGTGGTTTTTGACGACCTGTTGGAGGGTGGTGGGAAATTGGGGGGTGGGGGGATTTTTTTGAAGAATGGGCACGGATTTGGGAGGTTTTGGGAATAAAAAAAAGAAAAAGAAAAGGTTACAAAGGGGCCAAAACAACCAGAAAAAAAAAGGGGAAAACGGGGGAAAAGAAAAAAAAATTGGTAGTTTTTGTTTTTCGATCACGGTGTGAACTGGAAAGGGTGGCGGCCTAAGTCCCCCAAAAAACGAATTATTCCCAAAGACAGAAAAATCTTCAAAAGAAGTCAGGAGGGAAGTCAAGGGGGGGTGGAAAAATTTACAAAAGTGTGTTGTTTTGGGGGTTTCCCTAAAGTGGGTTTTTAATGCACACCGGAAATCCAGCCCGGGACGGAAAAGACACTGAAAAAAAAACAACTCACAAAACCGAAAAAAAAAAGGAAGAAAAAAGCCACACAAAAATCACTGACCTCGTCGGGTAGACCATCCTTGCCCGACAACTTAAAGTCTTAATAGAACAACCGCCTCATTGCGTTGGGCACCCCAACCAAAAGAAAAAAAAAAATTTGTGTTCCAAAGAAACGGGTCCTTGCGCGGGCAGTGTTTTTTTGCCACCCATGTGGGTGGCCACCGTTTCCCCAAACGAAGGATGGCTTTGTTGGGTGTGTGGAAAGCAGCGGGGACAACTGTGCAGAGACTTCGTTTCTCTAAACATGTGCCTTAAAACCGGACGTGTGCCCAAACACACCGATCCTTAAAAGTGCCAGAAAATGTTTGTTGATGCGCAAAATAAAGGGAGGGGGCAGGGGTCCAGAGGGAAGTGGGGGGGCCACGAAAAAAAAAGTGTGTAAAGGAAGGAAACTCGGTGCCCCAACCAGTGTTAAGCCCCACTACCCCCCACCCTCGCAAATTCCACAGGAACAAAAAAAGTAGAGCAGCTTTGGGTCCGAAAGAAAAGGAGACCCTAACAAGGGGGCCGACGTGAACGGAATCCAAAACAAAACCTCCGGTGTCCCGTGCTGGTCACCATGCGGTCTCTGGGCGGTAGGTGTGTTTTGTTTGTTTCCCTCCCGCTGCGGAATTGAGGGCAAAAAAGTGAGTGTTGTACTTAACCCACACAAAGAAAAAAAAAGAAGTGGTGGAAAAATTGCCTCAACCAAACGAATCCAAACGGAAAACGCCAATACAGCCACCTTCACACCGGTGAAAAGCACAGAAAATATCCGGGGACGTGCTTGTGCCAATATCAGTACGTAGGTGGGGTGAGAAGGCGGAAAAAAGGGTATCACTGACACTTCCGGGAACATGCAGAGATAAAACCCACGGGGAAGTTTGTCCCTGCACAACTGAACACATCTCAAACTTTCCGGTCGGTGGGTAAAAACCACTGAGGCTCAACAAAAAAACCGTAGAATTAAAAGAACAAAAAAAAAATAAGGGGGAAGGGTCACGTGTAAAAAAACACTTATCTCGTCCCACAGAAAAGGACGGTGTAAAAGTGGATGCAAACGGACAGTGGGATATGGGAGGGGGGGACACGAAAAAAAAAAAAGAGGGGGAAAGTTAAAAATTCAAAAGGGGAAGTAACCGAAAACGAAAAAAACATCAAAAAGGTTAAATTTGTGGGTGGCTTCCGCCACAGAGAAACAAAAAGTAAAACACGGCATGGGGGGGGAACTCATACGGAAACGGGTGGGGGGGCAAGGGGGCACAAGGAAAGTTATGAAACCATCCATCGATTTTTGAAATGGGGTTAAACAACTGGTTTGTTATGCAGTTGGTGTCGAGGAAAAAAAAACCAATTTTTGGTGGGCAAACCGAGGGGTGGAGAAGCCCAAAAGAAAAAAAGGAAAAGGGGGGAACACTTGGGAAGTAAACCACTATCAAGAAAAAAGTTCCGGGGGGTTGCACACCCAAGAGGACCGTCAGGGGGAAAGCAGTAAACGGGCGGGGTGCGTGAAAAAGGGTAGAAGTGGAACAAGGTTGGGGGAAAAAAATGTGGTTGGGGTAGAGGGAAAGTTCAAACGAAACACAAGTGCCAAAAGGGGATCGGACAGTGTAGGTTTTTGGGAAAAGTTCGTGACAAACGGGGGTTCAGCCTGTGGTGAAGCGGAAGAAGAAAAAAAGAAGTGTCAAAAAGGGGGGACAAAAGGGGTAGTTGTCACAAAGGGGAAAAGGAGGGGGACCACACCCGAAGGGTGTGTCATTTGAAAAAAAGGGTTGGGGGTGGTGGGAGGTTCCAGTGAGGCCCCACCCGCTGTGAGGAAAGAAAGTTGGCCCGGGAAAGAAGAAAGTGTTCAAAGGTGTTGGCTGGGGAAAAAAGCTGGTCAAAAAAAGTCCCAGTGTCAAAACGCTCGGAAAACGTAACTGGTGGTTTTTTTTTTTTGGTGGACTTCAAACGATTGCCCACCGTAGACGGGGGGTGGCCAAAAAACCATAGAATGATTCACAAGTCCGGGAAAGGGGAGGGGGGGGGGTTGGTTAAAAAGCTCTGGAAAAAACCCCGAATGCAGGAAAAAACGAAAAAGTTGGACCAAACTTTTTAACGGCGTAAAATCGGATTTCGAGATCACACCACAAAAGGGAGGAAGGGACAGAGATCACAGATTACGCAAACATGGAAGAAAAGTGGGGGACAACACGAATTTGCCAGTTTAACTGCCCCCTGGAAGGGGGGTTCCCCAGAGGAATGTTTTGCAAAACAAAAACCACAACGTTCAATACTACTAAATGTGTTTCCTACAGGGTGGAAACTTTTTTCGAAAATTAACCGCCGAAGGGAAGAACGAAGGGGCCAACGAAAAAGAAAACGAGAAAAAAAATGCGGGCGCAAAAGGTCAAAACACAGGACCAGCAATCCCTTCCTCATCCACCACCTAAGTTGGTAATAACTACAAGTGGGGGTGGCCACCTTCAAAACGGGGACCATTTTTCGAAATCAAATTCAAAACAGAGGAAAAAAGAAGCAAAAGCTTGGAAAAAAAAAAGAAAAAAAAGGAAACGACTACAGACCACAAAAAAAAAAAAACCGGACAGAAGACAAAAAATCGCTTTGCCTCACCAAAAAGACAAGAACCCACGGGGTAACGCGTGCATTACCCCCATATAAACGCCAGGACCTCCGAAAAATCCATATCAAGCAACAAAAAAAGGGGGGGAAAGGGGAAAATTGGGGTACTAGCCAGACAACAAAAGGTCCAAAAAACGTACTTTTTCCAGTAGTTTTTTGTCAAAAATCGCACCACGTCAACATCCGATCGAGAAATAAACCCGCGGAAAAAAGAAGCACAAAAATCCAAAACACAGTCACCCATGAGGGAGCGGATTAATAAAGACGAGGAGGGAAATTGGGTCCAATTTGGGTTTTCTCCCAGGGAAAACAACAGTCACACTAGGTCTGTTTTGAAACGGCCCTGTTTCCCCATCCCTAACCGACACAAAAAAGGAAAACAACAGTGGTTGAAAATAGAAAGAGTTTTCAGGAAAGGCGAAACACGGTTGGCTGCAAAAAAAAAAAACGGAAAACGCTAAAAGAGATGAATGGTCACCAAGTGACCAAGTTGAGGGGTGTTGTGACGTGCTGCGGATCCCACACAAATGGTCAAAAGTTGTTACTGGTGTTTTGGGGGGGGGAAGGGCGTGTCGGAAATACCCGTCAAAACGCAAACCGTAACACGTCGAACAGCCCACGCCGCAAAACCGCCTCCCATCCACGTACCCAACTTGAAGCCCACCAACAAGGATATTCGCTGTGGGAAAACGTCGTTGCGTTTGTTCAAGAAACCCACGCGAAAGCCCTATAGGAAAGGGAAAACCCTGAAAAAAAAAACCCCAGCAAACGGTGCTGAGCGGGGCGTAAAAAACAAACTGGGTCACCCGTCAACCGGAGAGCACAGGGGATGACTGGGGGGGGATAAAAAAGGGAGAAAAATGGGGACAGACGAAAACCCTGGTCTGGGAAGAAGAGCGAATGGTGTCAGCACCCATTGAAGAACAACAACCCTACGACCCATGTGTGGTTTTTTTTCGAAGAAAAAAACTTCAAGCGATTGATGGCGAGGGGATGACCAAAGGAGGGGGAGGGATTTGGGGCCTCAATTTTTTAAATGATCTTATGATTCTTCAACCAAGCTTTCGGGTTTTTTTTGTTCTTTTTTGTTATCGTACCACTTCGACAGCAACCGATCAACTTGAAAGGGAAGGAGAAAAAAAAGACACCATAAAAAGAGGGATGCACCCATTTGAACCCCAAACGGAGGGTCCCTTGGGATTTACCCAACATACTAGGAAGTGGACAGCAAAGGATCGGGAAAGAAAAAAAGCACCTCGGGTTGGGGGGGGTAGGAAAAAAAAACTGGTGAGGGGAAAAAAAAGGAAAAAAAAAGCAGTTCCCGTGTTCAACTGGGCATTATAGAATCCAGAAGCTAACTGACAAAACAAAAGAAAACCGATTCGTCAACCAAAAGGGGATCAGGGCAGAAGGCAAAGTAGGGGGGACCGGAACCCAAAAGAAAACAACAAAATGCAAGTGAACAGACCGGGGCCACGGCAGACAATGAACGTTTTTTTTTTAGCACTAAGTAAAAAGAAAACAGAGGTCGCAAAGGCAAAAAAGGAGAGAGGAGGGGGACCACAAAACCCCTCACGAGGAAAAAGGCCCCCAACCAAGGAAAAAAGCCCTGGCGGAACCGCCCGCCCCCATGGCAATGTAATTTGGTGGTTGGGACAAACAACCGGACACGCAAGAGGGGAGGGGGGAAGGAAAGTGCCATTATAGGCGAGGGAAGAAGGTGCCGACAGGGGGGGTAAAGGGTGGCAGTGGATGCGGAAGGGTGAGGGGGAGGTATGAAAATGAAACTTTGTGACCAAGAAAAGAAAATATTTTTGGGGGTTTGGTAATGGGTTGGGGGAAAAAACGGAAGGTGAAAATTTCCCAGTAAATAGGTTATACCTTGCAAATTGTTCCATAAAGGCCGGGGGGCTTATCACCTCCCTTCCCAACAAACAAAAAGAACCACAGAGTCCAGGGGGGAAAAGGGGGGCACTTATGGGGGAAGAACAAAAGTGAAACACACAGTGTCAAAATTGACCCACCCAATCACCAATGCACCCTCTCCATGGCCCCATCCAACCAGGGGACAACCAAAAAAGGTCAACCCCAAACCCAAGAAAACCAACAAAACCGGCAACCCCAAAAAAGAAGGCGGGTGTCAAAAAAAAACAAAACGTTGTTTTTAGAGAAAAAAAAAAAAAACTAACAACAACAACGGGAGGAGGAAAGAAATCTAAAGGAGAAATAAACGCGGAGGCCCCCTGGAACCAATGTTGGTGTGGGGAGGGGGGGGGGACTTTTTGAAAAAACCGGGGTCCAAAGGGTCTGTTGGAACGACGGGGTGGAGGATTGGGGGGGGTGGGGGCGGTTGGGAAAAAGTTGAGCACGGAAAGTGAATTTGGGGGGAATAAACGACTTGGCCCAGCCAACATGAAAAAAAACAAAAGGACGTTTTTTTCGATCGGGTGGAGGTCTTTGCCGGCTGGTTGGTTAACCCACACAGCTGGGGACAGTTGCAAAGATTAACCATACAGGAAAGAAATAGAAGGAAATTCACCGATACGAGCAGTGAAGAATGGTTTTGTGTTTTTGTTACAAAATCCCCGGATGAAAACGCTCTTTAACTCCACCACCACCCCTGGCCGCAAAAACAGAAAACCAAAGACAAAGAAACGGTGCACGTCTAGACGAAAAAAACCAAAACTTAAATTAATAACCACGCCCGCAACTAAAAACTGCACCTGCCAAAAAACCAAAATTTACAACAGACGAAATGGGGGGCGTGGCCCTGTCGCGGGTTTTTCCGGGGGTGCCCAGGTGTAAAAAAAAAAGAGCGAGGGGAGTTTTGTGTTGTTGGGTTGGGGGAAAGGATCAGCTTCTAACCCCGGTTTTTTCTAAAAAACCTAGTTTTTTTGGGGGCAGGAAAAACGGAAAGGGGTGGTGGTTGAAAAAAACCCCCCCGTTGGAGTGTGGAGAAACAGGGTTGGGGGGGGTTGGGGGTCAGGCCATTGTCCACTGGGGGAAGTCATAACAAAAAGAAAAGGGATTGGGGGCAAAAAAGAACCCGATCGACCGGTTTTTTAAGTACTAGGAATTATTTATAATAAATCTAACATGTGAAGCCAAAACTCCCTCCCAGAAACAAAAAGAAAAACGGTTTGCCAAAGGGGGGAGGAAGAAGACGTCAGAATAAACCAACTTGGAACTCAAACTGAATGAGAAAAAAATCACGTTTTGGTAAAAACGGGTCTGGCACGTAGCTCCTGCAGTTTTTTTTTGATGGTGTTGTCAACCCTGGGCGGAAAGTGAATCACAGGGGGGCAACCCAAAAAAAGGAAGAAAGGGTCAATAATATCTCAAAGGTATCCAAAAATCATACCGAAATAACCGCACCAGCCAATGGCCTTGGAAAAAAGCCAAAAGATCACCCTGGCAAACACCACCGGGAAATAAAGAAGAAAAAAAAAGAAAAGTTTGTTGTGGGGGGGGACCAGATGTATTACATTCCAAGTGTCAAACCCTTCTCAAAAAAAGTTTTCCCCTTCTTCAATGAGCAATGGGGTGTTTTCGAAAAGAAAAAGAATCAAACCAGGGATGGTGGTAAAAAAACGGGGGGGACGTTCCCCCCTGGAGGACGTTCCCGCAACTTGGCAACACCGCGAGCAACAGAAGGGAAAAGATCCAGCAGTGGAGGAGGGGGAAACAAGGGGTTAAACGTGGGGGGAAAAAGAGGCATTTAAAAAGCTGTAACCCTTTTTGTTTGGGGGTGCCGGCGTAAAGGGAGGAAGGGGGAAGAGAAGGAAAGAAAATTCCCGTGAAATTAGGAGGGTGAAAAGAGCAGAAAGATAAAAAACGCACAAATGGAAAAGGTACTCGCAGAAGAAACACGCATATAGTCCACCCCCAATGCGCAATCCGACGATGTCAAAACTCACAGGGAAAAAAGGGTTTGTTAAGTGCAGGAAATGAACACACAATCAGTGTTGGGGGGGGGTTTGGAAACACTGTGTGACACAGTTTTGGACCAGAAAAGGCCTAGCGCTGCAAAACCGATTGGGTGTTTTACTCATTGAACCAAATAAAAAAAGGAACAAGGGAACAACCGTATAGGGGATTATTACAAAAAGAAAGGGAAAGCGTTTTTTTACAGTGGAAAAAACACCAAAAAGCACCCTCACTTCCCCGCGGAAAGGTCAAAAAAACAGGGAATAAAAGAATTGTCAGGAAGTGACGTGGAGATAACTAATTTAAACTTTTTACCAGGGGGTGAACGCTAATTAAATGTCACTAAACCTTGGCAAGAACCAGGCCTTTAAATATTGAAAAATCAGAAATCGTTACAAAAAAAAGGAAAGGTGGAAGGAAAAAATTTGGAAGGGTGGAGACGGAGGAAACGATTAATTAAGTTGAAAATGTGGAAAGGCCATGTTTGGTGAAAGGAGTTAATTGGGCGGTAGACACAAGAAGGGGGGTTGTTGGGAAAAGGGGAAAGGATGGTGGGGTTGGAATGACATGAGCCCCAAACTGGAGATGGTGGTGGGCTGAAAGAAAAAAGTGAAAACGGGGGGCTGAAATATCACTAACCTTTGTCAACGGAAAATAAAATGAAACTGGTGTTTTTAAACAAAAAGGGAAAAACGTCAAGTAAAGCAAGGGGAAACACCATTGGATGACATAGTAATTTGACTGGCCTTTGAAAACATCAATCTGGACAAAAAACAACCAACTGGAAAAGGGAAGAAAGCTGTCACCCAGAAAAAAAAGAAACAGTAAGCAGGTAAAGGAGGAGAAAAAACAAACTTATTATAAGAATACATAGTTTTTCGCACGAGGAGACAGCCTAATTTTTGCTTCCTGAAAGGTAGGTAATTGGGGTGGGGCAGAGGCAACCAAGCATAGTATTACCCCCACAACCGCTAGGGGGGGACCTTCAACCAAAAAAAAAACCAAAATAAACTGTGGATCAAGTCAAACACGGCCCCGTTTTTTTTACCGAAAGAAGGCGGACGGTACAAAACCCGTTGCCCATCTCTTCTCAGCACAACACAGGGGTCTCCTACAGTGGCCCTCAACTACCAACGGAAAAAGAAACAAAACCTCACTTCAAAGGAAAAACACTCAGGGGGTAATAACGCAACTCTGGCCCATACCAAATGGAAAAAAGAAGAAAAACTCAAACGACCTTTAATCGCCTTGAACCCAAAAAAAGAAATTGGTTTAAAAAGAAGAAAGGACCGAATCAAAGAAGAAGAAGATCACCGGAAAAAGTTTTTTTTGAGTAATTGTTTCAAAACTGACCTTTCTGACAAGAAGTTTTTTTTCAATCACGCCCCCTTCTGGCCGGAAAAAAAAGAAAGAATAAGGGAAACAAAAGAAAAACAAAAAAAAAAGACCTAAAGCGTGAAAAAACTGGATAACACCCGACGCCACACATTGGTCCACATTTTTTTTTTGGTTGGTTTAAGGGGCCCAAAAAGACGGCTAACAACTAGGGGGAGTCAAAACATAAGGAAAATTTGGGGGTCAGGGGGTCCAACAAAAACAAAAAGGCTAAACATCCAACATGTTTCCACAAATAAAGAAAAACTCGATTAGGGGTGTCAACAACGCCATGGCCGGGTTAAAGCCGGATTCCAAAAGAAGAAATTAAAAAGAAAAAAAAAAGTTGGAAAATATACTCTTGACTTGTGCGTACTTGGGGCAACAAGGGGGGGAAAAAGCAAACAAAAGTCCAGGGGAAAACCTGTTTTTTTAGGGAAGGGGGGGGATCACCTCCACCCAAAAAGGAAAAAAAAAAAATGGTTTACGTCCCCACGCAAGCAGAAAAACATCTCAGCGAAAAAAAAAGTCCATCAACATTTAATCAGGCCAGGGAAACACTGCAAAAAACGAAGAGGAAGAAGGAGGTGAAACCGGTTAACGTTGCAACCTCCCGGGGCCACGGCTACGCCCGACAGACTAATGCCGCCTACAAAAACCCGCGCAAAGGGGCGCCCGCAAAAGGGGAACAAAGGAAAAAAAAAAAGGAAGGGGGGAATGAATGGGGGGGTGAAGGGAAACACTTTGGAAAAAACAAAAACAAAAAGTACGGTTCCAGACTAGGAAAAGGGAAAAATGTTCAGCCAATCGAAAAAAATTAACACCGGGGAGGAGAAAAAAAACCCTAGAAAAAGGCTAATATGAGGGATTATTCTGCTTTCAAGGACCTGGGGGCGGTCAAAAATGCCAAAAGGTGGATCGGGGATATACTCCCCAGGGGAACAAGGTGTTTTGGGTCCACAACTGGGGGGGGGGGACACTTATCAACAAACAAAGAGCATGCACGAAACAAAAACAAACCCCAAACAGAGGAAAAAACACGCCCCAGTGGAAACAAAGAACAGAAAAAGAAACCTTAGGTTTGACTGGGGGAAGAAGGACTAGGAAAAGGGTTAGGAACCCTAGAGAAAGAAAGCACGGAGCACGCAGGGTGGAGGTTAATGCCACCCCCTGTCCTGTATTGTGATTAAATGCTCATTTCACAAAAGGGGACACCGGAGTTTTATTATATCATCCTAGTTAAACAAAAAAAAAAAGCGGGGCACCCAGGAAAACTGGGGAAGGGAGACAAACAAAAAAACCAACAGTAGGGGATGGACCCCAAACAAAAGCCCCCTGCCAAATTGAAGCAACGGAGGCCAGGGCGAAAAAGGCAACAGAGTGTGCAACTTACGGAAACAATTCCGCAAACAGCGGATCGCTGGCACACAACCAATCATCCGAAAACAGAAAATTTAAACCCGCGTACCATACAGAAGCCAAGGGGGGGTATTGAACCATTGGGTGGTTTTTACCGGAACACGAAATTGACGAAAATAGGATAGAAGGTTTAAAAAAGGAAGAAGAAAAGTAATCGGGGAAGGGGCGGAGGGATGGTGAAAAAAGTGGGTGGGTTGGGGTAGGTCATAAAGAAGCATAGAGTGATATACCACCACCAAAAGCAAAATTTGTTGGGGTAAGGGGGGGAAAAAAAAAAGGCAACGTTCACGAGAAAATTTTTTAGGTATCTTTGCGACCTAAATACCTTGCAAGAAATCCTCTCTGGGTTTGTGGCGGACACTCCGCACCCTTTCCAAAAAAAAGGAAGGAAACCTTAAGCCACGTCACCCAAAAAATTAAGTGAACGGGTTACCCAAAGGGGGTACCCTTCGGGTGGGTCTCTAAACAAAAATCAAAAAGCTGCAAATCTCCCGATCCATGGCCATCCACAATCCCCACCACCAGATCATAACAAGGAGTCAAAATTCCCACCAAAACCAAGAAAAAACCAGAGCAGAAAAAACAAGGAGCAAAACAACCCAAAAAGGGGGGGAGACAACGGTGTGGGGGTAAAAAAAAAAAAACACGACTTTTAATATCCGCAAGCTCCCAAAACAAAGGGGTGAAAAAAGAATGAGGAGAAGGGAAGGCCAACACCTGATAAAAATTTGGGGCAGGTGGGGTCCCCAAACCGTTTTTTTTGTCAAATGGTAGGTTGGTTGGGTGTGCGGTTTGGGATTTTGGAAGGTGAGTTGGGGGTGGTGGGGGGGGGGAAATTGGGTGTGGAAAAATGGAGTCAGAGGGGCAAAAAATTGGTGATGGGTGGGATGAAAGCGAAACTGAACGGGGGGAAAAAAAACAGCAAGCCCAAAAGGACCATTTGTGAGGGGTTGGGTGGGGGCGACTGTTTAGTGGGAAGGGTTGCACGGGCTGCCCGGGAGAAAAATGCCAAAAAAAGAAATTTTACCTTAGCAGAATGAGAAATTAATACAAATCCCTTCGAATCAGTGTAGTATGGTTGGGGGGTAAGTACCCCTGCATGGGGGGTGGGGAAGGAAAAAGGTAGCCAACCTTTCGAAAAAAAAAAAAAAAACTTTTATACCTCCCCCCACCCCCATAAGCCCTTCACTGCGAACCAAACAAAACAACCTCCCGATTGAAGGGACCCCAAATGAAGCAGCCCTCCAAACTCAAAGTTTATAAAACGACGAAAAAACCCTCCGTTACCAAAGGGGGCCCGGGAACCAGGACAATACCCTGGCGGGGGGGGACAGGGAGGGACCGTCAGTACGTGTTGGGTGTCCCAGTGGGGGTTTGGTCCGACGAGAAGTGGAGGGGGGGGGGGTGGTGGAAACGACGCTTTGGGGGGACTTTTGACTTAAAAAGTGCAACCGCAAAAAAAAAAAAAAAAGAATGGGGGGGGGTGGACTTCAACTCAACCTTAGGAAAAAGAAAAGAATGGGTCCCCGCCCAAGACGTGACTCCGAGTGGTGGGGGGGATCGCCATACTGGGGGCGAAAAAGGAACCCGGCAAAAAAGTGGACCACCAAAAACTTTTTGAAAGTACAAAAAAATAGTAATAACATCTGGGGGGGTCCCCCCATGGGAGCCCCTTACCCAACAAATAACCTAAAAAAAAAATGTTCCACAAATAAACAACCGCCGTGAAATGCACGTCGAGAAGAAAAACCATCCTGACGTACCACCTAACCGCTTGCAAACTCGTACTGAAATCCCAGAAAAAAGAGCGGGGGGAAACTTGGGCATCCAAGTCTGGAAGTGAAGGGGGGGGAAGGGGTTTAAAGATGGTTGGTTTAACCCCCCACGCAAGCGAAGTGATTCGAAACACCCACTGAGAAGTTTTAATAAACCTGAACACCGGGGAAAAAAGGAAGGGGAAAAAAAAAAAAATCACGCAAAAGAAAACAAAAATCCTTCACCGCCCAATCCATTTAAAGCAAGAATAATCCCTGCGTAACGTTCTGTGCAAAAAAAAAAGGAAAAAATAACACGGGAATGGGGGGGTGACAAAAAAGAGGGCACGGACGTTCGACCTTCTAAAAATCCCCGCCTGAGCGGTAAAGTGTTTTCTTTTTGGGTACCGCCCTTCAAAAAACAATCAATGCCTGGAAAAAAAAAAAAAGTGTTGAAAAAGGGGGGGTACAAACGCAAACCCACTGAAAACGGCATAAGGTCACCGCCGCCCAAGCGTGGGAACCTTAAGACAACGGGGACCCCTAGGGGCGGGGGGAAGAGTGGGACTGGGGGTTTTGGGGATGGGAAAGTAATTGGGAAATGGACCGGCTTGACCAAGAAAGTGGTGTTTTTTCACCGGCACAGAACGATCCCCTGCGTAGGAAAGGGTGTGAAAAAGAAAAAAAAATTGAAAATAAAAAAAAAAATAGTGGTTGGGCTCCAGACCCCCCCTAGAAAAACAACTCATATAGGTCCACCACCCCCCCCAAAAAACAAAGAGATTCCAGTGGGGAACCAACGGAAAACAGGGGGGGGGGTAAGGCGGGAAACAATCGAGGTTTTAGTAATGGAAAAAAAAGTTTTGGTACAAGTTGGGGGGGGTTCGCAGGAAAAAAAATATCGCTGTGTTCCAAAAAGGTTTACGGAGGCAGTTCAAAAGTAAAAAAATGTGGGACATGACCTGGACACACCCCCCTTTTGCCGTAAAAGAGGGAAAATGTGTGAGAGTGGCCAAGAAAACTTCTCCACGCAGGTGACACGGGAAGGGAAATGCAAGGAAAACGGGGGTTGGTAAATGAAGGGGAAAACACTTTTTGTTTTTTTTGGGACAGTGTTTTGGAATGCCTGGTAAATCACACCTAACCATGGGGAGAAGAAAACGGGGCGAAGTCTGGGGGGGGGGCGGTTATTTTACTGATCGGGATTTAGTTTGTGGTTTGTATGGTGTTAAGCGGTAAACACGGGGTGGGGGTTCAGGTTGGGCTTCAGGGAAGAAGGAGGCGGAAAGGGGGGGGGAAAAGTTGAGGGGAAATTCTTGGCGCAGGGGTGGTGAAAACTGGGTGAAGGGGGCATTTTGAAAGAAAAAACATTGTTTGGGTGGGGGGGGGGAAAGGTGGAAGTTGTGGGGGGTGGTGAAAGGGTCGTTGATAACAATGGTAGGAAAAATGGAACAAAAAATATCCTACAAGGGGGGGGGGCAAGGTGGCAACAGTTAATAGGGTTGCAACCCGGGGAACCACAAATGTTTCTCCATCGTAAACGGGAAGGGGGGGGGACAGGACGTTGTGGGGGGGGGAGAAGGAAGGGGAAACAAAAACGAATACCTGGAAACCGCCGTAGGTGAAGAAAGATAATTTAAAAAAACCAATATTGGGGGAGAAGGGGAAAAAGTTGACGAATGGAAACAAACGTGGTTTGTGTGGGAATTTACACTGGGACCCCAACGCACAGACTGAAAAAAAATCAAGGAGAAAAGGTCTTGGGTTGAAAAGGGAAGCCGCCAGGAAATGGGCGTATGTCTTTTGTG
>Ga0179593_1401176_pt1 | contig 16074 bp, 17 predicted proteins | sample CZODoug2_1_08_16_FD_185931 | JGI IMG/M metagenome (GOLD analysis project Ga0179593, IMG submission 185931) | Vadose zone soil fungal communities from Angelo Coast Range Reserve, California, USA - CZODoug2_1_08_16fungal (PacBio error correction) | ecosystem: Environmental > Terrestrial > Soil >...
GACTAAAGAGGGACCAGGTTAGGAGAGGAACCCAAAGAGGTTCTATGCGGAGGATGATGTCCTGGGAGGGCTAGGAAGAAGGAAAGTGAGAAAGCTTCGTGAGCGGCCGACAAGAGAAGAGGAGAAAGGGGGAGAGAGAGCGTGACGGAAGGACGCAAAAGACCAGTCAAGGGGAAAGTTCTATAGGAGGCATCTATCAAAAGAAAAAGAAAAAGTATGGGCGGGCTCTCTTGACAGAAAACGCCATGAGGAAAGAAGGGACGGCTTCGCATAAGGTGTGTGGAAAAAGATCTGAAAGAGCAAGCCAGAGTGGCACTGGGAGGGAGGAGTGAGCGAGGGAGGGGGCGCGTATCGTAACTAAGCGTGCTTGAGAAGCTTGGCGAGGGAGGAAGCCAAACGAGAAGAAAAAACAAATTCTAGAAAACGTGAGACTCTCTAAGAGGGGAATTGCAATAACTCAAGATGAATAGGAAGGGGAGAAAAATGGCAAGGAGAAAGAACCAAGAGAGAAGTCAACACAGAAAAGACGGAAGTTCATGGAAAGAGGTGAACAGGAAAAAGGGGAGATCTCCGGATTCGTAGAGACGGAGTAGGGGTAAGGGAGGGAAAAAAAGGGCTACCAATAGGTAAGGGACAAATCTGGCGTAGGGGACAAAAAGCGCAATGCACTCGGGAAGCACGTCGAATAGCTAACCAAAGGTCGTACAAAGAGATAGTTCAAGGGACTTTGGCCTTCTCCATAGACTTGAGTATTCAAGGGGGGGAAAAGAGAGCACGAAACGGGAGAGACCGGATCTGCGTACGCGAATCGCCGAAAAAGGTCCGTAATATCCGTCAGATATTCTTTTGACGACCGTCTAAGACGAAGATCGAAAAGAGGGGGGGGAGAAGGAAGAGGGAAGAGAGGGGTAGAGAAGGCTGGCTTGCAGTGTCGTAGTCGAGCCAGAGCAACAGAAGAAAGGGGATGGACGGCGAGTCGTTTTCTAAGTAAATCCATCTCGCAATAGAGACAAGAAGAGACAGTCAAGACACGCCGCAAACTGCAAGCGCGAATACAGATCGATCGAAAGGGGAAACCAGAACTTGGTGCACCTGAACTAAAGAGGGAATTAAAAAATCCTTAAGGGAGGGAGAGGGAAGAAATAAATCAGGGGAGAAGAAGAAGAAAGGCAGCCCGAAGGCAATAGAGGCAATTGGGCAAGAAAACCAGGGGGAGAGGAAAGGGAGTGGCCAATCACATTGCAACCTTTACAGCTGGGCAAGCGTCAGAAAAAGGAGGGAGAGAGATAGTTGCCATACCATAGACAGCGGACCGCATCCGAACAAAGCTCGCAGGCCTGAGCTACTAGAGAGGGGAGGGAAAACCTGAAAAAGGAGAACAAACTAGTGATTGCGACGAAAAAACGAAAGCGTGATCCGGCAAATAGGTGCTATTGGATCACTCTCCAGCTGAAAAGGGAAAAAGTACCTAAACACAGGCATGTCGCGAGACGCTGTTTCCAATGCGAAAAGACAACCCAAATGAAAAATAAAGCCATTAACATAGGGTCTGGGACGCTCAGAAACTCACCTCCACTGCGAAACTATTATCTCACGAAGGAGAGAGGAGCGCAAGGGGTAAACATCAAGTCTGCCGCGACAACAACGTGGCTAGATTATTGTGAATAATGGGAACACGCCAAAGAATATAGGGAAAAGAGAAAACGGGAGATAAGGGGGGAGGGGGAAAAGGGTCTGGCGACATGGGAGGAGCTGCTGTAAAACTCCAATCCGCCTCGATGATTATTCAAAAAGAAGTGCGAGAGAGGGCTGACTAAGAAAGTAAGGAACATATCGAGGAAGGAGCGCTCACGAAAGGACGGAAAACCGAAAAAGTTTACCCTCATGGTTAATCAGGAATTTCGGAATCTTAGTCAAAAAAAAGAGGGGAGAGGGGGGGGCAGAACAGGGGGATGGTATGCAGCCGAGAGATGCCGAAACAGCAGTTTTATTCGACGATGAACTAATAAAAAACCCAGAAAAACCTATCGGGGCTGCGAAAGAAAGGAAGGAGCAACTGGAAGGAGGGAAAAAGCAAAGCGTACGCACGGTCCCAAGAGTTGTGTTGGACTGGAAAAAAAGTCGTGGGGGAGAAAAGGGAAAAATTAAATTGGGGAGGGGAGTAAAATGAAAGCGGATAAGGGAACCGTCGAAATTATCTCTCTATGCCCGACTTGCACGAAAGAAAAGCCGGGGGGGGGGGGGAGGGATATCCCAGGAGCGTTTGCAAGGACCTAATGACCTTTTCAGATGTGACAAGCAGAGAGGTGACCGAACTGAAGGAGGGAGGAAAGCAACGCTACGCCCGGAGCTCGCAGCTTCGCTTCCTGGCAGCAGTTCAAAAACCTTAAACGCTTTTGAGGGATCCTCTAAGGAGGGCAAGAAAAACGCAGTGTTGAAAAAGATAGCTGAACTGTGACCGCTCTAAAGAGGGAAAGACGGCTTGTGGGACCCCCTAAAAAAAGCATTCGATGGAGTGCAGGGAGGACATAAGAAAGAAAAGGAGGGAGAACAATAGCTTTACGTCCCTCGCCCATGAACAGTCAAAGATTAGGCGAGACGGAGGAGAAAGAAGGGAACCAAAGAAAATAAACGAAACCTTACGTCATATTCCGCGCCCGCTAAACCGTTTTGGGGGGGGGTTGTAGCACTCCCGCCAAATCGAAGGGGAGCTCGACTATGGGGTTGGAAAAAGAAAAAAGAAGGGGAAAAAGATGAAGGAGAGGAGGGGAGGGGGCTTCAAGTTGATAGGCCCGATAACAGAAGTGGCAGTAGGCGTGGGGCAGAAACACCATGTTATAGGGATTAATTGAAAAAAATTTGCTCCTTAAAAGGGGAAGAACGAAATCGCGCGGGCCGAGGGGGAAGAAAAAGGAATATCATCAGGAAGAAAGTGACTGCTCCAAATCTTTTCGGCGCGCGTCCTCCAAGAGGGTTGGGTCATTTGAACACAATCACGTAAAAAATCACAAGCGAAGATGGGCAGTTAGAGGCGGGGGAAGAGAGAGGGGTAGGAAGGACTAAGGTCAGGGTCTGGAGGTTGATATGAGCGTTGCCTATCTCGCGGAGCGAAACTAGCAAAAGGACCGACACTCCGAACAGAGCTCAAAGGGTTGGATTGAAGATATAAGCGTCGACAAGACCCTTCAGGAATGAATGGGGGAGCTATTCAAAAAAAAAAAGAGAAGTAGGCACGGACGATTGTGGAAAGAGGGAGCGGAGAGGCAATCCGAGGGAGGGAAAGATCCTGGAGGGCAGACTTTACGAAAGCTGACTAAATCGTGAAAGCATAGCGGTGCTGGCACTCAAAAATTACAAACCAGCGAGAAAGGAGGAGAGTTGAACGCCAGAGGGAAGAGGAGAAAAGTTCGACAATGAGGCAACGATGAAGACTAGATTCCTAGGAGAGAATGGAAGTCTCCCAGCTAAAAAGGGCGCCGGGGAAAAGGACCTGATAGGTCCGGAGAGAGGGAGGAGCGGACCAGGGATTATAAAAAAACAAGGATCGGGAAGAAAAGAGGAGGGGTGCGCAGAGAGGGGGGGGAATAAGGTCAGTAATCAGGTCACATAAGCGGATGCCCTCGTCAGAAGTGAGAGAAAAACAACAAACGTAGTCAAAGGGAAGATGCGACGTTAAAAGGCTAACCCGCAGAGGAAAGCAAGAGGACAGGGCACTAAATGAGGGAAAAAGGTCAAAGAAAAGTCGAACTCAAGATCAGGGATGGTCTAACCGGATATCTATAAAGAGAGACACGATTGGACAAAACTACAATTCACGTGCGGGGCGCAGGCTAGAAAGAAGAGAGACGTGAAGGGGGGAGAGGGGGGAAGGCTGAAGCCCGCCAAGGTAGAAGATCATGACTAGTAGGTCAGGAAAGGAAAGCAAGCCGAAATCCTTGTTGATGGGATCTCGTTTGAAGGCCTAAAAAAAACGAAAAGCGTGCTGGAAACTGAATGGAAAACCGACGAGTCGAGAATCCGCCAGGGGATGCCCGAATATGGCAAATCTAATGGAAAAAAACTTGTCAGGGGACCGAACTCGGGAGGAAGATGGCGGAAAAGGGGCAATGAAAGGGGAAGAAAGAAATTTCAAAATACGGAGGGAAAGGCAAGTCGGCGGAAAAGGGCGAAGAAAGCATTTTTATCTACGGGGGGGGTGCCAAAGCGGCCTTCCATGGGGGGGAAAGCGAGGCTATCACAGGGCTCGAGGCGCACTCGGAGAATCCATGCGGGAACAAGAGATCTACCATCTAAAAAAAGGCGCGAACGGGAACACGTGGAGAGAGTTTCGGTCGAAATGGGGCTATAGAACGGACTTGACTCGACCACACAGATGATACGGAAGGAAAAGAAGCGGGGGGGGGGGGGGGGGGGGAATAAAGGCAACTTCTGGGGGAAAGGGGGGAAAAGAGTGATGAAGTTTGGCTGCTCTGGAAAAAAAAAGATGATCTGCGCAGGCCTCGGGTAAACCAAGTAATGAAGGGGTGGCCGCAAGGAAAGACGTGGACGAAAAGGAATTGGGAGCCCATATCAGCAAAACTACTAAAGTTCCAAAAAAAAGAATATCGCCGGCTTTAAAAAAGAAGACGCTAGGCTGTGTACCCTTCAGACGGGAATCTCACTGACTGAGCAAAAAAAAAAAAAATAAGTCCGGCGGAGACGAAAAAAAGAGACAACGGGAAAGCTGAGGACTCTTAGAACCAGGACGATTTGAGTGGAGAACCGCGTGTCGAAAAAAGGGGAAAATCGCAACAGGAGCTCAAGAGGAAAAAAAGAATGGCTCCTACATCAACAAGTTCCGCCGACCATCGGAGGAGTCGCACGAGGAAGAAATCCTCCCTCCTGGGGGGAAGGAAAAGTATATTCCCGTAGAAGGAAGTGAAGGGGCAAAAAAAAACCCAAAAAGGAAAAAATTGTCAGGGATTCATACATTGTGCGCTGAAAATCTTTTGCAAGGAGGGGTTGACCTGACGGAAAAGAAAAACAGAGGAAGGAGGGTCAAGTACTGATTGAAAAGGCGGCTGAAAAAAAGGACTCAGAAAGAAGGAGAGTCCTTTAGGAGCTGGGACATACGGGTGAAAAAATTACATCAGGAAGGACGGGAGCCCGGAGGTGTGAAAAAAGGTCCTGGAAAAACTGGGAGAGACGAAAGTAAGGGGAAAGGGTAAAAAGGAGGTGCATATAAATCGGCCCAAAACCGTAGGGAGGCCCACTAGTGATAGCGTCCACAAAAAAGGAAAAGTCAACCAGTAAGGGGGTTAAGAGAGGAAAATGAGGAGATTTGAACCAAAAACATCGGAGGCCAGGAACTACTTCCCATGCCAAAAGGGAAAAGTGCCGAAAGAAGCCTGGACGCACGCACGAAAAAAAAGGGCAACTAGGAAGGGGGGAAAACTCACTTTTCAGAGCAGCCCTTAGCCTGTTGGGTTGCGCCCCGGCCAACAGCAGTGAGGGAAACAGTTTCAAAAAAGATAAAGCATTGTGAAAAAAAGCTACATCAATGAAAGGGGAGACTCAAAAGTTAAAAAGGAAGAAGGGGGGACTTGAGAAAAAAAGGGGCTAAATAGTTTCGCTACCCAAGGGGAAGACGAAGAGTGCAAAAGGGTGTGCCGAAATCCGGAAGGGGGAACTCGCCTCGTTCGATCGCCCAACGATAGACAAGATCGAATAAAGGGTTTGCAAGGTCACAACGCCTCAAAAGAAAGTTGAGTGGGCTTCATACGAAACAGGGTGATTAGAGAAGAAAAAGAGATTGGTCTCTGAAGTGTTAAAATCCTATCGAGACTGAATGACTTAAGAAACTGGATAAAGAAGGGAACAAGCATGGCAAAAAACCATGTTAATGACGGAAAAAAAAAAAGTATCGGAAAAAAAGGGGGGGGGAAGAACTGTAGAATAGAATGAAAGGGTGGGCTAGAGAGGCAAAAGAAGGTCAACTTGAATGGGGGAGTACGCTGAGGGGGAAAGACAGCGCGACCGTCAAGCAGAGAAAGAGGTTGGCGCGCAGCAAAAGGTACTATCCGGGGGGGGGGAGCACCAATCGGAAAGGATAGGATTGGGGGAGGAAAATTTGCGTGTCACGAAGAGGGTTCCTGGGAAAATGCGGGCTCGTTACGCAAAGAAAATTTGCGAGGACGCGCGCCAGACTGAGGAGACTCGAAAGTTTAATAAAGAAAAAGGGGGGGAGGAAACGCTAGACCGAGCTCAAAGGGGCAATTCCGAACTACGTCACAAAAAAAATCTAAGCAGACGTCCTGCAAATTATGGACTGTGCTTTCTTCGTCGCAAAGGAAGGGAGAGGTTCTCACTTCAAGGGGGAAAAGGAAAGAAAATCCACGATGCGGGGAAGCCGCGCGATGAGGAGGCGTCTCGGTTTCCACTTATGTCTCGTAAGTCGAGATGGAGGTAGGCCGACCTATCCAGGGCAAAGAAAAGAGGCGGGGGAAAAAAAAAAAGGGCAGGTACGACAGGCAAGCGCAGGGCGAGAAAGGCAGGAGAAAAAGGCCTCTTGATCGCTCACTAGAAGGTCGCGAAAATAGGAAAAGTAGACGAGGGAGGGGGTACACAGTAAAGAGGGGGGAAGAGAGGACGGTATGAAAAAAAGAGTTTCGGCGAAAAGCGCGAGCAAGATCGGATCTGATGAGGGAAAGAAACAGAATCTTCCAGGCCACTCCATCAGGCGACCCCCAAGGGAGGCCTCAACAAAACAAAGGGAAAGACTCATGGAAAGGGGGAAGAAAGGCGATAACCAAAAAAAGGAACCTCAGCGATCTTGGCCTACGGAAGAATCCAATTGAAAAGAGCAAGAAAATTAGGCTCTCAGCCAGCTTCTATCTATCGAGTTCTTCGGGTACCCGGGGAAGGGAGAACAAGGGGGGGGGCTAAAAGACGAAGAAGAGACCGGTGAAGGAGGAAGCAGATCACGGAATGCACGATCAGGCGATGCCTCTCGGGATCGGGGGATGCATAGAGAACTTCAAGGAATCTTCGAGATCAGGGGAGAAGATATAAGAACGCCAAGGTCAAAGAGTGTCAAGCAGAAAAAAAGGGAAGCGCCGCCTAAGAGTCTGCGACGAAAAGCACGCAAGAGCATGCAATTCAGGCTTCTGAGCATCGTCTGAAATCTTCGGCAAGGACGACTAAGACCCCTGCATTGAGGCGAGGAGATACTTCGAGAAAAAAGGAAGAAGGGACTAAGTCCGGAAAAAAAAAAACGCCCGCAGCAAGCACAAAAGAAGAATTAGGAAAACCTTTAGAAAGTAGAGCCTTCAAGGAAATCGGGGGGAGACTCTGTAAAGGGGGGAGCAGGCGGAAAAAAAGCGGCAACCCGGGAACAAGCGAGGAAAAGATGAACGACAATCTCTGTTTAACGATGAAAAAATCAGATTCTCCGCCGGAGAGAAGGAAAAGTAGAGACGTGAAAAAAAAAAAAGCAGCGGAAAAAAAAGGGGGAAAGGGACTCCGGGTCCGACTCAAGAAGACGGAGCACGGCGAAGCTGTATGTGGGGGGAGGGGGGAATGAGCTAAAAAGAGGGACAGTTCAATCTAAAAACGCTCGAAGACCATGAAGGAAGCGAAAGCGGTGAAAACAGGGGACCAATGAAGTTAAGGGCTTTGGCGACCTATAGGACCAAATGGTCTCGGCAGAGACCAGGAAAAGCCACCAGAAAAGGAGAGCTCAGAGCGCGCCGTTTGGTTACAACAATTCCTGCGGGGGCGCGCTCAGACAACTCAGGGCGGGGCTGGAGGATCCCAAGGAGAACGAAAAGGAGGGGAGGCGGGAGAAGAGACAAAGAATACCGGTGCGATGTATTGGAACGGGGCCGAAGTCATAGGAGCCATCAAGCGAAGATTGTGGCAGTAATAAAGAAGGCGAGGCCGAGTGAAGGAAAAAGCGGGAACTAAAGGGGGGCCTGACGCAAGAGATAATCTGCTGACCCTATACTGGAAAGACGAATCCCCTCTTACCACATGGAAGGAAAGGGCGCGAGGCCTGAAAGTCAAATAAAGGGGGTGGCAACCCGTAAATGAAAGGAAGAACGTTTAGACTTTTTAGTCATCCGGAAGAGACGAAAAAGAGGACTGGGGACTGGGGAGGGGAAAAAAAAACGGGGAGGGGGGGAGGCACCAAGACGAAAAGGAAAGTAGAGAAAAGAAAATTTGGCCTCTCCATAGGCAGGCGTCACCAAAAGGGAACGAGGGGGAAAACTTGGGTAAAGAGAATTGTCAGGGGGAGGCCGGAACAATATGGTGATCGGGGACTGTGTTTGATAGGAGCACAAGAACCTCAACAACACGGGAAAGAAAAATAGTCTGGGAGAGGATGAAAAAGAGTTCAGAAAGGAACCAGTAATTGGCGGTAATAAAGAATCAGTTCTTCAAGGAAACAATCGAGGGCAGGGCTTGCATAGAGCTTTCCAGAGTCTTGCGAAAAAAAAAAAGCTAACGAAAAGCTAGGGGCATCTCTTAAAAATGTGTGTCAATACCTGCAGACCTGAACAACCCGACGGGGGGCTCTTCAAGCAGCAAAAGGACAAAAAATGAGCGGAGAAATGCAGCGTTGCAGAAGAACTCAGAGAAAAGCCATAAAAGGGGACTCCTAGCATTTAAGGGATTATTGAGGGCTAAAGGGGCACACAAAGATAAACAAACAAAAAAAAAAAAGGGGTAACCAGAGGCTGCCTGACGAAAAACGAAGTCCTTTTTAAAAACCTTAGCAGTGGGAGCGAGAGAACCGCTGCGAAAACGAAGATACAATCAAATAATACTAAAAGGGGGGTGGAGGTGAGGAAGCCATCCGCTGAGTTTTGAGGCGGCAACTAAAAAATTGGTTCCGAATCTTAAATCGCATGACGGAAAGTAAAAGGTCTCGATAGAGGGAGGCCTAAAAAAAGAGGGGAGGCTGCGAACGATAGCCGAGATACAAGTCACTCAGTGGGGAGAAAAGGAAAACCAGCCCAATGACCGTTAGGAATCTTCCCAGGAAAGAATTCCATCATCGATAGGATAGGTAATTTGGGGGAAGGAAGGGGAAGAGAAAAAACCGGGCAAAATCACAAAGCAGACCTTCAAAACTTCTGGTACGCAGACCGTCTCCAGATAAGAAGGGTGGGAGCAAGAGGGGGAAAAGAACGTTATAGAAGTAGGCACATAAACATACCAAGTCATCCCTCCACAGGGTGCAAGTTCTCTTAAGGAAGTGGCGAGGGGGGCCAAGAGAAATCGGCTCAAGAAAGGGGGGGGGGGGGGGTGGCAAGGAAGGGCCCGCCGAACTGCAGGAGAGGACTCATCCGAGGCTGGGGAAGAGGACCTCCAAGCCGATCGGCAAGGGGGGGATAGAAGGAAGGCAGGAACCCCACTGGGGAGAGGAGAAGAGAGAAAGAAAAGAAAACATTATGGAATGGCGTTCGAGAGCACTCTGCCAGGCCTCTGACCATCTATTCAGGAAGTGGAAAGGAGAGGGATCGAAGGAGAAATACTCTCGGGTAGGAGAAGGCAAGGGAGAGGGAAAAAGACTGGGTAAGGCTGCTTCAACGAATCATAGCAGGGGAGCCGGGTAAAAAAAGGAAACTCAACCATGACGAGAAGAAAGGCGGGAGGGATTGCAAAAAGAGGGAGCGAGAGACACTTGAAGCAAGCTCTGAGGACGAAAAAAGCCCGAACCTCTCCTCTAGGATCAAAGGGAGTAGACTTCGAGCCGCTCCATCACCGTTCAAAATGAGGGCCAAGGACACGGGGAAGGGGGGGAATGCGAAAAAAAAAGAGTGGATAAAGAGGGAAGAGGGTCGGAAGAAAAAAGAGTCAGAGCACCGTTAGTAGATTCGTGACAAGCGTACCCTCGGTCATTGGAAAGAAGATGGCGTCCTCGGTAGAAGTGGTAATTCACAAAAAAAAAAAATAAATTGAGAAAAACTAAAAGGGAAAGGAGGAAAAAGGTATGACCGAAGGAGTCCAAGCCGAGGTCCTCAAAATCTCAAGGCCCACTTTAACTCCTGGATTTCAGTAAGCGGGAGACTAAAGATCGCAAGAGGAAGGGCCGACCGTCCCGGAAGAAAGGAAAAAGGCGATGATTGCGGGATCGACCTAATTAAATCCGGAAGTCCAGCCCAGGATCTAATCATGAAAAGGGGCAAAGTGTCTGGCTGGAAAAGAAGGGAGGGAAACGCTAAGAAGCGCGGGAAAGGGGGCGGGCAGAGCAGATTCCTCGAGGAACCGCACTCCTAACATCAGAAAGGGCTTAGTATACCTCAAATACGAAATAGCTCCGCCAAAATACTCGGGAGGGGGGAAGGCATGGGGGGGGAGACGTAAGCGAAAGGGGGGAAACACTTCTTTTCGCGCAGCCGTGAACCGTCTACGGCATTTCGTCGAGGAGTCTTTGACTGCAAATCCTGGAGAAAGCCGCGGCTCGCGAAGGAACATCGAAATAAGAGGAAAAAGGGAAAGTTGAGGGATAGGTCAAAGGGGCAAAGCGGGGGAGGTACGCCGCAAGGAGTCTAGCTTAGGCGAGCCATTTCGCAAGTGTAGGGGGGTCACGGGGAGGGAGGATGAAGATGAAGAAATAGCGCACACGGCCGAAAAACTCCAGATATCATCTTCGGCCTTGGTTTCAGAGGGAGAAGGAGGGAAAGGGGATTGCAAAAAGGGGAAGGACACAAAACCCTAGTAGATTATTCAGCTAAACTAATAGCAACAGGGGGGGAAAGAGGGAACAGAAGATGCTTATGTTAGGCTCCGGGGAAAATGTACAATCTACGAGAGTCGAGGAGAGAAAAATGAAGGAGGGAAAAAAGGACGTGGGAAGGGGGGAAAGAATCAGGACTAAAAACGGCGAGGAGGTCAGAAGATGCCTATATCACACCACTGCGACGGAACTCGGCTAGCAAAAAGGGAACCGTCTCAAAAAGATTGAGATAGACGCATGATTGGATACTCAGCGGGAGGAGAGCAAATATCTGGGGAGGAGGAGAAGGAAGGGGAGGGACCGAGCAAGACCAAAAAGAAAGGGGGGGGGGCGTGAAGCTGACCCGAATACCGGTCCATTCATTACCGTAAGCCGGGGGGGGCTGAGGAAAGGGGGAGACAAAGAGGGAATGAGGTGCCGGTTACGAAACTCGACTATTTGCATACTATACGCACGAGCCATCGGCAGGGGGAAAGAAAAGAGTCCGACGAAAAGGCTAGGACAGGTATGACCTCATTGGGAAGGAACCGTGCGAAAGAAAATTTCTCAACTAGCAACGCGAACTGGTATGGGGAAGCCTTAAGGAAAGAAGAAAAAAACAAAGGCGGGGACAGTGGGGGAAGAAGGCTGAAGGGAAACCTTCTTCTACCAAGGCAAAAAAATCACAGGGTTGAGCGTTTAACAAGACCAGGCGCATGAATATCGTGAAAGAAAGGGAAAAAAATCATAGGGGGGGGAGCGGGGGGAATGGAAACGGAAGGGTAGAAAGACTTTCGAATAGTACTATATGCAAAAAACAACAAAGTGGGATGATGGAAAAGGAAAAGGGGGGGGATATGATTTCTATATTCCCCTCTGGAAAACAAAAAAAAAAAAAAAAAAAAAAAAAAAAAAAAAAAAAAAAAAAAAGAAAAAAAAAAAAAAAAAAAAAAAAAAAAAAAACCAAAAAAAAAACTTCAGGGGGGGAGCTTCTACAAAATCGGTGTAGTCAAAACGACAATTCGTAGACCAAGTTAAGAGAGGGCGGGGACCGCATGAAGGAGGGCCGCCTGACGTCTGGCGCACCACTGCACGACTCGGCACGGTAAAAAAAGGGGAAAATCACAAGAGGCATAAACCCGAGGGTTGGGAGGGGAATAATCATCAAGGCTGGACATCAACATAATCGCCACGCCCGCGTGTAATCTCGAACCCTCCTCCTGCTTGACATCAGGAGCTCTCATCAAGGGGGAAAAGTGCAAGGCTCCTTTACGAAGAAAAGGAGGGGAAGGGAAGGAAACAGGCCAGGGGGAAAAAGAGGAGGCGACGGATACAGTCAGGGACTAATCTGAAGGACGACAAAATATATATCGGGGCAAAATTCGGAGAGTACGAAAAGAGCTAACAGAGGGAGAATAAGGAAAAATAAGGGGAGGAAGTAGTAGGTGCGATTGAAAGATCCTGACCTTGGGTGGGCTCATTCTCCCTGTATAAAGAATCTCCTATAAGCAGGAGGGTAACGAGAAAGGTGTAAAAGATGCGAAGCGGGAAGGAAGAGGGCGGAAGGGAGGCTGGGAGGGGGGGGGGGGGGGAAAGAGCCGAAAATGGAAAGAGGAGAGGCTAATATCTAATGCAACAATGTTCATAAACCTTCGGTCGGGGACCATTTTCTCATTTTGAAGCTAGATGAAGAAACATTTGAAATTGGAGAAATAATTCAAAAAGGAAAAAAAGAAGAAGAGGACGGGGAAGGGCAGGATCCCAGGGGGGGGGGGAGTTTGCCAGGACCGGTCACCTCGAAGTGGACGCCGAACCTTTCAGCAAGGTAATACGAAGCCCTCAAGGAGAAGATAGGAGGGGTGGGAAGGGAAAGGAGGAAAGTTTAAGGGGGCAGATTCTGACGAGGAGGGAAGCAACCCTTTTTTGCGGGGCATCTCCATCATATCTCCTACAGTCGATCTTTGTACTCCTGAAGGAAACGCTGGGGAAGCGAGAAACATTGCCTCAGAAAAGGGCAAAGGGGGGGCGGCGAAAAAAAAAAAAAGGAAGGACCGGCCTTCAAATCGTAGGGGGGGGTCTCTGAATATCACCCTCCTAAGACGGGTGTCGCAACAGTTGGGGAAACCGAGGGGAACTCGGCAAGAGAGTGAAAAACTCCTGGAGAGGGGAGGGGAGGGAGACTGGAGGGAGGGGCGGGGGCTACGTACTAGGAAAACTAGTGCGGCGGGCCGGTGTCCCTACGGACAAGAACCAAGATCAGCGTATAAATTTACGCCGACTGCGATAATGAGAGCTCTGATAGAAAAGAGGCGTGAAGGTCCGATAGGCGAGGAAGAGAAGAAAGAGGGAGCGGGAGCCGATGAAATCAGCGAAGAGGGGCAGTAATCTCGTACACCGGAGGATTCTTTTTATTCTATTCCGTACAGTGGAGATCGGATCGTCACGATTTAGTGAGATAAACTGGGAAATAGGAGAAAAAGGAAGGGAAGACTTTCGGTAAGAGGAGGGAAACGGGCCATAGGGGAAGGCCCCAAACACGTATTGAATGAACCTCAAGATATATGGAGGTTAGGGGAACTTTGCAGAAAACAGATAGGGCAGGTCTCCGATGTCCGAAAAGAAATCACTAAGGAGGGGGAAAAAAAGGAAGGGGTCAAGACGGGAAAAAAGGAGGAGAGAGCAAAAACTCACTCTCTCCCTGTCATCCCGCGAACGACCTAGAAAGGTCTCTCTACCTTCTCTCTGATCGGGGGAGCAATCTGCCGGCCAGCGATGTAAAGTATCGAGGAAGGGAGGTCGGGGCCAGAAAGAGGGGGAAAGGAGGAAAAGCAGAGGTGATCGAACTGGGGCGATCGTTTGCCACATCCACAAAACTATTTCACAATCACGAGCCCGGATACAAAACAAAAAAGCTACGGAAATGAAGAAAGAGAAGTTGCAAGCATCGATCGACTTTTTGTCCACAACTTCAATCTTCCGAAAAACCGTCTATATTGGAAGAGGCAGAAATGGAGAACCGGCGGCATAGAGAAGAAGGCGGAGAAAGTATAGAGTGAAAAGGAAAAGGGAGAAAGGGGAGGGGAGGGAAAAAAGGGAAGGTCATCCAGTGCCACGCCGCCCGAGCCCTCTTCAAACTCTCTGGGCTGCTCACAACCAATGTCACAAGAGAAATCTAATCGCACAGAACCAGCCAACGCGAAAAATGCAAAAGAAAAGGGGAAGAATCCATAGAGGACTGCTGACATGGGGGGGGCGCTAAGTCGGCAGTCCACCTCTCTCTCCCAACGCCTAGGATCGTCTAAAGAAGGTGACCTTATTGACAGAAGATTTTGAGGGGAAGAGAGGGCCAAACGAAAAAGGGCAAGGACTGCGAGGAGATAGCTCGAAAGTGTCTACAAGCTTTACCATTCAAGGGCAGGGACAGGAGGCCACGGCAGGAAGGACTAGATCCAGGAAGATAAGAGAAGGAGAAAGGAGGACTCGGAGAGAGCGCGACGTATGAAACAAAACTGCACAGCGTGCCCTCGAGATTCGTTCCTCCTGCACGAACGCAAATAAAGGGAACTCGGAAGATGAAGGGGAGCAGTTCGGGGGGGTTGGGGAGGCCTGGATAAAGAACCGCTGGGCGATCCTCAGACTGGAGAGTGCCGGAAAAATGGAGGATCTACGAGTTGGCAGACCAGCGATGACTGAGCAATTCGCACTATCTCTTCAATTCTCACATATGACGTAATCGGTCAGGAAGCTAAACCCGTAGCAATACGGAGCTTGGGGGGAAAGTCAAGGGAGAGGAAAGCACAAGCGGTGCTATGCCTGTCTGTAAAATTGACGAAAAACACTCGAACGGGAATTGAACCGAGAAGCGGGGGGAAACAATTAGCGAGAAGGGGAAGATCTTCTGGAGGAAGAGGTGAGGTCGCCTTGCTAGAAAAAAATTAACCTGTCCCAAATCTACGATTGAACGATGGCGGCGATTTGTAGAAATAGGAAAAAAGTAATGGGGTCAGGGGAGGGGGAGTAAAAAAAGCGGTGAAGATGAGATAATCCGAAACAACAAACAACTATATATTGTCTCTGGAAAAAAGGCACGACGGCGAAAAGGAGAAAGCGACAGTTTCCAGGAAAGCATCGGACCATGGGGAAATGATGGACTAGGCTGAATTAAAGTGCGAAGGCGAGTCGCACAGAACGTCCGAACGAGCTCGGGACAAGAAGGAAACCTTGAAGAACGCAGTTCAATCCAGCCGGAACCAGTCTTCATCATCCTAAAAAAAAAGACCGAAACAGAAACGCACAACGCCAAGGGGGCTCGCGTGGCCCAGTCGGGCAGACAAAACTGAGAGAGAGGGAAAAAGGGTTAAGAAAAGGAAGAACTTTGAGGACTTACAGTGGAGTGAGTCGGGCCTGGATCTTATCTGGAAACTCGGTCTTCCTTACCATGAGGGAGCTTGCATGGCTCCAGATAGCGGAGCTGGGGAGAGAGAAAAAGAGAAACAGAGGAGAAGAAAAAAGAAGAATCGAACCGGGGGAGGTACCCGCGCCTCGGTTGAAACATGAAAAAGTCCGGTGCTCGGGGGAAGAAGGAAGAACCGATGCGAGTGTAAATCAGGAAGCGAGGGAGAGGTCCTTAGTCGGCGGGGGGGGGGAGGGAGAAAGGGGGGATAGCCGAAGGCCAGCGCCAGTGGTGGAGAGGCGCAACATTTCAGTTCAGGGGAAGTACAAATTGTCTCCTAACCATGGGGTTCCTAGCAAGCGCGGAGAGGATGGGGGGGCCCGAGGGGGAAAGGAAAAAAAAACGGGGCAAAAGGCATCTTCGGGAAGTGAAGGTACACTTGGGCTCAAAGATCGGTCTCATGTGTGTGCCGCACCTGGGGAAAGAAGGAGAAAGGAAAGAGACTAGAACACTAAAGAGAGAGATCAGGGTCGCTTTCTGCTCTTATGCGATGTGGAAAACTTCGAAAGAGAAGTGAAAACGTGAAAAAAGAACTTGTTTGCAGATGACTTGGCTCCGAAGAAAACACGCTTCTGGAAATCCTACGCTGTGACACCTCCACCAGAAAAACAATGGGGGGGGGAAGGAAGAGGAAGAAGACGCCTATCGGGAGGGAAGCTGCCGCCCTTCCTTCAAAGAAAGGAGAGGTCTTCTGCACTCCTACATGAATTTTCCAAAATCGTTTACTAGAATTCAGTGGTAACCGAGCTAGATCGGCGGCAAATCAGAGAGTACAAGAAAGGGGGGAGCTTCTCGAAGGGAGGAAAAAGGGAGGAGGATCTCGACTAAGAAAGAGGTCATAAGCATAGTCTTGCGGCCCTCGCTTCCCCAAGCTAAAAAACATGGGAGAATCAAGCAGCGGCAGAAGTCCCTAATCACG
>Ga0179593_1412548_pt1 | contig 16074 bp, 14 predicted proteins | sample CZODoug2_1_08_16_FD_185931 | JGI IMG/M metagenome (GOLD analysis project Ga0179593, IMG submission 185931) | Vadose zone soil fungal communities from Angelo Coast Range Reserve, California, USA - CZODoug2_1_08_16fungal (PacBio error correction) | ecosystem: Environmental > Terrestrial > Soil >...
AGAAAGGACTAGCCGTCCATACAAATATCAGGTGGAAGGCCAGACAAACGAAGAAGGAAAGGGGGGGGCGCACAACAGCAAGTCGGGCGGAATCTTTACCAAGTACGCTTCCTCAATCCACGGTTCCAATGAAAACAGAACCACACGAGGACTAAAGGGAAAAGAGGAAAACTGACCAACCAGCTTGCGAACTTAAGTGCGAAAACAAAAACAGGAAAGGGGCTTGATAATCGTGGACGGTTTCGGACACACTTCCTTGGGGAAACGTTGCTAAACTCGTTTCAGAAAAAAACCCTGAAACAAAGGGCAGGGGCGTCAGAGATCGGTCTCCAAAGGAGAAATGTTATCATGGCTTCTGAAGAGGAATCGGAAGAGGAGCCTGGATCGGCAACCACAAACGCCAAGAGTGTTCTTCCCTAGAAGTTCGGCAAAGGGAAGGGAAAAAAAAATCATTCAGTCGTGTTGACCCAATGATCAAACGTAGAAGAAGGAAAACGTGCAACTACAGAAGGGTCAAAGAGATCGATTTGCTTAAGGAGAACGACGATTTTATCGCTGGACACCAAGGAGAGGGGACTCGCAGGGAGCGGCCAAAACCCCAAGCTTCGAACGTCTGGGAGCAATACTCGCAGTCCACAAAGGAAGGAAGGAAAAACGAAACAAGCCGGCACCAAGCGCTCCCAGGGATCAAGCGCAAAGAAACCCTCCCTGGCGACAAGGAGATCGACACAGACAAAAGGGGGAAGGGGGGGGGGATCCCTCTTACTACATTTTCACTCTAAAAAGGGATCTTTCAGGGTTGTGGGGTGGACCTGCTGCCGCTCAGGGGAGGGCCTCTTGCTTGGGGGAAAAAAGGAGGGACAAGTCGTGGGACACGAAAGGTCTTGAAAGGGCCGTGTTATCGTTCGAACCTGCGAGGACGGGGAAGAAATGGGTGGCTAACGCCGACATCAAAACGCTCGGGAAAATAATCGGGAGGGCAAAAACCGACAACTTGTACCTGTTTGTAAAATACCACGGGCGAATGTCTAGTGAAGCTGGGGGATGGAAAAGGTTTCGGTGACGGTCGCGGGAGGTTCTCCATAGGAAACATCCGCCTTAAGTGGGGAACGAAAAGAATAATATGGGTCCAAAAAACTGCGGTTGGAGAGAAAGGAAAGAAAGAAGCATCCGTCGCCACAGCCCTCAGGAAAAATCAAAAAAAAAGGCGAGGAAGCAAAGACGGGAATTATCTGAAATAGCTCTTCACTATAACATTAAATTAGAGGTCAGGGCCTCGTCGAAGGGGGGGGGTTTCAAAGGACTCGAAAATCGCTATGCAGACGGCAGAGCACGGTGTCCCATATTGTACCTGGGACTTGGAAACCTCGAGCCGATATCCTACGAGCCAGTAAGCAGTGAAAAAAAACTCAGCAGACGTAGTCGAAGTAAGCGTGGTCGGCTAAAAGAAAAAGAACCACCGGAAAGAAATTCTGAGGTAAAATGGACCCTATGGCTTATCCCTAACAAAATGCCGAGGGCAGAGCAAAGCTTCACGATATGAGATGGAGGAAAAAAAAAGTGTTCGGTCGAGGGTACCGAAAACCGGAAAGAAAAAATGAGAAAGAAACTTTTGCGCAAAACGAGCAGAAAACGAAACCGGGGTTTGAAGGGCAAGCATAAGTGAAAGGGCTAAGCCGGATAGCGAAGTTTCATGGGCCACGCGTATTTTTTCATGGCCAAACCAGCCTGCAGAGAGGGGGGGAAAGGACGGCCTCCATGGACTACGGGGAGTGGCCTCCAACTCACGTCACACACAAACTTGACGCAAGCAAGGGATCAAAGGTAAAAACCGATTGAACCAAGACGGATTGTAATACATTAGGGAAAGCAACGGGAGATAGTGTTGAAAGAAAAACGTAACCAAGTCCTTAGAGTCAGGAGGCTTTCAACCGATAGCTAGCGGTAGGCGATTTGACGACTTGAAAGGAGAGGGGAAGAGACATGGGCATCAGGAGGGGGGGGAAGGGAAACTTCGGCTGATCAATTCTCGCCCTCAAAAACAACAAAAGAAGTGATGAAAGTTGAAAGGGAGAGGGGAGGGTTTTCAAGCACAGCATGAGTTCTCAGAAGGTTATCCGAACTCACAAACTGCTCAATCTAGTCGGCATCGAAAAGGCACGGAACAGAAGGACGTTACAGAGGGATGGATCAATTTCAATCTGGTGAGGAAACTGGTCTATGGAAGAGAAAATGGTTTGACGGGGTCATTGAAAGGGATGAAACTTTACGATGAGCCCAAGAAATTCAGGTCGGCGACGCTGAGGAGAGGCAGGAAGTCAGCCGAATTGTCCGATCGCTTAATGGGGACCAGGCAATGGAGGATTAGGAACAGGAAGGGCGAAAATTAATAGGAAAGGAAGACATATCCCTGACGTAGGAAGTGCCAAAAGCTCAGAGAATGGGAAGGGGGATCGGAGCCAAGTGTAGGATCAGGGTTGGCTGAAACGGGTACTTTTCGAATCGAAACGGCCATCGGAATCAATAAGAGAGGGGCGCGTCAAAGCGCGCAGGCGGAAACGCCCTTTTTTTTCGTTCGACAACACGTAGGAAAAATGGAATTGTCAACCAGCCTTCGATCGGTTGGGAGGGGAAGAGACGACACCTGGAACTGCAATCGCAAAAACGACTTCATTGTGGGCGCAAGGAAGCGATTATAAGGCGTAGGAAGGGAAACGGGAGGGGAGTACATTGGAACTAGCGTACTAAGCTAGTGAGAGAGCGAGATCCTCGTCAGATTCTCGCCTCGAACACGACTGAAATGCAGCTGTGAGTCGTGAAGGTCGGGGGAAAGAAGACTCGGCAGGCGGTGCTTTCACTGGGTCTAAGAACAAGGGCTTGAGGGTTGAGGGAAGTTTTTCTGGCTGGACGGCGCCGGATGCTCCGCTACGGTAGAAGAAAAAAAAAACGCCTGGGTCAGATATGCGCTTAGTTTCGCCGCCCAGCGGATTGGGATTTTAAGGAGGCGAAGCCTCTGGGAACCAGAACGGAAAAAGCCTGAAAATGTAAAATTGAAGCAGTTAAAGATGTACGCCTCGCGCTACCGGAGGGGGGGATGACGAAAAAGTCCTCTGCCTGTATATCCCCGAAGAAAAAGGGCCAACGATACAAGGATTTGCAGAAGGGAAACAGGGTCAAGAGAGGGGAGATCTCAAATCATACTTTCGCTTTTCGTGGAGAGCAAAAAAAAAACAAAAGCTGACCCGAAGGCCGCAAAGGGTTCGCAAAGGGAAAAAGGCTATTGAACCGTAAGGAAATGACCTTGGGTGCAGTTCGATGAGGGAATGGGAGGAAGGGCTGGCGTCTGTGCGTCGCGCAAAAGGTTCCTTCCGCCATTTAAGAGAAAAAGTTACGGAGGGACGGGGAGGAATGCGAAAGATTCTCTAAGACTTCCTGGACCAGAAAGCGCATTGGGTAGGGGGACAAGTGGGAAATCATTAAATCCTGAAGAAATCTAGGAAACATTCAACTTTTCCGGGAAGCTGTGAAAAAAACCGATTGAGGGAGTAGACGGAGAAGAGTCCAAGAAGGGAAAATTGCCGGAAAAAAGAAAAAGGATTTTGCACCTGCCTTTGCAACGAAACGCGTGACGAAAAATGGGGGTACTGCAGCTGTGAAAACTAATTCGTAGATGCCGAAGGGAAATTGATCAGAAAGAGAAAAAAGGAACTTGGGAACTGGGGGGGGAGATCTCCCGTATTATCAGGAGAGGGTTTCCTCGTTAGGACGCTGTCGAAATTTAGCCCCGGATAAGGGAAGTGTCAAGACATAATACCAGAATCCAAAGGAAGGGTTAAAGGGGAGAGGAAACAAAGGGTCGCTCGTTTCTGGGAAAAAATGAAAGATCTGGGGGGGATGAAAAAGGAAAAGTGGGGGGGTGATGACGGATATAGAAGGAGTCCGGAGGAGCTTAGTAAGACTCACATCTTAGAAAAATAAATGACTCGGAAGGTTTTCACGCACGTCACGGGGGGAACTGGAGATCGGGTTTTGACTGGCCCTTCTTATTACAAAGCAATGTAGTTACCAGGTAGCGCATACCAGAGGGGAGATCTCATCTCCAAAAAAAGGGGAGGGAAAGGGGGGGAGATTCACTTCTATATGTAAGTTAACGGTACCAGCAACGATGGGGATCCTCCATCCGAAAAAGATTACGTGGAAAGGGTGCGCGACAAAAGAAGAGCAGAGAGGGGAGAAGGGAGGCCTCAGGGGGAAAGACACCTCGTGGCTATATCCGGAAACACGGCAAAAAAGAGGAGGAGCAGGGAAAAAGAGAAAAAAACAAAACCCCTTCTTGTGAAGTCATCCAGGAGGAACCCGCGGATTCTGGATCAAGTGACAAGTTGGAGTTGGGGCGAGTCGTGGGGAGGGAAACACCGCTTGGGTCCAAAGAGGAAAAAAACGGAGCGCCGCCATTTTCTATCTGACCAAGGGCGACGTTGAAATCGTCCTGATCAATTGGTGTCGGAAGAGGCGGCCAGCGGAAAAATCTGTCGTCAGGGGAGGCTAAAAAATCGTGAACGTCTGGTCGGCAAGAATCGTTCGTAGAAGCTTTTAACATTAAGAGGGGGGCAGGGAGAATTTAGCCCTGCTGATGGACACTATTAGAACGAGCTTCACGACAGTAGGGCAAGCGATACCAAATTTATTTAGACCCAAAACCAAAACCACGAGTGGTAGTCGCGGCCTACAAAGAGGGACGAAGCCGCCTGCGCCGTAATCTTCATTCAGAAGGGACTAAGCCCGGGCGAAAGTCCTACGGTCTCCCGAGGACTAAAAATCCAATCCGATGGAGTGATACAATACTGACACAAAAGCACCAAAATACTTCATCAAAGGGGGAACGCCGCCAAGGTCTTAAATATTAAGGGAATAACAAAAAGCAAAGAAAAAAGGTGAAGACTTCTAAGCCATGGGACACGATCGAAAGGAGGTCCGTAAGGGGGGAATTTTGTGAGCATTCTTTCGACTCCAGCAAAGGAAGAAGAGTGAGTGGATCGACGAAAACGATATTCAAAAGGAATGGGGGGCACTTCAGTGGCCAGCAGGGTAAAGGATAAAATGAATTTTCAGCTTTAATTAGGCAGAAGGGGGTACTGGGGTCCGAAGATCTTCTCCAAACAGCTACGACTGAGGAGCGCGAAAAAATCGTCCGGACCGTGTTGCCTTAAGGGACGTAATACTCAGTTTTCCTTTGATGACTTTAGGGGGGTACTTTTGTGTTCCTTCAGTCAGAAAAGAAGGGGAGAAATAAACGGGGGAAAAAGAAAAAGAGGCGCATGAGAGAGTCCAGAGACCCCCGGCTTGGTAGAATCCCATAGAAGAATACACTCACTAACCAAAATACAGCAAATCAAAAGAAAACCAAGCCTGTAGGGACGGCGAGCAACCTCCAAATTATCCAGATAGAGGACCTCGCCCAAGTCCAAACTAGAGCCAGAGACTGCCCGGAAGAGTACGTCTTGAAGGTCAACCTCTAGTACCTGTCTCTTGTTGTAAGCGAGGCGAGAGAAATCGCTCTAGAGTTGAAGATTACTTGGGTCTCAATTGCTTAATCCTACTAGAAGAAGCCGGGAAAGTCCAAAGTGCCTCCAAATCCCTTGGAAAATATTCGTCGGCGAATGGTGTCTTCGATCCCGATACACAGTCCAAGGGGGATGCTTGAAAAAGTCAATGGACGTAATTGCAGGCAAACGCGCAATTTCGACTCTCGCGCGAGGCATGGGCACGAGAGGCATTCCGATGGACCTTTCTAGTGGTCCCCGACAACGACCCGGCCCGCAAACAACTGCAACACACTTGGCGACAAAGAACTCTACCTTACGGGTCAATAAGACAAGGGGACAGGGAGAATGACGGATCTTCAGGTCTGGGAGAATTCGGGGGGTGGGAAAATGGACAATGCAGCCCAGACAGCAAATAAAGCCAAGAACAAGAAAATAGGGCTTCAAACGAAGGGAAGAGCCAAAACCGCGTCGCCGACAAGCGACCAGCGGGGTTCCTTCTGACCCAGAAGTTAACAGACTGAACGGGAACAGACATTGGATAGGAGTCGGAGAGAAAAAGCATGGCGAAAACTCGGGAGCCAAACGTCTTCCAGGAGATGCAAGATCGCTATCGATCAAGGATACTAAGATGCTCTGGGGAGACATGGGGGGGCATCCAAGGAAAAATTTACAACACAAAGGATGAGTCAATCATCGAGAAGTAAGGAGGGAGAAGGAGGAAGGGAAAATGGGAAAATGGATGTTGGAAAAGTGCAAGAGCTCAATCTTCAATTGGACCATAAATAATCAGGGAGCGAGATCGGCAGCTATCCGAGACACGCAAGAGGCTTTTCAAGCGCACTCGAAAAGTTCAAGTCTGGTTAAAAATCTCCCGTTTACGATTGGAAGCTAATGTAGGGAAAAAGGACATAGATTGTTGAAAGACTGGGGACGAAGGGCAGCCCCGGAGTGGTCAATTTTTGAGATAACTCTGTGAGTTGAAAAACCCGGCGTCAGAAGGCTAGCCCTGGGGAAGCGTCGATGATGATTGGACTTCAAGCATCGTACAACGAAACGCGACTCCCATTATCTCTAAAAAGTCAGAAGAAAGGGAGAAAAAAGCTTAGGGGCCAATGAACAGCCGGTCGAGGTAGCTGAGGGGCTACAGTGTCGTAGGAGGGGAGGGACGGTCGTTGTCGGGATAATACGAAGCTCCATCGTCCCTGCATATACTAGAGGGAAGAGGAGCGAAAGTTCGACAGTGTGTGGCGGGAGAAATACGTAGGGCGTAAATGAAATGTCAAAAAAGCCGCGCTTATTTAACGACTGGGGTCAGGAACAAGAGAGAACCGAATGGACCGGGAAACGATCCGAGCGGCAGGTTGGGGGGGGGGGCGCCCTGAAAGAGTCGGCTGGGTCGCGTATAGGACTGAGGAGCTGCAGAAAAGAAGGAACTATTAATCTAGGGGAGAAAAAGGAAAGCGGGAGCTCGGGAGCGGAATCGACAACGACTTTTTCCGAGTTCGATTATATCGAAGGGTGTCAACGCCGGAGACGGCCGCGTATGGGGAAGTACGGTTGGAGAGACCGCGCTTTGCTTTTTTGGGGGTCATTAGTTAGAAGCAGGGATGGGACGGGCGCAAGGGGGGGGCGCAAACGGGAGGGAAGGCCAAACGAGGTCGCCGGCACAATATCGAATCGGGAGAAAGTGGAGTTGAAGGGCGAATCTCTAAACGTAACAAGCACACTACGGCAAGAAGATGGGCAGTCAAAGAAGGCACATTACTCTTCTTTTCGCAGAGGTCTCAAGCTTATGGACCGAGAGGGTGACTCAGATAGGGATCATCATGCATAAAGGCAGACGATACCACGGAGAAAGAAAGGAAAAAGGGAAACGGGAAAAATCAGGGTGATATCCACCTAAAAGGCCTAACTTTGTCGTGTTGATCGAGAAAGAGAGGCAACCAAAAAAATGGGGAGACCCGAAAGGACGCTTTTAGCGAGTTGTATAAACCGGATCAGGTAGGGACAGGGGGGGGGAGGGGGCTGAGATGCGGCTTTCGCCATATCTCTGGTGGTTCAGGGAAAAAAGGTGCAGAAAGCGGAAAAAGAAGGCCAACATGGGCCTTGCTCCGGACTGTAAAACGTAGGGCTAAACCGGTCCGAACTTAAATGGAGAAGCATGGAAAACGGAGGACTTCGAATTGGGTCGGGACCCGGACAACTCGTCGGGTCTAAAAAAAGAACTCGATATCGGGGAAAAACGATGCCTTGGTCCCTGGAAGGATTTGCCCTATGGTACTTATCTGCGGTAGTCAACTAGTCCCGGGGTTACACGCAGGATGGGTAAAAAAGAGACTTTAAGGAACGCGTGCAAAGCGGGGCACAAGGTGTGAAGATCTCGCTTCAAAGAAATTGGTATTCACCTCTCCTAACCTCCGGATCACAAGAAAGGCTGGGACTTTGGACATAAATCAGTCCAGGAGGACGGCGCTGGGTCTGGGGTCCTTTCGTTGGGACCGGGCTGGAAAAAGATGGCGAAAAGCTCAAGGAAAGTGACCTAACGTTACCGCTCCAGCAGAACTGGATGGGGGGTCCGCCGACGTGAGGGACTGCGAACAGGCAATGTTCTCCAGGCTCTCAGTGGGGGGGTTGGGTACAATGGAAAACGATTTCAAAGACTTCAAGAATCCGTCAGGGTTTTGGACTGATGTGAATGTTGATGTCTTAATATTCAGAGGGGAGGAAATCTGTAACCTCCTCTGAAAGAATCAGGAAAGGGATGGTTTCTCACAACACGGGGGACTCTATCTTTGGGAACTGAAAGGAAAAAAAGGAACCTGAGAGGGGTGGGGTATTGACCCGGGCCTAGCGAAAGTCTCGACGTACTCTCTCACATGTATATGAAAGACTTCTAAAAAGAAGGCGCGGGAAAGTAGGCAAGTCTCTTAAATTACATTAAAACACTATCAGGACTGGGACAGAAAAAATTCATCAGGGATAGGGTCGCGGGAGCGGGAAAGAATCACTACAGCTATATCCCTCATCACAAAAACAAACCAGGAAGTGACGGGAAATCGGCAACATGAAAGAAAAAAAAAGGGTGACGGTCATCGGGGACCTTCGGACAGAAAGGCGGGGCTGAAGTCGTAACGGTCACACTTTCCTTGAAGCAGTTCTAATCTCAATCGGAATGAAAAGGAGGAAAACCCAGCGCAGGTCTCAAGCTAAGTACCAAACGGTGAAGACTCAAATGAGGGCGAAAAGCGTTTAAATAGGAGGGGGACGATCGGCGGGACAGGAACAAGAGTTCAACACCTTAAGCTAGGGGGGAGGGTGCATGAAACCATACATTAAGCGTTTCAAGTCAATTGACAGCGAGAATCACGCATCAGTGCAAATCAAAAAAGTCCATACGTTAAAAGTTATCTAGGTGCTTCAGGAGGGCCCGAAGAGGAAGAAAGGACCCAGGGACCATTCTAATCACGAAAGCTAATGAACGGAAAAGGGAACCGTTTCTACCTCCGGACGCCAGAAAACAAGAAGGAAGATTGCGGAAAACCGCTGCAACGGCGTCCAGAAGTTAAAAAAAAGCACCTCACATAGGGAAAAGGAGGAATGACAAGCCCCAAGGTTTATAGGAGACTCAACTAATTGAAATAGGGGAGAAAGGGCGCCTTCGGGTCGGAAAACTGGGGGGGTGGTGAGACGTCTTTCTCTCCTAAAGACCTGAATCCTCGGGGAGTGGGGGGGAAACGCAAAGTCTTGAAAGGAGTCAAGGGGATTTACCAGCGTGGTATCGTAGCCAAAAGCGGGGGGGAAATCAATGGCCATACTCCGGGGGACTTATTCGAGCAAACTCTTACAATTACGGCTGAATCTCGAAAAAAACGACACAGAAGGTAAAACATGGCAGTTTCTTCAGAGCTCTTGGAATTGGGGAAAGGGGTAGTTGTTGCCTGAGCTGGGGAAAGGCCGAACAGCACCATCTTCAAATCAGACTTTGAGGGGGGATAAGGGAGAATATCGGAGAGGGCGAACTACGGAGGGGTTACTTAAGCCCGTCGACGAAGACAGAAAGACCAACAAAACCCGAAGCAAAAATCCGCAAAATCACGTGCCGGAAAAAATCAAAAGAACCGAAACAAGCTACAATAATCTTAACACGACTGTAAAAGTATCCCCGACGGACAGTAATCTCGGGCAAGAAGAAAACCGACGAGACGAATGGGGGGGGGTATCCTAGAATGATAGATCGGCGGCGCTATAAACCTATGGTTTTTAGAAAGATTGGACGTAAAGTTCCTACCCTGAAAACAAACACCAGGAAGACCAACATGCCCCTTATCAGGGAAGGAATGAAAGAGGGAGTACCGAAATTTCTTCTTTCCAAAAAAATATTAGATGCCGAGGCGGGGGAAGGGTTTAACTCAGTATCAATCCAAAACTGTCACTAAAATCTCTAAGGGTCGCGAACAACTAATAGGTTCCTAAGGGGCCGTTGGTATCCAGAACCAAGGGGAAAAAAAAAACTGCAAGAAAACGAAACTGGACGCCTAAACCTCTACCTTCGATCCTAAGGGGGTTAAGAAAAAGGGATTGAATGATATGTCATGGGAAAACTCCTTCAGGTGGGAGAAAAATGCAAGCGCCAAGCAAAAGAAGGGAAAAACCATCAAAAGCGGAGTCGGAACCTCTCAAAGATTGTCGAAATCGCAGGAACAAAATTGAAGCCCAGCCGGGGATTCGCAAAGCCGTACATGCTGGCTCCCGAATAGCGGACTACCGGTAGGTACTAAAAAAAGATGGGGAAAAAAGCTGGCGAAAGAAAGGAGGGGGAAAGAAAAGACGGAATGGATCGCGGAAATGCCTGTATCGAGAGAGCGGAGGGGGAGTCGGATCATGAACAATTGAGAAGTGAGGGGCGTTGGGGCCGGGAAAAAAGGATTCCGGATTTCTCAACAACAATATTAGGATGAAAAGAAGGGGAAGGGAGGGATAAGAAGAAGTGGGCACGGGCAAGAGAAAATACAGGGGATCAGAGCCGATCCATACTCCAATCAGGCTCTAGAGAGGACAGGAGAGCGACATAACTTCGGGAACGACTTGCTGGGGAGCCGAGTTTAACAGATGATCCGAGATTGGTCACTAATGTCGGGAAAGAAAAGGATGGTGAACTCAGGCATACAAAAGTTTCAATGAAGAGCTTGAGGGAGACAAGCCGTCGTCGGGAAAAAACGAAAAACACGCTTGAAGCGTCGAGTTATGATTACTTCAGAATTCATAACAAGAAGCGCGAACAACAGGAATTAGACGAGGTTCACTTGAAAGGAGGAGGTCCCTTACAGCAAAAGAGGGCATTGGGGACGAGGAAAAGGGGGATGAGCAGTTTGATCACTGGTGAGTGGGTGAGGTATAAGCGAAAGGGACTCCTAGGTTGGGAGGGGGGATCAGTTCGCTGGCGCGAGATAAAGGGCGTCGGCGAATTGGGTTCTTGAGACGAGAGTAAATTCAATGTGACCGAGCCAATGACCGAGGGGCGGGTCCGAAAAATACACCGATCTAAGAAGACTATCGCGAGGAAGGGTAATTTCGCGGGTAGTAGGAGTAAGGCACGTGAACGAGTTCAGGCCAGATCGCACCGTAACATGCCGGGAGCGAGGGTCTCGGAATGCTCGAGAAAATCACAGCGGAAAGCGGCTTCCCGAGAAAGCGTGGTGAAGGGCCGTCGATGGATATCGTGGACGCAGGGGGGCGGCGACCCAAAGTAATTGTGGGAGGGTCTTTTGAGCAAAACACCCCGCGTGCTTGCGTTTTTGGGATTCACTTGCTGGCGGAGACAAGAGTTCTGCGCTACGGGCTTCTCAACAGATTTGCGTCTATGATGAAAGAAAAAGGGGACGAAAAAGAGGATTGAGGGGTGGAGCCGCGAAGAAAAAGAAACATACAAAAAGCACGACGCAAACTAGATGCGGAAAATTGAAACCAGGTAAGTGAGGGGCAGAACAGATCTTAGGTGGAACGAGTGCAGCAAACTCTCCTTCTACCAGTTAAGTTAGGATCTCAAAGAATCAAAAGAAAGAACACTGACAAATAAGAACGGAAGTGGCAATCGTGCGAGCCCACATATTCATCATTAACGAGCAAGTGCCGGCGCAAAAAAAAAGCGAAAATTCGCCTTTTCAGGGGGCTATTTGACCGAAGTTGAGTCCGTATGGAGTCGCCACCTGGTGTTGCTGGGCGGGGGCGGAAGGGGGAGAAATGTCTGGCCGGGTGAGTGGTACCTTGAAATCAGGTCAAAAGAAAACAGGAATGAAGGGGCGGACCTTGGCAGAAGAGTGAAGGGGGAGACCTCAGTCTCCTGTAGGGAAAAGGTGGCATCTTAAGATGGCCAAGGGGGGGGGCAGAAGGAGGAGGTCCAAAGATAGGGAACGTCCTGAAGCGCGGCGGTCGCTTCCTTGTGAATGGAGAGTGGACAGAGGAGGGAGTACGCGCCGGGGGGTTAATAAAGCAACATTGCCGCAGCGGTGTTTAAATCCTTTTGAGGAGGAGTGAAAACAGCGTGGAAGAGGGGGGTCCTCAGAGCCGTAGATTGAAGAGGCCGACCTAAAGGGGTCCAGTGTCAGACGAGACAAAGCTTGACTTTGTGGACAGAGCGCCCCGGGAGTAAGAACGACGCGGGGTAATCGGCGTTCTTCCTCTGGGAAACAGCGAAAAAACAGTGACCGAGGTCCTCCAATTGCAGAAAATGAAAATGCAAAGAGGAGCAAAGGGAGTTGCAGAGGAAAAAGGCTTCAAGAAGGAGGGGGGTCTGTGACAGGGAAGTGGGTATCAACGTCTCCTCATTGCGTGTGCACGGTCAGGGCAAACAATCGGATTGTGGCGCGGAACAATCTTGGGGGAGGAAAAGCAGGTTTAAGGCGAGGGATGAGCGTGACAAGCATGATAGTTGGTATGGGCCGCGCACATCCGGACTGTCTCTCTCACAAAGCGAGGAGAAGGAGAAACTTCTATAATAAGAACCAGGTCAAAAGAAAAAGGAAAAGAATCCCGCAAGGGAAGGAAAAACAGAGAAAGTACTAGGTTAGCGAAAACATCCAGCAGTCCTCTGATGTCGGGCGCCGAGTACAAGGGGGGGAGGCGAAGATCTGTACCTCAATCAAACTTAATTGCAGACCAAGGGAGGAATGAAGATGGAATCGGCACCTGAAAAAAAAATAGTTGGGGGGCAAAAAAAAAGCTGAAAGGGTTCTTATCGCCTTCACAGATCCCTTCTGAAATGGAGGGGGGGGGGGAAAGTACGGTAGAACCGAAGTTTAGAGGGGGCGAAATATCGACCCTACCACAACGCCGATCAAACCCACGCCATCAAAAGCAGGCATGCGGACCTGGGTAGAGGAGGGAGAAATGGGGTTCTGTCGGCGTTCTGAGGCCGCTTCATTACAAACTCAGCGTGAAACTGGTCGGAAAAGCTCTAGGGGGAGGAGGGAAAAGGCCCGGTGCAAAAACATCAGCAGAGAAATGGGGGGGGGAGGAATGCGTCTGAAACGAGAAGCCTAATTTCAAAAAAAACGGAAGCGACTACCAGGTAAAAGAAGCGTTCCCGTATAGGCTTCATTACTGCACGACAAAGCGAGGAAGGGAAAAAAGGAGAGCGCGACCAGATCCCGACGGCGACTATAAAACAGGTAAAGTACAAGTCCTCCGTAGCAAAGACTACAAAAGTTGAAGGAGGGCGTTTCGACAGCTTCACAAGTCCAAGTTCACTCCACCTCGAACGCCATGCGAAAAGGACGCAACTCGAAGAGCCAAGGTCGAAAGAAGGAAATCAAGGTCCAGGGAAGGAAGAAAAGGGCGCCCTTCGGTCGCCCCGTGGTTGTGGTTCAGGACAGGAAGGAAACTGACTGAAATGAGAGGGGGGGGGATGAAGGGCGCAAGAAGGGGTAACGGGAGGGCCCACCCGGGGGTAAGTAGGCACGGACATTTGCTTGGGAATCCTGGCAGGAGACGGCCGAAGATATTAGAGAACCGATCCGAGAGACCTGCGGAAAATCTAAACGGACCGGTGCCTCATAAAACTCAAGGCGTAACCGGTAAAGGCCTTTTCACTGGTGGACCTTACGAGGGGCTTCAAAGAAGAAAAGATCCCGGGTCTACCTTCAATATCGATCAGGCTGACACATCGCGGTTGGGGGGAGGAAATCCTGAGCACGCATCCCGCCAACACCGGCAGAAAAGAAGAAACCAAACAACGGCGGGAGGGAGCAAAGAGCAACCTTAGACGGCTCTATCTTTCTTCAGGCCAGACAAACTAGGACAGAAGGCCCAGTAAAGGTCGGGAGGGGCGCCATATAAATTGGTGGAAGAGCATGCGAGGGCGGCTACGGGGGGAAATGGTCCTTTCGCTGGCTTAAAGAGTGACGCCGGACGAAGCAAGCCCGCAGAAGGAATAGAGGAGCGGCGTCGGTGAAGAAAAGGTTAGAGTCCAAGGAAAATCCGAGCCATCTGAATGAAGGGGGGCTGCAGGCGGGAAGGGAAGAACCACTTTCGGATCCAATGAGGAGCCTTCGAGAAAGAACGAAGTCTATTGTCAGGTGAAGATTGGCCGGAGGGGTTCACAAAAGCCAACGAAAAAAAGGCGAAACGAAAATGGGGTATCAATCGACCAATGAAATGGGAAAGCAAGCGTTTGAGTGAAACTTTATCGCTCGGATGGCGCGCTCTGAGTTTTGTAAGGGGGAGTGCAGCTTAAAGCCACATCCCGAAGGAGCGCGTTTCGGATGCACCCTGATACGGCATTTACCCAAATCAGCGGGACGGGAAAGAGAAGGGGACTAACACCGGGATGCCACTTCGGCAAGCAAATTTCACCATACGGGACCCTACAGGGGAAAGGTCGACGCGAGAAACTGTAAAGATAAAAATAAACACCGGGGCCGTCTTCTGCCCGCTGGTAATGGACGTTCTCTAGAGAAGAGGTGATTTTAACTTCTTGATAAAAGCAAGGGGGAGCCATTTCATCACTTGTGGAAACGCAAGGAGTGAAATCATCGAGAGAACAAAAGTGGGAAAAGGAAAAAGAGATAGAGGAGGGAAAAAAGCATTGCGGTTCAATGGACCCATAATGCCAGGGAAAAGCGACTGATCCAGACGCAGCCGCTCGGCGAGGGATAAAACGTAAGACTACCAAAAGGAGTTCCCGGATTATTTCGAAAAAGATTTCTGTGGAGAGCGAAAGGAAGGAACTTCTAAAACCGCATCGATGGGAAGAGGGGGGAGGGGGGGTGAAGATCCACCTGGCTGGTAGGGGGACATGGGGGTGCGCCGACGCTGGTGGCAAGCCGTCTCCCATATTAATCTATCAACGCTGTGAAGTTCGGTATGGGCAGAATGGCCTGCGGCGTGAAAAGGAAAAAACTCGCGCCAGAGTAGAGAGAAAGCCCTGGAAAAAGATGAGGTTCCAGTACAAACCGGGGAAGTTTCTGCTAGCGCCTGGGGTCTTAGAACAGTTGGGAAGTCGGGGACGGGATAGACGGCTGTCCTAGAAAGGCATTAAGGTTACGCGCGCGAGGAAAAAAACAAAGAGGCCAGTTTGGGGGGGGGGGGGGAGAAAAGAAATAGGGCGGAACATGTAAAAAAACACGTCGGCTGTGATGTCGGGGGAGTTCGCCCTGGTAATCCCAAGATCGAGACGAAGGAATTGGTAAGGCCATGTCTCGGTCGTAGTCGCGGCGATAAAACGTGAAATAATTCATTCATCATTACAAGAAAATGAACGTTAGGCGCAATGTGGGGGTGATACGCGAAAGAGAAAAAAAACGAGAATCGCGGGTGCGCGACGCGACGCGACCTGGGTGGCTAAAACCGCCGGTGAGGTAGTGCGCAGCTACTCTCGCAAGACTGTGAACTTTGTTTCTCGGAAAACGCAGCGTGGAGGGTTGCGGATTGGACTTCGGATGGGGGTCGTGATGAATTCTACTGTATTACTACTCCAAAACTCCGGGAATCCTGAGGCAGGGGGGGAAGAGATGCGAGAGAGTCGGCCCCCACGAGTGGGGGTCGGGGGTCAAGACCCCTACAATGGAAAAAAAAAAAAGGACAAAGAAGAATGCAAGCGCCTAGGTCCGGGAGAAACCGGTCCGTGCTGGTGTATCTCTCAGGGTCTCTGACGGGTCTCAATATCGGGCGGCCTTCTAAGTATGTATAAAAATGTCCCAAGAAAAGATAAGGAGTAAAGTGACCACTAGGGGGAAATCGTGGCGATCAATAGAATTCTACTTGAATGAGGTGGAGAAAAAAAAGAAGGGGGGGGGACAAAAACCAGGTCTCACTCCACTCTCAACAGGTAAAAAAGTTGAAACTGGAGTTGGACCCGGATCAGTTTCTCTTTTGGCGTGCAGGAAAATGGAAAGGGGCGGAAGTAGAAATTGGGGGCGGGAAGGGGGAGGGGAACTTTAGGGGTCCCGAAGGGGAATGAGCATCCTTCACAGAAGTGGGCGAAATGGAGAACATGGACGTAGGACGGGAGAAAATTCTCGTCCGCTTCTAT